>Ga0209512_1000044_pt1 | contig 317921 bp, 270 predicted proteins | sample frozenSSSSmetaG_FD_184142 | JGI IMG/M metagenome (GOLD analysis project Ga0209512, IMG submission 184142) | Glacier valley bacterial and archeal communities from Borup Fiord, Nunavut, Canada, to study Microbial Dark Matter (Phase II) -... | ecosystem: Environmental > Aquatic > Freshwater > Ice...
AGGGCACCTCAGATGCCGCGGCCAGGCGCTTCACGACCGGGAATCCAAAGGTGAGATTCGGTACGAAGTGGTTGTCCATCACGTCGACGTGAATGAAGTCGGCCGTGGAGGCCTCTGCGATCTCGGCCTCGAGGCGGCCAAAGTCCGCCGAGAGAATCGAGGGCGCTATGCGGATGGTCATAGGACGAGATTAGTCCGATGGGCACTCCGGCAATTCACGACGCACGGTGCATACGCGCATACAGGCCATTTGCGGCAAGCAACGACTCATGGCTCCCCACCTCGTTGACCCGCCCCTTGTCGAGGACAACGATGCGGTGAGCTGAGCGAATCGTCGACAGCCTATGGGCGACCACCAGGGTGGTGCGCCCCTGCATGAGGTGCCTCAGTGCCACCTGGACGAGACGCTCCGACTCGCTGTCGAGCGCCGAGGTTGCCTCGTCAAGCAAGAGAATTCGAGGGTCCCTCACCAGCGCACGTGCAATAGTGATCCGCTGGCGTTGACCGCCAGAGAGCCTGGCTCCTCGCTCGCCGATGGTCGCATCCAGGCCGCCAATCTCCTCGACAAAACGCAGGGCCTGGGCTCCCTCCAGCGCTTCGACGACCGCCGCGTCGCTCAGGCCAGCGCTGCCGTACGTCACGTTGTCGCGGACCGTTCCCTCGAAGAGCAGGGCCTCCTGCGGCACCACGGCGAGGCCTCGGCGCACGGACCTCAGGTCCACCGTCTGCAGGTCGTGACCATCGACCGAGACGCTACCGGCAGTGGGCTTCACGAACCCCATGACCGCGTTAAGTAATGTCGACTTGCCTGAACCCGACGGGCCAACGAGCGCGACCGTCTCTCCCTCGGGAATGGTGAGGTCGATTCCATCGAGTGCAGCCTGGCCGTCGGCATCGGAATACTCGACGCGTACGCCGTGAAACTCGACCCTGCCGCGCAGGCCGCTGACTACCGGCTTTCCCGCGTTGTCTTCGATGTCGTCGGCGACGAGCACCTCGGAAACTGAGCGCACCGACTCGAGGCCCCGAGCGAGCATGGGTGCGATCATCAGCAGCGCCGTCACCGAGCCTGTGAGTTGTACAAAGTAACTCGACAGCATGACCACATCTCCCGCTGAGATGCCCCACTGGCCACTCCACGCGAGGGCTGCCGCGCCAACGAGGCACATCACCGACAGAACTTGGAATCCGATCCATGACAGTGCACCAAAGCGCCCATTGACCACGTCCAGCTGCATGCCGGCGGTGCGCACTCCAACAACGGCATCGTCGATGCGCTCCGTCTCCCTTGCCTCGGACGCGTGGGCCCTCGTAATGGGGATCAGGTGTGCCATCTCCGCCACACGGATCGACATGCGTTCCATCTGGGAACGAAACTCCTCGTTTCGCAGGCGCATGCGCTTTCGGCTGAACGCCAGCAGCATCGCGGCCGCAGGTACCGCAATGGCGTACACCATCAGGAACTCGGGGACGCGCAGGGCCGTGAGAGCAAGCGCCCCAACAAGCGTCGTGAGCGCACCCAGGCCTGTGTCGATGGTCTGGCGGGAGGCCTCGACAATCGTCTCGACATCGCGAATGACTTTTGCCTGAAGCATGCCGGCGCTCGTGCGGCGGTGGAAACCGATCGAGAGCTCCTGGAGGCGTCGTGTGAGCGCCCTGCGTAGGGCCGCCTCGACGTTGCGGACCGAAAGGCTTAACTTGCGTACGTACAGCAAGGATGCGGGGTAGTTGAGGGCGATGGTGAACACCATGGCCCCCGCCGGCCAGAGCAGGCGCCCGATAGATTCGTGATTGACCACCGCATCGATGATGATCGCCGTCATGAGCGGCGTGATCCATACGGGAGAGTGCTTGACTGCAAACGCAGCGGTCGCCACCACGAGATGCCCGCGCTCGTTCCTGTACAGACGCATGAGCGACCGCAAGGGCCTGACTGGGTCGATCGCAGCGTCAACGTTTTCGGGGGCGGCAGGGCCGCTCGCCTGGGGGTCATTCACGGCATTCGTCCCCTTCCGATCGCCATGCATGTGAGGTAGCCGCCTTCGTCGTTACGCATCCGCCCATACCTCGGACAAGAACGCTGCTTGCAGCACCTGCTGGTAGGCCTGGCCGCCCTCGTGACCGTTAAACGGGTACGTCACCATGCGGGAATCGCCCGCCCAGGCGTTAAATGCGGCGAACACGGTTGATGGAGGACACACGTCGTCGCGCAGTCCCGCAGAAAAAAGTGCTGGCGCCTGCGCACGACTGGCGTGGTGCACTCCATCGACATACGAAAGGGTGCGCATTGTGCTCTCCACCTGGAGCCGATGCACGGAGAGATACCTGGCGACCTCCTGATAGGGATCCTGTTCCGACATCTCAATGGCGCGCTCGATATGGCACAGGAAGGGGACGTCGATCAGAGCGGCTGAGACCTCGGGTACGAGCCCCGCCGCGGCGATCGCAAGGCCTCCACCCTGGCTCGCTCCCGATACGGCGATCTTGCTGGCGTCGACGCCTTCAACGCGGGCGACCGCGTCGAGCGCCCGCACGGCATCGGTGATGAGCCTCCTGAAGTAATACGTCTCAAAGGTCATCACGCCACGCGTCATGAAGCCCGGAAGCGCTGGCATGCCGGCATCGCCGCCGCCCGAGGCATCGGCAGTGCCTCCCCCGCTTCCCCAGGCCGATCCTTGTCCACGAGAATCCATGAACATGTACGCATACCCGGCTGCAGGCCACAACAACCGCTCGTGCGGGAGTCCTCGGCCGCCTCCATATCCGTTGTACTCGACGACGACGGGTAGGTCTCCTCGTGCCTCGGCGGGGCGCAGGAGCCAGGCCTTTACGGGGTCTCCTCCGAAGCCGCTGAAGCTCATATCGTCGACCGAGATGAGCGTCATGGGTCCCGCGACCCTGGTGACCTCAAGGCTGAGATCATGGGTTCTGGCCTCGGCCAGAGTTTGCGACCACCTCTCGTCGAAGTCTGCCGGCGGCTCAAGTTTGGGGTGGTAACTCTCAAGTGCCTCGAGCGCGATGTCGTGAAACGGCACTAGTCCTCCGTACTGACGAGGGACACCTCAGTCGACGCAGCCAGCACGGCGCCCCAGTTGTGCTCTGTCATCGCGCTCGGTGCGGCACCAGTCACGGTAAATCGGGCGGTCTCTCCTGGGAGTAGTAGGAACAGCTGGCGGTCCACAGTCGCGTCTTCGAAGCCAATAATCCGCTCGGTGTGCAACGACAAATCCCTGAGCATGTCGACGGCCTCCACCTCGATGGTGGTTGTACCTGACTTTGCGTCATCCGATACCTTGCGCACCCGGGCGCGAGTGGGTTGGTTGCGGAGTGACGCGTCGTCGACGAGCCACCGGGCGCTGCGAGAGCCGTCAACGTCGACCACGACGGCCACCGCTCCCTCATGTACATCGCGCGGCTCAATGAGCCGGTGTGAATCAGCGGGTAGCGCCACTGCAGTGGTGTGTGCCGAAAGCACCTCACCCGCATCATTGATGACCCGGACAACGACCTCCGCCTCCCACGCGGTGGGGGTGTCGTTGACAAGAGTCAAACCCGTGGCCGACCCCTCGGCAGTGCCGAGAACGGCGCGCGGGGCCATGACCTCTGTTGCGGCGTACCACGCGAGCTTTCTGCGCCCCGCGACGTCGACAACCGACCACGACAGAGCAGGCCAGCAGTCGTCAAATTGCCACCAGAGTGCACCCGAACAGCTGTCGTGAAGACTCCTGAATCGGCCTATCGACGCCCTCAACGCGCGGGCCTGCACCAATTGAGCGGCCGCATACCAGTGGGGGCCGTCGTCGGGAAGGTGATCGAGGTGGGAGGTGATACCCCGAGAGAGGCTCTCCGCGCCCTTGTATGCCTTCTGGAGTCGGACGATCCGGGGATCGTCCGCGCCCTGAGGGGCGCCACCAATCGCCTTCGAAAGAGTCGGCCATGAGGCGGGGGCCTGCCAACCGAACTCGGAGGCAAACCGCGAGTACTTGGACTCGAAGTCCGTGTAATCGATCTCATTCCACGTGTCCCAGTGATGGGTGGTACCCGTTGTTTGGTCATTGGGGTGGGCGGACAGGCCTGGGGAGAACGGCGAACCAGGCACGTAAGGCCGACGGCGGTCAAGTGTGGAGAGCGCTTCGGGAATGACCTCGAAATATAGCCGGGCTCCCCAAGGACCGTCCTCGCCGAGCTTGTCCTTCCACCCCCAGTCCTCGTGTCCCCACAGGTTTTCGTTGCACCCGCACCACAGCGCCAACGAGGTGCGGTACCCGACGCGCTCGACAGCGTCCTCGACCTCACGTGTCACTCGCGCAGCTTGGACATCATCCTCCGGATAGGCGGCGCATGCGAAGGAAAAGTCCTGCCACACGAGGATTCCCATCTCATCGCAGGCATCGTAGAAGTCATCGGACTCAACAACTCCCCCACCCCACACCCGGAGCATGTTCGCTCCGGTAGCCATGACATCCAATATCAATGCACGAACCTTGTCTCGGGTGACCCGCTCGGGCAGCACGTCAGCGGGAATCCAGTTGAAGCCACGCGCCCACACGCGAGCCCCATTCACGTGAAACGCGAAGGACGCGCCTATCTCGTCAGGGGCTTGAATGAGTTCGAGCAGCCGAAATCCGAGGCGTCGTGTCACGGTGTCGACTACTTCCCCATCGCCTGCGTAGGCGATGAGCTCGACGGAATACAGAGGCTGTGCCCCTCTCCCCACGACGTTCCACTGCGAGGCGCGGGGCGCGTGCAAGACAAACTCACAGACGTCCCCCACCACTGGGAAGCTCTCGGACTCGACGAGGGCTCCTTCGGCGTCCTTCACCACGACCTCAAGGTGGGAGAGGTTGCCCTCGCAGCTCACAGTTCCTATCAGCACGGCCGCATCACGCCACGTGCCCTCAAGCAACGCGCGATTGATGCGCCCACGCGGGGTTCGCTCAAGGGTCACTTCGCGCCATAGCCCGGCAGTGTTCGTGACCGGGCCCCAATCCCATCCGAATGAGCAGGCCATCTTGCGCACCTGGTTGAAGGGGATCTCGTACATGTCTGCGCGCGGGAAGGGTTGGCTCGCCTCCGCGGCATTCGCTACGGGCAGTGCGGGGTCGAACTCGACCTCAATGACCCATGCCCCCGGCACAGCATCCGTTCCCAGGTCGACGACCCAGGAATGGAACATGTCGTCCGTGCTCTGCACGACCACACCGTCGACCCTGATCGTCGCCAGGGTGTCGACACCTTCGAACACCAAGCGACTGGCAGCGCCGTCAACGCGCCGAGGTACCTCCGTCCGATAGATCCACGAGCAACTCGAAACCCACTCGAGCTCCTCTTCTGTTCCGTTGACCGTGACATCGGCAACGACACCCCGCTCAACGAGTACGCCCAGAACGCTGCCTGGCACCGTCGCCGCCACCCCGCCGACGAGGTCGTCCATCATGCGGACTTCGGAGCCGTCGTTCACGCCTTGGAGGAGGGTCCACCGATCGAGCCGTTCGCGAGTCACCTGGGCGCTAGTTGAAGCGATACGACGATTCTTCTGATTCAGACTCACTTGACTGCCCCTTGGGTGTATCCGTTGTAGATGTAGCGCTGTAGGAATAGAAAAGTCAGCAATGTGGGAATGATGACAATAACGACGCCCGCAGAAATGATCTCCCAATGCGCACCAAACGGTCCCATGAACCTAAAGAGCGAGGTCGAAATCACTCCGTGTTCGGCTGACGGCATGTAGAGAAAGGGAATGTAGAACTCGTTGTAGGACGCAAATCCCTTGATGATCACGACCGTGGCGATCGCGGGCTTCAGAAGCGGGAAGATGATTTGCCAGAAGATACGGAAGCTTCCTGCGCCCTCGAGCATGGCCGACTCGTCGAGTTCCTTGGGAATCGCCTTGATGAACTGCAAGAAGATATAGATCGAGACGATGTCAGTGCCCATATAGAGGACGATCGGCGCGAGCAGCGAGTCGTAAAGACCGAGCTTGTTCACCACTTGGAAAGTCGCGACCTGCGTGGTCACAGCCGGCACCAACACCGCCAGCAGGAAGGCCCCGTAAATGAGCTTCTTTCCGCTAAAGTTGAAGCGATCTAGTGCGTAGGCCGTCATCGCTCCGATGATGACGGTGCCAGTGATCGAGAAGGCGAGAATGATGATCGTGTTGAGAAACCCGGACGCCATGTCGCCGTCGGTAAATGCGGTCACGTAGTTACGGAAACTGAATTGCTCCGGAAGCGTGAATGGGCCGGAGGACTGCAGCTCCGTCTGCGTCTTGAACGAGGCAAAGCCGACCGCGACGAGCGGCAGGATGGTGGCTGCTGACCAGACGACGAGCGTTACATATTTGAGTGGCTTGAGGAGATATGACATTACGAACGCACCACCTTCTCGTCCGGCACGAGCCTGCGCTGAACCCAGGTGACGAAGAGCACTAGCAGCAGAAGGACGACGGCCATGGCCGAAGCAAGCCCGACCTTCCTGAACTTGAACGCCATCGCCACCGTCTGGATCACGAAGGTCTTCGAACCGTTTGCGCCCCCGGTCATGATGAAGGGAATGTCAAAGACCGCGAGGCTTCCCGAAATCGCCAAGATGAATGACAGGCCGACGATGGGTCGAATGCTCGGCAGGATGATGTACTTGAACTGTTGCCAGCGGTTGGCTCCGTCGAGTTCCGATGCCTCGTACAGGGTCGCGTTGACCGACTGGATCGCTCCCAGGAAGAGTACGAAATTTAGGCCCATGTAGCGCCAGACGGATGTGCCCGCGAGTGAGACATTGATGATGTCCGGGTTTCCGAGCCACTGTTGCTGAGCGGCCTCGAGCCCCACCGAACCGAGCACGGTATCCAGTGTTCCTCCTGGTTGGAAGAAGTAGAGGAACGTGAAGCCGATCGCGACGCCGTTGATGAGCGAGGGGAAGAAGATGACGCCCTTGAAGAAACTCTTGAACCGCGTGTTAAACGAGAGAATCGTCGCGAAGTACAGGGCAAGCACCATCTGAACGGCCGCGCCCGCCAGGTAGTAGAAGCTCACGAAGAAGACTCGGAACAGTTCCGGCCGCGTAAACAGGTCGATGTAGTTTTGGAACCCGACAAACTCCTTGTCCTTGCTCAGCCCGTTCCATTCGGTGAACGAGTACCACAACATGTTGCCAACGGGGATAAACGTGAAGGTGACGAGCAGGACGATAGGCACTGCGATATAGAGCCACGGGATCACGGACCGCGGGATGCGCTTGCGCACGCGCGGTGGGGTCCCCAAGGTGGGCGTAGACATGAGTTCTCCGAAAGATCAGGAAGAGGGAGGGTCGGGCGTATGGCGTCGAGGGCCGGCTCACCCCGCGGTGGCGACTGCGCCGCTGCGGGGTGAGCCAGGCGTTTCGACCTAGCCGACGACCGAGGCCCGAGCGTCAGCCCAGCGGGCGTTCAGGTCCGCAAAAATGGACTCCTTGGTCTCGCCACTCGCTCCGCGTGCCGCGTCAACGATGCGCTGGCGGAAGTCGGGGCTCCACAGGCCAATCTCCGCCTGTGTGTCGATGTCATTGACATCGCTCTCGTGCCCGGCCTCGGCCGGAGCGAGTTCGATGTACTGAACATCGGCGGCGTCAAAGTCCCCAAGGGTCGAGGGGGTCGGTCCATCAAGACGGGGCGAAAGGCCACCGTTCGCGTTGGCGTAGCCCGACTTGTCTGCGAACCAGAAGACCCAGGCGCGGGCCGCGTCCTTGTTGTCGGAGTGGATGTTGATGCCGTTCTTCCAGTCGCCAGAAGCCACCGAGTGGAACTTGCCGTCCACCTGAACGGGGAAAGGCATGTAGCCAATGTCAGCGGGGTCGGCGCCCGCATCGGTAGCCGCGTCCATCATCTGCTGAATCGACCATGAGCCGAGGGCCATCGTGGCAATCTTGCCTGTGGCAAGGTCAATCTTGGACTGGTCCCAGTTGGTTGTGGTCGGATCAGCCTCTGTCAGTTCTCCTGCAACCGCGTCGAAGATCAGGGAGTCGATCACAAAGTGGTCGCTCCCCTCTGTCCACGGGGCGTCGGTCTCTGCAAGGGCGTTGACGCAATTGGCGTCGGCCGTAATCTCGCAACGGTTCGATTCCCACTGCGTCAGCGGCCAGCCGTCCTTGTAGTTGGTGTACAGCGGCACAGCACCCGAGCCCGCATCTTTGATGGACTTGAGATCTGCGAGGAACTCGTCGGGCGCCGCGGGAATGGCCTCCACGCCCGCGTCCGCCCACACCTTCTTGTTATAGACAAGGCCGCTGACGTTGCCGGTAATGGCCAGACCGTACGACATGCCGTCAAAGTTCTGCTCCGTCGAAATGAAGCGGTAGTCCTTCGACAGTTCTTCGACGGTGCCGAGTGGCTCAAAGAAGTCCCCGAGGTCCGCGGGGGTCACCGTCGTCGGAATCAGCAGCACATCACCGTAGTCGTCCGTGCTCATGCGGGTCGTGACCTCGCCGTCATAGTCCTTGATGGCTTGGAAGGTAACGTTGACTCCTGGGTACTCGGCCTCGAACTGAGTCTTGTAGTCCTGGAACACGGTGTCGACAATGTCGGTGCGGTTGGTCAGCACGGTGATGTCGCCGGTGACCTCGGCCGAATTGCCAACCGAGGAGGACGTCGTGTCTTCCGAGTCGCTGCCGCTGCACGCGGTCAACGCCAAGGTCAGACCGGTTACTGCCGCGAAGGCGGCAAAAGTTCGATTCTTCATTGAATTCCCTTTGTTTCGATCTCGACGCCCGCAGCGGCGCTGCGGCGGGTCGCGAGTGCGACAGTCAGGACTTTAACGTTTAAGGCGGGCCAGGTCAATCGTTTAAGTACGGGGTTAACATCTGTGATCGAATCGTTACCTAGTCACGCCCGGGGCTCAGCGCCGAGCGCGCGCCAGGCTGCGCCGCTCGACCAGAGCGGCGCCTTCCGTCCTCACCGACGAAGCCTCGCCGTGCTGGACGAGGTCCAGAAGGACCGTTGCGGCAGCGGCCCCATATGCGAGCACATCGCGGCGCAGCGCGCTCAGCGGGGGCTCCGACACTTCGCACAACGGAGAGTCGTCCCAAGCAAGGATGGACAGGTCCTCGGGCACCTTGAGGCCCGCGGCCCTGGCCACTCTTACCCCAGCGAGTGCCGTGACGTCGTTGTCAAAGACGATTGCGGTGGGTGGCTCCGGCTGCGACAGCAGTACTTCGCACGCCTGTGTTCCCGATGCCAAGGTGTAGTCGGTATTGACCTCCCCCACCAACTGCATGCCGCGAAGATGGCATTCGCGGCGAAGCGCCTCGCTACGGACCCTCGTATGCACGAACGATGCGGGACCGGCGACGTGGGCGATGCGCAAGTGGCCCAGCTCAAAGAGCCGCGCGACCGCGGCCTGGGCGGCCTGAGCGTCGTCGCTCCACACTGTGGTGGCCCCTTCCGCATACGTCGGGTCACCCACGACGACAGCGGGGAGGCCGATCCGTTTCAGCAACTCGAGACGTTCGTCGTCCACCTTGAGGTCCGTGAGGAAGATGCCGTCCACACGACCGGCCGACCACCAGGTCTTATAGGTGGCCAACTCTTGGTCCTTGCGGGGCGTGACCTGCAGCATGAGCGCGAAGCCCCTGTCCGAGATGACCTGTTCGATCCCGGCCACAAATGACATGAAGAACGGCTCAACACCCAGATCCGAAGGCTCCCGAGTAATGACCAGGCCAACAGTGGCCGCTCCGCCACCACGCAGCGCTCTGGCAGCGCTGCTCGGGACCCAGCCGATCTCGTTCGCGATCACGAGGATACGTGCGCGGGTGGCGTCCGATACGCCCGGCCTGCCGTTGAGCGCATACGAGACGGCTCCCGGAGAGACACCCGCCCGCGTCGCGATCTCGGCAATGGTGGGCCTGCGCCCACCGCCCACGGGCGTTGTCACCGTTGTTCCTCCACTACTTGAGACAGTTCCCGTCCCAGACCTTTCCCCAACCCTACCGGTCGGCGCGGGCGCCTCTGGGATTGATGCGATCGCTTCTCAACCGCGTCAGTAGCAGCGAATTCAACCCACCTCCCCACCCGCAAACAACCATGAGTCCCTTGCCAGCCCGGTCTGAGCCGCAAAAGGCCGTTGCTCGGGGGCCGAGTGATCCACAGACTTCGACTCTGCCGATCGAGGCGCTACTCACTCCAACTACTCCGGGTACGCCAAGCCTGGCGGTGGGTTTGTTCCCCGGGGCCCTGGTCCTTAGTGGGAAGTGTCGGGCGCCGTGAGGAGCGCGATGTACATCGAATCGGTGCCGTGGACGTGCGTCCATAGCTGAACATCAGGTCCTTGGCCCCAGTCTTCGGGCGTCGTACCCGTCACCTGGGCCATCGCTGCCCGTGCATCGAGCTGCTTGAGGCCGCTGACGGCCACGATGTCCCTGGTCTCCGCGAGCACGGGAGAACACGTGACATAGGCGATGACTCCCCCAGGAGCAAGTAACGAGGCCGCGTGGCTCAGGATGCTCGTCTGCAGAACGGCAAGATCGGCAAGGTCGTCCGGAGACCGACGCCAGCGGGCCTCGGGCCTGCGTCGCAGGGCACCCAATCCTGTGCACGGCGCGTCGACCAAAATGCGGTCGAACGGGCCGCCGCTCCATGTGGTGGCGTCTCCTACGTGAACGTCGACCACATCTGCCGGCAGTGCACGCACGTTGTCGCTCACCAGCGTCGCGCGGTGGGGATGGAGTTCGAGTGCGTCGACATGGGCGCCGCGCTGGCTGGCGAGGGCGCCCAAGATGGCCGTCTTCCCTCCGGGCCCGGCACACGCGTCGAGCCATCGTTCGCCCGGGCTCGCCACACGCGCGGCGTCGGAGGCGAGCGCCGCAGCAACAAGCTGTGATCCCTCGTCCTGTACTCCCGCGCGCCCGTCCTTGACGGCCTCGATCGCGCCGGGTGAGCCGCCTGCAAGCGTCACTCCGTAGGGTGACAGGCTCGTGGGGGTCCCGCGGGTCGCCGCGGTGAGTGCATCGCGGTCGATGATTCCAGGCCTCGCGGCCAGCGTCACCGACGCGGGTGCGTTGTGTGACATGAGCAAAGCCTCAACCTCGCCAGAGCGACCGCGCGCCGCGAGCGAACGGTCCAGTTCGCCGACAATCCAGTCAGGGTGCGACGTACGGATCGCGAGCGACTCACGGCTGTTGCCTGGCGCCACAAGAGCAACCCACGCCTCGGGGGTCCGTTCCGTGATGCGTCGCATCACGGCGTTCACGAGGCCGCTCGCACGTTCCGCGCCCACCTCCTTCGCCAGCGCGACGGTCTCGGACACCGCAGCGTGCGGCGGAGTGTTCATCGACAGTGACTGATGAGCGCCGATCCACAGCACGGCCCTGACAACGGCCTCAAGGGACCAGGCGTCACGACCGGAAGCCCGCGAGATGACCTCGTCGTAGTAGCCACTCATGCGCAGAGACCCGTACGCGAGCTCGGTCGCAAACGCCGCGTCGCGGTTGGAGAGCCCCGCGTTCCGCACGATCTGAGCCATAGCGAGGTTCGCGTAGGCGTCCTCCTCGACGACAGCGAGCAGGCACGTGAGTGCGGCCTTGCGCGCGGAGCCGCTCATGCCTCACCCAACTGAGCGCCGTCGGACCAACGAGCGCCCCTCCACCATTCACGAGCATCGATCGCCTTCTTGCCGGCGGGCTGAATCCAACTGAGCTTCACGGGTGCGCCTCCTGTGCCGACGAGAATGTCGCCATCGATCTCTTTCACCAGACCGGGCGTGGTGGATGGTCCATCGACGGGCGCCACGGGACCTACCTTGGCGCTGACGCCGTCGGGAAGCGTCGTCCAAGCCCCCGGTGCGGGTGTGCACGCCCTGATCATGCGATCGACGACATGGGCAGGCAGATCCCAGCGCACCAGCGCGTCGTCGCGCGTGAGTTTCGCCGCGTGGCTCACTCCGTCGTCGATCTGTTCCTGAGGCCGCGCAGTTCCGTTCACAAGTGCGTCGAGCGAGTCCATGAGGAGAGGGGCGCCTGCGAGAGCGAGGCGACCCAGCAGGTCTCCGGCCGTGTCGGCGGGCCTGATGGTCTCTGTGAGCTGGCCGATCACCGGGCCGGTATCGAGACCCTGGTCGATGAGGAACGTGGTGGCCCCCGTGAGGTCGTCGCCTGCCTGCAGCGCCCGCTGAACGGGTGCCGCTCCCCGCCATGCGGGCAGAAGGGAAAAGTGCAGGTTGACCCATCCGTGGGTGGTGGCCGCGATCAGCGGGGGGCGCAGGATCTGCCCGTATGCCACGACACCCGCGGCATCCGCGTGCAGTGCGCGGATCCGCTCGACCACGTCGGGCGCCGACGCCTTGACGGGTGTCTCGACGGCGAGGCCATGATCGAGCGCAAAGGTCTTGACCGGGCTCGGGTGCAGTCCGGAGCCACGCTTGCCCTTGGCATCGGGCTGCGAGAGCACGAGCGCAATGTCGTGGCCTGCGTCGATGAGCGCGGATAGCGCCGGAAGAGCCACCTCGGGGGTGCCAGCAAAGATGAGACGCATGGGTTCCATCGTAGGCGGCGGGGGCACGCCCGCGAACCGAATCTAGCCTCCGGGCGTCGCGTCAACCTTGACGTAGAGGGGGCTTGCGGAACGCGCCGAGCGCGCGACCACGACGGCCCGCACCGCACTGGTGACCGCGGCCATGGCGCCTCGTGACGCCACTACCCAGGCTCCGTCGCGGTCGTTGGATACTGTCGCGTCGACCCCGCGTATTGCCAGCGTGGCCTCGGCTATCGCCTCCGACGAGCCCTCGAGTCTGAGCGCCCTGCGGTGAGGCGGCAGGCCGATCGTGACGCGTTGCGCCAGGTCTCGTTGGCCCACATCGAGCCCGTCCCACGACACGAGTGCCTGCCTGACGTCGGGGGGCAGATCGCCGACGATCGACACCCCTCCCCCGTCGGCACGCGCCGCAGCGAGGGCCGCCGCGTTGAGCCACCGGCGCAGCGACAGCGCCTCCGCACCAAGCCCGTCGTTGACCGACACCCGTGCACCCACGATCGCGACGTGGCCGTACCCACCCCGCACGGCGGGTAGTGCGCCGGGTGTCGCCACGACGATGCCGCTCTCGACCGAAAGGTCCGGCAGTACGCCAGACGCCGCCGATGACTGCGATACGAGGGCTCCGGCCGCCATGCGCGCCAGTTGTTCGGTGAGGCGTTCCACGCCGAGGCCAACGGGTCGCAGTCGGTGTTCCCTGCATTCGGGGCAGTGCCAGGCGTGCGCCTCAATGCCGCAGTCGCGGCACGTCGCTATCGCCCCGGCCGACGCGCGTCCGAGGTCTCCCCCGCACTCGGCGCATTCCGCCCACGTCCCGCATCGCTCGCATGCGAGACCCGCCGCATACCCCGCTTGTGGCACCACCACGGCTGCCACTCCCGCGTGCGAGGCTGCCGCTAACTTGGACCACACCTGGGCGGGCATCCAGTGCTTCGCCGCGCCGCCCTCACGCTCCCGACGTTCAGAGTCGAACACCTCGATCAAAGGAAGCGTCGACCTGTCCGGCCGGGTCGCGACAAGACGTGCAAATCCGTGCTCGACCAACGCGATCGACTCGGCGGACAGCGAATAGCCCGCCGCCACGAATGCGGCGCCCGTCTCTTGGGCCCGCATGGCCGCCACCGTGCGCGAGTGAGGGTACGGTGCTCGGGGCTCCGCGAACGTGGGCGATGACTCATCCCAGACCACAATGGAAGCCAGGTGAGGAACCGGCTGCCAAGCGGCTTGCCTGGTACCGATCACGAGAGGCACCAAGCCACGCATGGCGGCGAGATACGATCCGTACCGCACCGAGGCCCCGTCATCGGAGTCAAGCACGGCAATCTGGCCGCCGCCTCGCGGTGACCAACGCTTGAGCCCTACCTCGGTCGCGGTCCTGAGGAGCGCGGCTACCGCGCGCGAGTCCGAGGCCACGATGATCGACGTGCCGCCGTCCGCTGCAGCGGCAATCGCCGAACCGAGGAGCGCCTCGGTGGGCGCAACCTGTGCGCCGAACGGGGTCGCGGGCCACAGCGCGCGATCACCCCGAGCGGTCGGTAGGCCTGTTTCCCTGGCGCCTTCAATCAGGGCCTCGGTGCGCACGCCGCCGATTGTCGTCGGCGTCCACTCATCCCATGCGTACTTCTCGACGGAAGCAACGCGGGGCGGGGCCATGAGGCGCAGGACATCCCACAGCGAGCCTGCATAACGCCCGGCGACGGAGCGCGCGAGCTCGAGAGCCTCCGCGGTAAAGGAAGGAAGGGCACCCGCGGATCGCACGGGCTTGACGGGGTGGGCCGATTCGCGATCTTCTGCAGAGACCACCACGCCCGAGACGAGACGGCCCGCGAAGGGGACGCGGACCCTGGTCCCGACGCTGACCCAGCTCAATGCCTCGGGAAGCGCGTAGTCAAACGGCCGGTCGAGGTGCGGCAGCGGGTTGTCTACTGCGACACCGACGATCACTAGACCGCGGCCGCCAAAGCCTCGGCCCTGTCGGTGCGCTCCCAGGTGAAGTCGGGCAGTTCTCGGCCGAAGTGGCCGTACGACGCCGTCGCACGATAAATCGGTCGGCGCAGATCGAGCTGCTCAATCAACGCGGAAGGCCTGAGATCAAAGACCTCACGGATGGCCTTGACGATGCGGTCGGGATCCACCGTGTGCGTCCCGAAGGTCTCGACGTAGAGGCCCACGGGTGCGGCGGTACCAATCGCGTAGGCCACCTGCAACTCGCAGCGGTCGGCGAGACCGGCCGCGACCACGTTCTTGGCCACCCAACGCATCGCATATGCCGCGGAGCGGTCGACCTTGGACGGGTCCTTGCCCGAAAACGCGCCGCCTCCGTGGCGAGCCATTCCGCCGTACGTGTCGACGATGATCTTGCGCCCCGTCACGCCCGCGTCGCCCATGGGGCCACCCACCTCAAACTTCCCGGTGGGGTTGATAAGCGATCGGTGCCCGGTCGAGTCCAACGCGAAACGAGACAGCACCGGAGCGATGACCTCGGACTCGATGGCCTCCCTGAGCTCGCCGATGTCGAGCCCTCCACGGTGCTGGCTCGAGACCACGACGGTGTCCACGCTAATCGGGGTGTCGCCGTCGTAGCCGATCGTGACCTGGGCCTTGCCGTCGGGACGGAGCCCCGCGACGATTCCGGCCTTGCGGACCTCGGCTAGCCGCGACGTGAGCGCGTGAGCCATCGCGATCGGCATGGGCATGAGTTCCGCGGTGTCCTTGCATGCGAAACCAAACATCAGGCCCTGATCGCCAGCGCCGAGTTCTTGCTTATCGGAGTCGGTCGCGCTGCCAACCCCCAGCCAGATGTCGGCACTCTGTTCACCGATCGACACCAAAACGCCACAGGAGTCCGCGTCAAAACCCACCGTGGACGACGTATAGCCGATGTCGCGCACCACATCGCGAATGGTGGAGGGGATATCGACGTAGGCCTCGGTCGTGACCTCGCCCGCGACGTGTACCTGGCCGGTGGTCACCATGGTCTCGACGGCTACACGCGAGAGCGGGTCCTGGCGCAACATCTCGTCGAGGATGGCGTCTGACACCTGATCGCAGATTTTGTCGGGGTGACCCTCGGTCACTGACTCGGAAGAAAATTGGCGGAGGGACATGCGATTCAGCATAGTAGCCACGACGGACGCCACGGGATAGATGCGGGGTCTTTGATCTAGCGAGCGAGAAGCGGCTGTGCTGCGGTGAGGATCGCGTGAGCAACAGTGAGTTTGCTTCCCGACGCCACACCCATACCCGCGCCGTGCGCGTCGAGCATCGTCACGGTATTGGGAACGTCGCCAAAGCCAACGCCCTTGCCCACGGCGTTGACCACGAGGAGATCCGCGCGCTTGCGTATCGCCTTGTCCCTGCCGTGCTCGAGGACGTCCTTGCTGGAGTCCCCCGTCTCGGCGGCAAAGCCGATGATCACTTGACCGGCAGACCGTTGTGCCACCAACGAGGCGAGCACGTCCTCGGTCTGAACGAGCGTCAAGGTGATGCCTCCGTCGCCAGACTTCTTAATCTTGTGCGGGCTCACCTGCTCTGGACGGAAGTCCGCCACTGCCGCCGCCATGATGACGAGGTCGGCATCGGTCGCGGCGTGGGTGACGGCCGCGGCGAGTTCGACACTGGTCTCGACATCGATCCTCTCGATGCCGTCGCCCAGGGGAAGCACCACGTTTGCGGCAATCACCGTCACTGTGGCGCCGCGCTCGCGAGCGGCCTCCGCCAACGCGAAACCCTGCTGGCCGGTCGACCGGTTGCCAAGAAACCGCACTGCGTCGATCGGCTCATGCGTGCCGCCAGCGGAGATCAGCACCCGCACGCCGTTGAGATCGCCCCACGGTGCCTCGGCGGACGCCTGCTCGCGCTCGAGGCTCTGGCCTTCTGCCACGCGGTACAGCGCCGTGACGATGTCCTCGGGCTCGGGGAGGCGCCCTGGCCCGGAATCGGCGCCGGTGAGGCGCCCCACTCCAGGCTCGATCACATGCACCCCGCGCGCAGTGAGCGTCGCGATATTCGCCCGTGTCGCAGCGTGGTTCCACATCTCCGTATGCATCGCCGGAGCGATCACCACAGGAGCCACCGTGGCCAACAGGGCGCTTCCCAGGAGGTCCCTCGCGGTGCCCGCTGCCATCTGCGCCAGGAAGTCCGCCGTGGCAGGCGCCACCAGCACAATGTCGGCACGCTGCCCCAGCCGGATGTGCTCGACCTGGGGAACGTTTTCGAAGGTGCCAGAAGAAGCGGGCTCGCCGGTGAGTGCCTCCCACGTGGCTCGTCCCACAAAATTGAGTGAAGCCTCGGTGGGAATCACCCTGACGGAATGACCGTCCTCGCGCAGACGCCTGACGACGATGGCGACCTTATAGGCCGCGATGCCACCGGTCACTCCCAGCAGCACGCGCATCGCGACTAAACCTCGGCGTGGCCCAGGATCAGCAGGTCGCCCTCGTTGATCTCGCGCAGAGCTACCGATAGCGGCTTGTCAGTCGAGTCGGCCGGCACAAGCGGGCCTACGTTTTCAAAGTGACCCTCGCCAAGCGCTTCGTAGTACGCGTTGATCTGGCGTGCACGCTTGGAGCCGTAGACCACGAGCGCGTACTTGGAATCGACCTTTGCGAGCAGCTCGTCGATGGGCGGGTTGGTAATGCCCTCGGGGTGCGCAATGGTTCCAGACACGTGATCCTCCTAAAATGCGTCTACCTGGCGGTAGACAACGCCAACTATTCTAGCGTGCCGAGGCCACGATGGCCTCCAACTCCGCCACAGCGTCGTCGAGACGGTCATTCACGACCGTCACGTCGAACTCCGCGACCGCTTCGAGCTCTTCGCGCGCGGTCTGGAGGCGTCGCTGTCTTTCCTCATCGTCTTCGGTGCCACGAATCGCTAGGCGCTCGATGAGCACCTCAAAGGTGGGAGGCGCGACGAACACAAAGAGCGCGTCCGGCATCGTCTTCTTCACCTGACGCGCGCCCTGGAGATCGATCTCGAGGACCACTGACAAACCCTGGGCGAGACGCTCCTCGACCGGCGCACGCGGCGTGCCATAGCGATGTGCGCCATGGACCACGGCCCATTCGAGCAGCTCTCCCGCCGCAGTCATGCGCGAGAACTCATCTTCGGTGACGAAGAAATAGTGGATTCCATCCACCTCCCCAGGCCGAGGCTGCCGCGTCGTAGCCGACACGGAGACCCAGACGTCGGCGCGCTTAACTCGCAACGCGGCGACGAGGGTCCCCTTGCCGACCGCCGACGGACCGGCAACAACAACGAGTCTGCTCATCGACGCTCGCGCGCCAGAAGTGCCTCTACTTGGTGTGCTCCTAGGCCGCGCACTCTCCGTGCAGCGGAAATGCCGATGTCTTCCATCAGCCCGGTGGCGCGCTTGGGTCCGATTCCAGGCAAGCATTGAAGCAGGTCGTGGACCCGGATTCCGGCGAGAGCCTCTTCTGCCTTCGCGCGAGCGATGGCGTCTGAGAGGGAAAACTCGCCCTTGGCAAGCGACTCTTTGAAGACACGCCTGGCGCTGCGCACCGCGGTTGCCTTGATCAGAGCCTGTGCTCTCTGTTCAGCGCTTAGTTCTGGTGTAGCCATGTCACCTCCTTGCTCTGGACCCGATTCCGGGTTTTACTCGTCAACATCTGTTCCAGCCAACGCATATGTCGCGGCTCCTGAAGCTGCTTGCATGGCGCCTCTCAGCTTCTCAACGATGGGACCCGCCTGAGCGATCCCTCTCGATTGACTCACTAAGACTCGCGGACGCGCATCGCCAAAGACAGCGGCGACGTCGGCCGGCCCCGCACCCTGTGCTCCGACGCCTGGCGCCAAGAGCGGGCCATTGACCGCCGCAAGGTCGATCCCCATGGCGCGGACCGCGTCGCGCACCGTGGCGCCGACCACAAGGCCGATCGAGCCCATCGGATGGGCGCCCTCGTTGAGTGCGGCCGCGGCACGTGCGATGGTCGTGGCGACCGGTACCCCATCGGGGCCTATCGCGTGCTGCACCGAGAACCCCTCGGGGTTCGACGTGAGGGCCAGGATAAAGACTCCCTTGCCCGTGTGAGCGGCAAGGTCAAAGGCGGGTTGGAGCGAACCTACGCCCAGGAACGGGGACACGGTGATCGCGTCGGCCTCAAGCGGAGCACCCTGAGCGAGGTAGGAATCCGCGTAGCCCTCCATCGTCGATCCGATGTCGCCGCGCTTGACATCGAGGATCGTCAACAGGTCGAGTTCCTTCGCCCTGCGCAACACATGTTCGAGCGCCGCAATCCCCCGCGAGCCGTGGCGCTCAAAGAATGCCGAGTTGGGCTTCACCGCAGCCGCGACCCCTACGGCGGCATCGAGGATGCCATCCGAGAATCCCACGAGCGACTCGGCCGTGTCCGGAAGTCCCCACGCTGCAAGCAACTCGGGATGTGGGTCGATCCCCACACACAAGGGACCACGGTCCTGAATTGCGGTCATCAATCGGGTGCCGAAAGCCATGGGTGATCCTTCCTGGTGGAGACGGTGTGAGGGGGCGTCTCAGGCCATGCTACCTGGGCGTTCGTATTTAGGAGAAGGACGCGGCCACGTCTTGCAAACTCATGACCTCGAAACGACCGCCCTGAAGGGCCTCAATCGCCTGCACCGCGGCCGCCAATTGCTGCGTCGTGGTGATGATCGCGACGTCTGCGGCGATAGCGGCTGCGCGGATCTCATAGCCGTCCGCGCGCGCGCCCTGCCCCGAAGGCGTATTGACGACCATGTCGACCTTGCCATCGTTGATCAGGTCAACGATGGTGGGCTCGCCATTGGCTCCCCTGCCCTCGGACTTCTTACGCACGACGGTCGAGGGAATCCCATGGCGCATCAGGACCCGCCGCGTACCTTCGGTCGCCAGAATGGTGAATCCGAGCTGGTGGAGTCGCGCAATCGGGAACGTGATCGCGCGCTTGTCGCGGTCAGCCATCGATACGAACACCGTGCCAGAGAGCGGCAGCCCGCCAAAGGCTCCCGCCTGCGACTTGGCGAACGCGAGAGGGAAGGTCTCGTCGAAGCCCATGACCTCTCCCGTTGACCGCATCTCCGGACCCAGCACCGAGTCGACCACGAGGCCCTCGCGAGTCCGGAAGCGCTTGAACGGAAGCACAGCCTCCTTGACCGCGATCCGCGCGTTTTCTCTGTAGCCGGTCGCATCGTTGACCGGGAGCATCCCCTCGGCACGGAGATCAGCGATCGTGGCGCCAAGCATGACGCGCGAGGCGGCCTTCGCGATGGGGACGCCCGTGGCCTTGGCCACGAACGGCACGGTGCGTGACGCCCTGGGATTGGCTTCCAGGACGTACAACACGTCGCTGGCAAGCGCGTATTGGACGTTCATGAGGCCGCGCACGCCGATGCCCTTGGCCAGGGCCTCGGTTGACGTGCGAATACGGGCCAGATCGGCCGAGGACAGCGTCACGGGAGGCAAAACGCAAGCGGAGTCACCCGAGTGGATACCTGCCTCCTCGATGTGTTCCATGACCCCCGCGAGGAACAGCTCTTCTCCGTCATAGATGGCGTCCACGTCGATCTCAATCGCGTCGTCGAGGAAGCGGTCGATGAGCAACGGCGCGTCGGAAGCGTGGTCGCCCACGTCCTCCATGCGAGTGCCGTAGTCCTCGAGCTGCGCCCTGTCGTAGACGATCTCCATGCCACGGCCGCCGAGCACATACGAGGGCCTCACGAGCACGGGGAAGCCGATGCGTTCGGCAATGACAATCGCCTCGTCTATACCGTCGGCGGTGCCGTAGGCGGGTGCGGGCAGCCCCGCGATGTCGAGAACGGTGCCAAAGGCACGCCTGTCCTCTGCATTGTCGATGGCCTCGGGGCTCGTGCCCAGAATCGGTACACCTGCGTCGGCCAGGCGCTTGGCGAGGCTCAGGGGCGTCTGGCCTCCCAGCTGGACGAGCATGCCCTTGACTGGGCCTGCCGCGAGCTCCGCGTGGTACACGGCCATGACGTCCTCGAACGTGAGCGGCTCAAAGTAGAGACGGTCCGAGGTGTCGTAATCGGTGGACACGGTCTCGGGGTTGCAGTTGACCATGATGGTCTCGTACGTGTCCTTGAGCGTGAGCGCCGCATGGACACACGAGTAGTCGAACTCGATGCCCTGGCCGATGCGGTTGGGGCCCGAGCCGAGGATGATCACCGCCTCGCGGGTGCGGGGCTCGACCTCGGTCTCTTCGTCGTAGCTGCTGTAGTGATACGGCGTGTGCGCCTCGAATTCGGCGGCGCAGGTGTCGACCGTCTTGAAGACGGGCAGCACGCCCGTGGCGACGCGCGCGACCGATACGTCGGTCTCGTCGATGCCTCTGAGGGAGGCAATCTGTACGTCGGAAAGGCCATGGGACTTGGCGCGGCGCAGGATCTCGCCGTCGAGTTCGGCGGCGTCGGCCACCTCTCGGGCGACCTCGTTGATGAGCAGGATCTGGTCGAGGAACCACGGATCGATACTCGAGGCTTCAAACACCCTTTTGACCACCGACTCGTCGGCCAGCGCCGCACGCAGCGCCTGCTGGACCTGAACCAGCCGTTTCTCGGTGGGAATCGCGCACTGTGTAATCAGCGCGTCGAGATCGTCCCCGCTAGGGGCATCACCAGCCCAATGGAATACCTGACCGCGCTTGTCGATCGAGCGCATGGCCTTGCCGAGCGCCTCGGTGAAGTTGCGGCCGATGGCCATCGCCTCGCCCACCGACTTCATGGTGGTGGTGAGGACGGGGTCGGCCTTGGGGAACTTCTCGAATGCAAAGCGAGGCACCTTGACGACCACGTAGTCGAGCGTCGGCTCAAAGCTCGCCGGCGTGGAACCCGTGATGTCGTTAGGGATCTCGTCGAGCGTATAGCCGATGGCTAGGCGCGCCGCGATCTTGGCGATCGGGAAGCCAGTCGCCTTGGACGCGAGGGCCGAGGACCGCGACACGCGAGGGTTCATCTCGATCACGATCAGCCTGCCGGTGTCGGGCTCCACGGCGAACTGAATATTGCAGCCGCCGGTATCTACCCCTACCTCGCGGATCACGGCGATGCTCACGTCACGCATCTTCTGGTATTCGCGGTCGGTCAGGGTGAGCGCGGGCGCCACCGTGACCGAGTCGCCGGTGTGGACGCCTACTGGGTCGACGTTCTCGATTGAACACACGACCACGACATTGTCGTTCCTGTCGCGCATCAGCTCGAGCTCGTACTCCTTCCAACCCAGGATCGACTCCTCGAGGAGCACCTCCGTGGTGGGCGAGTAGTGCAGTCCCTGGCCGCCGATGCGACGCAGGTCCGCCTCGTCGTAGGCAAAGCCCGAGCCGAGCCCACCCATCGTGAATGACGGGCGTACGACCACGGGGTACTTGAGCTCCTCGGCCGCCGAAATGAGGTCGTCCATCGTGTGGCAAATGAAGGATCTGGCGCTCTCGGCACCGCACCTCTCGACCACGCCCTTGAACAGTTCCCTGTTCTCCCCGAGGTGAATCGCCTCGAGGTTTGCCCCGATGAGTTCGACGTTGTACTTGTTGAGAATGCCTGCCTCTGCGGCGGCGATGGCCGCGTTGAGCGCGGTCTGGCCGCCGAGCGTCGGCAGGAGTGCGTCGGGGCGCTCCTTCTCGATGATCCGCTCGATAATCTCGGTCGTGATCGGTTCTATGTACGTGGCGTCGGCAAATTCGGGGTCCGTCATGATCGTGGCGGGATTCGAATTGAGGAGCACAACACGCAAACCCTCGGCCTTGAGCACGCGGCACGCCTGGGTCCCCGAATAGTCGAACTCGCAGGCCTGACCGATGACGATCGGGCCGGAGCCGATCACCATGACCGTGTGGATATCGTCGCGACGAGGCACTTAGCGTCCCTTCATGAGGTCAAGAAAACGGTCAAAGAGGTAGGCGGCATCGTGGGGGCCCGCCGCGGCCTCGGGGTGGTACTGCACCGAGAAGGCTGGCCGGTCGAGGCACTGCAGGCCCTCGACCACGTCGTCATTGAGGCATACGTGGCTCACCACGACGCGCCCGTAGCCGTTCGGGGACTCGCTGGGGCCGTCCAGGGGTGCGTCGACGGCGAAGCCGTGGTTGTGGCTCGTGATCTCGACCTTGCCTGTGGTGCGATCCATGACGGGCTGGTTGATCCCGCGGTGGCCAAACCGGAGCTTATAGGTTCCGTATCCAAGCGCTCGCCCTAGGAGCTGATTGCCAAAGCAGATGCCAAAGAGCGGCACCTTGGCGTCGAGAATCCCGCGCACGACGGCCACCGACCGGTCGGCGACGCCAGGGTCACCGGGGCCGTTCGAAAAGAACACGCCATCCGGCTTGAGCGCCAGAATCTCGTCGGCGCTCCACGAGGAAGGCGCCACCGTGACCTTAATGCCCCGTGCGGCCATGAGTTCCGGTGTCATCGCCTTGATACCGAGGTCCACGGCCACGACGTGCGCGACCATGTCGACTCCCTCGGGGGGCTCGATCACATAGTCGCCGTCGATCGACACCTGGTCCGCGAGGTGGGCGCCGAGCATGGGCTCGGAGGCCGTCACCCGGGCGACGAGCGTGGCGTCCTCCGCGAGGGCCGCACCCGAGAAGATGCCTGCGCGCATCGTGCCGGATGACCGCAGCGTGCGCGTGAGCTTGCGGGTATCGATTCCCGAGAGCCCCACGATGCCTTGGTCGACCAGGTCGTCCTCGAGGCCGCGCTGGGAACGCCAATTCGAGGGCCGACGCGCGGGATCCCTCACGATGTACCCGGCCACCCAGATACGACGGGACTCCGCGTCCTCGTTGTTCATCCCGGTGTTGCCTACGTGGGGAGCCGTCATCACCACGATCTGCTTGAAGTACGACGGGTCGGTGAGGGTCTCCTGGTATCCGGTCATGCCGGTGTTGAAGACGATCTCGCCGAAGGTTTCGCCTCGGGCGCCGTAGGCCTGGCCCCGATACACGTCGCCGTTTTCGAGGACCAACACTGCCTGATCTGTGGTCACGCAAAAGCTCCTTCGAATCGGGCATCAAGGTGTGTGGGTGTTCCGCGCAGGAACGTGGCCACCGCGCGTCCCGGCAACTCCCTGCCAGCGTACGGGGTGTTGTGCGACCTGCTCGCGAGTGCGGAGGGGTCAACGGTCCAGCGCGAGGCCGGATCAACCAGCGTGAGGTTGGCGGGCTCCCCCACCGTGAGGAGGCGACCGTGGCTCGCCTCGACGCGGCCGATGCGTGCCGGCGTGTGCGACATGACGCGCGCCACGTCCTTCCACGTCATCCGGCCCGAGTCGACCATGACCTGCTGCACCACGCCCAGAGCGGTCTCGAGACCGAGCATCCCGAAGGACGCCGCGGCCCACTCGCAGTCCTTGTCCTCGCTTGCGTGCGGCGCGTGGTCCGTAGCGACGATGTCGATCGTGCCGTCGGCGAGGCCCTCGCGGACCGCCTCGACATCCTCGGACGTACGCAACGGCGGGTTCACCTTGAAGAGCGGGTTATACGTACGCGCCTCCTCATGCGTGAACAGGAGGTGGTGAGGCGTAGCCTCCGCGGTGACCTGAATGCCGCGCGCCTTTGCCCAGCGCACGATGTCCACAGAACCGGCGGTCGACAGATGTTGGATATGGACGCGCGAACCGACGTGACCGGCGAGCAGCACGTCGCGCGCGATGATCGATTCCTCGGCCACCGCGGGCCATCCCGCGAGGCCCAATTCGGCGGAGACGTCACCCTCGTGCATCTGCGAACCCTCGGTGAGCCGCAGGTCCTGGGCGTGCTGCACGATCGCGCCGTCGAAGGTCTTCACGTACTCGAGGGCCCTGCGCATGATGACCGGGTCATAGACGCAGATGCCGTCGTCGCTGAACAGCCGCACGCGTGCGCGCGACTGTGCCATGGCGCCCATCTCGGAAAGGCGTTCGCCCTTGAGTCCCACCGTCACGGCACCCACGGGGAACACGTCTACGAGGCCGATCTCCTGGCCCCTGCTCCACACCTGCTCGACCACACCTGCGGTGTCTGCCACCGGATTGGTGTTGGCCATCGCGTGAACCGCAACCCAGCCCCCACGAGAGGCTGCACGGGATCCGCTTTCGATGGTCTCGGCGTCCTCCCTGCCCGGCTCGCGAAGGTGGGTGTGGAGGTCGACCAGCCCGGGGAGCAGTACGAGGCCATCGGCGTCGATGCGAGTAGCGCCCGTGCCCGCGTCCGTGGGATCGATGAGCACGCCATCGCGCACCGCGATCGTCCCCACGTCCTCGCCGTTGATCTTGGCTCCTGCAATGACAAATGCGCCGCTCATGACTGTTCCTCTCCAGCGAGCAGGAGGTACAGGGAGGCCATCCGCACGGCCACCCCGTTCGCTACCTGCTCCACGATCACGGAGCGCGGGCTGTCCGCGGCCTCCGCCGAAATCTCAAGGCCCCTGTTCATGGGGCCTGGGTGCATCACGATTCCGTTGTCAGCCAGCCGCGCCATGCGCTGACCGTCGAGGCCGAACATGCGCGTGTACTCGGCCGGCGAGGGGAAGAACGAGGCGCCACCACCCGTCATGCGCTCGCGTTGGACCCTGAGCATCATGACGGCGTCGATGGGCTGCGCGTCGAGAGCGTCGTCGAGCCCGTGGAATACGTCCACGGGCCACGAGTCCATGCCCACCGGCAGGAGTGTGGGAGGCGCGACCAGGGCGACGCTTGCGCCCAGCGTGGTGAGAAGGTGCATATTCGATCGCGCAACCCGCGAGTGGAGCACGTCGCCCACGATCGCGACCCTGAGCCCGTCAAGGCCCTTGCCGTCCACGCCAGTGCCGTCGGTGTTCATCAGGTGCTTACGCATCGTGAAGGCATCGAGCAGGGCCTGCGTGGGGTGTTCGTGCGTGCCGTCGCCCGCGTTGAGGACGCTTCCGTGCAGCCAGCCGCCGTGCGCGAGCTGATAAGCAGCGCCCGAGGCCCAGTGACGCACCACGACCGCGTCCGCGCCCATGGCCTGAAGAGTAAGCGCGGTGTCCTTGAGGCTCTCCCCCTTGGAAACGCTCGAGCCCTTGGCCGAAAAGTTGATGACATCTGCGCTCAGGCGCTTGGCGGCCGCCTCAAACGAGATCCGCGTGCGTGTCGAGTCCTCGAAGAACAGGTTGACGACGGTCTTGCCCCGCAGCGTGGGGAGCTTCCGAATCTCCCTATCCTGCGTCGCGGCCATCTGCGCCGCGGTGTCCAGGATGAGGACCGCGTCCTCGCGCGTCATGCCCTTGGTGCCGAGCAGGTGCTTCACTTTGCGCCCCCCGTGAGAATCACGGCGTCTTCGCCGTCGGTCTCCGCCAGGTGGACGTCGACCCTTTCGTCGCGCGACGTGGGGAGGTTCTTGCCCACAAAGTCGGCCCGGATGGGAAGCTCCCTGTGCCCTCGGTCGACGAGTACGGCAAGTTGCACCGCTCGCGGCCTGCCCAGATCCTTGACGGCGTCGAGCGCCGCGCGGATGGTGCGTCCTGTGTGGAAGACATCGTCCACCAGCACCACGATCGCGTCGTCGATGCCAGCGGAGGGAAGCGTCGTCGCGCCAATCGGCCTTGTGGGGTGTCGATGCAGGTCATCCCTGTACATCGTGATGTCGAGGGCGCCGCATCGGCCTGTGGCGTCAAAGCTGGGCTCGACCTCCGCGAGCTTCGCGGCCAGACGCACCGCAAGAGGGAGTCCCCTGGTGGGTATCCCGAGGAGCACGAGATTCTCGGCTCCTGCATTGCGTTCGAGGATCTCGTGGGCGATGCGGGTGATTGCTCGCGTCATATCGGGCGCGGTAAGAACGATGCCAGTCACTGGCCAACTCCTTCTCCGCCTCACAGGACGGTTCTTAAAGGGTGTCTGTGTACGCCACTCTAGCCCACACGTAGGGGCGCAGGGATGCGGCGGACAGACGACTACTCGCCTAGCTCGATGCCCGATGCGGCATGCGCGTGACGCCGAACGCTCCGCATCCCAAAGATCGCGCCAAGTGCGGCACCCGCTGCCGACGCCACCGGTTCCTGCATCAGCGCCATTCGACGACGACGCTCGCTCCAAGCAGCGCATATCCCTCGAGCAATCCCTGGGCACGGAGCATCGCGGCCTCAGCGAGCGCGACCCGGAAACCAAGGCCCGCAAGAATGCCAATCCACCGCTTCGGTATGGCCACGAGTTCGAAATCGGAACGGCCGCACGCCACGACCCAAGCCGCGGCACCCGCGACAAGGGCCGGAGCGAGGTGTCACGTGGTCGTGGTTCGACACATGGCGAGCCCGAACCATGTCGCCGCCGCGATCACGCTGGTCAACAGCGCAGGCATCAAGAGAGACGTAGGGGCAAATGCCTTGTCTCTGGCACGCCGCCGCTCAACCTCAATCAACCTCGCTGTGCGCACGGTGGACCCTCTCCGGACAGCATTCCGACCGCCCTCGCGGCGGTGGTGATGCGCCGGGAACCCTCACGCGTGGCGCGCGTATTCCAGATACGCGCCTCACTGGCGCGAAACCCTCGAGCGGGCTTGGGTTAGTCCTGCGTGACGGGCGGCGCGGCATCGCGGGCGATGCGACCCAGCACACCGCCCACAAACTTGGCCGAATCATCGGTCGAGAGGTCTGAGGCAAGCTCCATGGCCTCGTCAATGGCGACGGCCGCAGGAACCTCGTCGTTATAGACCACTTCCCAGGTGGCTATCCGAAGCACCGCGCGGTCCACCGCAGGCATGCGGTCGATCGTCCAGTCCTGGGCGGCCTCGGACACGAGCGCGTTGACGGGAAGCCAATTCGCGATGACTCCGTGCACGATGTCGATGCAGTACTGGGGAAGCGGATTTTCACGTCCCGAGAGCGCGATGCGCTCCGCGAGGACGTCTGCCAGGTTCGCTCCGCGCTGGTCGGCCTCAAAGAGGACGTCGATAGCCCTCTTGCGTGCCTTGGTGCGTGCGGCCATTTAGTCGTTCACGCGGCCCTGGTATTCGCCGGTGCCCGTGTTGACCTTGACCTTGGTGCCCACCTCGAGGAACAGCGGGACCTGGATTTCGCGTCCCGTGGACAGCGTCGCGGGCTTGGTGCCACCGCTCGAACGGTCGCCCTGAAGGCCTGGCTCCGTGTACGTGACCTCGAGAATCACGGACGCGGGCAGCTCCACGAACAGCGGGTTGCCGTTGTGCGTCGCGATCATGACCTTCTCGTTTTCAATCAGGAAGTCCTTCGCGTCACCCAACACCATGGGCGTGATGAGCACCTGGTCGAAGGTGTCGGGGTCCATGAAGATGTAGTCGGTGCCGTCGTTGTACAAGTACTGCATGTCGCGGCGATCGACCGTCTCGAACTCCACCTTGGTGCCGGCGTTGAAGGTCTTGTCGACCACCTTGCCGGTCATCACGTTCTTCATCTTGGTGCGCACAAACGCCCCACCCTTACCGGGCTTGACGTGCTGGAAGTCGATGACCGTCCAGAGGTTGCCGTCGAGGTTGAGCACGGAGCCGTTCTTGATGTCGTTCGAGGTCGCCACGATATTCCTTGCGTTGGTGTGTACAGGGCACTGCGTTCAAAAGGCCGTCGGCCAGTCTAGCCGACGCGCTGGGCCACGGCCTGAAGGGCCAGCCGATACGAGTCGATACCGAGCCCCGCGATGGTTCCCGTTGCCACGCCGGAGATGACCGACGTGTGCCTGAATTCCTCACGGGCGTGCGGGTTGGTCAGGTGAACCTCGATGAGCGTGAGGCCCCCGGAGGTGACGAGCGCACACGCGTCGCGCAGGGCGTACGAGTAGTGGGTGAAGGCCGCCGGGTTGAGGATCACGTGCCAACCGTTGTCGACGGCCTCGTGCATCCAGTGCACAAGATCGGCCTCGCTGTCGGATTGCCGCAGTGTCGCCTCGAGCCCCACGTGCGAGCCCCATTCCATGACGAGGGCGGCAAGCTCGTCGTGAGTCGTGGAGCCGTACTTCTCGGGTTCGCGCGTACCAAGACGGCCCAGATTGGGCCCGTTCACCACGAGGACGTTGTTCATGGCGTCAGCCTAGCGTCGGCCCGCTGGGCATCACCCCAAGGCTCGCCTAGCGACTGACCGCGGCGTAGGCGGCCACCAGGAGCGCAGGGTCGGGCCCCTCGAGTCGTTGGGGGTTGCCGAGGCCGTGCAGGATCACGAACCGGAGCAGGTCTCCCCTGGTCTTCTTGTCGCGCTTCATCGCGGCGTAGAGAGCGTCCCAGCGTCCGGCCTGGTACGTGGTGGGCAGGCCGATCGAGCTGAGAATCGATCGATGCCTATCCACTTCGGCATCCGATAACTTGCCCACGAGCCGCGCGAGTTCCGCGGCGTAAACCATGCCAACGGACACCGCTGCGCCATGACGCCACTGGTATCGCTCGGTGTACTCGATCGCGTGGCCAAACGTGTGCCCGTAGTTGAGGATCTCCCTGAGGTAGGACTCCTTGAGGTCGGCCGCGACCACCCGTGCTTTGACGGTGACCTTGCGGACGACCAGTTCCTCGAGCACGGGCAGTGCACTCGGGTCGACATACCGCATGTCTGCACCCGCCTCACCACGTGCACCCGACTGCTCGGAGGCCGCGCTCAACACAGAGGCGTTGGCTTCGACGATGTCCAGGATGGTCTCGTCGGCGATGAATCCTCCCTTGATCACCTCCGCCATTCCGGCCACGAGGTCGTGACGTGGAAGGGTCAGCAGGCGTTCCGTGTCACACCACACGCTGAGCGGCTCGTGGAAGGCTCCGACGAGGTTCTTGCCCTCGAGCGTATTGATGCCCGTCTTGCCGCCCACCGCAGCGTCGACCATGGCAAGCAGCGTGGTCGGCACCTGGATGACGTCAATGCCGCGCAGCCACGTCGCGGCGATGAATCCCGCCAAGTCCGTGACGGCGCCACCGCCCAGCCCGATCACCACGTCTGAACGAGTGAAGTCGGATTTGCCGAGTACCTGCCAGCAGAAGGCCATAACCTCTGCCGTCTTGCCCTGCTCGGCGTCGGGGACCTCGGCTCGTACCGGGGTGATCCCGCGGGCCTCAATCTCACGGCTCAGGGCATCCGCCCGCGCGGTCATCGGCGCCGAATACACGATCAGCGCCTTGGAGACTCGATCGGGAATCGACGCGACGATGTCAGCATCAAGCCCTCGGCCAACCGTGACGTCATAGGGCCGCGATGTGGCGACCGTGATGGTGGTCATGACGTCACCTCGGACAGCGTTGCGGCAATCTCGAGCGCAATATCGCTAGGCGTCCGGTCGTCTGTCAGCACGGTCATGGTCGCGAGCTCCTCGTAGAGGGGACGGCGAGCCGCCATGAGGCCGAGCCACTGTTGGCGCGGATTGCCGAGCAGGAGCGGCCTGGTGGCGTTGAGGCCAACGCGCGGCACCACGGCGGTCAGGCTCACGTCAAGGAAGACCACGACCCCGCCGTTCGCCTTGTAGGCCTTGAGCGCGTCCTGCGTGGCCTCCGCAAGCGGCGCTCCCCCACCGAGGCTCAGCACTCCGGAATCCTGTTCAAGCGCCATCGCGACCGCGGTGACCTCGAGCGCCCTGAACGCGGGCTCACCCTGATCCACAAAGATTCCGGCGACCGATGTCCCTGCCACCGCCTCGATGTCAGCGTCTGAGTCCCTCAGCGTCTCTCCGAGCAGCCTGGCGAGCGCGGCGCCCACCGAGGACTTGCCCGCCCCAGGAGGGCCCATGAGGACGACGCGAGGGCCCATTAGCGTTGCGTCACGGGGATCGCTGCCTTGTAGGACGCGATATTGCGTCGTACCTCGCCCACGGAGTCTCCGCCGAACTTCTCGAGTAACGCATCGGCGAGTGTCAACGCCACCATCGCCTGCGCCACGACGGCAGCAGGCGCGACCGCACACACGTCAGACCGCTGGTGCTGCGCCTTCGCGGCCTCGCCCGTCGCGGTGTCGATCGTGTCGAGCGCGCGAGGCACCGTGCTGATGGGCTTCATCGCGGCGCGCGCACGCAGAGGCTCGCCGTTGGTCATGCCGCCCTCGACACCGCCCGCGCGGTTGGTGCGGCGCACGACCTTGCCATCACGGTGCTCAATCTCATCGTGTGCGACCGAGCCGCGCCGCCCAGCGGTCGCGAAACCGTCGCCGATCTCCACGCCCTTGATGGCCTGGATGCCCATGAGGGCGGCCGCGAGCTTAGCGTCGAGGCGTCGATCGCCGTGCACATGGGTTCCGAGCCCGACGGGAAGGCCATAAGCGACCACCTCGACGACGCCGCCCAGGGTGTCGCCGTCCTTCTGGCACTGATCGATCTCCGCGATCATCGCGGCCGATGTGGCTGCGTCGAAACACCGAATAGGGTCCGCGTCCAGCGCGGCGCCGGCGTTGGGACCTGGAAGCGGGGCGTCCTCGGGGACCCGAACCGGGCCCACCTGCAGGGTGTGCGACACAAGCTTGATCCCCGCGGCCTGCTCAAGGAAGGCCTCGGCCACCGCGCCGAGCGCGACCCTGGCCGCGGTCTCACGAGCCGACGCGCGCTCAAGAATGGGACGGGCGTCGTTGTGCGCGTACTTGTTCATCCCCACGAGGTCGGCGTGCCCTGGTCGGGGCCTCGTCAACGCCGCAGCGCGGCCACCCTCGAGTTCACTCGGGTCAACGGGATCGGCAGACATGACCGCCTGCCATTTGGGCCATTCCGTGTTGCCCACCATGATCGCGACAGGCCCGCCCTGGGAGACGCCGTGACGCACTCCCCCAAGGATGGTGACCTGATCCTGTTCGAACGCCATGCGCGCACCGCGGCCGTAGCCGAGGCGACGTCGCGCGAGGGCGGCCTGAACGTCCGCCGTGGTGATCTCCACCCCGGCGGGGAGCCCCTCAAGCGTTCCTACGAGGGCCGGTCCGTGTGATTCTCCTGCAGTGAGCCATCTGAGCATGGGTGCCATTCTTCCATGGACGCCACGCAGTAATGGCGCAGGCCGCCGAAGCGAGCTGCGCCATTACTTCACCAAGAACTACGGAGTGACAGGTTGGAACGGATTCCTGACTGTCCCGGTAAACGGCTCGACGCCGTCCAACTCGTCCACCTCAACGGGGCTGGTCGCGTCGATGACCACAAAGGCCATGGCATTCACTGTGACACTCCAGTCGCCTACCGCTAGTGCCGGACGCCCAGGAGAGGCCTCCGCGCCATCGGAGCGCAGGATAGCGAATCCCGACAGCGTCATGTAGCGATCCTGTTGGGTATGGAGCAGATTAATGAATTTCAGCACCGAATCCGACGTGCCCTCGACAACGACCGAGAACTGGATAGCGACCAAGCCCTCGACAACGGGGCCCGCCACGGTCTCGGACGTCGCGGTAGTACCGTCCGTCGCATCGGCGGTGGCCGCCACTCCGTCCTCCGTGCCAGCGTCCTCCGTGCCAGCGTCCTCCGTGCCAGCGTCCTCAGTCCCTGTGGTCGCAGTGCCTGCGTCTTCGGTTCCGGCAGTAGCGGTTGCTGTGTCCACGGCTCCCGAGGCTGCGGTGGCGTCTCCCGATGCTGACAGGGCCTCGCCATCAATGGGCACAATCGCCTCGACACGCGATTCGACGTGAGCGACACCTGCTGTTTCTCCCGTGCTGACCAAGAGTCTTTCGAGCGCGTCAGTTTCCGGCAGGCTCGGCATCTGTTCACCGATGGCGTCGAGATCCGCTTGCCACTCGTCGACGTGGGTAGCGAGTTCCTTCAACACAACAAGACGAGACTGGAGCGTCTCGTTGTCAGAAATCGTGTAGTCACGTTCCTCGTTCGCGCTCGTCGCAGCGTCAAGTTGCGGCTTCACCAACAAGAGATAGCCCGCCACCATCAGGACGATGGCTCCTAGGACCGAGAGGAGAAGTCCCGTCCGACCATTTTGTTGACTCATGCGCCCGTCTCGCCTTCGGCATCGGTAGTTGCGTTGTCACCGGACACGTCTTCCGGTATTACCAACCGTCCAGACAGAGCGTTCAGCGTCACCCTGGCGGTGATGTCGAACGTCCACACCGGTGCGTCCGATTCTGCGACCTGCTCGATGCGACTCGAGCCAAAGGTGACCTCGCTGAGGCCACTCACAGCAGACAGGCTGGTGATCGCGTCTGCGACGAGGGCTGGCGACGTTGCACTACCTGAAATCGACAACTGCCCGAGGTCCGTCTGCGCAAAGGGAGTGCCCGAGTTGAGATTGAACCCCGTCTGTGGTGACGCCTGCGTCATCTGGATTTGGCTGAGCTGCACACCAGCCGGCATCGCCGACGCAATCGCGGCGAGATAGTCGTCCCACTGCACGTCGGTGGCACCTGCCCACGCCTGCGCGGTCATCCCCGTCTCATGCTGCAGTTTCGCTACCCCCACGTAGTCGTAGCTCGCCACCTCAGCCGTAAGGTCGGCACGGGTATTTCGCGCATCCTCAAGATTCGACTCAGCCACCGTGTGCACACCAAGGGCGACAAACCATCCGAAGACCACAAGCGCAAGCGAAGCGATGATGATCAGCATCGAGATCCACCGCATACGGGCGCGCTCGCGACGCAACCCGAACTCCGGTGGGATGAGGCTAACCTGCGGAAGCGCTGGTGCTCCAACGCTAGGCGATACGGGGCTCATTTTTGCTCCCGGAGAGTCAGGCCTGCCGCGCACGCGATGAGCTGCCGCGCGGAGGAGAGGGCATGGGTACCGGCGCTCGTACCACCGGTGAGGTGAGCGTTCGGATCACCCAGAATCAGAGGCATCCGTGTACGGCTGGCAAGGGCCTGCGGCAGGCCGTTGATCAGCGAGCCACCGCCTGTCAACACGATCTGAGTGGGAGCGTCGGCATTTGCCGTCGACGCGTAGTACACGATGGTCTGACGGATGCCGTCCAGGAGATTCATCATCTGTCCCTGGACCGCCTGTGCCACCTCGGGAGGTAGCTGCGTATGCGCGTCGGCATGGAGCGCCCTGTGGGCATCGGCCGCGCTGAAGGGGCCAGCGGCGCTTAGCGCGTCGACAACGCTCAGTGTTCCGCCGTCGAGGTAGCGAACGAGCTTTGGAACTCCCCGCGAGAACACAGCCACTGTCGTCGTGCGTGCGCCGATATCGACAAACGTGACAACCTCGCCCATCGTGGCGCTGGTCGCGAGCGAACGGTAGATAGCGAACGCGGAAAGGTCAATGGCCTGGAGGTTGAGCCCTGCTCGTTCGGTGGCCTCGAGCACTCGCGTGGCGGTCTCCTTCGACACAGCCACAAGCATTCCGTGCATGGTGGGTCGGGACTCTACCGACTCAGACCACGTCGGATAGAAGTCGAGCACCGCCTCGTCGGCGGGCATCGGAAGCACGTCTTCCACATAGAGTGCGAGCGACTTCTTCGCCTGTGAAAGCGGCATTTCTGGCAACGTCACCTCACGCACGGCGATCGACGTCGCGCCGATTCCGACGACCGCGTCCTTGGTCTTGATACCCGCGGAACTCATCGCGTGACGAATTGCGGTGCCGACAGCGCCGGAATCGATCACCACGCCAGCACGCACGGCCCCCATCGGCACCTCTGCCGTGCCATAGGCCCGCAAAGCGCCTTGGCGGCCATCCTTGCCCTGCACATCGACCTCTGCGACGTGCACAGCTGACGATCCAATATCCACGCCGAGCAATCGTTTGCTCACAACCACCACACGTCCTTTCTAGGGCGACGACTCTTCGACAGGGCATTCACGATCCAGCCCCCACTACTCCGAGATATACATCGGCCAACGCAGGCCCCGACATGAGGCCCACCCACATTCCGACAAGAATTGCTGGCCCGTACGGTATCCGCGTCTTGGCAATCGATCCCCGGCGCATCCCCACAATGACCGCCGCGATGAGGCCAAGGAAGGGCGCCGCGAACAGGCCTACAGCAAGTTGGGCCCAGCCCAGGTAGCCCGCCACCATCCCGATGAGTGGCGCAAGCTTCACGTCCCCAAACCCGATCCCCTTTGGGTAGACCAGCCACAATCCGCCATAGATACCCAAGGCAATCCCCGCACCGGCCGCCGCACGCCACAGCGAGCCAGATCCGTGGGCCACCAGAAAATCGAGTATGAGGCCCGCTCCGATAATCGGGTACGAGGGAGCCACGAGCGCATCAGGAAGACGCATATGCAACACATCGATCACGCTGAGTACCGTGCCGAGCCACAGCATGTACGCCAGCACCGTGGCCAGCACCAGGTCGTCGACCGTCAGGAACACCAGACCAAACCCGGCGCCCATACCGATCTCAATCAGCGGATACCGCGGCGAAATTGGAGTGGCGCACGACCGACACTTGCCACGCAACAGCAACCAAGACAGCACCGGGACATTGTCGTACCAGGCAATGGGCGCAGAGCACTCCTCACAGCGACTGCGGCCGGTCTGCCATTGCTCACCCTTGGGGACGCGCTCGATGAGCACGGTTGCGAAGGATCCGAATACCAGGCCGACGAGCACTGCGCCCGTCACCACAATCACGAGGACGAAACCTCCCGCTTGCCCAGGAGCTGCACGTCAAAGCCATCTTCCCCTGCTTCCCAGAGGATCTCACCCGGGATCGTCAGGGTCTCGAATTGAAGGTCGAGATAGCCCTTGAAGTACACGGATCCCGCAAACACCTGACCGTACATGTCGTTGACGCTGGGGCTCTTGCCATCAGAGAAGAACAGGTGCTTGGTGTACCACATGATCGGTACATCTGGACTGGTGGTCAAAATGTTCGTGGAGCACAGGTTGTAGCGCGTGGCACTCGAGCACGAGGTGGAGCCGGAGTAGGAAGGAACACCGGAGTCCGGCACGATGATCCACACGTTGTGGCGCGCGCCGTCACCCGAGACGAAGTTGAGTGTTCCGTCGTTGTAGAAGCCCGTCACCATGAACGCCGTGTCCGCATTGACCACGATGTTGTTCGTCGACGAGAAGTTCACTGTCGCGCATCCGCTCACGGACTCACGCAGGTCGTACACCGTGGGCGTCGATGGCAGGTTGATGGTGCTGTTGTAGTACTGCGAGTCAAATTTGCAGTTCGCGACGTAGGACGAGTCGTAGTACGAGTTGCCCCACCAGGACTTCTTTTTCCACTGCAGCAGGCTCACAAAGTCCGAGAGGTGCTTCTCGTCCATGTTGTACGCGTTGTGCCAGTTCGTGAAGTTGTACTGAACACTGGGAAAACCTCGAGCCGGTTTAACCTCGACGTCCGCGACTGCGGTCTTCACCGAGCCGTCTGCGGAGAGCTTGTAAGAATTTGAGATGGTTCCCCCGAGCGTCACGTCGCCCGCCGTCGTGAGGTTCAATGCGTTGGACGCAAGCGAGAGGCTTCCGGGGCTGGTGAAGTCGCCGCAGATGAACTTGTTGTTGCATCGGTAGTTCACCTGACTGTTCGTGGCTGCGCTGCTCTTGCTAAATGAAGTGTTGCCACCCACATAGACATCGCGGTCGAACCAGCACCACTCCCTGATATCGGCGTTGCCGTTAGCCACGACCACGTCCGCCTCGATCTCGAGCTGCCGGTTGGTGGTGGGCAGGCACGAGAAGTTGCCGTTGTCGACCCAAATGTCGGGGCTTCCGTCGTCGGCCTCAGAGAACACGTCGGGAGTACCCTCCATGATCATGTTCTGAGCCGCATAGATTCCGGGGAGCTTCACCGAGCCACCACGCGCCTTGAGAGCCAGCGTCGCTTCGATCACGCGCACGGGCTGAATTCCCGTGACGGCTGCGGTGGGCTTCGAGGTGGCTCGTACGATCGCATACTTCGCGTCAGCGGACAGGACCCCTCCCGAACACGGGATGAGGGTCGTGAAGTCGTCGGCGTAGTACTCGATTTTCACGGCCACGGTGGTCGCCTGCGTGCCCGTTCCCACCTGGACAGGGCTGAAAGAGGGTGCGCCGCACGGGACAGAGGTCTCGAGTTCGGCCATCGTCGCGTCGACCGCGCCCTCTGCCGAGTGGATGCCTTCGGTGCGGACCCGGTCTCGTCCCGAATTGTTTGCCGTCGAGATAGTGAGTGAGACGATCACGATCAGCACGGCCATCACGACAAATGCGACCGCCATCGCCGCGACAATCGCGATTCCGCTGTCGTCTTTCGTCCTCACCTCAAGGTGTCGGAACATGTGCGCACTCCAATCCGCCGCTTCCAAAGATGGTGTTCCGCCCTGTGACGGTCGTCGTAATCAGTGCCGCCTTGCCCATGTCGTCGGTGCCCTCTGTGCGAACCCTCAGCGTGATCTTGAGGCTCTTCATGACCGAGTCGGTACCTGAGGCGTCGTCCATGGAGAAGGGAGCGTAGGTGGTCGCATCCGCAGCCGAAAAGGGAGTGCGTGGCGCAATCAAGCCCGTCGCCACCTGTGTCCACCCAGACGTGTCATCGGGGACCCACGCGGGCCAGGACCGAAACTCCAGGTTTCCGGTCCCATCTGCGTCGAACTCAACGCGCCACTGTGCGCACGTCTCGATCCCGCCTCGCGATGTCAGAATCCGGACCGAGTACCCTGCGGGAACCCCCGCGGCGCTCACACTCTCGGCGCTCGGGTCCTTAATCACGGAGCCGGAGCGGATCTGTGAATCCAGCTGAGCCACCGCAAGCCGCATCTCGTCTGCGGTGTCGGCGCGGGCGACGGCATCCTTCGCCTGGTTCATGCTCATGATGAAGGCGCTCATGATGATCGCCATCAGCAGACTGAAGACCGACATCGAGATCATCAGTTCGATGAGCGAGAATCCTTCGTCCCGATCCTTGCGTCTAGGCATCTGCTGGCTCCGTGTACTGGGCGAGGGCATTTGCGCCGTTGAGCAGAGCCACGCCCTCGAGAACATAGGCATCGCCCGTGAGGGGCTCGACGGTCACCCTCACAGTGACCGAGATCAGCCCCGTGTCTACCTGAATTCGGCATCTATCCACCGTGCAGTCCGACCCCGAGTCCCGTGTGCTTGGAGCCGAGACGCTCACCGTGGCCTGCGCGGAAATCGTCATGTCGAGGGCCGTCCACGTGACGGCACCGGTTGACGCGGAGGTGGCGGTAGCGTCGCCCACCGCAATCGTGGAGTAGGAGAAACCGTTCCAGTAGGAAATGGTCGCGCGACGCACGTACGTTCCTGGGGTGGTCTGCTGCGAGCCCCCGCGCTGAACCAAGACACTGTCTCGATAGCCAGAAATGGTCACGAGCCCGTTGCTCGCGGCGCCGCTATCCCATCCCCCTGACGCAAACTTGCCGATGGTCACGGTGGGGAGATACGAGTTCGCCCCGGCGGATACACATCCGGCGCCTGTGAGTGCTGAGCATCCAGTCGCCCCCGCGATCCCCACCGAACCACCTTGCACGTAGCGCCCCACCCAGGCGCCACTCTTGCCTGCAGCACTGGGCGCCATCGCCACCAGATTGAGCGTTTGAGTTCCGAGAGCGTTCGTGTAGCTCCAACTGGCGCCTAGCGTGCTTACGCCGCTCGCGCTCGTGGAACTCGCGGCACATGGCTGTCCCGCGGGCACAAAACTTCCGCTAGGGGTGGCACACGAGGTGGTCGTCGAGGCGGTCACCGTTCCGGACCGCCCGTCATCGCCTCTCACGGACACCGTCGCCGTTCCACTCACCGACGTGAATGACGGAGTGCCCGTTCCTGAGGTAAAGCCTCCGTGGGCAGCCGGTGCGTTGGCGTCAACGGTGTTATTGCTTGCCTGCGCCAACAGGGATCCTCCGCCGACGAGCGTCGCCGTACCGCTCGCCAGCATGGGGCTGATGCTCGACAGCGGATACACGACGGAGCCCGATGTTACCGAGCTCTGGGCCGAGTCGACCGAGGCTTGTGCTTGAGCAGAACTCGCACTCAGCGCCGATGAGGTACTTCCGGGTACCACGCTGGTCTGGCCGCCGGTCGTGCCCGTGGCGGTGTCGTACGTGTAGGAACCCAGCAGTGCATTGACGGACGCGGCGTTCGAAGAAGCGCGATACGTCGGTTGGCATGATGTGAGGAACGGTGCGACATCAAGATTTCCGCAGCCTCCTCCGGGTGCGTAGGCGGTTGACAACACCACAGTGCGATTCAAAACCCCTGTCGTGCCCCGTCGCCACTCCACCACGACGGCGAGCCCTATGGCACCAGTGACACCCTCGGAGTTGGCGGTGACGTATCCCTTGACCACGTAGGTGTTGCCGTTACCCTCCGGATCGGTCACCTTGCGCGCGTTGGAACCGGTGGCGTCAAACAACGGAACCCTGGGGACCGTGAGGTTTTGGTCAGAGGCCCCGGCGGGAGCGACCGTCACTGCGAGCGTGGTGCCCTGCACTGTCAGGTATCCCCCGGAGATCAGCAAGTCGCCACCTGAGGCCGTGAGGTAATTGGAGGCCATGCCCTTGCGCAACACGTTCCAAGGGAGCGCCCGAAACTGCTCCATCGCCTCGTTAGCTAGCGCCGTAGCGGTGATGCGCGCGCCCGACGTCGCGTTGGTTTGAAGGGTGCGCACCTGGACCGTAATCAGCGAGACCATCACGATTCCGATGATCACCATGGAGATCAACAACTCAACCAACGTGAATCCTTCGTCACGTTGGCTCAGCTCACGTCTCCGATGACCTAGTCGCACTTCGTTGTCCCTCCGTTGCGAAACCCCTGAGTATTGCAGTTCCATGGGGGGCGACGGTTTCCCGTGTCGCCCCCCATGGAAGGTGCAGATATGAACTACGCGCAGGGGCCCTCTTCGAGTCCACCCTGAGCCGAGTAGCGGAAGCCCACAGTGGCCTTGTCGCCCTTGGTGTTAATCACGTCAACGCACCAGTTGGTCGAGTCGATCGCGGTACCGGTTCCACGCTGCTCAAGGCCATCGCCCAGCAGCACGTTGGCGGAAGACTTGCCCACGGGGGTGACGACGGCGGGGGTGCCACTGGTGATCGAGTAGGTCTTCGCGGTGGTGTCCTGAGTGAGGGTCGGGATGGCGGTGCCATCGACGTAGTACGTGGCAACTTCCTTGCCGAGCGTCGAGACGTCGGCCTTGGCTGCGGAGTCTTCGGCCTTCTTGCGCTGGTTGAGGAAGATCGGGATCGCGATCGCGGCAAGGATGCCGATGATGATCATGACCACGAGGAGTTCGATGAGGGTGAAGCCCTTGTCTTCCTTCGCCATGTGCTGACGAATGCGTGCCATCATGTTAATTCTCCCTTAATGTCAATTTACATTGTGATGAGTTAAGGACGCCATTTCCGGCGTCCCCCTACCGCGGCAAGATGACCTGCCACGGCAAAGCTTTTTATGTGACTAGATCGAATACCGAGAAGATCGGCATATACAGCGCAATGACCATAAAGCCGACGATCCCTCCGAGCACCGCAATCATGATGGGCTCGATCAGGCTTGTCAAGGCCTCTGTGGTGGCTTCCACTTCCTGATCGTAGAAGTCGGCGATTTTATCCAGCATCCCATCGAGCGCGCCGGTGTCCTCCCCCACAGTCATCATCTGTACGACCATCGGAGGGAATACAGAGTGCTGCGCCAATGGACGTGCCAGCGAGTTTCCGCTACGCACCGATTCGCGGACGTCGCTAGCGGCATTCTCAATAACAATGTTGCCGCTTGCTTCTCCCACAATTTCAAGCGATTGCAGAATGGGAACGCCCGCGCGGAGCATCGCGCCCAGGTTTCGGGTGAATCTGGACAAAGCGACCTTTTGGGTCAAACCGCCGAACACTGGGATCTTGAGATAGACCGGCTCAACCTTCTGACGGAAGCCCTTCTTGCGCTTATTCGTGTTCCACAGGTAGGTGCCAACGACGCCGAGCACAAGAAGCGGCACAATGCCCACCTTCAGCCCAGTGGACATGTTCACGAGGATCTGGGTGAGGAATGGAAGATCTCCTCCCAGGTTCTCAAACATCTTCTGAAACACGGGAACGATGAAGAGCAGCATGCCGATCACCGCGAGTATGGCGATGATGAACACCACGACCGGATAGGTCATCGCCGACTTCACCTTTGAGCGCAGCTTGACCTCGGACTCAAAGTTGGTAGCGATCGACTCGAGGACGCTATCCAAGAAACCGCCGACCTCGCCGGCTCGCACCATGTTGAGCATGAGCGGAGGGAAGGCCTTGGGATGCTTGGCTAACGCCTGAGACAGTGAACGCCCTGACTCGACATCGGTACGCACGGTTTGCAGGATACGTGCCAGCGCCTGATTCTCCGTCTGTTCCGAGAGGATGGTGAGTGAACGCAGCAGGGACAGGCCCGCGGAGATCATGGTCGCCAGCTGGCGCGACATGATCGAGATGTCCTTGAGCCCAATGCGGTCGGTAAGCCCAGGGATCTTGATCTCAGCCTGCAGCCCCCCCGTCTTGACCTCCGTTATGGAAACGGGCGCCAGGCCCATGTCCCGGAGCCGCCCGGAGACGACGGCCTCAGAGGTCGCCTCGATGGACCCCTTCTGCACCTTGCCACCGGCGTCGCGGACCACATAGTCGAACTTCTTTGTTGCTGTTGCCATGGTTATGCCCCTTGCCCTGCGGTCCTACCGGCGAGGCGACTAAACTCCTCGACGCTGTGACACACCTCGAGCGCCGCCTCATATGAGATCGCGCCACCTTTGACTAGCTGGGCTAGGTGCTGGTCCATGGTTTGCATGCCCAGCCCCGCCCCTGCTTGAAGTGCGGTGTAGATCTGGTGCGTTTTGCCCTCGCGAATCAGGTTCCTGATTGCCGGAGTGGCGATCAGCACCTCGGTCGCTGCTGCGCGCCCCGGGCCATCGTGCCGCCGCAAGAGTGTCTGAGACACGATTCCCTGGAGCGCCGTGGCCAACTGTGTCCGGATCTGGCCCTGTTGCCCGGAAGGAAAGACGTCAATGATGCGGTCGATCGTCTGCGCGGCGTCCTGGGTGTGGAGCGTGGCAAACACTAGGTGGCCGGTCTCGGCGGCGGTCAGCGCCACCTGAATGGTCTCGAGGTCGCGCATCTCTCCGATGAGGATGATGTCGGGATCTTGGCGTAGTACGTGGCGCAACGCAAGCTGGAACGAGTGAGTGTCCGTACCAATTTCGCGCTGGTTGACGAGCGACCGCTTGTGGCGATGGAGGAACTCGATGGGATCCTCGACGGTAACGATATGCGCGCTACGGGTCCGGTTCGCGGCGTCAACGAGCGACGCGAGAGTCGTGGACTTGCCCGAACCGGTGGGACCTGTTACCAGCACGAGGCCGCGAGGCAGCTGGGCGAACCCTGCGACGATCGGCGGAATTCCCAACGCCTCGAGCGCCTTGATCTCATACGGAATCACACGGAAGGCCGCTCCCGTGGAGTCGCGCTGCCGGTACATGTTGACGCGGAACCGGGCCTCTCCCACCAGAGCGTGAGAGAAGTCGAGCTCGAGTTCCTCTTCAAACTTTTCGCGCTGCCTCTGCGTCAGAAGCGAGTACAACGAACGCCTCAGGCCGTCGGGGCTCAGCACGTCCATCCCCGGCAGAGCCGCGAGCTGGCCATCGAGCCTCACCATGGGCGGAGCACCTGTGGTCAGGTGCAGGTCTGAGGCGCCTACGCGAAGCATCATCCGCAAGGCCTCTGAAACGTCGAGGTCGCCGGCCTGCATGTCTTGGGCACTGCCGATGCGGTTCGAGGATGCCGTCCCCGAGATGCCAGGCGTGTGCGCGGGTGCGGCCTGGCGCGGCTGGCTAGGCACCGCAGGGGCAGGAGCGACTTGTGGAGCCGCGGGGGCCTGATTGTTTTCGGGCTGCTGCATTACGGGTGTGTACCCGCCAGCGGCAGGAGCCGATCCCCATTGTTGGGGCGCACGCCCATGACCATCGTCGTGAATGCTCATTGCAATCGCCCTTCGCTCACTCTCTTGACAGCGCTCATCACTTCACGATCCTCAGCAGTTCTTCAAGCGTGGTGAGGCCATCAAGCACCTTGGCCCAACCGTCCATCAACAAACTCTCCATGCCGCCCCGTGCCGCCTCCCGAGCGATCTCCGATGACGAGCAGCGCGTCACGGTGAGGCGTTCGATCTCCTCGGTGACCACCATGACCTCGTGCAACGCAAGACGCCCGCGATAGCCCGTCTGCGAGCAGTGGGTGCATCCCACAGGAGCCCACAACGTCAAGACAGGCTCGGTCACCATTTCTCGCAACCTGTCGGGCAAGGCCTTCGCGTCGACCTGAGTCTCAACGCGGCACTGGGTGCACAGTCGGCGCGCCAATCGTTGTGCCACCACACAGTCAACAGCGGAGCCCACGAGGAACGGCTCAATTCCCATCTCGATCAGTCGAGTGATCGCACTCGGTGCGTCATTTGTGTGAAGAGTCGAGAGCACGAGGTGACCCGTGAGGGCAGCCTCGATGGCGATCTGCGCCGTCTCACCGTCACGGATCTCACCTAGGAGCACCACGTCGGGGTCGGCACGCAGAATGGACCGCAGGGCCGCGGCAAACGTCATGCCCGCCTTGGGGTTGACCTGCACCTGGTTGATTCCAGGGATCCGGTACTCGACGGGGTCTTCGACCGTGATGACGTTGATCTCGGGCCGAGCGATCTGGTTGAGGGTCGCGTACAGGGTGGTCGATTTGCCGGAACCGGTGGGCCCGGTGACCAGGATCATCCCGTATGGCTTGGTGAAGGACCCGGCGAAGACCTTGCTGTTGTGCTCTCGCAGGCCCAAATCCTCAAGTTCCATCGTCGCCGTCGCGTTGTCCAAGATACGCATGACGACCTTTTCGCCCCATACGGTGGGGAGCGTCGCCACCCGGAGGTCGACCTTGCGGCCCTGGTGGACCACGGAGAGTCGACCGTCCTGCGGCTTGCGTCGCTCGGCGATGTCGATGTCCGACACAATCTTGATGCGCGAGATCATGCCGTTCTGTGTCGCCTTGGGTGCCCGCTGCATCTCATGGAGCACGCCGTCGATGCGGTAGCGGATGACGACGTGGTTCTCAGCCGGCTCGATGTGAATATCAGAGGCGCGGTCTTGGATGGCCTGGGTGATGATGAGATTCACGAATCTCACGATCGGCGCATCATCCTCGATGACGGAGCCCATGGACGCGAGGTCGATGCCCTCCGACTCCTCGCCGATCTCGCCCTGCAGGTCCATCAGTTCAGCGTCTGACCTGCAATAGCGGTTGATCGCGGACAAGACGTCGTCGTGGGTCGCGACCACGGGAACGCACTTGAGGCGAGTCACCGCCCGAATATCGTCAAGCGCCATGACGTTCGCGGGATTTGACATCGCGACCTTGACGACGCCGTCAGTAATGCTCAACGGAAGCGCCGTGTGCCTGCGACACAGGGCCTCAGTCACCATGGACACGACCGCGCGGTCCACCGGGTACTTGTCGAGTTCAACAAATTCCATGCCCACCTGGTGAGCGAGTGCTCGAACCAGTTGTGGCTCGCTTACGACACCTCGCTCCACGAGGGTGCGGCCGAGCGTCTGTCCGCGCTCACGCTGCTCGTCGATGGCTTCCATCAACTGCTGTTCGGTGAGAACGCCGTCAGCGATCAGAATCTCGCCCAGCTGCTGCACTACGCCTCCAGAGTGGTGATGACGCCCCCGCACGTCAGGAGCCGAACATAACATCGGCACGAACTGTAGGAAAAGAAACTATGAGTTAGTCAACACGCGAGAAAGTGCCTCATCCATCGCCGTCAACGGTGCTTCTTTGCCCGTCATCAGTCGTACTTGTTCGCCAGCCTGATGCAGCAACATGCGCACGCCTGGCACGAATGTTCCGCCCGCTGAGACCCAACCCGCGGCGAGAGGAGTGATCCTCGGCGCGTAGACGGCATCAAGCAGGACACCGGACGCCTGAGTCGTCGACTCGCCTAGCCTCTCCGCAAAGCCGGTGCCCGCGTCTGCCGGGATGGTCGACATGACGACATCGACTCGTGTCAGAGCGCTGATCGTTTCGTCCTTCCCGATATCAACGATTCGCACGCTCACCCCTAGACGGTGCGCGGTCCTCATCAGGTTGCCCGCGCGGGCCCTGTCCCGCACCGCCACCGTAAGCGACGTCGCTCCGATCGAGGCCAGCGCGGCGAGCGCCGACGTCGCGGTGGCGCCCGCGCCAAGGATCAGCGCCGAACCACAGCGAGAGACCCCTACCTCGCGAAGCGACGCCGTGATCCCATGGATGTCGGTATTTGCTCCCACCCAATGGCGGTACTCCCCCACCCCTGACGGGATGAGGGTGTTCACAGGCCCGACGAGTTTTGCCTGCGGCTCAACAAAGTCCGCGAGGCGCGCCGCCTCGTTCTTGAGCGGCATCGTGACCGAAAGCCCCGCCCACTCGTCGCTAAGAGACGTGAGAAACGCTGCTAGATCAGGGACGTCCACGTCGATTGCGTCATATGACCAGTCCAGCCCGAGTGCCTCATAGGCGGCACCGTGCAATGTAGGCGAGAGCGAATGAGAAACGGGATGCCCGAGGACCGCCGCGCGCCTCATCAGCCGTCGGTGGACTGGTTGTCCCTGACCCACTGCTGAAGTGTCTGCACGTTCACCTGGTGCTCGGGGAAGGTCTCCGCATAAGCGGTCTCGCCCGTGGCGAGGTTGACCGTCACAAAGAACAGGAAGCTGTGCTGAGACGGGGTAACCGCCGCCGCGATCGATGACGCACCAGGCCCGGCAATCGGACCGGGGGGCAGCCCCTTATACAGGTACGTGTTGTACGGGGAGTCCGTCGCACGATCGTCATCCGACGTGAACGCGCCCTCACCCGGTGCGACGTACTTCACCGTTGAGTCGAATTCGAGCTTCATATCCAGAGCGAGCCTGTTGTAGATCACACCAGCGATCATGGGGCGGTCTTCGGTGAGCTTCGCCTCCATCTCGACCAGCGACGCGACCGTGAGGATGCGTTCGCGGTCGGCAGCAGCGACTCCCTGGGCGTCAAGCTGCGTGATGGTCTCCGTGATCATCGCTTGCAGCGCCTTGACAGGAGTGACGCCAGGGTCGAACTGATACGTCGAGGGGAACAGCCAACCCTCGAGGTTGCCGCCAGCCTCTGCGGGAAGACCGAGCGCGTCGGTGTCCTCAGCTGTAGCGGTCACCTCGTCGACTGTCACCCCGGTCGCCTCGGCGATCTTCTGGAAGTAGTAGTCGAGGGTCAGGCCCTCGGGGATCGTGATGCTACGAAGTTCCCTGTTGTTGGGGTCGAGGAGTGCCTCGAGTGCGTACACGGCCTTCATCTCGCGTTGGAGCAAGTAGTAACCGGGCTGGATGCCGCCCGAGTCGGGGTCCGCGTTTGACACGGTGATATATGCCTCGCGGGACGCCACCACACCGGCCTCGTACAACGTGGTCGCGATCGTCGAGCCAGTGTCACCGGGGGCAATGATCACCTGAACTGTGCCCTGGCCGGCGTCCGTGTAGTCCGCCGCAACGTCGGTATCGGAAGAGGAGATGCCCTTGAGGAAGCTCATCGCGATCGAGCCGCCGATGGCAACCAGCACGAGGCCCACAGCCACGAACACCAGGGCCCACTTGCGTCGGGCCGCGCGGCGACTCTGTCGCTGCAACCGTCGCAAATCTAAGGAGGTAGTGGTCGTCGCCTCGGCCTCGAACAAATCAGTCATGGTTCTCCTCGCGGGCCACTTTCATGGCCACTGTACCCAGGTTCCCCCGCCTGGCTGCATCCAACGCTGTATCGAGAATAACGACAGCCGCGGCTTGGTCAATCACCGATCGCTGGCTCTTTGCGTTTCGCCCCGCCTCACGCATGCTGCGTGAAGCAGACACGGTCGACATTCTCTCGTCCACCAAACGCACGGGGACGCCCGCACGTTCCGCCAGTTCACCCGCGAATACTCGCGCATCGGCCGCGGACGGGCCTTCGGCCCCCGATAGCTTCAACGGCAAACCAACGAAAATCTCGATCACGTCCCGCTCCGCGGCGATAGCCATCACCTCGGCCACCGCCGTAGCGGTACGCGCGACAGTAGATACGGGAAAGGCCATCACTCCGTCGGGGTCGCATGCGGCCACGCCAACGCGCACGGTGCCGACGTCCACACCTAGGCGCACTCCCCTATCCATGAGAGATGACTCTAGCCACGCGAGGCCACGAGATCCATGACCTCGGTGAGTGCCGCCTGGATCGCGGAGACGTCGGTGCCGCCGCCTTGCGCCAGGTCGGGCTTGCCGCCACCGCCGCCGCCAAGCACCGTCGACGCGGCCTTCACCAGGTCACCTGCGCGCATGCCGTTCGCGCGAGCGGCCTCGTTGGTCGCGACCACCACGGACGGTCGGCCTTCGATTGACGCGAACAGCGCCACCACGCTAGGCGCGGAATCTCCGAGACGCGCACGCACGTCGAGGGCAAGCGTTCGCAAGTCGTCTGCGCTTGCGGCGTCTGCCACGGCGACGGCCACCACGCGTGTGCCCTTCATGAGCTCGGAGGCGTCGGCGATGGCACCTGCCGTGGCCAAAAGGGACTGCTGGCGCAGAGAGGCCAGGTCCTTCTCCGCTTGCGAGAGGCGCTCAACCAGGGCGCCCACACGTGCAGTGAGGTCCTGGGGCTGGGTCTTGAGTGAGGCCGTGAGTTCGTTGACAATCGCGCGTTCGGCAGCGAGGTGGCTAAAGGCGTCCGCGCCAACGAAGGCCTCGATACGCCGGGCCCCGGAGCCAACAGAGCCCTCGGACATGACCGTCAGCAATCCGATCTGGCTCGAGTTACCCACGTGGGTACCCGCACAGAGTTCGCGTGAGAACGGGCCACCGATCTCCACCACACGCACGCGGTCACCGTACTTTTCACCAAACAGCGCCATAGCGCCGAGTGACTTGGCCTCGTCGAGCGACATAATCGTCGTGTCCACCGGAAGGTCCTCGCGGATCGCCCTGTTGGCGATGTCCTCGATCTCGCTGCGGGCCGACAAGGAGACGCCCTGGGTCCATGCGAAGTCGAGCCGCATGTAGCCGGGCTTGTTATACGAACCCGCTTGGTTGGCCTGCTTGCCCAGCACCTCGTGGAGCGCGGCGTGAATCAGGTGGGTCGCAGAGTGCGCCTTGGACGCGTTGCGACGGTTGACGGCATCGACCTCGGCCGAGACCGCATCGCCTACGGCGATCGTGCCTTCCTCGACACGCGCGGTGTGGACGATGACGTCCTTCACCGGACGCTGGACGTCCACGACCTCGAGAGTCGCGTTTGAGCCGCGAATCACGCCGCGGTCGGCGTCCTGCCCTCCGGACTCGGGGTAGAACGGGGTCTCGGCAAGCATGACCTCGACCGTGTCGCCCGTGGACGCGACGGGAACGGGCAAGCCGTCCTTGAGGATCGCGACCACCTTGGAGACGCCCTGGAGCTCGTCGTAGCCCCTAAAGACTGACGGAGTAGCGGCGCCGACGGTCTGGTACGCACTCGTGTCTCCGTGGCCGCCCTTCTTGGCCTTGGCATCGGCGCGTGCGCGGTCCTTCTGCTCCTGCATGAGCGATCGGAAGGCAGTCTCATCCACCGCGAGGCCCTGTTCCGCGGCCATCTCGAGCGTGAGGTCGATCGGGAATCCGTAGGTGTCGTGCAGCGTGAAAGCGTCCTTGCCGCCGATGACCTTGCCGCCTGCCGACTTGGTGGTCGTCGCAGCGGTGTCAAAGATCGTGGTGCCCGCGGTCAGCGTGCGGCTAAAGGCGTCCTCTTCCGCCCCGCCTAGGTCGCGAATGCGGGGGAACGTCGTGTCGAGGCCAGGGTACGAGGCGCGCATCGCGTCGTAGCTGGTCTCGAGCAGCGGAATCAGAGAGGCGTCCTGGACGCCCATGAGGCGCATCGAGCGCACTGAACGGCGCAGCAGGCGGCGCAGCACGTAGCCGCGGCCTTCGTTGCCTGGGACGACGCCGTCGTCCATCAGCATGAGGCTGGACCGGACGTGGTCGGCGATCACGCGCATGCGCACGTCGTCCTCGTGGACGGCTCCGTACACACGGCCCGAGATCTCCTCGGCCTTGCGGATCACGGGGATGACCTCGTCGATCTCGTACATGTTGGCGACGCCCTGCTTGAGGAACGCGACACGCTCGAGACCCATACCGGTGTCGATGTTCTTCTGGCGTAGCTCTCCAAGAAGGGGGAACGAGTCCTTGCCGCCGCCTGGTCCACGCTCGTATTGCATGAACACGAGGTTCCAGATCTCGATGTAGCGGTCCTCGTCGACAACGGGGCCGCCGTCCTTGCCGAACTCGGGCCCACGATCGATGTAGATCTCGGAGCAGGGGCCCGCGGGGCCCGGCTGACCGGTCGACCAGAAGTTGTCCTTCATCCCGCGGCGCTGAATGCGCTCATCGGGAAGGCCCGCGATCTGCTTCCACAGGTCCGCAGCCTCGTCGTCGTCGTGATAGACGGTGACCCACACGGTCTCGGGGTCGAAGCCATACTTTCCGTCGGCCTCGGAGCCCGTGATCAGGTCCCAGGCGTAGGTGATGGCGCCTTCCTTGAAGTAGTCGCCAAACGAGAAGTTGCCGTTCATCTGGAAGAACGTGCCGTGACGCGTGGTCTTGCCCACCTCCTCGATGTCGAGGGTGCGGATGCACTTCTGCACGCTGGTCGCACGCGGCCATGGCGGCTGCTGCTGGCCCAGCATGTACGGGATAAACGGGACCATCCCCGCGACCGTGAACAGGAGGGAGGGGTCGGGTGACACGAGGGACGCAGAGGGCACGACGGCGTGCCCTTGCGACTCAAAGTAGTCGAGCCAACGTTGACGAATATCTGCAGTGCGCATGACAACCTCCACACATGAAAACGCCGCCGGCCCCCAACGTATGCCAGGGACCGACGGCGGTTCGATCAGATCGATCTGTTCAAGTCTGATTCAGTAAAGCCCCAGACGAGACTAGTACGCGTTAGCGTGCGTAGAACTCGACGACGAGCTGTACTTCACAAATCACGGGGACCTCGGCGCGCTTGGGGCGACGCACGAGCTTGGCCGTGAGCTTCTCGAGTTCGACATCGAGGTAGTCGGGAACCTCGGGCAGCAGGTCGCGGTGTGCACCGGCGGCCGCAGCCATGTAAGGCTCCATCGTGACGGCCTTGGCCTTGACCTGAATGGTCTGGCCGGGCGTCACGCGGAACGAGGGACGGTCAACAATCTTGCCGTCAACGAGGATGTGGCGGTGCAGCACCGTCTGACGAGCCTGCAGGATGGTGCGGGCGAAGCCTGAGCGCAGGACGAGCGCGTCGAGACGCATCTCGAGCAGCTCGACGAACGCCTCACCGGTCAAGCCCGGCTCCTTGCGTGCCTCGGAGTAGGTGCGCGTCATCTGCTTCTCGCGGAGACCGTACTGGGCGCGAAGACGCTGCTTCTCGCGCAGGCGGACCGCGTAGTCGCTTTCCTTACGACGCGCCGTGCGGCCGTGCTCGCCTGGCGGGTAGGGACGCTTCTCAAAGTGCTTGACGGCCTTGGGGGTCAGGGCAATGCCCAGGGCGCGCGACAGGCGAACCTGGCGGCGCGCACGCTGTACTGAAGTCACAAATGTTCCTTAAGAGTTGTGGACGCGCAAACACGTGTCCGTATGCCATACAAATAAGAGGTGTCGCGGCGACAGCAGCCAACCGTCCGCGAGGGCAGACGTTCATACTAGCAAACTCGCCGCATCCATGGCGTACACGGCGCGTCAGCGTGTCAGCGGTCGCGCCCGAGCATCTTCCTGATGACCACGAGGCGTTCCGTGAGGGTGCGCTCGGTGCCGTGATCCGTGGGCACGTAGTACCTCTCACCCTTGAGGGTGTCGGGAAGGTATTGCTGGGTGGCGACTCCGTGAGGGGCATCGTGCGCGTACAAATACCCGGTGCCGTGACCCAGGGCATCGGCACCCGCGTAGTGGGCGTCCCGCAGGTGATTGGGCACCACACCCGCACGCCCGGCCTTGACGTCGGCGATGGCGGTGTCGATCGCCACGTACGCGCGATTCGACTTGGGAGCGAGCGCAAGATACGCGGTCGCCTCCGCGAGCGGGATACGCCCCTCGGGCATACCGATGAAGGTCACCGCGTCGGCGGCCGCTTGGGCGATCACAAGCCCCTGGGGGTCTGCCAGCCCGATGTCCTCGCTCGCGAGGATCACAAGGCGCCTCGCGATAAAGCGAGGGTCCTCCCCCGCGACGACCATCCGCGCCAAATAGTGCAATGACGCGTCCACGTCGGAGCCACGGACGGACTTGATGAACGCGCTAATCACGTCGTAGTGCTGATCGCCGGATTTGTCGTAGGCGATGAGGGCCGCGTCCATCGCTGATTCGGCGATCGCAGTGGTGATCACTCCCCCGGCGTCGGCCGCAGCGTCGGCGACTGACTCGAGCAGCGTCAAGGCCTTGCGAGCGTCGGCCCCCGCGACGCGCACGATGTGAGCGCGCGCGCCTTCCTCGATCATGACCTCGCCACTAAGGCCTCGCGGGTCGGCGACGGCCCTATCGATCAGCGCCTCGATGTCTCCGGGAGACAGAGGTTTGAGGGTGAGCATGAGCGAGCGCGACAGGAGCGGGCCCACCACGGAGAACGACGGGTTTTCCGTCGTCGCGCCAATCAGCGTGACCCACCTATTCTCGACGGCGGGAAGGAGGACGTCCTGCTGACTACGCGTGAAGCGGTGGATCTCGTCGATGAACACGACAGTCTCGCGCGACCCGGTCGCGAGGCGACGCTTTGAGTCCTCGATAATCGCCCGCACATCCTTGACGCCCGCGGTCACGGCGCTGAGCTCGACGAAACGCCTCCCGCCCGCCACGAGATACGCGAGGGTGGTCTTGCCTGTGCCCGGAGGCCCCCACAGGATCACGCTGGTTGCGGGGACGGTGTCAGAGATCAGCCTCTTGAGAGGGGCCCCGTCGGCAAGAAGGTGGGACTGGCCTACGACCTCATCGAGCGTCGTTGGCCGCATGCGCACCGCTAGGGGCGCTCCCGCCGAGGCTTGAGGAACACCCGTCCCTGTCATGCTGGTCGAGTCGAAGAGGTCCACGTGCCAACTGTACGGTCGCGCGCATCCTCGCATCGCCGTCCGCGCGACCTGCGATCACCTTTACCATGGCGAGGTGTTCCCTCGCATCGCACGGCTCGTGATCAATGACGCCGTACTCGTCCTCGCCGAATGGGTCTTTGCGGCTGCCGTGTTTCTGACCGTAGCGCTGGTGGGTATGGGCGACGGCGACCTGTTCGAACGCGCCTCGACAAGCCTGCCCACGGTAGAGGGCGCGGACTCGGCCATCGTCTACGAGTTCAACCTGGCTCACCCCTCCGAAACTGCAGGACCGAGGCTCACCGCCGAGTTCACGGGCGTCGCGCCGGACGACGCCTCGCTTGCCGAGCCCGTCACCGCGCTCGCGACCGTGCTCGCCGACCGTCCGGGCGTGATCGCCGTGATGTGGCCGGGTGGGCTGGTGGCGGGCCCGGAGGCCCTGTCGGGCGGCGACAGCGCAGTGACTCCCGACATGCTGGCAAGCGTGGACGGCAACGCCTTCCTGCTTACCGTCGCCTACGTGCCCTTCGCGGACCTCGACACCGCGACCCAAGAGCACCAGGAGTCCGCCGACATCATCGCGGAAACCACGTCCGCGTGGACCGACGCACAGCCAACGGTGCGGGTCTATTCCAATCCGCTGCTGTACAACGACTTCACCACTCAGATCGAGGCAGACCTGATCACGGGAGAGGCCGTAGCGCTACCCATCGCGCTGCTCGTCATGGTGTTCGTCTTTGGTGGCTTCCTTGCGGCATCCGCTCCGCTGATCGGCGCGTTCGCGTCCATTGCGGGCGGGCTGGCGGTCCTGTTCGGGTTTTCCTATCCTCTGCAACTCGACCAGTCGGCGATCAACGTGGTGACCGTGCTCGGCATCGGGCTCTCGATCGACTACGGGCTCCTGATCGTGTCGAGGTATCGCGAGGAGATCGCCAGGCTTGGAGACTCGCATTCTCACGACATGAGGGCCGAGGCGCTCACGATCACCCTGACGACCGCGGGACGCACCGTGGCGTTCTCGGCCGTCACGGTCGCGATCGCCGTGGGCGGCATGCTCGTCTTTTCCGCCGACCTCATCCGCGGCATCGGCGGCGCGGCACTCGGTGTGGTCGTCATGGCGCTGTTGTCGGCGCTCACGCTTGTTCCCGCGGTGCTCTTCCTCTACGGACATCGGCTCGCGCGCAGGTCCGTCCTCGACCGCATTCCTGGCGTGCGTGGCATCGTGCGGCGCACGGCCGACGTGTCGAGCGAGGACGGCTTCTTTTCACGCCTCGCGCTCATGGTTCAGCGCCGGCCGTGGAAGATCGTCGGCGCCGTGACGGCAGTTTTGCTCATCCTCGCCAGCCCGCTTCAAGACGTCGCGGTCCGTAACTCCGGCGAACAGCTCCTGCCCGTGACAAACGAACGGAGGCAGGTCCTTGACGGCTTCGACGCTCGCTACCCCGTGCTCGCGGCCCCTCAGATCGAGGTATTGGCGCAGGCGACTCCCGACGAGCTCGACGCGTGGCTCACTCAGGTCGCGGCGACCGAGGGCGTCACGCGGGTCACCCAGGCGATCGAGGTCGAGGGGATGGCCACCGCGGGCGTTTTCACGGCGTATGCCGATCAGGCGGAGACCGATGCGACTGGACTGCTCGCGGATTTGCGCGCGATTGACGCGCCCTTCCCCGTCTACCTGGGAGGCAGCGCCGCGATCCTGGTGGATTTCGTGGCGTCCCTCAATGACGGCGCGCCGTGGGCACTGGGCTTAGTCGTGTTGGCGACGTTCGTGCTGCTGTTCCTCATGACTGGCTCACTACTCGTGCCAGTGAAGACGCTCGTGATCAATGCCCTCTCCCTAGCCGCGGCCCTGGGGATCGTCTCGTGGATCTTCACCGACGGCCATCTGCAGGGGCCTCTGCAATTCACCACGACGGATGGCATCGAGGCGTACGTGCTCGTCATGATCATGGCGTTCGGCTTTGGCCTCGCGATGGACTACGAGGTGTTCTTACTTGCGCGCATCAAGGAGCACATCGACGCCGGCGAGTCCAACGACGTAGCCGTCCGTAAGGGCCTGCAGCGTTCGGGTCGCATCATCACCTCCGCGGCCACCGTGATCGTGCTCGTCTTCGTCGGATTCGCGTCGGGACAGCTGTTGGTGATCAAGGAGGTGGGCATCGGCCTGGCGGTCGCGGTCTTCCTGGACGCCACGCTGGTACGGATGCTGCTCGTGCCCGCGACCATGACGCTGCTGGGGAACTGGAACTGGTGGGCGCCCGCTCCGCTGCGTCGGCTCTACGAGCGACGGGGCATATCTCACTAGGTCCTCGAGCGCTGGGTCTGAGAACGCACAAAGCGCCCGACCTCAAGGCCGGGCGCTCGTGTACGAGGCGGGTTTACTTCTCGACGGCCACGCCGGCCTTGTCGGGCTCCGGAACGAAGTCGACGCCGGTCTCCTTGCGCTGCTCGTCAGTGACAGGGGCGGGTGCGCCGGTGAGCGCGTCGTAGCCGCCACCGGACTTGGGGAACGCGATGACGTCGCGAATGGACTCGAAGCCACCCAGCAGCATCACCACGCGGTCCCAGCCCAGCGCGATGCCGCCGTGCGGCGGGGCGCCGAACTGGAAGGCGTCGAGCAGGAAGCCGAACTTCTCCTGCGCCTCCTCGTTGCCGATGCCCATCATGTCGAATACACGTTCCTGCACCGCTCGACTGTGGATACGGATCGATCCGCCGCCGATTTCGTTGCCGTTGCACACGATGTCGTAGGCATAAGCCAGGGCGTTGCCCGGGTCCTCCTCGAAGCGGTCGATCCACTCGGGCTTGGGGCTCGTAAACGCGTGGTGCACGGCGGTCCAGGCCGAGGTTCCGAGCGCGACGTCGTCGTCGTCCGAGCGCACGGGCTTGAACAGCGGCGCGTCAACCACCCAGACAAACTCGAAGCGCGACTCGTCGATCAGACCCACACGTTTGGCGATCTCGTTGCGGGCAGCTCCCAGGAGAGCTCGAGACTGCTCGGCCTCGCCCGCGGCGAAGAAGATGCAGTCGCCGTTCTGAGCGCCGACGGCTGCGGCAAGCCCCACCAATTCCGTCTCGGAGAGGTTCTTGGCGACCGGCCCGCCGAGCGTTCCGTCCTCACCAACGAGCACATACGCGAGGCCCCTGGCACCGCGCTGCTTGGCCCAGTCCTGCCACGCGTCGAGGGTCTTGCGTGGCTGGCTCGCGCCACCGGGCATGACGACGGCGCCCACATAGTCGGACTGGAAGACCCGGAAGGGCGTCTCCTTGAAGTACTCGGCCAGTTCGGTGAGCTCGAGGCCAAAGCGGAGGTCGGGCTTGTCCGAGCCAAAGCGCGCCATCGCGTCGGCGAACGTCAGGCGCGGGATGGGCAGCGGAACTTCGTAGTCGATGAGCGACCACAACTCGCGCACGATCTCCTCGCCCAAGGCGATCACGTCGTCCTGGTCTACGAAGGACATCTCGACGTCGAGCTGCGTGAACTCGGGCTGGCGGTCAGCGCGGAAATCCTCATCGCGGTAGCAGCGGGCCAACTGGTAGTACTTCTCCATGCCGGCCACCATGAGCAGCTGCTTGAACAGCTGCGGGGACTGTGGGAGGGCGTACCAGGATCCGGGCGCGAGGCGCGCGGGGACCAGGAAGTCGCGGGCGCCCTCGGGCGTCGAATGCGTCAGCGTGGGCGTCTCGATCTCGAGGAACTCGTGACGCTCGAGCACGCGGCGCGCAGCCTGGTTGGCCTTGGAACGCAGCACCATGGCGTCGCGCTGGCGCGGCCGGCGCAGGTCGAGGTAGCGGTACTTGAGGCGCGCCTCTTCGCCCACAGTGACGTGCTCGTCGATGGGGAACGGCGTGGGCGCGGACTCGTTGAGCACCACCACTTCGGTGCCGACGACCTCAATCTCACCGGAGGGCAGGTTGGGGTTGGTCGAACCCTCGGGGCGCAGGCGCACCTCTCCGGTCACCTGGATGACGTATTCGGTACGCAGCGAGTGCGCGATGTCCTCACGCAGCACCACCTGGGCGAACCCGGAGGCGTCGCGCAGGTCGATGAAGGCCACGCCCCCGTGATCGCGACGTCGTCCCACCCAGCCTGAGAGCGTGACGGTCGAGCCGGCGTCGGCGGCGCGGAGGTTTCCGGCGAGGTGGGTGCGAAGCACGGTGAAGCCTTTCGTGGTGACGTGAGGGGCCCCACAACGGGAGCCTCGGCCCGTGAGGGCCACGGGCAAGTCTAGCCGCGGACGATGCGTGGCTTGAGGTCTTCGGCGGGCGGGTTCCATGCGTCGGCGTCGGCGGGGACCTGCTCTCCCGAGCGAATGTCCTTCACTTCGCCGTCGCCGTCTGCCGAGGGGAACCATACGAACGGAATGCCGCGGCGGTCGGCGTATTGAATCTGCTTGCCGAACTTGGCGGCGCTTGGGGACACCTCGCATGCGATGCCCCTCGCGCGCAGCCGATCGGCAATCGCCTGGGACGCGCCGCGGGTTTCCTCGTCCATGACGGCCACGACCACCGCGCTGGGCACACTCCTGGTGGCGACCAGCATGCCGCGCGACACGAGCCGCGACACGAGCCGGCTGACCCCGATCGACATGCCGACGCCGGGGAAGCCTCCGCCCGCAACAAGAGAGTCATAGCGCCCGCCGGAGCAGATCGAGCCCAGATCCTCGTGGCCTTCGAGCGTCGTCTCGTAGACGGCGCCCGTGTAGTAGTCGAGTCCGCGCGCGATGCTCAGGTCCGCCTCTGCCGTGCCTGGGACGGCCGCGTTGACGGTCTCGACGAGTAGGCCCAAGGCCGCGAGGCCCTCGCCCAGCAGACGCTGAGCCTCGTCATCTGACTGCGTCGGGGTGGTCTCCCACAGGTCGAGGACCGCCTCCTTGAAGGAGGAGTCGGCGGAGCGAATTCGTGCGAGATGCAGGATTGCGTCTGCCGCGGACTCGGCCACACCCTGCGTCGCGAGTTCCTTGGCGACGCCCTCGGGCCCGATTTTGCCCAACTTGTCGACGGAACGTAGGGCACCAGCGACTTCGGTCACGCCCACGCCGCGATAGAAGCCCTCCACGAGGCGCCTGTCGTTCATGCGCATGCGGGCGGGTGGCAGGTCGAGGCTTTGCAGCGCGCGCGCCATCACGACGGCGACCTCGGCCTCGAGGTGCCCGGGGAGGTTCTCCCGCGCCACCACGTCGATATCGGCCTGATAGAACTCCCTGAAGCGACCCTCCTGCGGACGCTCGCCGCGCCACACCTTCTGAATCTGATAGCGCCTGAACGGGAAGGTCAGGTGGCCCTGGCGCTCCTCGACGTAGCGGGCAAACGGCACGGTCAGGTCAAAGTGAAGACCAAACTCGGCAGTCTCTCCCCCGCGACGCGTCAGTACATAGACCTCCTTGGAGGCCTCCGCCTCGCCGCCAAGGCGCTCAAGCGGCTCGACGGCACGCGTCTCGATCTGGCCGAAGCCATGGAGTTCGAAGACCTCGCGCAGTCGATCGATCACGTGAAGTTCCACGAGACGTTCGGCGGGGGTCCATTCTGGGAAGCCTGAGAGGGGCGCTAGTCGCGACATAGGGCTATTGTTCCATCGGTCACGGCCCCGTTCCGCCGTCGGCGGCCTCAAGTCACGAACGGGATACGGTCCGCCGAGCCGGTGGCGCTGGGGGCCCTGGACTCTATATCGTAAAAAGGATTGCTTAGGCGGTACCATCACGGGTGCCTGCTTTAGGCAGCACACGCCCAGTTCGTCGTCCTCACAAAGGTCATCGCCTCATGACGCCCGCAAAGCCCAGGCCCATCCCTCGCCCCCAGGCTCCCTCGCCAGCCATCTTGGCGGCGCATGCAACGCACCCCGTGCGCATCCCGCTTGCCGACGACATCTCGGCTGAGCAGATCACCTCGGCTTCCGCCTTTGGAGCGGTCGACGGCGATCAGGTCGTGGTGATCGAAGGCGAGACGCGGACGCCCGTGGGACCCGCGACCGGCGACGAGCCCGTCGCGCCGTACGCCAAGGCCTTCATCGAATTTGCCGCCTCAGTCGAGCGCTTCCACGCCCGCCTTGTGGGCGCCGAGTTGAGCCCCAAGGACATCGACGACGCGCTCACGGGCCTTCGTGCGGCGCTTGAAACCCCCGTGTTCGTCGGCAACCTCGCCGCGTTGCGTGCCAGGTTCGGCATCGTCGAGGCCGAGGCCAAGGAAGTCTCCGACAAGGTGCGTGCCGAACGCGCGGCCGCCCGTGAGAAGGCAGCCGCTGCTCGCGAAGTGCTCGTGGCCGAGGCAGAGAAGCTCGCAGCCAAGCCCCTGCCCCAGGTCCACTGGAAGAACGACACCGCGCGCATGCGCGAGTTGCTCGACGAGTGGAAGGAGGCGCAGCGCTCAGGCGCGCGTATGGCCAAGGATGCCGAGCGCGAGATGTGGGCCCGCTTCACTAAGGCCCGCTCATCCTTCGAGAAGGCCCGCAAGGTGCACTTCGCGCAGCTCGACAAGGAGAACGCCTCCGTCGCGGGAACCAAGGAAGAGCTCGCAGCACGCGCCGAGGCCCTTTCGACCTCGACCGACTGGGACGGCACGGCTCGCCAGTTCAAGCAGCTGATGGACCAGTGGCGCCTGGCTGGCCGCGGCCGCAAGAGCACCGACGACGCCCTGTGGGCACGCTTCCAGGGTGCCCAGGAATCGTTCTTCTCCACCAAGCGCGCCGCGAGCGAGGCCGAAGAGTCCGCGCTCGCAGAAAACGCCCCAGCCAAGGCCGCAGCAGTTGCCGCGGCCGAGGCGCTGCTCCCCATCACCGACGTGCGTGCCGCCAAGCGCGATATCCGGGTCATTCAGGACCGGTTCGAGGCGGCTGGCGAGGTTCCCCGCGCGGCAGCCGCGACGCTGAGCCGTCGCATGGCAGCGGTCGAGAAGGCCATCCGCGATGCGGACCACGCCACATGGACCACCAAGAACCCCGAGATCGAGGCTCGTGCCACTGGTGCCGCGGCACAGTTGCACGCGGCCATCGCGGATCTCGAGTCCAAGCTCGAGGCAGCGAAGGCCGCCAAGGACACCCGCAAGGTCAAGGAGTTCACGGAGTCGCTCGCGGCTCGCAAGGCCTGGCTCAAGCAGATCGAAGCCGTCGCTAAGTAGTGATCCAGCAGTAGCAGTTTCCGAGAGGCGCCGTTTTCCACAGGGAGACGGCGCCTTTCGCTTGCCCCGGCACCACTGCGGCAGACTGCGGAGATGGTCTTGATACTCGCGTCCGAAGTGGGGCAACCCGCGTGGGCACGCATGATCCGTGACGGTGTGGTCGAATCGCTCACGCCCGGAACGGGACATGCGGCCGACGAAGGACGCTCCCCTGCGCTGAGGGCCGCATCGCTTGCCTTGGCCGTTCCACGTCGTGCAGCGCTTACGGGCCTCGCGGCATTGTGGGTGCACGGCTGGGAAGGTGGCTCAGCGGCTCCGCCGCTACTCGAAGTCGCGGTCAGGCGAGGCTGCCACCCGGGCGCTCCGAAGGGCACCGACTCCCTGGACTGGGCGTTCGTGACCGACCAGGCAACGTGCCGCAGCGCAACCGTCGTGGGTGGTGTGCTGGTGGCCGACGCTCCTCACGCCGCCGCGGCGGCCCTCGCACGCGGCTCACTAGCCCCGGCGATAGGCGCGTTGCTGTGGGCCGTCACCCAAGCCCTGATTGATCCCAAGATGTTCGAGGCGACCCTCCTCGAGAGTACCTTTGGAGGCAATCAATTAAGAGCGCGCTCGGCGTGGGATGCCGCCTGTGAAGCCATAGGCGCCCGCTAGCCGCGGCGGTGAGACCGTTTCACTCCCGTAATACGCCTTGCGTCGTACACGCCGTCAATATGGCGCACCGCGTTGATCACGGCACCTAGGTGCGAGGGATCCGCCATCTCGAATGAGAACGTGTTGAGCGCCACCCTGTCCGACGTGGTCGACACGTGAGCGCCCAGGATATTGAGGTGGTGATCGGACAGCACCTGAACCACGTCCGAGAGCAGCCTGTTACGGTCGAGCGCCTCAACCTCGATCTGCACCAGGAACGTTGTGTCGAAGGCTCCCGTCCACTTGACCGACACAATCCGCTCAGGATGATCTTCGAGGGCCAGCATGTTGTCGCAATCTGCGCGGTGCACGCTCACGCCAGCGCCTCGCGTCACAAAACCCCTGATGGGGTCGCCGGGAACAGGGCTGCAGCACCGGGCGAGCTTAACCATGACGTCGGTCATTCCCTCGACCGAGACGCCTGGATCGCCGCGCCTGGTCTTCTGACGAGTGCCAGGCCTGGTGATCTCGGTCATGTCCTCGTCGGCGCCCTCTTGGCCGCCCACGGCTTCTACCATCTTGGTGACGACGTCCGAGGCTTGTTCCTTGTGCTCGCCGATAGCCGCGTACAGCCCGTCGACGTCGTCGTAGTGCATCTCCTTGGCGAGAGCCATGAGTGTGGTCTTGCTCATGAGGCGCTGCATCGGCAGGTGTTGGCGACGGATTGCCCTGGCGAGCATGTCGCGGCCCGTCTCGATCGACTCCTCGCGCCGCTCGCGCGTGAACCACTGCCGGATCTTGTTGCGCGCGCGGGTCGATTGCACAAACTCGAGCCAGTCGCGCTTGGGGTGAGCGTTCTCGTCCGATGTGGTGATGACCTCGACCGTGTCGCCGTTGTCGAGCGTCGAGTCAAGGGGCACGAGGCGTCCGTTAACCTTGGCGCCTACGGTCTTGTGGCCCACGTCGGTGTGGACGGCATAGGCGAAGTCCACGGGAGTCGCGCCCTGAGGTAGAGGCAACAGCTTGCCCCGTGGCGTGAACACGTAGACCTCTGCGCCCGAGATTTCGCCGCGCAGAGAGTCGAGGAACTCGGTAGGGTCAGCGGTCTCCTGCTGCCAGTCGGCAATCTGGCGGAGCCATCCGGCGTCGTGCGCCTGCGCGGGGACCTTCTCGCCCTTGGCGTTTTCCTTGTACCGCCAGTGCGCGGCGTAGCCGTATTCGGCGCGCCTATGCATGTCCCACGTACGAATCTGCAGTTCGATGGGCTTGCCCTCGGGGCCGATCACCGTGGTGTGCAGCGATTGGTACAGATTGAACTTGGGCATCGCGATGTAGTCCTTGAACCTGCCGGGGACCGGCTGGTACGTGGAGTGCATCTCGCCGAGGACCGCGTAGCAATCCCTCACGCTCTCCACCAGGATACGGACGCCGATGAGGTCGTAGATGTCGTTGAGGTCGCGGCCGCGCACGATCATCTTCTGGTACACGGAGTAATAGTGCTTGGGACGGCCGGTGATCTCGGCCTTGATCTTCTTCTCCTTGAGCTGCGCGGCGATGGCCTTGCGCACCTCGTCCAAGTGTCGTTCGCGCTCGGGCGAGCGCTCCGCGACTACCTCCACGATCTCCTGATAGATCTTGGGGTACAGCGTCCTGAACGAAAGATCCTCGAGCTCCCACTTGATCGCATTGAGGCCCATGCGGTGAGCGAGGGGTGCGTAGATCTCGAGCGTCTCTTGCGCCTTGCGGCGCGCGGTCGCGGGGCTCACGTGGTCCCAGGTACGCGCGTTGTGCAGCCTGTCCGCGAGCTTGAGAAGCACGACGCGCATGTCCCTGGCCATCGCGACCACGAGCTTGCGCACCGTCTCGGCCTCGGCAGCGTCGCCGAAGGTCAGACGATCGAGCTTGGTCACCCCGTCGACAAAGGAGGCGACCTCCTCGCCAAACTCGGTGCGGATGTCCTCGAGGGGAAAGCTGGTGTCCTCGACCACGTCGTGAAGCAGCGCCGCCGCGATCACGCTGTCCGGCAGCCCCAGCCCAGCGATGATCTCGGCCACCGCAATGGGATGCGAGATATACGCCTCGCCGCTCTTGCGGAGCTGGCCCTCGTGGGCCTGCTCCGCCACCGCGTGGGCGCGCTCAATCAGCGCCGTCTTGGCGCGAGGGTACATCCGCCTGTAGATCTCGAGGAGCGGGGTGATGGCCCCATCATCCTTAGCGTTTCTACGCAGCGAGAGCAACCGTCCCGATACGGGGGCTGAGCGCGGGTCTGCCACGGTGGCCTCCTGTCGGTTGGGTGCCGATTAGTCTACTTGCGCGGCTTACGCCTGGGTTGCGCCGCGGTGCCCTGGTGGTGACCAGGGACCAAGGCGCCCACGCGCACGGTGCCGTCGGGCCGTACCACGTCTGCGCCGCCGGACTCGCGCAGAGCAAGAACGTCGGCCGTGTGCTTCTTGATGGCGGGCTCGCTATCACGAAGCGCGACCTCAAGTGGCGTCGCCACAAAAATCGACGAGTACGTGCCGACCGCCATACCGACGAACAGCGCGAGCGAGATGTCCTTGAGCGTCCCCGCGCCTAGGAGGAACGACCCGATGAAAAGGATCGCGCTCACGGGCAGCAGCGCCACGACGGACGTGTTGATCGACCGCACCAGGGTCTGGTTGACAGCGAGGTTTGCGAGTTCGTCGTACGTGTAGCGGTGCTGGGACAGCACGTCTGCGGTGTTTTCCTTGACCTTGTCGAACACCACCACCGTGTCATAGAGGGAGTACCCCAGAATCGTGAGGAAACCAATGACCGATGCGGGTGTCACCTCGAAGCCTGACAACGCATAGATGCCCACGGTGAAGACCAGGTCGTGAAGCAGCGCCACGAGTCCTGCCACAGCCATGCGCCAGGCACGGAAGTACACCGTCATGACGATCGTGACCAGAATCAGGAACACGATCAGGCCCTGAACGGCCTTTCCAGATACGTCCTCACCCCACGTCGGCCCGATGAAGCTCGAGCTAACCTTGCTCACCGGAATGCCATAGGCCTCGGCCAGCTCACCCGCGAGGGAGGCAATCTCTTCCTGCGGAAGAGTCGTCAACTGGACACGAATGCTCGACGCGCCGAGCGGGACGACGACCGGGGCCTCCCCTGGATAGTTCTCCGCAACCGTATCGACCGCGGTGGTGATACTCGCTCCCTCGACATCGGACAGGATGAACTCGCTGCCGCCCTTAAAGTCGATCCCCAGCGTCAGTCCCTTGACCACCAGGACCACCACGGCGAACAGGACGAGCGCAGCACTCACGGCGAAGAACCTGTTGCGATGAGCAACGATTCCGTAGGTGGTCTCCCCCGAGTGGAGCCTGTTGCCCCAGTTAGACAGATTCGCCATGATTACTCCTTCTCGCCGGCACTGGCGGAAGCCCGGGCCTTCTCTGCTTTGCGTTCCGCGAGCGTGAGCTTAGGCTCGCCCTTCGCCTCACCTGTGGACACTCGTCCGCGGCCCTTGTAGATCACGTCGCGGCCCAGCTGCTTGGGGTCGAGGCCCGAGAACCGGTGGCCGTCGCCAAAGAACTTGGTGCGCGCCAGGAGCCCCAGAGTGGGGTGGGTGAACATGAACACCACCACGAGGTCGACGAGCGTGGTGAGACCCAATGTGAAGGCAAAGCCCCGCACGCTTCCCACCGCGAGGATGTACAACACGAGCGCCGCAAGGAAGTTGACGGCGTCAGCCGCAAGGATGGTGCGCCGTGCGCGCCGCCACCCGTGTTCAACGGCAGCGACCAGCGATCTGCCTTCGCGCAGTTCATCCTTGACGCGTTCGAAGTAGACGATGAACGAGTCGGCCGTAATACCGATGGCCACGATGAGCCCGGCGACACCCGCAAGCGAGAGTCTGTATCCGATGCCCCAGGAAAGAAGGGAAATAACCAGGTAGGTCATCCCGCCGGCCACCACGAGCGAACCCACGGTCACCGCACCGAGTGCCCGGTACTGAAACAGCGAGTAGACCACCACGAGGATGAGGCCGATGAGGCCCGCGATCATTCCGCTCTGGAGTTCGTCGGCTCCCTTAGTGGCGGAAATGTCCTCTTGGGAGATGACCTTGAGAGTCAAGGGCAACGCACCGAACTTGAGCTGGTTGGCCAGTAGCTGGGCCGAATCCTGGGTGAAGCTTCCCGAGATCGATGCGATGCCACCCGTGATCGCTCCGCGCGTCACGCTTGGCGCCGAGATCACGACGCCGTCAAGCAGGATGCCAAACTGGTTATAAGGCGTCGACAAGCTGTTGAGGCGCCTAGTCGTATCCGCGAATTTTGTGCCGCCAGCGCCCGTAAGGTTCAACGTCACGGCGTAGGTGCCGTCGGTGGTGCCCGCATCGGTCCTGTTCGGACCAGAGGAGGCAGTGTCGACGTCCGTACCGGTCATCTCAACGGGGCCAAGAATGAACTTGTACAGGCCATCGGAACCACACGTGGCGAAGGCCGCGTCCGGGTCGCCGAGCGGGACGTCCGCCAGTTTGGTCCTGTCCGTGCAGTCCAATGCAGCAAACGCGACAGCAACCTCGTCGGTGATCCACGCGGGATCGGAGGGGCTCGTCGGTTCAACGGCATCTGTCGCGACCGGAGTGGCGCTTGCGGACGGCTCAGTGGAAGCGGTCGGGTCTGCCGAAGCCGCAGTCTTGACGTTCGCCATCTCACTTGCGGGGCTGCTGGTGTCGATTCCATATGCCGAGGCGGACGGCGTGGGCGTCGCGCTCGTGTCGGTACCCGTGAGGGAGCCGCTATCGGTCGAGGCTGTCGGCGAAGGGTCTGGCGTGGCGTCGGCCGAAGGCACAACCACAGACGTGGCGACCGCCTGCTGCACCAATACGGGCCGGAACTGGAGCTGGGCGCTCTTGCCCACCAGGTCGAGCGTGGCCTGGTCGGGGTCACCGGGCAGCGACACGACGATGTTGAGGTCGCCCTGGGTCGCGATCTCAGCCTCATTGGTGCCCGTCGCGTCGATGCGCTTGCGAATGATCTCGACGGCCTGCTTCATGTCCGACGAATCGGGTAAGGCGCCGCCGGCAGTGTCCGCCTTAAGGATGATTTGAACTCCACCCCTGAGGTCGAGACCGAGGAGCGGAGTGAAACTTGCGTCCTTCTGGTCCGTCGTCACCCCCACGGTGAGTAGGCCCAATAGGACGACAAAAATCCAGACGAGGCCCTGCAGAGTTCTGCGGGCGCCCTTGGCAGCTGAAGACACGCTTTTCCTACGCTTTCCTTGCGGATGAAGTTCCCGAGCCGTGCGAGAGCCCACGCGATTCTAGGCGCGTCGAGAGGGTCGCGTCGAACAGGCGCGGCCGCGAGGGAAGCAGATCAGGCATCAAAGAGCCTCGTTTGGACGTCGTCGCGCGACGGCTGGCCCAAGCGCGGGGCGAGGTGATCGGGCACCGTGAGGCCCAGATGGGCCCACGCTTCGGCGGTCGCCATGCGCCCGCGTGGGGTGCGCGTCATAAGGCCCTCACGCACCAAGAACGGCTCCGCGACCTCCTCGACCGTCTGGGGCTCCTCGCCCACCGACACGGCAAGCGTGGACAATCCCACGGGCCCTCCGCCAAATCGAGTACACAGCGCGCCGAGCACCGCACGGTCGAGCCTGTCGAGTCCACGATCGTCGACTTCGTACACCGTGAGCGCGGCGCGGGCCGCGGTCAGGTCGCCCTTGCCAGTGCCGTGCACCTCCGCCCAGTCACGCACGCGCCTGAGTAGCCGGTTGGCGATGCGGGGCGTGCCGCGCGAACGGGACGCGATCTCCTCGGCGGCATTGGTGTCCACGTCGAGCGCCAACAGAACCGCCGAACGCGCGATGATGCGGGCCAGGTCCGCCGCGTCATAGAAGTCGAGATGCGCAGTAAAGCCAAAGCGGTCGCGCAGCGGTGCGGGCAGCAGTCCCGCGCGCGTCGTGGCGCCCACCACGGTGAAGGCGGGCAGCGTGAGCGGGATCGAGGTGGCTCCGGGTCCCTTTCCCACCACCACATCCACGCGGAAGTCCTCCATCGCAAGATAGAGCATCTCCTCGACGGGGCGTGCCAGGCGATGAATCTCGTCGACAAACAGGATGTCGCCCTCGTCGAGCGAGGACAGAATCGCCGCAAGGTCACCCGCATGCTGGATCGCGGGGCCCGACGTGACCCGAAGGGCCGCCCCCAACTCCCCCGCCACGATCATCGCGAGCGTGGTCTTTCCCAGGCCCGGAGGCCCCGAGAGCAGAATGTGGTCCGCGGAGCCCCCGCGGCGCACCGCGGCGCGCAGCACGAGCTCGAGCTGATCCCTGACCACCTTCTGACCCACGAACTCGTCGAGAGACCGGGGGCGGAGCGCCGCCTCGACGGACCTCTCGATCGCGTCGGCATCGGCGCCAGTGACACGCGGGGGCAGGTCCTGGCTGAGATCGTCAGCCACGCGTGCCGCCTAGGGATTGAAGGGCGGAACGCAGCGTCGCGGGGACCTCGGCCGCAGTGATGGGCTGCGGCGCCACAGACTCGACAGCGGCCATAGCGGCCTTGGGCTGCCAGCCGAGAGAAATGAGCGCATCGCTCACCTGTTCGCGGGCGTCGGCCACCCTGGATGTAGGCGGGACCTCGCCCTCCGGGAGCGTCAGCTTGCCGCCCAGCTCGAGCAACAGCCGCGCGGCCACCTTGGCTCCGACCCCTGGAACCTTCTCAAGGGCCTTCCTATCCCCCGCCGCGATCGCGGTGGCGAGGGCGTGGGGATCGAGAACGGACAGCATCGCGAGGGCGAGACGCGGACCCACTCCCTGAACGGACTGCAGCGTCTCGAACACGTCGCGCTCATGCGCATCCTCGAAGCCAAAGAGCGTCATCGAGTCCTCGCGCACCACGAGGTGGGTCGCGAGGCTCGCATATTGGCCCACATGGAGGCCCCCAAGCGTCGCGGGGGTGGCAAGCATGCGATAGCCCACCCCGGCCACGTCGAGCACGACAGCGGAAGCGCCGGCACTCAAGACCGTGCCTGTCAGTTGCGAGATCACCGCGAGCCTTTCGAACGTGTGTACGAATAGCCTAAGGGACCGTGGGCGTCACCGACGGCGGCGCGCCGCGCGTTCCGCCTCGACCCACCGCTGCTGCGCGGGGGTCGCCGAAGCCCCAGAGGACGACAAGCGCGCCCCGCCCTTGAGCGCATGGGTGATCGCAATCGCGAGGGCGTCCGCGGCGTCGGCAGGCTTGGGAACGTCTGCGAGCCCCAGGAGTTTGGCCACCATGTAACCGACCTGGGCTTTGTCGGCACGGCCGCTTCCCGTCACCGCGGCCTTGACCTCGGAGGGCGTGTAGAGCAGCACCGGAAGCCCCGCACGGCGTGCGGCCACCATCACCAGTCCGGACACCTGGCCGGTGCCCATGACGGTACGCACGTTTTGCTGGGCGAACACGCGCTCCACGGCCACGGCATCGGGATGGTGCTTCTCAATGGCCGCATCGATCGCGTCGGCGATCATCAGCAGCCTGTCAGGAGCGTCCACATCCGGAGACGACGTGGCAACCGAGACATCGACGAGCGTCAAGGTGCGAGCGGCGGGCGCGTCAATCACGCCCAACCCGCACCGCGTGAGGCCGGGGTCCACGCCAAGGACGCGCACCCCTAGGCCCTACTCGCTTGCTTCTTCAAGCACCTCGTCTGAGGCGTCAAAGTTGGCGTAAATCTCCTGAACGTCGTCCGAGTCCTCGAGCGCGTCAATGAGGCGCAAGACCTTGCGTGCGGTGTCAACGTCGACCTCGACCTTCATCGAGGGAACAAACGTCGCCTCGGCGCTTTCATAGTCGATGCCCGCGGCCTGGAGCGCGGTGCGCACCGTCACGAAGTCGGTGGCCTCGGAGATGACCTCCCAGACCTCCCCAAGATCGTTGATCTCTTCGATGCCAGACTCGAGCGCGGCCTCCATGATCGCGTCCTCGTCGGCCGCATCCTTCTTCACGATGACCTGGCCCTTGCGACCAAAGAGATAGCCGACCGATCCGGGGTCGGCAAGGGTGCCGTTGTTGCGTGTGAGGGCCGTACGGACCTCCATCGCGGCACGGTTGCGGTTGTCCGTGAGGCATTCGATCATGATGGCCACGCCGTTGGGCCCATACGCCTCATACATAATCGTCTCGTACTCGGCGCCCCCGGCTTCGACTCCGGAGCCACGCTTGAGTGCGCGGTCGATGTTGTCGTTGGGAACCGAAGACTTCTTGGCCTTCTGCACCGCGTCAAACAGGGTCGGGTTGCCGGCCATGTCGTTGCCGCCAGCGCGCACCGCTACTTCGATGTTCTTGATGAGCTTTGCGAAGAGCTTGCTGCGCTTGCCGTCGATGACGGCCTTCTTGTGCTTAGTGGTTGCCCACTTAGAGTGACCGGACACGATGCTCCTTACCGACGGGAATCGCAGACCAGTCTAGGGTGTCGACCGCTGGCGCTCCCCCACCGCCACTCCAGTCGACCTGAGTTCTAGATTTGCGAGCGAACGCATCACGAGTGGATCGGCCTGCCTCCACGCGTCTGCGGGGCTATCCACCGTACGTAGGACGGTGGACGCATCGGCCGTCAGGAGCGCGCGCAGCGCCAAGAGCTCGATCGCACCGTCCTGGGCCAGCAGTTGGCGCGTACGCGCGGCGCGCCTCACGAATCGCAACCGCGGGACGAACCACAGCAAGGCGATCGCCATCAGCGGGAGGATCGCGACGTTCACGGCGACGGCCACCGCGAGATCGCCCACCGCGGCTTGCCCCTCGATGCCGGCGGACTGGAGTTCGGCACCCGCGCTGGCGGCGGCCTCGAACGGCTTGCCGATTCCGTCGCCCACGAGAGGTACCCCAGATAACGAGTCACCTATCTCGGTCATTGTCTGCCTGAATCCTGCGCCCGCCTCCTCCATTCGCACGCCGAAGGCCTTAAAGGAGTTGATGCGGTCGCCCAGGGCCCTCGCGGAAGCGATCACAAACCAGATGGAGGCGAGCGCGACAAGGTCCGCGACGATCTGTCGCGTGCGATGGTCGGTGTAATCCGAGTAGAGCTTCATGGCCCCATCGTGGACCAGGGCGGTTCAGGAGCCTAGCGACACGCCTCAAAGAACAAGGCGTGAACCCTGTCGTCGTTCGAAATCTCGGAGTGAAAGCTCGTCGCGATGGCGTTGCCCTGGCGCACTGCGACTACCTGTCCCCCATGCGACTCGTCGATCGCAAGTACCTCGACACCCTCGCCATACGACTCGACCCATGGCGCCCTGATGAATGTCGCATGCATCGACGAGGCGTCTGGGAGCCACGTGAGCTCGATCTCGGAGGAGTCGACCTGGCGACCGAAGGCGTTGCGACGCACCGTCATGTCGATCGCGCCGAGCGTGCGCTGGCCGTCGATTCCGCCGATGATCTCGGTGGCCAGCATGATCATGCCCGCACAGGTACCCAAGACCGGGAGCCCCGCGGTGATGCGTTCCTGCAGGGGATCGAACAGGTCAAACGCTCGCAGGAGTTTGTCGATCGTCGTGGACTCGCCCCCTGGGATGACGATGCCATCGAGCGAGGCAAGCTCGGACGCGCGTCGAACCCGCACCGGCGTGGCACCCACGCGGGTAAGCGCAGCCGAATGCTCACGCACGTCACCCTGGAGGGCCAACACACCAATCGTGGTCACTCGTCGACCTCTCCAAAGTCTTGTGTCACGCCATCCCACTCGAGAAAGGTGTCCCATTCGTCAAGCAGTCGTGCCGGAAACACCTCACGTGAGTCTGCCCGCAACTCATCGAGGCTAAGCCACGCCACCTGATCGATTGACTCTTCTTCTTGCGCGGTCCAGGCCGAGTCCGTCCGGTCTCGCGCGTCGGCGTCAGCAAGGTCCGCCACGAAGATCTCTTCGGTTTGCGAATACGGCAGAGAAGCAAAGTCGAACAGCGCAGTGCGTTTCCAGACGGGACCACGGAGTTCGTACGTCGCGAGCACGTAGCCCGTCTCTTCAGCCAACTCCCGCACGGCGGCCTCACGCGAAGACTCACCCGCCTCAATGCCTCCCCCTGGCGTGAACCAGAAGCATCTCGCGGGAACATCGGGATCGTGGCCGAGCATCATGAGCAGGCGCGGTGCGGGGCCGCTTCGATCGACCAGCAACACGCGCGCACCCTGTCTGCGCAGACGTCCGTCCGCGTCGACAGGGTGCCGCGTGTGCGGAGTGTCTTGGTTACCAGCCACGCTCGGCAAGACGGTGGGGCTCGGGAAGGTCCTCGACGTTAATGCCCACCATGGCCTCGCCCAAACCGCGGGAGACCTCGGCGACCACGTCTGCGTCGTCAAAGAACGTCGTCGCCTTGACGATGGCGGCAGCGCGCTGTGCGGGATTGCCCGACTTGAAGATGCCAGAGCCGACGAACACGCCCTCGGCTCCCAGCTGCATCATCATGGCGGCGTCGGCGGGAGTCGCGATGCCTCCTGCGACGAACATCACGACGGGAAGCTTGCCGATGCGCGCGACCTCCTGCACGAGGGGCAGCGGCGCCTGAAGCTCCTTCGCTGCCACGTACAGCTCGTCCTCGGACAGCGACGTGAGGCGTGCGATTTCCGCGCGAATGGTACGGATATGCGTCGTCGCGTTGGAGACGTCGCCCGTCCCGGCCTCGCCCTTGGAGCGAATCATTGCGGCGCCCTCCGAGATGCGACGCAGCGCCTCACCCAGGTTGGTCGCGCCACACACGAACGGCACGGTGAACTTCCACTTGTTGATGTGGTGTGCGTAGTCGGCGGGCGTGAGCACCTCGGACTCGTCGATGTAGTCCACACCGAGTGACTGCAGCACCTGTGCCTCGACAAAGTGGCCGATGCGCGCCTTCGCCATCACGGGAATCGACACGGCGGCGATGATGCCGTCGATCATGTCCGGGTCGCTCATGCGCGACACTCCGCCTTGGGCACGGATGTCCGCGGGGACGCGCTCGAGCGCCATCACTGCCACGGCGCCCGCGTCCTCGGCGATCTTTGCCTGCTCCGCCGTGACGACGTCCATGATGACGCCACCCTTGAGCATCTCTGCCATACCCCGCTTGACGAGGTCCGTACCGACCTGGGGGGCCGCGGATGCAGCGGTGTCGCTCATGCTGGATTGTCCTTTGTTCGCTGGGGGGAAAATCTCGCGTCAAGTCTAATGGCGTCGGCGTACGTCTCTTCGATGCGCGGCGCCACCTGGTGCCAGTCGAAGGTGCCTGCCCGCACCCGCCCCTTGGCGGCCATGGCCGCGCGGTCGACCGGGTCGGACAGGAGACCGCATACCGCGGCGGCCAAGCCGTCGGGTTCGCCCACAGGGAAGAACGTGACGGTCTCCTCGCCGCTATCGGTGGTGGCGACGTCCTTGAACGCGGTCAGATCACTCGCCACGACCGCAGCACCTGCGGCCATCGCCTCGACCAAGACGATGCCAAAACTCTCACCGCCCAGATTGGGGGCGCAGTACACGTCTACGGACGCCATGAAGGTGGCCTTCTCTCCCTCGTCGAGTTCGCCCACGACCTCCGCGCCGGCCCTCGCGGCACGCGCCGCAACCCTGTCGGAGAACCGCCCAGCGATGAGGAACCGCGCTCGCGGATACTTCTCACGAATCAACGGGATCGTTTCGAGGTAGTCGGCGAGGCCCTTGCGAGGCTCATCTAGGCGCCCGAGAATGCCGATCGTGGGCGCACTCGCCGTGCCCTGCCACTCCTCGCGCGGTACCGCGTCGATATAGGCGGCGGTGTCCACTCCGTTGGGGATGATGTGGGTCACGCTGACTCGCAGGTGCTCCTGAACCGTGCGGGCCGCGGACGGCGACACGGCAATGCGCGCATCGAGTTCCTCGAATCCCGGCTTGATCCAGGGCTTGCCCATCTTCATGATGCGCGAATCCTCGGTCGACGTGTGGAACGTTCCCACCGTGGGCCCGAGCCGCGCCCACATCGCGATCACGCTGAGCGACGGCGCACCAGGCTCGTGAAGATGGACGACGTCGAAGTTTCCCTCGGCGAGCCACTTGCGTACTCGCGATGCCGCGGCGAGGCCGAACGTGAGTCGCGCAGTCGACCCGTTGTAATGCACCGGAATCGAACGCCCCGCAGTGCGCACGTAGTCGGGCACCTTGGTGTTTTTGGCCGCAGGCGCAAGCACCGAGACATAGTGACCGCGGCTGATCAGAGCCTCCGCCAAATCGATGACGTGCAGTTGCACTCCGCCCGGCCTGTCGAGCGAATACGGGCACACGATTCCGATGCGCATTAGGCGTCAATCCAACCGAAGCGCTGCAGCATATGCCAGTCTTCGGGGTGGCGCGAGATGGCCTCCGCTAGTTGGGTCGCCCACGCCTGGCTCATGGACTCGACCCTACCTTCGGACAGAAAGTCATCTGAGTAGAGAGGGGCACCAAAGGACATCACGGTTCCCCAAGGAGACTTCGCCGCGCGCTTGCGTGCGCCGTGAAGGCGCTCATAGTGAACGAAGACGGGAACGAGGGCGGCATGCGACGAATGAGCAAGCGCCGCGGGTCCGGCTGCGACGCGCACGCCTTGACCCCACATCTGAACCGGAATTCCTCGGCCTGAAAGGTCTCTGTCACTCAGAAGGCACACGAGCGTGTGTTCTGAGCGTGCAATACGGATAAGTTCCCTGAAGGTTGAGGCACCCTCATGTCCCAGAATGCGCATCCCCCACCTTTGACGCAACTCGACAAACTCGTCGAACACTTCGCGCGGCTTGAGTATCTCCGCGACCGCGGTGACCTTGATGAAGTTCTGACACGCGTATGCGCCCGCCAAGTCCCAGTTGCCGTTGTGCCCCAAGACCGCAACCGAGCCCTTATCCGCGGCGAAGGCCTCCTCGACCAGCTCAAAACCGTCAAGACGGACCCGCGCGTTGACCGCATCAGTACTCATGCGGCCGAGCTCAAACACCTCGGCGTAATAGCGGGCCACCGAGGCCATCCCGTGCCGCGTGACGGCGCGTAGAGGCTTGCCGGTGAGACCGGTGACTCGACCCAGGTTTTCCTCGAGACGGCGCGCAGGCTTCGCGTTGGTCGCCCACGCGTACATCGCGAGGGACCACGCGCTCGCCCTGATGACGCCTACGGGCAGCGCCTTCGAGCCATGCCACACGATCAGAAAAGCGTTCATGGGTGAGTTAGCGACCCGACGTCGGGGTGGCATCAGATGCCAGCGTGTGGTCGATGCGGTTGGCCTTGACGACGGCCCACGTGCGCTGGCCGACCGTAATCAATGCGGCAACCGACAGGAGGGTCAGGGTCCAGGTGAGAACCCACAGCGGCAGCCCCAAGCCAACGAAGCCCGTCGCAGTGAGCCCAATCACCAGGCGGTCCGAGCGTTCGGCGATGCCCATCTTGGCTTCGATGCCGAGGCCCTCTGCGCGTGCCCGCGCATACGGCACAAAGGAGCCGACGGTCAGGCACATCAGCGCGGCAAGCGCGGTGTTGGGGTCTTCCACCCGGAATGCCCAGACCAAGGAACCGAATATGGCCGCATCTGCGACGCGGTCGAGGGTCGAGTCGAGGAACGCGCCCAGGCGTGACGTCTTGCCTGCGAGGCGAGCCATCGTGCCGTCGAGCATGTCCGTCATCACAAAAAACGTGATGACCAAGACTCCCCAGAACAGCATGGTGCCGCGCTGCGGCAAGAAGAACACGGCCCCGAAGACCACCCCCACTGTGCCTGCGATGGTCATCGCATTGGGGTGAACCCCCGCGTTGACCAGGGCGCGCGCGGGCGCCTTCCAAATGGCGCCCATGATGGGTCGCAGTCTGCCGAACATGTTTCTCCTTGTCGCGCGGCCCCTTAAGAGGACCACGCCTCGCTGACGCGCTGCCACGTATCGTCAAGCAACTCGGGCACTGCCTTGGTGTGCCCGATGATGGGAAGGAAGTTCGAGTCCCCTACCCACCTTGGCACGATGTGCTGGTGTAGGTGCTCATGGATTCCGGCGCCGCCGGTGCGCCCCTGATTCATACCGATGTTGAAGCCTTGAGTGCCTGTCAGGCCCTCAAGCACCCGCATTCCGCGCTGAGTGAGGGCACCCATCTCTTCACGTTCCGCGTCCGTCACCTCGGTATACCAGGCCACATGACGGAACGGACACACCATCAGGTGCCCCGGGTTGTAGGGGTAGAGGTTAAGCACCACGTAGCACGACTCACCGCGATGCACGATGAGTTGGTCGCGGTCGTTGTCCTCTGGAGTCTTGCACAGGGGGCAACTTGAGCCACCTGCGTTGTCTGGCCGTACCGAGGCGTTCTTCACATAAGCCATGCGGTGGGGCGTCCACAGGCGCTCGAAACCATCGGGCTCTCCGCCCATGGTTTCCGAATCTACCCAGTCGACCATCAGACCTGAACCCTCGTGGCAATTGCGCCCACGATGCGCGCCACGGCATCGGCCACGGGCACCTGGTTCTCCTGGCTGCCGTCGCGGAACCGGAAGCTCACTGCGCCGGCTTCGGCATCCTCGCCGCCCGCGATCAGCACGAACGGCACCTTTTCCTTCGAGGCTGTGCGAATCTTCTTGGGGAAGCGCTCGTCGGAGGAGTCCACCTCGACGCGAACACCTGCGGCCTTGAGCTGAGCGGCGACGTCGAAGAGGTAGTCGTTGAAGGCCTCTGCCACGGGGACGCACACGACCTGGACCGGCGCGAGCCATGCGGGGAACTGCCCCGCATAGTGCTCGGTCAGGATCGCAAAGAAGCGCTCGATCGATCCGAAAAGCGCCCGGTGGATCATGACGGGTCGCTGACGCGTGTTGTCGGCCGCGGTGTACTCGAGCTCGAACCGCTCGGGCAGGTTGAAGTCGAGCTGAATCGTGGACATCTGCCATGAGCGACCGATGGCGTCACGCGTCTGGACGGAGATCTTGGGGCCGTAGAACGCGGCACCCTCGGGATCGGCCCTGAGTTCAAGCCCCGACTCGACACCCACCTGGCGCAGCGTCTCGGTCGCCTCTTCCCAGATGTCATCCGACCCGACGGACTTCTCGGGGTTCCGCGTGGACAACTCGAGGTAGAAGTCGGTCAGCCCGAAATCTTTGAGCAGGCCGAGCACAAAGTTGAGCGTGGTCGTCAGCTCGGACTTCATCTGCTCGCGCGTGCAATAGATGTGGGCATCGTCCTGAGTGAAGCCGCGTGCACGCGTCAGTCCGTGGACAACGCCTGACTTCTCGTTGCGGTACACGGTGCCGAACTCGAACATTCTGAGCGGCAGTTCGCGGTAAGAGCGCCCCCGCGACCGGAAGATCAGGTTGTGCATCGGGCAGTTCATGGGCTTGAGGTAGTAATCCTGGCCCTGCTTGGTGATGTTGCCCTCGACGTCGCGCTCCTCGTCCATGTGCATGGGCGGGTACATGCCGTCCGCGTACCAGTCGAGGTGACCCGAGGTCTGGAACAGTTGCGCCTTGGTCGCGTGGGGCGTGTAGACGAACTCGTAGCCCTCCTCGATGTGGCGCTTGCGCGAGTAGTCCTCCATCTCCATGCGGATGATTCCGCCCTTGGGGTGGAAGACGGCAAGGCCGGAGCCGATCTCGTCGGGAAAGCTAAAGAGGTCCATCTCGACACCGAGCTTGCGGTGATCGCGGCGTTCCGCCTCTGCGAGGCGTTCCTTGTGCGCGATCAGCTCGTCCTTGGTGGGCCATGCCGTGCCGTAGATGCGCTGCAGCTGAGGATTCTTCTCGCTCCCCAGCCAATAGGCGGCTGCCGACCGCATGAGGCTCCAGCCATTCGCGAGCACCTTGGTCGACGGGGCGTGGGGGCCACGGCACAGGTCCTTCCACACGGTCTCGCCCTGACGGTTGAGATTGTCGTAGATCGTGGTCTCGCCCGCACCTACCTCGACGGAGACGCCCTCGGCGCCCTCCGAACCCTTGGTCTTGTTCAGCAGCTGGCACTTATAGGGCTCGTTCGCGAGTTCGGCAAGCGCCTCCTCGGGCGTCACGACGCGACGGCGGAAGGTCTGGCCCTCCTTGACGATGCGCTGCATCGCCTTCTCAATGCTCTTGAGGTCCTCGGGGGTGAAGGGCTCGGCCACGTCGAAGTCGTAGTAGAACCCGTCGGTAATAAACGGTCCAACACCAAGCTTCGAGTCGGGCCACAACTGCTGCACGGCCTGCGCCAGGACGTGCGTCACGGAGTGACGGAGCACGTTGAGGCCGTCGGTCTCGCTCACCAGCACGGATTCCACAATGGAGCCGGCGGGAATCTCCGCGGCGAGGTCACGCAGCTCGCCGTCGACACGCGCCACAATCACATCGCGCCTGGCACTGAACAGGTCAGTCCCCGTGGTGCCCGGGTCCAGTTCGCGCTCGACGCCGTCGATGGTCGCGGTGATGCTGGACACTATGTACTCCTGCCGTTGAGAAGCGCCTCACCACGAGGCACGCCACGATGTTACCCGCGTATGGCTTTGGAAACGGCGACGCGGCGCCGCCCGCAAGGGACGACGCCGCGCAGAAGACATCGGATGCCTAGTCGTTGAGCTTCTTCGCCTGGTCAGAGACCTTGTCGAGGATGCCGTCAAACTTGTCATCGACCTTGCTGTCGATGAAGTCCTTCGCCTGGTCGATCTGCTCGTCCGAGACGTTCTGGGCCGCGTCCTTGGCCTTGTCCATCATGTTGCCGAGATCCATAGAGTCCTCCTTTGTTTGCGAATACCCTCCAGGGTAATCGAGGGAGGCCCTCCCCTGCCTAGGTAAAGGCTCACATGGCGTCGGACGAGTGACTATCGGCATGGACCACGTCGTCCAAAGCTGGATTGATGACCGCCGCCGCGGCGTCCTTCTTGGCAGCCTTCGCGAGGGACTTCTCCTCGACGCGCAACTTCCTTGCCTCGTGGGCGGCCCGATCCTTCAGTGTGGACTCGGCCTTCTTCAATGCGTCTGCAGCCTTCTTGGCGGCTACCTTTTGCCTTTTAGCATCCTTCTTGGCCTTGTGGGCGAGGCGGAGCGTCTTCTTGGCATCCTTCTCGAGCGCGGTCGCACGTTCCCGAGCGGCCACGGAGGCCGTCTTGGCGTCGGACAGCGAGGCCGTCGCGCGCTCGACCTTGAGAACGATGCTGTCCAGAGTCTTCTTCGATGTGGACATGAGTATTTCGCGCTCCCTCGATGAGTGATGCCTTCAGCTTGGACTCTAGTCCCGTGAGCCGGCGTACTCAGTGCCGATCTAAGAACAGCTCGCCGACGGGAACCTCGACCGTAAGTCGGTTACCCGCTCCGGGAAGCGGGCAAGCCCACGCCTCGTCGTACGCGCACGACGGCTGATAGGCGAAGTTCAGGTCAACCACGAGGCCCGCGGCGTCGCCACCAAGGTCGGCTCCCTTGGTTGTGTCCAGAAGGTAGCGGCCCGCCCCGTATGTAGTAACACCGCTCGTGGCGTCACGGAACGGGATAAACACGCCACCTCCATAGGAGTCGAGCCACCACACATCGAGCGAGCCCAACCCCAGCAGGTGCACCTTGCCGATGCGCTCAAAGGCCGCCACGCCGTCGGTTCCGGTCTGGACCTCCCGCCGCTCTGGCGCGGTATCGGTGTCAAGCGGCATTACGAAACGAAATGCGGGGTCGTACGGGGCGACACGACCGCCCATGAATGCGCCGCGCTCGGCGGCCGGGACCGGAGAGGCGGGATGATTCGACAACAGGGCCAAGCGCGCGTTGACCCACGTCTGGTGAGCGCGCTCGACGTCAGGATCCGCCCTCACGTCCGCATAGATGCTAGCGACGCGTCGGCGCCAATCGAGCACGTTCATCGAAGTGAGGGTCATGTCGCCACGGTAACTCGACCGCACACCTAGCGAGGTGAAACCCGCACGGATGAGAATCGACACCACCTCAGTCTCACGAGGAGGGCAGCACCAGCACCCACGGTGACCCGCCGGGCACGGATACCCCAGGCTCCTGCCCTTGACTCCACCACTTGGCTGCATATGGCACGAGACCCAGCTGAACGCGGGTACCAGCCTCGTAGGCCTCGGTCTCGTCCCATTGCGGGTACGTGCCCGCGGGCAGCGTGGGGAGGGCAGCAGGCGTGTCACCTGGCAATACCGGACCGACGAGGGACCAAGGCGAGTCCGTGGAGGAGCCCACTGAGGTGTCGGGCGCGACGCCACTCGTCCAATAGTTGGCCTCGTAAACCTTGTGGAGCCACACGATCTTGGTGCCTGACGGATAGGTACCGTACTCGTCCCAGATCGGATAGGGGCTGTGCTCAGGGTCGTCGGGCTCACCCGTGAGGTCGGGTTCTGGCGTCGATGACGCGGAGGGCTCGGGTGACGTCGTGGATGAAGTGGACGACGCCATCACGCGCGACGCGAACGGGAGGTCGAGCGAAAGCACGTCCGCGAACGTCTGAGTTCCCTGATCTACGCCGCTGCATGACGTCTGGACCACCGTGAGGACCGTCGGAAGCGGGCTTTCGCACGACGCATCGCGGTTCAGGGACCACATCGACACCTTGCCCACTCCGTTGCTCCGGGCAAACTCGTTCACGACCTCGGCATCGGCGAGGGTGAACACCTCCCCCGCAATGTCGTTCTGACCGATCATCGGCGTGATGCCGATCTTTGCCCATACGTGGGAGTCGTCGAGGGGGGTACCCGCGCGGTCGTACGCGCTACTCACCTGCGTGTGCAAGGCAGTGGCGGCTTGAAGCACCACGTCGGAGTACGGTTTGCCCGTCGAAACCCCCGTGCCGAAGTCCATCGTCATGCCGTTCACGCCTGCGACGTCTACGCCGGCGGCCAGCATCTGTTGAACGACCGCGAGTCCGTCGGTCGTCAGCCCCGTGGGAGCCACGGGAAGGGTCAGCCAGACGTCGAGGTAGCTACCTGCGGCCCGGGCGCGGTCCTGCACGGCCTTGATCGCGACGGCCCGACGGGCCCCTGCATCGGCATCGGCGAGCGAGGAGCCTTCGATGTCGAGATCGATGCCAGTGAGAGAGTACCTGTCGACCACAGACTGGTAGGCGTTCTCGAGCGAATCCGGGTCTGAACAACCCACAGAGAGTTCTGTCCCTGCCTGGCCTCCGAAGGACACACTCACGAGTCCACCGGTGCTCCGCAGCTGCTGGATTCGCCGCTCAAGCTCCAGGTCGGAGGCGGCGGTATCGAGCGTGTAGGCGCCGCCCCACATCGGGGTACACGCGTCGGTCGGATCCGCGACGACGAACGACAGGATCACGTTCGACTGCGCCGGGCCCTCGGGCGTTCCAAAGGAGTACGTCGGTGTCACCGTCACGTCGACATATGCGGCAAAGATTGACGGACCGGGAACGACGGTGGTCGCCAGCACTGTGGTGAAGAAATGCAGTCCCGTCCACACGAGGGCAAAACCAGAGACGAGGACGACACCCAGGCGAAGGAAGGAAACCCTCGTGCGGGGAGCGCCGGAGGCGGTGGTGGCCTTGGTCATCGAAAACCCCAGGTGAGAAAGTGGCGCACGGGCGTGCCGTACAAGGGCGGGCGGAGGTCGGAGATCGTCATGGTGGCTAGGACCGCTCGCGTGAACGGGTGTCGCCGCGGCGCGCCGAGGGGGCGTTGGCCACGGCGATCTTTTCGCGTTCACCCGGGGTGCCCACGTAGTCGGGCCCGAAGTACAGGACGGACTCCCAATCCGGATCGCCCTCGAGCGCCGATGCGGGGTCGATGGCCTTGGGCTTGACGGGGACCCGCACCCAGTGGACGAAGCCGATAAACATGTCGACGATCGAGTTGCGGAATCCGATGAACGCGATGATCGCGTACGTCGTCAGGACACCGTTGAAAAGGGCAAAGGCGCCGTTGGCCCAGTTGCTCGTCTTGATGTCGTACGCGAGCGTGTAGAAAGAGAATGCCGCGATCAGGAAGGCCGCCACCACATACAACGCGGGTGTGGCCGTGCGGTCCTTCACCTTGGGCGTCCGGGCGAAAGCGATCTTGGACTTGGCCGCAGCCTGCTGAAGCGATTTGATCGTGCCAGCGAGGTTGACGGGAAGCAGGATCAGGTTGAAGGCGTACACACGGAAGACATCGGAACGCTTGTAGCCCATGCTCCGGAAGTCCGACGCCATGGCGAGGAAGTACGGCAGTGCGGCGGCGACCACGACGGGGCTCAGGAGCCGGCTGTCGAAGGGGAACGCGAGCAGCAGCAGAAGGCTCACGCTGGCCCAGGAAATCGACGCCATGTAGTTGAAACGGAGCGCCACGGTCGAACGCCTCACGCGACGCCCGAGTTTGCGTTCACGCCGAACGAACCGGATGAACTTGGGCATGATCAACAAGCCGCCATTCGCCCACCGGGCACGCTGCACCACGAGGGAGCCGAAGTCGGGCGGCGTCGCGCTGTAGCTCAGCCGTTCGGGGTAGTTCTGAAGCGTCCATCCGGATGCGACGAGGTCGATGCTGGATTCGGTGTCCTCGATGACCGTGCGGTCCTGCACGTACCGGCGGACCTCTTGCCCCCCGACGTAGCTCACCTCAACGATGTCGTTAAGCGCCACCTTGCGGATGACCGCGTTGGCGCCCACCCAGAACGTCGCACCGAAGTGGCTCAGTCCCTGGTGAAGGATGTGCTGGATGTCGGTGGTGGCTCCCGCGATCCGCTCGAGACGCGTGTCCGCACCGCGGAATGCCGAATACGGAGTCTGGATCACCGCGATCCGCTCGTTGCCGTGAAGTTCCATCTGGTGAACGAGTCGCAGGCAGTACTCGCGAAGGAGAACGCTGTCCGCGTCGAGCGTGAGCAGATAGTCGCTGTCCGGTATCACCATGACGTTCGCGTCGTCATGTTCGTCGGTGTCACGCAGAACGATGCCCATCTTGGTCTCGACCTGACGCATACGGCGCCCCATGAGGCCGATGTAGGCGTTGAGGTTCATGGCCTTGTTGGCGTCGTGGGGTAGGTGTGCGTACTTCTTGCGTTCAAATGAGGTCAACGTGGCGTCGAATGTCCACGCGAGGCGACGACCGAGCTGACCGAGACGCTGCACAGGCACAGGGGCTCGCTCGTCGAGCGCCGCGAACAGTGCCCTCGCGGTGATCTCGAAGTCACCGGCCAGTCCACCGAACACCTCTTCGGCAAGGAAGTCGTCCGCGTGGCTAAAACGCGGATATGTAGTGGCCTGATCACGCAACCAGCGACCTGCCCACACGAAGTCGAGGGCGAGCGCACGGACGAGTTCAGGAGAGCTCGCGCCACCGGACTTAGCCGCTTCCTCATACGTATCAAGCGCTGCGAGGAATCGCTCGTGAGGGCCCCTCAACAGTTCGGCGATCTCGTCAGGAAGCGCTCGGCATCCTTCCAAACTTGCGAGACCCGCGGCATCTTTCGGCACAGGAGGGTCGTCGAGCAGAAGGACGATGCGCATGCCCGGATACTCCTGCAACGCCGCAGAGAGCAGCGTCGACCGCACCACAGCGGGCTCTTCGGCGTAGGAAGGCACCAACACCGTGAGCGAGGGCCGCGACTCGCCCATAAAGGCGTCGATCTCCGCGCGAGGCACGCGCACGTGGCCGCGGGACCGATAGAGCGCCCCTTGACGTGCGAGCAGGTACATCAACGCGGAGAGAAGAAGCAGCGTCATGATTCCGACATAGACAATCGTCTGGATCACGAGCTGGCTGTCGTGAATGCCGTCATCGATCACACGCGAAACCACGACCTGGACCACGTAAATAGCCCACGCCAGCACCGTCGCGGCGATAGCCAAACCGCCCATCCACGTGGCCACCGCGCTCGCAGGTGTCTGTTGCATCGGGAGCGGGGGACGTGGGCGCTCGGCACCCCATTGACGCCTTCGCTTAGCTGACGGTTGCGTTCCCGACTCGGGCCGAGCACCATCGGATGCTTCGCCCGGCGCGGTATCGGGGCCGTCGAGCTCAAGATCGATATTCGCCGAATCGTTCACATTCCGCGCGCCTGCACTGCCCAGGGTCTCGAACTCCACCGGTCACTCCTGTCGATCGTAAAACTGGGACCGAGGGCCCTTGAGCGTCAACAACGCGTTCACGGCAACGCTGCGTTTTGCAGTGTAGCGGTCGCTCCGGACAGCGAAAAACGTCCTGCTCCATGCAAACAATCGGCCCTGAAGAGACACCCCTTGGCAAGGAGTGACCCTGGCCTGACCCGCGTGGGAGACAAAACACTGTCTCGGCGGTGAGACGCCAGGCTGGCGAACACGGTTGATGTCGCCATTGTCCCGATCGGCACCGCGCGGCAATGTGAAGGGGAATCGCTTGCCCGACCGCGCCACACGGCGGCGATAGCAACCCGGGTGGAACAAAGAACACCGCCAAAATCCGTGTCCCACTGGTGACGATATTCGGGCCGAAACCAAAACCTCGGCCTCGTCAAACTGTGGTGGGCGATACTGGGATCGAACCAGTGACCTCTTCCGTGTGAAGGAAGCGCGCTACCCCTGCGCCAATCGCCCCGAAGCGGACTCCATAGTAGCCGGTTCACGGACCCCTCGCGCTACACCACGTCTTTGGCGCGCGTCGGACTCGGGTCGAGATCCATATCCGCACGAGACTCATACAGCGCGGAAAGCTTCTTGAGGAGCGGCCCTTGCGCCACATCGACCCCGTCGAGCCACACGATCGGCTGGATGCCTCGGGTCGACGAGGACACGGACGCGAAGGCACCTCCGTGCATCACTTCATCGAGAACCGACATCGGCAGTTCGCCAGGAGCCGCGACGCGCACGGGTAGTCCCGCGGCCGAGCCGCACTCAAGCGCGAGCCCCCTTGTGATCCCGGCCAGGCATCCGGAGGACAGCGGTGGCGTCACAATCTCGCCCTGGTGCTCGATGAAAATGTTGCTACCAGTGCCCTCGCACAGGTCACCCTGGGTATTCGACATCAAGGCCTCGTTCGCGCCCTTCCCGTCGGCGTAGTGGAGCATCACGACGTTCTCGGCGTACGACGTCGACTTGACTCCCACGATCGCCGAACGCTCGTTGCGCTTCCAAGGAACACGCGTCGCCCTGCACGAGCCTGGCACCGTGCCTGGGCCTCCCCACACGATGATGTTGGGGATTCCTGGCCCCCTCGCCGACCCCATCGGCCCGGGGCCGGACACCACGGTGATGCGCACTCGCACGACGTCGGCGGGATTGGCCGCCATCACCTGCCGCACGCCTTCCCTCACCTGGCCCATGTCAATGGCGCGCATGCCCATGCGGTCGAGCGAGTACTGCAATCGAATCAGGTGCCTCGTCAGCGCGAAAGGCTGCCCCTGCCTCACCGACAGAGTTTCGAAAACGCCGTCGCCCACGGTGAGTCCGTGATTGCCTGCGGAAACGATGGGCTCGTTTGCACCGCGAAGGGACCCGTCAACCCACAGCACACCGCTCATGTGCTCATTGTGGCTGCCGATGCAAGCCCAATCAACCGACGCGCCTTGAGTTCCGTCTCGTCCCACTCGGCGTGCGCCTCGGACCCCCAGGTAATGCCCGCTCCCGTGCCAAAGCGCAGCGTGCCGCCGCGGTCGTCGTCCCACCAAAATGTCCTGATTCCCACCGCAAGCTCGGCCTGCCGAGCATCGGCGTCGATCCATCCGATTGCGCCGCAGTACGGCCCCCGGGGCACGGATTCCTCCCTCGCGATAATCCCCAGCGCCGCGGCCTTCGGCGCCCCGCTTACGGAACCTGGCGGAAAAGTCCCGTCGAGAAGCGCTTCCCACATCGCCGGCGTCCAGTCGAACGCAGGGGCAAGCCGTGCCGAAACGGTGGATTGCAGGTGCGTAAGACCCGGGAGCTCATGCACTCCCAAGAGCTCGGGGACCTCGACGGACCCCGGCAGCGCCACGTGAGACAGATCGTTGCGGATCAGGTCGGTGATCATCACGTTCTCCGCGTCGTCCTTCGCCAGCATGGGCACGCCTGGAGCAGCGGTGCCCTTAATGGGTGACGAGGTCAGCCTGTCGCCATCAACCCGCAAGTAAAGCTCCGGAGACGCCGACACGATCCACGTGCCAGGAATTTCCGCCGATGCGGGAATGACGATGCGGGCCGCGTGGCGAGCAGGGTTGCCTCGCGAAAGGACGTGCGACAGCGCGACCGCGTCGGGGCCCGGCGCCTCAAAACCCAAGGGCGCGCTCAGAACACGACACAAGTTCACCTGATAGACGTCGCCCGCATAAATATCCGAACGGATCGCCTCAACGCCGTCGAGATACCTCGACCTGTCGAGAGACGAAGCCCAGGAGCCCTGTGGAGGGCCGATCCATGGTCGTTCCTTCTGGGCCCGCTCCCGCACTTCGGGGCGTTTTTCCACCTCCGCGAACCGCCACGCGTCAATTCGCCCCTCAAAACTCCCGACGATGACCCAGAATCCACCCGCGGAAAGGCGCTCAGGGTTCACGGAGGCATCGATATGTTCCACCGGCATTCGAGCTCTCACGCCCCGAAATGCAGCGCTACCGAGTCTGCGGGGATCGTCGCGCCAGGTCATGGACACACGTTAGTCGCATGCGTTGCGACGCGCCGGAAACGACCGAATTGGTAAACAGGGGTCCCATCCGCTAACGTTGTCATCCGGTCAACACCCCAGGTTTTGACCATGCGAACGTAGCTCAGTTGGTAGAGCATCACCTTGCCAAGGTGAGGGTCGCGGGTTCGAATCCCGTCGTTCGCTCGGTGGGCCGGCATCGATTTTTCGGCGCCGGCGAACACAGCGGTGGAGTGGCCGAGAGGCGAGGCAGCGGCCTGCAAAGCCGTCCACACGGGTTCGAATCCCGTCTCCACCTCGCATTGAGTTTTACCCTAGTTTTTCTTGGGCGATTGGCGCAGCGGTAGCGCGCTTCCCTGACACGGAAGAGGTCACTGGTTCGATCCCAGTATCGCCCACCAGCATTACCCCAGAAAGAGGCGGGTTCCCGATTCAGGGGAAGCCGCCTTTTCTGTCTCTCCAGTGCGCGGCCCACACTCCCCCATGGGAGAACCGCCAAAGGCCTGGCGGTCCGGCTGCCGTGCGTGCCACACCAAAAAGTGGAGCGCTACGCCGGGTGCGGCGAGAGCTTTTCAGTCGCCTAGCGTCACTATGGGGCTCGCGATTCTGCGCTTAGTCGCCGCCGGCGGGCGCGCGGCCCAGTGCGGACTGGTCGCCAAAGCGGGCATACCGCGGTCGAAATTGGCTACCCGACAGACGGCTCGACCGTAAGCAAGTCAGAAAGCCTCCGGGGGTCAAGCAGAAATGCCCCGATCAATACCGAGATCTGGGCGGCTTCGTACAGAGGCACCGCTGGTCGCCGCTACGACGCGCAGGGACCCGTGAACCCTCGACGGGCAGGGAATGGGCACTCCAGGCCCGCATAGAGGGCAAGGGTGGCGCCAGACACCCCTTCGGCGGCGTAGCGGTCGGGCCTATGCGGGCGGCTCGATCGCGAGTGCGTCCATGATTGGCTGCATGCCGGTCCACCACTGGTCCACCGGACGGTTGAATTCCATGTCGACCAGGTCCGGCATGGTCTTCAGCGGAATGGTGGATAGCTCGCCGTCGGTAAACCCGACGAAGCCCCACTCGCGCTTACCGGCATCGATCTGCCCAGAGAGCCAGTCAACGCAGTACGCCGCCAACCGCGTGGCCTGGACGCGGTCGAACGGCGTCGGGTTGCCACCTTGCTGGAGATGACCGAGAACCATCGGACGGACGTCGAACGCGCCCCCTGATTCCTCGGCGAAAAGCTGGCACATGAAGTCGGTGGTGTACCCGGGGCTGACGGCCTCGTTGCGGATAGCCAGGTGGAAGCTCCGGCCAGCGGCGAAGCCCGCCTTCATCTCCGCGACGTCGGCGGAAAGGTCAGCGAGCGTGACACCGTTCTCGTGCAAGTACGCCCTCTCGGCACCGACGGACAGCGCCCCGAAGAAGGAGAGGTAGCCGCAGTACCGGCCCATCACCTCCACGACGAAACACCGCCGTGAGGCCATCGCCGACTGCTTGAGCCTGTCGACGGCACTGGCGATCTCGCATAGAGCTGTGTCTGCGCCAATCGCCATCTCCCAGCCTGGCAGGTTGTTGTCGATCGTGGCGGGCAGGCAAATGACGGGGATCTGGAAGCCCGGGTAACGGTCGCGCTCCTGGAGCATCCGGTATGTGGCCTCGTAGGCGCGGTGACCGCCAATCACGAGCAGCGCGTCGATCTGGTGGTTCTCCAACGCCCTGCTGACGGCGTAGTACTGCTCGACGCTCGGCGTGACGCGGCTCGTGCCGAGCTCCGCGCCGCCGATCCCGACCCAGCCTTCAACGTCACCCCAGGTCAGCTCGCTGATCTGTCCATCCATCAGGCCTTGGAAGCTGCCCTTGACGCCGAGCATCGTGTGGCCGTTGGAAATGCCGAACCGCACGGCCGCCCGCACAGCGGTGTTCATCCCTGGGGCGAGCCCGCCCGCATGCAGGATGGCGATGCGCGAGCCGGAACCCGACTGCGGAGGGGCGACCATGGCGATGCCGCGGAAGACCCGGACCATCTCAGGGAAGGATGCCCCACGCCCGGCCATCGCGGCCTCATATTCGCCGGCCTCGACGAGCCGTGTGATCTCGCGAGTGGCCTCGACGGCGGCCATCAAGGGCGTGCGGTGGACGCGGTGGTTGCTCACGCCGATAAGCTGCGGCTCATGGTCGGGGCCCGCGTTGATGACCTCGAGGGCGGCGGCGTGCCCCACGATGGTCGGCATCCAGCGGTCGTACGCGCTGGGCGTCCCACCGCGCTGCACGTGACCGAGGATCGTCACGCGGGTGTCCTCGCCGAGGCGGTCCTGGAGCAGGTCACGAACGTCCTGGCTGGTGATCGGGTTGCCTGCGCGGTCGCGGGCTCCCTCGGCGACCACGACGATGCTGTCGCGTCGACCGGCGGCGCGGCCGGCGCGCAGCCGCTCGCAGAGTTCGTCCTCCCAGCCGTCTGGCGGCGGGTTCTCGGGGATGAAGGCGTAGTCGGCGCCACCAGCGATCGCGCTCATCAGGGCGAGGTATCCGCAGTGCCGGCCCATGACCTCCACGACGAATGAGCGCTGGTGGCTCGCCGCCGTGCTCGCGAGAGCGTCAATCGCCTCGATGATGCGATGCAAGGCCGAGTCGGCCCCGACGGTCATGTCTGTGCCGACCATGTCGTTGTCGATCGAACCGACGACCCCTGCGATGATCAGGTGGCCGTGCCGTGCGGCCTGCTCGGCCGTGATTTCCCCGCCTGCCACGAGCTCGGCCAGCAGATCGGGCCACTCGCTGCGAAACAGGTCGGTGCCTGTGAGGGATCCGTCGCCGCCGATGACGACCATCCGGTCGATGCCGTGCTGGACCAAGTTGCGCGCGGCCTTGAGCCGGCCCTCACGCTGGCGGAACTCCGTCGAGCGCGCGGTCCCGATGACAGTGCCACCGCGGTGCAGAATCGAACTCACGGAGCCCCACCCGAACTTGGCGATCCTGTCGCCGCCGTCGATGAGCCCCTGAAGTCCCTCGTAGACCGCATACACGTCGGCGCCGGCGCCGATTGACGTACGGACGACGGCGCGCACAACGGCGTTCATTCCTTGGGCGTCGCCGCCTGAGGTAAGGACGGCGATCGCGGTCCGGGGCGTTGCGCTGCTGGGTTCGGTCGGCTCGTCCATCGCTCGTCTCTCGGTCAAAGGGGTGGGCACGCCTCAGCCTAGGGGCAATCCTGGGGCATGGGCGGGCCCACCGTCGTGCACCATCAGCCTGGGAGCATGCTCCAGCAGGTCGCCGAGCCTCCTGGCTCCTCCGCGAGCACGGCGAGGTGTGCCCAGATGTCCAAGAGAGCCACGCTCGCCACCACTCCCCATGACAGCACGATCGACGCCATCACATCGGTCAGCCAGTGGTCACCCAGATAGAGCCTGCTCGTGGCCATCAAAGCGGTGGGGATAGCGGTGGCACCCCAACCCAGACATGCCCGCCTTCGGCTCGGGCGTGCGCGCCACCACAGGTAGGCAAGCGCCAAGGTGAAGGTCGCGGTCCCGATGGTGTGTCCAGACGGAAACGACAGCGTGCTTTCCACCGGACCAAGCACGACTGCGGCCGGGGGGGCGCACCCTCCCTACGGCGTGTTTGAGCACCAAGGAGAGCCCCTCTGCACTGCCCAACGCCAGGGCAAGGAGCAACGCGTCGGCGACGCGACGGCGTACCACGAGGAGCACCACGGTGAGAGCCGCAATTGCGGCGAGCACGACCTCGCCGCCGATCATCGTGACCGCGGTCATCACGTGTGTCGCTACGGATTCGCGATGGCCCACCATCCAACTGAGGGCAGCCTGGTCCCGAGAGGAAAGATCGGCTCCCTCGCGCACTCCGTCGACAAGCCATCCTGTGGTCGCGACGCTCAAGGTCACCGTCGCGATGGACGCCACGACGCGCGTGCGAAGAGGCCCAGGCAGTGTTCGGTCCTTGGTTGGGTGGGCTGTCATGAGCGCCCCTTCCGGCACGGGAACGCCCAATCTCACCCACCCCACCTGAGAGGAACGTGAGAGGCCCTCGCGACCAGGGGCCCCGGTGTTACCGCGGTGGGCACACCACACTCGTTCGAGGGAATGCCTTGTCCAGCGCGGTAGTCACCAGTCGAGGTGGCCAGTCTGGATCCGGTGTGCAGAGAACCCGCGAATCGCCGCGACGGTCTCCGCAGGCAACGGCTGTGCCGCGGCCGCTATCGAGTCGTGCAGGAGATCGATGGTCCGCGCCCCTGGAATCACCGTAGAAACGCCGTCGTGCGCAAGAAGGAAGCGCAGCGCACCCTGTGGCACCGAGACACCCTCGGGAAGCAGCGAGCGAAACTCGTCGACAAGGCCGGCCCGCAGCGCAATGTCGTCCCTGGACCAGCGCGAGCGGACCCCCCCGAACACCGTGTCGGCCGAGTACCTGCCGGAGAGCCAACCGGACTCCAGTGGGACCTTAATGATCGTCCCAACGCCACGTGTACGTGCGCGTTCCACAGCAGGCCACGTCTCTTGGAACAGAGCGGACATCCGCACCTCAAGCGCCTCGCTCGCACTGGTCTTGAGCACGGTGTCGACGTCGGCGCTCCAGTCCACTGAGGCCCCGTACGCCCTGATCACGCCGCGCTGCTTGAGTGCCTCGAGTACGCCGTAATGCTCGCTATGGTCCCCATCAAGCACCTCGGGCGGCGGTGAATGCAGCAGGACAATGTCCAGGTAGTCGGTGCCCATGCGCCTGGCGCTTGCGAGCACAGAGGCCTCGATGCTGCTCGGGTCCCAATTGCTGGTGCCGTCGGCGAGGTGGCCGAACTTTGTACACACAACCACGCCGTCGCGGCGCCCATTTCCTAGCGCCACCCCGAGCACCGTCTCGCTGCGACCGTCGGCATAGCCAGGTGCGGTATCGATCAGCGTCACACCAGCCGCGAGGGCCGCATGGACAAGGCGTACGGCTTCACGCTCATCGGGGCCGTCCGGCCACTGCGACGACTGGACAAGCTGCCAGGCCCCCAGCCCGATCTCACTGACGTTCATGCCTGTCGTACCAAAGGCTCTCGTCTTCACGGTTACTCCTCAGTCGGGCGTTCCCGCGGGGCGACGCTGGAACACGCTCAACGTAGCACCGAGCCCGACCTACGATCCGGAGCCGACGCACCTATTGCGGCCCCGCTTCTTCGCAAGGTAGAGATGCCCGTCGACCACGTGGAGCAGCTCACCGGCACTCACCCCGTCGCCGGACGCATTCGCCACGCCGCTGCTGGCAGTCACGGGGACTCCGGCGGTGATGGGTTGCCAGTCATGCTCATATCCTCGCCACCCATCCGAGCCGCGACCCCGCCCATGACCTCCTCGGCGAGTCGCGACAGAATCACGCCCACCTCGCGGAGCACCGCATCGCCAGCCCCATACGAGCGCTCGCCATTGTCTCGCCCATCACGCACCCCCGCCTCCCTGGGACCACCACGGGGCCTGGCGGCCGCGGCGCGACGTTCACGACGCAGGTGGCATAGAGACCTATCGGCAGTGCGACATGATTCCCAAGAGGAGCGCAGAGATCGCAGCACCGCTAGCAGGGCATTCGTGAGCGGGCCCGCGCGATAGGGCACGATGTCCGGGTGAAGCCCCCCGCCGTCCTGGTGCGCTGGTCCAGTGTGGCGCCGACAACAGACACCGCTCTCGCGTCGCATCACCTGGCCCGCGTCGCCGCCGCAGCATTGCTTGGTGGAGACGCCAATGACCTCGTACTTAGCCATCACTGTCGGCGTTGCGGGAGCCATGAGCACGGGGCTCCGTCCATCGCAGGACTCTCGGTAGCGCTCACGCTGGCACGCACCCGAGGGTTCGTGGTCGCCGCAGCCTCACGGGATCACCGCGTGACGGGATTGGGTATTGACGTGGAAGTGGCCGACGGGGCATTTCCGGGACTCGATGCTGTCGTGCTGTCCGACGCGGAGCGCGAGCGCTCGCCCGTGAGTGTCGATGGCCCTGCCTCCTTGAGATCGTGGGTGTGCAAGGAGGCCATCCTCAAGGCCGTCGGAACAGGCCTTGCCACCGACCCGCGCGAGATCACGCTCGACGGGTTCGCGGTGGCGCAGGGCCCCGAGGGCCCCTGGTCGATCCACGACCTGCAGCTGGCCGAAGGAGTGCTCGGTTGCCTCGCGGTGCGCGGCGTCGACATCGCGTCGTGGTCCGTTGCCGAGGTTAGGTATGCTCCGCAAACCTAGACGGCAACGGCGGCAACTCTTCTGTCTCGAGCCACGCCGCGAATAGCCCCCCGAGCGTCGTCGAAGTCATTCTCTGTGCCGTGTCGATGAACCCCTGCGTCGACACCGTTCCGTGACGGTTTTCCGCCGCCCACGCCCTCATCACCGCAAAGAAGGGCTCCTCCCCGACGGTGAGCCGCAGCGAGTGCAGGGCAAGCGCACCACGCTTGTAGAGCCGGTCATCGAACATGTGGTCCGCATCCGGATCGCCTATCAGGAAGTCCTGAGGGAGTTCCGCTAGACGCGCGTACGCCGCCACGGCCTGCTGGTGCGCAGTCTCGCCGCCACTCGCATGCGACCACAGCCATTCGGCGTAACACGCAAATCCTTCGTGAAGCCAAATCTCGTTCCAGCTAGCCACCGTGAGGCTGTTTCCGAACCACTGATGGGCGAGCTCATGCGCGACGAGCCGTTCCCACGTCTGGGTGCCGTCCAGATGATTGGCACCAAAGACGGACAGCCCCTGGGCCTCGACGGGAATCTCAAGCACGTCGTCCGTCACCACCACGGTGTAGTCGACAAAGGGGTACGGACCGAAGGCGTCGCGGAAGACGTCCATCATCTGCGGCTGGCGCGCGAGGTCATCCATCACCGCGTGACGGAGTTTGGGCGGCGCGAACACCACTTGCCGGATGGGTCCCGATGCCAGCTCAAACGACTCGTAGCGCCCCACCTGCACCGTCGCGAGGTACGGCGACATCGGCTGGGCCATCTCGTATACCCACCGCTCCCGCGCGGACAGTGCGGTCCGGGACACCAGGCGCCCATTGCACACCACGGTGTAGAGCGACTCCGCCGTCACGGTGATGCGGAACGCCGCCTTGTCCGCAGGGCTGTTGTGACACGGGAACCACGACGCAGCGCCGTCGGGCTGTCCCGCGACCAACACACCGTCGGCAAGCTCCTCCCACCCCACGTCGCCCCACGGACCCAGCAAGGGCCCGGGCTTGCCGCCATATCGCACGGTGACGGCGAACTCCTCATGCGCACGTAGGGGCGCAGCAAGACGCACTGTCATGAGGCCGCGTTGATGCCGCCAGCGCGCGGGGCGACGCCCGTTGACGAGCACCTCAGTCACCTTGAGACTCGCCAATTCCAGGCTGATCCCGGCCAGGTCTTCCGTCGCGTTCGCGGTCACGACGGCCACCGCATCCAGCCTGTTCGTCGCGACCCGATAGTCGAGGGTGAGGTCGTAATGCGACACCGTGAAGCCCACATCGTGTCGGTCGAGCTCAGTACCTGAGGCGGACGTGCTTGTGTGTGTCATGCGGACTCCGGTCCGACGGGGTTGCCCGTCCATCGAGAACTCGGCGGAATAGTATCGCCCCGCAAGACCAGTGACGCTGCGCCGACGCTCGAGCCTTTGCCAAGGCTCGCCGCTGGCAAGATCACTCCGTGCGGCCCCAAACTAGAACCTGCACCCAGCGTCACCGTGTCCATGCTCATCATGCGATCGTGAAAGAGGTGAGTCTGCACAACGCACCCGCGGTTCACCGTGGCGCCTGCGCCAATGGTGACGAGGTCGGCCTCGGGCAGCCAGTAGGTTTCACACCATGCTCCCCTGCCAATGCGGGACCCCAGAAGACGTAGCCACACGTTCAGTACCGGAGATCCGGCGGTGGCGGGCGTGATCCATGGCACCGCGACCACTTCGAGAAAGGCGTCGGCGAGTTCGTTGCGCCAGATGAACGAGCTCCACAGGGGATGGTCCCCTGGTCTGATGCGTCCCACGAGCAACCACTTTGCTCCCACGGCGACAGCGCCCGCCATCGTGGCGGCCACCAGCACCACGACGGGTGAGACCCATGCGGCGGCCGCGATCCCTGATGAACCGGCAACCCACTGCAATACCAACAGGACCACCACGGCGAGCATGAAAGAGACGATCACCGCAATCAGCCTGCCCATTTCCACCACCGCGCGGGCCGCACGCAGTCGCACAGGGGGCTCGTACGTTACGGCACCGTCTGTTTTGGCCGCAGTGCGACGCAGCTTTTGGGGCGGTGACCCCAACCACGAGGTCCCTGACTTGGCGCGCTTGGGGGTCGCGGAAAGCACCGCGACCAGGCCACCCTTGGGTACAGACCGGCCCGGGGCGATCATCCCCGAGTTGCCGAGGAAGGCGCGTGCGCCCACGCGAGCCCGCTCGATGCGCATCCACCCGCGACCCAATTCGTACGAACCCACCAACGTGTCGTCGGCGAGGAAGGCCCCGTCTCCCACCCGCGTCATCGAGGGGAGCATCAGCACCGTAGATGCCTCTACTCCCCGACCCACCCTCGCGCCAAGGGCGCGCAACCAGACAGGAGTCAAAGAGCTTGCATACAGCGGATAGAGCGTGGTGCGCGCCTCATCCATCAGCCGCAATGTCGACCAGATCTGCCAGCCCTTTCGCGAACGCACCGGGTGGTAACCCTCGTTCAGCCCGAAGGAAAGCGCACGCACCCCCGCCCACGTCATCAAGGCGAGCGCCACAAAGGCCACCGCCGCGGCTAGGGGCGACCACAGCAGAACCCCTTCGAGCCCGTCGGCCCACCGGCCAGCGCCTGAGGCTCCCCACGTCACCACGACGCCCCCCATCGCGGCCGCCGCGAGAGGAAGGGTTGCGAGACCGCCCGCGCTCACCCCATAGATCCAAGGCCACCTTCGGCCGCGCGGCGCTCGCGTGTTGGGCCAACGGACGCGCGCGGTCCCCTCGAAGCGTGCGGGTGACCCCACCCAGAGCTCGCCGGGTGGCACCGAGCCCGTCACTGCGGAGCCCGCCGCGATCTCGGCGCCCTGCCCCACGCGACTGCCGGGGCCGAGCACGCTGCGTGTCCCCACCGTGGCTCGCTTGTCGACGCGCACCTTGCCCACCACCAGCACATCCTTGTCGAGCCAGTGACCGCTGAGATCGACGTCCGGCTCGATTGAACAACCGTTCCCGAGCACAAGCAGTCCTGTGATGGGTGGGAAGGCATGAAGGTCGACGTCCTTCCCCACCTTGGCACCCAGAAGCCGCGCGTACATCGGGGTCAAGGGGGCGCACGAGACATTCCCCGCGCCAGCAGCGGCCGCCCAGCTCTCCGCAAACCACAACCTCAGATGAACAGACCCACCGCGCGGGTACCGACCGGGCGCGATACCGCGCAGGGTCAATCGAGCCACCACCACGGTGGTTCCCATGCGGCCTAGGGGGCTCACGAACAGGATCCACCCTCCCAGACCCCACGCCCATGCATCAGGCAGGGCCTGCAGCCAAGGGGCGACGTGCAGAGCTGCGGCCGCTGCGTTGATCAGCATTACCCATGTCAACCAGCGCAGACCGACGAGGGCCGCGAGCGGTAGCGCGAGCAAGATCTGGGCGGACTGTGCGCGGCGCGGAGTCTCGATCGTGGGTCCGCCACGCGGTGAAGGCGGCGGCGCCAGCTCCTCGAGCCTCGAGGCCAGGTCAGCCACCCGTGGAAAGTCGTAGACATCGGCCACCGTCACGGTGGGAAACCTCTCTCGAAGCAGCGAAACCAATTGCGCGGCGATGAGGCTGCCGCCCCCGCTCTCGAAAAAGTCGTCGGAGGGGCCTGCCACACGGGCTCCCAGGAGAGACGTCCAATGCCCGGCGATCCAGGACTCGGTTTCCGACAATTCCGGGATCGGCACGTCGTCTCGCTCGAGGCTGGGCAGGGGCCAGGGCAAGGAGTCCCTGTCAATCTTCCCCGACGTACGCGTGGGAATGGAGTCCACGACGGTGAGCAGCGGCACCAGCGCCGCTGGTAGCTGGTCCCGCAACAGCACACGTGCCCGATCCAGGTCGATCGTCTCCCCCGTGGCGGCCACGAGGTAACCCACCAGGAGCGTCGTCCCCGCTACAGTACGGCGCACTGTTGCGACGCCCGCCGCGACCCCTGGCAGCGCCCCCAGCGCTGAGTCGATTTCGCCGAGCTCGATGCGACGGCCTCCAACCTTGACCTGATCGTCCGCACGGCCGACGAATATCAAGCCCTCGCCGTCGTCACGCACCAGATCTCCGCTGCGATATGCACGCTCCCAGCCCAGGCCTGGGGAAGCCGCGAATTTTTCGGCGTCCTTGTCCGCGTCGAGGTAGCGCGCAAGTCCCACTCCGCCGATCATGAGTTCGCCGGTCTCCCCCTGCGCCACGGGCAGTCCTTCACCGTCCACCACGGCCAGGTCCCAGCCGTCCAAAGGCAAACCAATCCGCACGGGCTGCTCCCCGTCCAGAATTGCGGCGCACGCGACGACGGTGGCCTCGGTGGGACCATACGTGTTCCACACCTCGCGATCGGCGTCGGCCAGCCTTGCGGCAAGCTCGGGAGGGCACGCCTCGCCCCCGAAGATCAGCAGCCGAATCCCTGCGAGCTGGTCCGCGGCCCACATGCCGGCCAAAGTTGGCACGGTCGAGATGACGGAGATGCGCTGGCTGACCAGCCACGGGCCAAGGTCGGCTCCCGTTCTCACGAGCGCTCGCGGCGCAGGGACGAGGCACGCGCCGTGTCGCCAAGCGAGCCACATCTCTTCGCATGACGCGTCGAACGCGACCGACAGCCCCGCGAGCACTCGATCTCCCGGAGCGAGCGGACTGCCCCTCAAGAAGATCCTCGCCTCCGCGTCCACGAAAGCCGCAGCGGACCGATGGGTCACCGCCACACCTTTGGGGGTCCCCGTCGAGCCCGAGGTGAAGATGATCCAGGCATCGTCACCAGGCGACGGTCGCTGCGACTCCCGCACATGGTCTGGCGCTACTGCCGCGAGGTCACCTTCACCCAGAATGACCGCGACATTCGCCTCGCCGAACACGAGTCTGGCCCGCTCGTCCGGATCGTCCATGTCGACCGGAACGTACGCCGCGCCTGCCTCCAAGATGGAAAGGATCGCGACGTAGAGTTCCACGGTGCCTGACGGGATTCGCACTCCGACACGGTCACCCCGCCTCACTCCGGATTCGTACAGGCCGTGCGCACCTGCCCTGATCGCGGCCATCAGTTCCGAGTAGGACAGGACGGCACGCCCGTCGTCAAGGGCCCGCTCGTGTGGGTAGAGCGCCGCAGTGACCCCGAGCACATCGATCAATGTGCGGGATTCAGGGGCATGGCGTGCACGCAGAAGAGCCCCTGGCGCATTCACGTGGTCATCCTTTCACGGCCACGCTTCATCGTTCCTTGCCTGACCGGCGCACGCGTACGTCTATTGCGAGTCACGCACGGCTCGCGCCTCGATCTCAGAGAGCACCTCGTCGGCGGCCTCCTGACTCACGCTTCCAAAGCGTCTCGCGTCGATGACGACGTCGCGTTCCACCTCAGCGGCCTTCCTCAACAGGTCGGCCACCGCGCGCTCGTCCCCTGGATCCGCGTCATCCGCGTCCCCGCCGTGCCTCGCGGCATGGAGCGCGTCGTGGGAAGCGAGATAGCCCTCGTATTGCAGGACAACTGCCCCTCTCACCCTGTCAGGCACCTCGGTTTCGGCCTCTCGCATGTCTGCGAGGACCGCCTCAAGGGCCTTCCTCCTGAGCCCACGCGCCTCAACGGACACGTTCGAGTCTCCGCCAACCTTCAACTTACGTACGAGCGGAGCGAGGGTCAGCCCCTGAACCACAAGGGTCGCCAACACCGTCACGAGCGCCACGAACACCACGGTGTGCCGCACAGGGAAGTCCTCGCCGCTCGCCACCGTCGCGGGCAAGGCCAATGCGGTGGCGACGGTCACCACGCCACGCATGCCCGCCCACGCGGTCACCACGGTCTCCCTATTGCCCACGGGTGTGGCCTCGGACGAATACCGGCGTTGGTGCGAACGACTCAGCCATACGGCCGGGAATACCCACGCAAAGCGCAGCACCACAAGCAGGACGACCACCGCCCCGGCAAGCCCCAGGGCGCTGTCCTCAAGCGGCTCATTGTTCAGCACGTTCGTGAGTTCAAAGCCGATGAAGACAAACACCAGGCTGGTCAGGATGTACTCGGCGTACTCCCACACCGCCCTGCCCAGTAGCCAGCCGCCCGACGTGATGGCCGTATGACTGTAGGTACGCAGGAAGAGCCCCAAGACGAGGACCGCAAGCACGCCGGATCCCTCGAGGTGGTCCGTCACCACGTAGACGATGAAGGGCACCGCGAGGGTCACCGTGGTCTCCGGCGCGGCCAGGTGCAGCTTTGCGAGAGCGAAATTGGTGAGCCACCCTGCCGCGAGCCCAATTCCGGCCCCCACCACCAGGGCTAAGACGAGGCTCTTTCCCAACCCTGCCCCAGAGAACTCGCCCGCAACCACCGCCGCGACCGCGACCTTGTACATGACGAGTGCGGTGGCATCGTTGAACATCCCCTCACCCTCGAGGATCGTGACAAGACGGCCAGGAAGCCGCAGTCGACGCGCGACCGCCGTGGCGGCGACGGGGTCGGGCGGCGCCACAATCGCACCAAGGACGAAGGCCGGTCCCCACGCCATCCCCATCCAATGAGCCACCACGGCAGTCGCCGCAGCGCTCGCGACGGTGAGGCCCACCGCGAGCACGACAATCGGCCTCGCGTTCTCCCTAAACTCGCGCGCGCTCGCCTTCTGAGTCGCGGCGAACAGCAGCGGAGGGAGCACGATCGGAAGGATCAGTTCGGGCTCTATGGTGAGAGTCGGCACACCGGGAACGAACGGCAACGCCAGGCCAAAGAGGGTGAGCAGGATCGGTAGAGGAACCCGCCACTTGTCGGCGAGGGGGGTCAGAATCACGATTCCGGCGAGCAGCGCGCCGACCAACAGAACAGTCTCCACGGCATCAGCCTGCCATCGACCCGTCGGATTGTCTGACTTCTGGCGAGCAGAAATACTCCCGTGACGCGATTCTGACAGAATGTAGCCACTTGAAAAGAGGGCACATGGCAGACCCAACCCACGAACGCACTAAGCGACTCGGCCACCGTGCCGATGCGACGGTGCCCGTCTCGACGTACCGCCTGCAGCTCACCGAGGACTTCACCTTTGGCGACGCCGAAGCGAAGCTCGACTACTTCGAAGCTCTTGGCGTGAGCCACCTCTACCTGTCCCCCATCCTCACCGCGTCTCCTGGCTCCACCCACTTCTACGACGTCGTCGACCATTCGCTCGTTGCCACGGTGCTGGGCGGCGAGGAGGGGCTCAGACGCCTCGCATGGGCGGCGGGCGAGCGCGGAATCGGACTCATCGCGGATCTCGTTCCCAATCACATGGCGGTCCCCACGCCCGCGTATCACAACAAGGCCTTGTGGTCAGTGCTCGCGATGGGCGAGTCCTCCCCCTTCGCACACTGGTTTGACGTGGACTGGTCAAGCAACGACGGCGTCCTCATGCCCGTGCTTGGCGACCGCATCGGCACGATCCTCGCTCGCGAGGAACTCACGCTCGACCACCTCGTCGTCCCCGGATTTGAGGAACAGGGCGAGGTTCCCGTTCTGAGGTACTACGAGCACGTCTTCCCCGTCCGCGAGGGCACAGAGAATCTGCCGATGGCCGACCTTGTGGTAGACCAGCCGTACCGCCTCGCGTATTGGCGCGTGGCCAACGAGGAGCTGAACTATCGCCGATTCTTCGACGTGGGATCGCTGGTTGCGGTGCAGGTCGAGGACCCCGATGTCTTCGAGTCGACGCATCGGGTCATCATCGACCTGGTGAACGACGGCACGCTCCAGGGCCTGCGCATCGATCACCCGGATGGTCTCGCAGACCCCGAGGGCTACATCGCACGGCTCTCCGATGCGACGCACGGCGCGTGGATGGTCATCGAGAAGATCCTCGAGGACGACGAACACCTGCCGACCTCGTGGAAGACCGCGGGCACCACCGGCTACGACGCCTCCTGGCGCGTCGGCGCCCTGTTGAGAGACCCCTCGGGAGCGGCACCGCTCGCTGGCACCCTGTATCAGCTCACGGGCGACGCGATGGGGTCCCTTCCTGGAATCATCGACGCCGCCAAGCGGGAGATCGTCCACGGGTCCTTGTCGTCTGAATCGCGGCGCCTCGCGACCCTCGCGCACGATGTATGCCGTTCGGACGTTCGCCTTCGTGACCACACGTGGGCGTCGCTCTATGACTCGCTGCGAGCCATGCTGGTCAACTTTGGCCGGTACCGCGCGTACGTCGTCGCCGGAGTCCCCCCCAAGCCCACGTCACTCGACGCAATCGACGAGGCGGCGGCACGCGCGAGAACGGCGCTCGACCCAGAACGGCACGAGACGCTTGAGCTGATCGTCGACCTGCTCAAGGGCGCCGAGGTCGGCTCTGCGGGCAAGACGCGTGAGGCGGCGCGGATCGAGCTCATCACCCGCTTTCAACAGGCATGTGGCGCCGTCATGGCCAAGGGGGTCGAGGACACGGCGTATTACCGCTGGACTCATCTACTTCCGCTATGCGAGGTGGGGTCGCCCGCGGGTCGCTTCGCCATACCGCCCGCCACGTTCCACGCCTGGGTCTCGGAACAACAGCTCACGTATCCGCATGGCATGACGACCCTCACGACCCACGACATCAAGCGCTCCGAGGATGTGCGGGCCCGGCTCGGCGTACTCAGCGAGATCCCCGAGGCATGGGACGCGTGGCTCACGCGTGTACGAGCAACCACGTCCGAGCTGCGCCCCGCCGAGCTAGACGGCCGGACCGAGAACCTGTGGTGGCAAACGCTCGTCGGCACCGTCGATCAGGACGGGACGCCCATGACATGGGACCGGCTCGAGGGCTACCTCATCAAGGCAATGCGCGAGGCGAAGAGCCACACGACATGGACCGACGTCAACGAGCCATATGAGACGACAATCCTCTGGTTCGCGCAAACGACCCACGCCGACCCCGCTGTCCAGGAACTTGTCACGGAGTGGACGGCATTGGCGGAGGAGGGCGTCCGCGCCGCGATCCTCTCGCAAAAGCTGATTCAGCTCACGATGCCAGGCATTCCCGACGTCTATCAGGGCACCGAGGAAGTCCGGCCGCTCCTCGTCGATCCCGACAACAGGCGCGCGGTCGACTTCACTCACCTCGAGGAGCAACTCAAGCGGACCTCAGGCCGATCCAAGGTGCGCACCCTCTCCGAGGAAAAGCACCGTGTCGTCGCGCGATCTCTGTCCACGCGACGCGACCATGCGGGCGCCTTCATCGGCGAGAGCTCGGGCTACGTGCCGCTCCCGTCGTCGTCGGGTCACGCCGTCGTCTTCGCACGCACCGAGCGTGATGTCGCCACCGTCGTCACAATCGCCACGCGCGTGGGACTCGAGCTTCAGCACCTCGGTGGATGGGGAGACCACACGGTAACTCTTCCGGAGGGCCGGTGGAGAGACGTGCTGACTCAAACCGAGACCGACGGAGGCCCCACCTCCCTCGCAGCGCTACTCAAGGCACTCCCCGTCGCACTCTTGGAGCGAGTGTGACGAGCGGGCGCGCCGCATTGCGCGTATGGGCTCCGTACGCCTCAGTTATCTCATGCCGCATTCGGGAGCGTGCAGGTCTCGCCGACGTGCCTGCGACCTCCGTCGCACTCGACCAGGCCGCCGACGGCTGGTGGACGGGTCCCGTTCTCGCACCAGGCACCGACTATGGGTTCGAGATTGAAGGTGCGGAACCGGTTCCCGACCCACGCAGTGCATGGCAGCCGTACGGCGTCCATGGCATGTCGCGAGTATTCGACGCTCAGGCCTTCTCATGGCACGACGAGTCGTGGTCGGGCCGGGATGCCCGTGGCGCAGTGACCTATGAACTCCACATCGGCACCTTCACCCCAGCAGGCACTCTCGACGCGATCGTCGGGCGGCAGCTCCGTGACCTCGCCGCGCGAGGCATCGAGATGATCGAACTCATGCCCGTCGCCGCGTTCCCTGGAAACAGGGGTTGGGGCTATGACGGTGTGGCACTGTATGCGGTCCACGAGGCGTACGGCGGCCCCGCGGCGCTGCAGCGCTTCGTCGACGCGGCCCATTCGGAGGGCATCGCGGTATGCCTCGATGTGGTCTACAACCACCTCGGACCCGATGGAAACTACCTCGCGCAATTCGGCCCGTATTTCACGGACGCCCATGAGACCCCGTGGGGCTGGGCCGTGAATCTGGATCAGGACGGGAGCGAAGGCGCCCGCGCTTTCATGGTCGACAATGCGTTGCGCTGGTTCGAGGACTTCCACATCGACGCACTCCGGCTCGACGCGGTGCATGCCCTCGTGGACGACTCCCCCACTCATATTCTCGCGGAGTTGTCGCAACGAACCGCCGAGTTGGCAGAGCGCCTTGGGCGCCCCCTTTCACTTGTCGCGGAGTCAGATCTCAATCAGCCGGCGACAGTGATTCCGCTTGGCGAAACCACCGCGGACGGCCAGCCCGGACTGGGAATGACCGGCCAATGGGCCGACGACGTCCACCACGCCCTGCACACCTACCTCACCGGGGAACGCCACGGGTATTACGCCGATTTCGGGTCGATCGAGACCCTCGACAAGGCCTACCGCAAGGTCTTCGTCCACGACGGCGGAATGTCGAGCTTTAGAGGCGAGCCCTGGGGTGCGCCTGTCCCCGATTCGATCGATCGCCGCCGCTTCGTCGTCTGCGCGTCGAACCACGATCAGGTAGGTAATCGCGCGCTCGGTGATCGACCATCGGCCACCCTGTCGCCCGGCGCGCAGGCGGCCTCGCTCGCCCTCATTCTGTTGAGCCCCTTCACGCCGATGCTCTTCATGGGAGAGGAATACGGAGAGACCCGGCCCTTCATGTTCTTCACCGACCACGCGGAGCCCCTGGGTTCGGCGGTGTCTCAGGGACGCATGAGCGAGTTTGGCGGCCACGGCTGGGATGAGCTGTACGGGCGTCACGTCGAGGTTCCCGATCCACAGGACAAGCAGACATTCCTCCGTTCCAAGCTCGGCCCAGGCCTGGGCGCAGGCGGCTCCGCGTCGCGCGCGATCGAGGCATGGATGGCCGACATCATGGCAGCCCGACCGCTCTCGATGGGCGACGACGCCTGGAGCCTTCACCCGGTTTCAATGTCAGAGCAGGCCGCGCGTCAGCTCACCATGACCGGGCCCGTCACCGTCCACGCGAATCTCTCACTCGAGCCGATGACAGTGGCGGGGTCACCGTTGGTCGCCTTTGGACACATCGACACCCACGACGACAGCTTCACGTTGCAGCCCGACGCCGTCGCACTGGTCGCTACCAAGGAGAAATGATGGGCAAGAAGGACCGCAAATGGCGAGACTCCCCTGCCGACACCCTCAGGGTGGGGCAGGGTTTCTCGATCGAGACCTTCGACTGCGCCTCGACGCCAGGGTTCACGGGTGACGAGGACGACGCCGAGAAGCTGATGTCCAAGCGCAGCAAGACACTCTCCGAACTCCAGGAGCGCCTCTTTGCCGAGGGCCGCTCCGACGGCAATCGATCAGTGCTTCTGGTGCTGCAGGGCATGGACACCGCGGGGAAGGGCGGAATCGTGCGCCACGTGGTCGGGATGGTCGATCCACAAGGCGTCGAACACCACTCTTTCGGGGTGCCCACCGAGGAGGAGCTGTCGCATCATTACCTGTGGCGCATCGAAAACGCGCTTCCTACTGCGGGCCGCATCGGAGTCTTCGACCGTTCGCACTATGAAGACGTTCTCGTGGTGCGCGTGCACGACTACGTGGCGCCCGAGGAGTGGGGCGAACGCTATGACGAGATCAACGCGTGGGAGGCAAAGGTCGCCGCGTCAGGAACGCGCATCGTGAAGTGCGCCCTCATGGTGTCCAAGCCCGAGCAACTCAACCGCCTCGCCGAACGCCTTGAGCGCCCAGACAAGTATTGGAAGTACAACCCCAACGATCTTGACGAGCGCGCGTATTGGGAGTCGTACATGGCCGCCTATCAGGAGGCGTTCGACCGCTGCTCAACGGAAGCCGCACCGTGGCACGCCATCCCGGCCGACAATAAGTGGTTCGCGCGCCTCGCGGTCACCGAACTGCTCACCCAGGCACTCGAGGGCCTGGATCTCGGGTGGCCCGCAGCCAGCTTTGACGTGGACACGGAGAAGGCCAGGATCGACGCGCTGAGAGCCTCGGCCTGAGGGGCCTCCTCGCGCGCACGTCGGCTCCGTCGCCCTAAGACAGACCCAGGCGCTTCTTGGCGGCGCGCCCCACGTCGGGAGACGAGTGCGAGGCGAATCGTTCGACGTCCTCGTCGGGAAGATGCGAATTCTGAATCATCGCCACAATCACCATGGGCTGGAGTTCGGTGGCGAGAACCGAAGACAAGGCACTACCGGGGGTCGAGGGGTTCTGAGCGGCCCACCAACGCACGTCATGGTCCGCGTCGGCTACCAGCTCGGTCAAAACGTCCGGATCGGTGTTGATGTCCGATGCCATACGCAGACGACCCACCCCGTCGGTTCCCTTGCGAATATCGCCAGCGACGTTTGACAGCACCTCGGCAACGTCCGCTCGCGCTGCCGCGTACGCCTCTGACACCTCGAGGACGTATTGAGACAGTTCGTTTGCCTCGTCGGCGCGTGCCACGATCTCCAGCGTCGACCTCGTCGTAGGGTCTCCCACCTCTCTTCGCACCGCCAAAGCCACTTCACGCAGGAGGTCAGCCAGCCGGAACGAGGGATGGCTGTGGTCGCCGTCGGCGTCCACGCGGAATCCACCCTCGATATGGCCGATCACCGCCAACGCTTGCGCTAAGACCTCCATGCGGCCGCCCTCATGTGCCTGCGCCAGCTCTTCGGCGTTGTCGTGGGGCGGATTCAATGCTGCTCGCGTGTCATTCGATGCGTAATTGAGGTCCATCTTCCGTGCCGGACCATAGATGTTGACCACCGTGAGCTGCCTTTCAACGTATCAATGAACACTGTCCGCTCATGCGGGCAGTGTCGTCCACCACCCCATCGGACGCAGATTCCAGCGCGATAGGGTGTCTAAAGAGAAATGCGTCACACGCCAGCGTCGGATTCGCCACTGTAGCGACCCGACTCCTTCTCCCAGGCTACAAGTCCCCGGCGTTCATCGACGCCAGTCGGGAAAGGGCCCTGAAGTACTTCTTCTTGAATCCACCCTCGAGCATGTCGGCCGGGAAGATGTCGCCCAGGGACGCGCCCGATGCCACCACACGCACGTCAGCGTCGTACAACCTATCGACAAGGTTCACCACGCGAAGCGCACGAGACTGATCCGACAGTGGCGCAACATCGGTGAGTCCAAGCCAGCGCACACCCTCCACATACGCACCGAGCCTGCTGGGGTGGACGTGGGCCAGGTCCTCGACAAGATCAGGCCAAGGCGCGACGGTACCGCCCCAACGGGTCGCCACGGACTCGACATCCTCCGACGATGCCTGGGCAAACGCGAGGGCTCCAGTGTGTCGGTAGTCGGGACCGTCAATCGTGATGACCTCGAACACCCGAGAGACGGCCTGAATCTCGCGCGCGAAGTCGGTCGCCGCGAAGCGTCCTTGGCCAAGCGATTCCGGCAACGTGTTGGATGTTGTCGCCAACGCCACGCCCGAGTCCGCGAGTTCTCGCATGAGACGTGCCATGAGGACGGTGTCGCCTGGATCATCGAGCTCGAATTCGTCGATGCAGACCACCTTGAAAGCGGCAAGCGCCTTGCGCGCCTGGACGAATCCAAGCGCACCCACAAGGTGCGTGTATTCGACAAAGGTGCCGAAGGCGGCACCCTCACCGACGGACTCCGCAATGGCCGCGAGTAGGTGAGTCTTGCCGACACCAAATCCGCCATCGAGGTAAAGACCAAGCCCGGATGACGGCCGTCTGCGGCCCTTTGCCCCTTGAGCAAACGACCTGACACGGTCACGGGCCTGGGACTGTGATGGGAACGCCGGATCAGGACGATACGTGTCAAAGGTCGCATCGAAAAAGTGTGGCGGCACCCTCAACTGGGCGATCAGGTCATCTGCCTCGACCACAGGCCGCCGGCCTACGAGCATCACGGTGTCGCCTGCGACTAGAGCTCGACCTCGGTGCGATCGCCCGACCACAGCGTGTGGAACGTTCCCTCGCGATCGATCCTCTTGTACGTGTGAGCGCCAAAGAAGTCACGCTGACCCTGAATCAAGGCCGCAGGAAGCCGCTCGGCGCGCAGCGAGTCGTAGTACGACAGCGAGGACGAGAACGCGGGTGCAGGCACCCCCGCAAGAGCGGCCTGAGAGACGATGCGACGCCATCCGGAGACGCCGTCGGCGACCGCGTCAGTGAAATAGGGGTCGACGAGAAGGCTCGGAAGCGCAGGGTCGCGATCGTAGGCCTCGGTAATCCGGTTCAGGAAGCGCGCGCGAATGATGCAGCCGCCGCGCCAGATACGAGCCATGGCGCCGCGGTCGATGTTCCAGCCGTACTCCTCGGAGGCTGCCTGAATCTGATCGAAGCCCTGCGCGTACGCGACCACCTTGGAGGCGTAGAGCGCCACGCGCACGTCCTCGATGAAACCCGCGCGGTGATGGATGTGGAAGTCGCCAGCGGAGCCGCTCAAGACTTCACGGCCGGCCGCGCGTTGCGCGCTCTGGGAAGAGATCGCCCTGGCGAACGTTGCCTCAGCGATACCCGTCACGGGTACGCCCAGGTCGAGCGCGCTTTGAACGGTCCAGCGGCCCGTCCCCTTTTGGCCCGCCTCATCGAGAATGACATCGACGAGCGGCTTGCCTGTGTCAGCGTCGGTGTGCTTGAGCACCTCGGCGCTGATCTCGATGAGGTAGCTCTCGAGTTCGCCCTCGTTCCACTCCGACAGGATCTCGCCGATTTCCTTCGCGCTCAGGTTGAGTCCCGCGCGCAACAGCGCATACGCCTCGCCGATGAGTTGCATGTCCGCATACTCGATGCCGTTGTGCACCATCTTCACAAAGTGACCGGCGCCATCGGGGCCCACGTGCGTGCAGCAAGGCACCCCGTCGACGTGTGCCGAGATCTTCTCAAGAATGGGTCCTAGTGCCGCATACGACTCGACGGGGCCTCCTGGCATGATCGAGGGGCCCAACAGGGCGCCCTCTTCGCCGCCAGAGACTCCCGAGCCCACGAAGTGGATGCCGAGGTCTCGCAATGACCCCTCGCGGCGGCGGGTGTCGGGAAAGTGCGCGTTGCCCGCGTCGACGATGATGTCGCCCTTATCGACCAACGGGACGAGCGCCTCAATCACGGCGTCTGTCGCGGCACCGGCCTGGACCATAATCACGATCTTGCGGGGGGTCTCGAGCGCCGCCACGAAGTCTTCGAGGCTCTCGCATCCGATAAAGGTCCCCTCGGCGCCGTGGTCGGCGATGAGGGAATGCATCTTCTCGGCGCTGCGGTTGTGCACCGCAACGGTGTATCCGTTCCTGGCGAAGTTTCTGGCCAGGTTTCTGCCCATTACGGCCAGTCCCGTCACACCAATGTGGGCAAGCGTCATGTCATATCCTTGTCGAGAGGGGTACCGCCACAGCCTAGAGGGTATGAGCGTGTTGCGTGTCAGGCGTGACGCGTGGCGTACCGGTCCGGAGGCCCCTGCGGCCCCTAGTGTCGATGGTATGAATGAACCGGCCATCCCGGCCGCGTTCCGTGAGGCGCTGATGTCGCTGCAACGGGCGCAGACGCGACGCGATGTGCGCTTGGTGGAAACCCCTGCGCCCTCGCGAATCGCACCGTTCGCCGTCGCGATCAACGGCACAGTGCTTCCGGAGCATCTGGAAACCACCGGCCGGTTCGTCGCCCTTCACGATCCATCTGGGCAGGACGCTTGGGATGGCACCTTTCGGATCATCGCCTTAGTCCAGGCCCAGGTGGATTCGGAAGTGGGCCGAGACGACTTGTGGGCAGATGCCGCGTGGTCGTGGCTCGATGAGGCCCTCGCGGATGTCGAGCACGGGCAGATCGGTGGCACCGTGACCAAGGTGATTTCACGCTCCTTCGGTCAACTTGCCGAGCGTGAAGACTCCGTTTCGGTCGAGTTGCGCGTCTCATGGACGCCCGCAAGTTCAGATTTAGAGCCGCACGTGACGGCATGGACAGAACTGCTCGCCATGTGTGCGGGCGTGCCCCCCGCACCGGAGGGCATCACCGTCTTACCAGGGGGTCATCTATGAATCCGCCCAACGAAACCACTCCCATGATGCCCTCCGAGGCAGGTCCTCTCTTCATGCCACCAAAGTTTGGCGCGACCGCCCCTCCTCCGGAGCCCGTGGCGAATGACGACGCGACCGACGGTCCCGTGGCGGTGCTGTTGACCGAGCCCGCAGGCGGGGTTCCCCCCGTCACGACCACCGCCACCGAGCTTGAAGCCGTCGTCGCGGCCTTCGCCGCCGGCACGGGGCCTATTGCGGCCGATGCCGAGAGGGCATCGGGTTTCCGATACGGCCAGGCGACCTACCTCGTACAGTTCAAGCGCGACGGTGCGGGCATAGCGCTCATCGACGCCGATGCCCTTCCCGATCTGAGCTCCTTTCACGACGCGGTGGGCGACGCCGAGTATGTGTTCCACGCAGCAAGCCAGGATCTGCCAGGCATGCACGACCTCCAGATTCGCCCGGCTTCGGTATTCGACACCGAGCTTGCCGCGCGGCTTCTGGGATGGCCCAAGGTAGGTCTCGCCGCAGTCGTGGAACGCGAGCTGAGTTTCACCCTCGCCAAGGAACACTCCGCGCAAGACTGGTCGGTGAGGCCCCTTCCGGCGTCCTGGCTGGCATACGCGGCGCTCGACGTCGAGGTGCTCATCGAGCTGCGAGATGCCCTCGAGGGCTACCTGAAGGACGCGGGCAAACTCGAATGGGCTCATCAGGAGTTTGATGCGGTACGCCTTGCGCCTCCCGCCGAGCCCAAGGTTGAGCCATGGCGCCGCACCTCAGGAACCGCAACCGTGCGCGACACAAGGGGCCTCGCAATCGTTCGTGCGCTGTGGGACGAGCGCGACGCGGAGGCCCAGCGGCGCGACATCACTCCCGGCCGGGTGCTCAGAGATGCCGCAATCGTGGCCGCAGCCAGGGCAAAGCCCTCGTCGCTCGAAGCCCTGCTGGAGATCCCCGAATGGCGCACACGCGGAACCAAACGCGCCGCCTCCCGTTGGTGGCCGTCAATCGAGGCCGCTCTCCAACTCAAGGAGAACCAGCTTCCTGCCAAGCGTGGACCTCACGGCGACGGGCCCCCACAGCCACGCATGTGGGCTGACAAGCGCCCCGAGGCCGCCGCACGGCTTACCGCTGCGAAGGAAGTCATCACCGAACTCTGTGAGACCCATGTCCTTCCGGCCGAGAACCTCCTCCAGCCCGATGCTCTTCGGAGGGTTTGCTGGGATTACACGGGCGGAGGCGAGGCCTTCGTCAGGGAGTTCCTCGCGGGGCGTCGAGCCCGAGCGTGGCAAATCGACCTTGTCGCCGCCCGGCTGGCATCGGCTTTCGAGAATCTCCCGTCGCCGGACGACGCGCCTCAACGAGACCTCTAGCGAATACTCACGTAGGAGAAGCCTCAGGGGTCAACGTGCGCACGACAGGCCCGGTTGATGCGGGCTAGGGATCCTCGGGTGCGGTCAACTCGGCGACCGGGCACGTTCGAGCGCTCGTGTTCGAAAGCCTCTAGCCGAGACGTGAAATGGTGGCGTCAGCGATTGCCGTCGAGGTAAGGCCCACGAGGTCCAGTATCTGCGCCCTACTTGCGTGCGGCAGGAACTCGCGCGGAACCCCGTGGTGCGTCCAGAATGCCGTGCGACCAGCGAGCCTCGCGAACTCGGCCCACTCCTCGCCCACTCCGGCGTCGGTGAGACCGTCCTCGACCGTCACCACCAGCTCGGCGTCTCCCACGATCTCGAGAAGACCCTCTGGCACCGGATGGACCCACGTGGCGGTCGCCGCCATGACGGATTCACCCTCGGCCGCGAGCTTGGCCGCCACCTCGATGGCGGTCCCCGCCATCGAACCAATACCAAAGACCACCACGCGCGGCTTCTCCCCATGAACCGCGAGCACGTCGATGTCATCCACCGACCTCAGCGCGGGCAGCTTCTCCCCCAGCGCACCCTTGGGGTATCGCACCACCGTGGGAGCATCGTCGACGTCGAGCGCCTGGCGGAATGCCGCACGTAACGTGGGTTCGTCCCTCGGAGCGGCGAGCCGCAGCCCAGGCACATGCCTCAAGAGGGCCATGTCCCACATGCCGTTGTGGCTCGCGCCATCGTCGCCGGTCACCCCCGCACGATCAAGCATGAACGTCACTCCTGCATGGTGAAGCGCCACGTCCATCAAAAGTTGGTCGAACGCCCTATTCAGGAACGTGGCGTAAACCGCCATCACCGGGTGCATTCCCGCAAACGCCAAACCGGCCGCCGCGGTCACCGCGTGCTGCTCGGCGATTCCCACGTCGATCACTCGATCTGGAAACGCGTCGGCAAAAGGCTGCAGGCCTACGGGTGCGAGCATCGCGGCGGTGATCGCCACCACGTCTTCCCTCTCCGACCCCGCGGCCAGGATCTCATCCGCGAAGACCGACGTCCAACCAAACCGTGACGGCTCGATGGGAAGCCCCGTCTCGGGGTGGATCTTGCCCACCGCGTGGAATCGATCCGCCGGATCCTGTTCCGCGGGCTCATAACCGCGGCCCTTATCTGTGAGCACGTGGACGATCACGGGTGCGCCGAAGGCCTTCGCGTGGGTAAGTGCGGCCTCAACCTGGGCCAGGTCGTGACCGTCAACGGGGCCGAGGTACTTGAGCCCCAGATCCTCAAACATGCCCTGAGGTCCGATAAGCCCCTTCAGCGCGCGCTTACCGTGCATCACCGTCTGGTACGCGAAGTCGCGCATCGGGCCGCGGCCGGAGAACGTGACCTTTCCCCAACTCAGGAAATTCTCATACGCCGACGAGGTGCGAATACCGTCGAGCCTGCGTGCGAGTCCACCGATCGTCGGTGCGTACGAGCGTCCGTTGTCATTGACAACGATCACCACCCTGTCCGTACAGTCCGCCAGCTGGTTGAGGGCCTCCCACGCCATTCCGCCGGTGAGCGCCCCATCGCCGATGACAGCAACCGTGGTGCGGTCATCCTCGCCTCTCAGCGAGTGCGCGCGAGCGATCCCAGCAGCCCAAGAGAGCGCGGTCGAGGCATGCGAGTTCTCGACGATGTCGTGATCGCTTTCGGCTCGCGACGGGTAGCCCGACAGTCCCCCACGCTTGCGCAGATCCGAAAAGTCGCGGCGACCCGTCAGCAACTTGTGGACATAGCTCTGGTGGCCAGTGTCAAAGACGATGCTGTCGTGCGGCGAATCGAATACTCGATGGAGGGCGAGGGTCAGTTCGACCACACCGAGGTTGGGACCAAGGTGCCCCCCGGTGCGGGAAACCGAGTCGACAAGATAGTCGCGGATCTCTTCGGCGAGCTCAGCCAACTCGGTTGGTGAGAGCGCCCGCAAGTCTTGCGGTGACTCGATGCGCTCCAGCACGCTTACTCCTGACGGTCGCTCTCATTGCACTCTACGCATTGCACAACGCAACGCGGAAGCGAACTCTTCCCCGACTCGGTCTAGGACGACACCAGTGATCGGAGCACGTACTGCAGGATGCCGCCGTTTCGGTAGTAGTCGGCCTCACCAGGGGTGTCGATCCGAACCACGGCATCGAAGGACACGACTGAACCGTCGGCCTTGGTCGCCTTCACCGTAAGCGCCTTGGGGTGAGCGCCCTCGCTAAACACACTCACACCCGCAATGTCGAACGTCTCGGTGCCGTCCAGGTCGAGGCTCGTGGCGTTCTGTCCCGCGGGGAACTGGAGCGGGATCACGCCCATGCCAATGAGGTTCGAGCGGTGAATTCGCTCAAAGCTCTCCGCGATCACCGCACGCACACCCAAGAGGCTGGTGCCCTTCGCCGCCCAGTCGCGCGACGAGCCGGAGCCATACTCCTTGCCTGCCAGGATCACGAGCGGAATGCCTGCGGCCTGGTATTCGACCGACGCATCGAAGATCGTGGTCTGCTCGCCGGTCAGGAAGTTCCTAGTAAAACCACCTTCGACGACATTGCCCTCGGCGTCGGCCAAGAGCTGGTTCTTGAGGCGAATGTTGGCGAAGGTGCCACGAATCATGACCTCGTGGTTGCCGCGCCTGCTGCCGTACGAGTTGAAGTCTGCGCGCTCAATACCGTGTTCCGCGAGGTACTTACCCGCGGGGCTATCGGCCTTAATCGATCCTGCTGGCGAGATGTGGTCGGTGGTGACCGAATCTCCAAGCAGTGCGAGCACTCGGGCGCCCGCGATGTCCTCGACGGGGACGGGCTCCATCGTCATGCCCTCGAAATACGGGGGCTTACGGACGTACGTCGACGCGTCGTCCCATTCGAAGGTCTTTCCGGCGGGCGTGGGAAGGCCCTGCCAGCGCGCGTCGCCTGCGAAGACGTCGGCGTAGTCCTTCTCGAACATCCCCTGATTGATCGACGAGGAGACGACCGATTCAACCTCGACGGGGCTAGGCCAGATGTCGCGAAGGAACACCTCGTTGCCGTCGTGGTCGAGGCCGAGCGACTCGTGTTCGAAGTCGAAGTCCATCGTTCCGGTAAGCGCATACGCGATCACGAGAGGGGGCGACGCCAGGTAGTTCATCTTCACGTCTGGGTTGATGCGACCCTCGAAGTTGCGGTTACCGCTCAGCACCGAGACCACCGTGAGGTCGTGCTCGTTGACGGCGGCGCTCACCGGTGCGGGCAGGGGGCCCGAGTTACCGATGCACGTGGTGCACCCATAGCCCACGAGGTGGAAACCAAGCGCTTCAAGGTCGGGCCACAGACCCGCCTTTTCGTAGTAATCCGTCACGACCTGCGAACCAGGCGCCATGGACGTCTTCACCCAGGGCTTGACCTTGAGGCCCCTGGCATTCGCGTTGCGCGCCAGCAGCGCGGCCGCGAGCATGACCGACGGGTTGGACGTGTTGGTGCACGACGTGATCGAGGCGATCACCACGTCGCCGTCCTTGAGCGGCATCTCGTTGCCCGCGTCGTCGACGTACGACGTCTCCTTGGCGTCGCCGGAGCGAACCTGGGACACAGCCTTGCTGAAGGCCGACTTCGCGTCCGTGAGAGACACCCGGTCCTGAGGACGCTTTGGCCCCGCGATCGACGGCACGACGGTGGAGAGATCGAGCGTCAGATACTCCGAGAACGCAGGCTCCACGTAGTCCGCCGACGAGGGGTCGTGCCACAGGCCCTGAGCCTTCGCATACGTCTCGACGAGCGCCACCTGCGCGGCGGATCGGCCCGTGAGGCGCAGGTAGCCGATCGTGATGTCGTCGATCGGGAAGATCGCGGCTGTCGAGCCAAACTCGGGGCTCATGTTGCCGATCGTGGCGCGGTTTGCGAGCGGCACTCGGCCAACGCCCTCGCCGTAGAACTCCACGAACTTGCCGACGACGCCGTGAGCACGCAGCATCTCCGTGATCGTCAGCACCACGTCCGTTGCGGTCGCGCCGGCGGGGATTGCTCCCGTGAGCTTGAACCCGACGACCTTGGGGATCAGCATCGACACGGGCTGGCCGAGCATTGCCGCCTCTGCCTCAATGCCGCCGACGCCCCACCCGAGCACTCCGAGGCCATTGATCATCGTGGTGTGTGAGTCGGTACCCACACACGAGTCGGGGTAGGCCTGCACTACTGTCGTGCCATCCGCGCCGTCCACGTCCTTGGTCATGACGGCACGCGCCAGGTACTCCAGGTTCACCTGGTGGACGATTCCTGTGCCAGGCGGCACCACCTTGAAGTTATCGAACGCCGTCTGGCCCCAGCGCAGGAACTGGTATCGCTCGCGGTTGCGGGCGTATTCGAGGTCGGTGTTGAGCTCGAGTGCGTCCTTGCGGCCGAAGACATCGATCACGACGGAGTGGTCGATCACCATCTCTGCGGGTGCGAGTGGGTTGATCACGGAAGGATCGCCACCGAGTTCGGCGACGGCCTCACGCATTGTTGCGAGGTCAACGACACACGGAACGCCCGTGAAGTCCTGCATCACGACACGGGCAGGCGTGAACTGAATCTCCGTGTCGGGTTCGGCCTTGGGGTCCCACTGCGCCAACGCACGCACGTGTTCGGCGGTAATGTTCGCGCCGTCCTCGGTACGGAGAAGTGCCTCGGCAAGGATCTTGAGCGAATACGGCAACTTTTCGAGACCTGGCACCGCGCCAAGACGGAATATCTCGTAGGACGCTGCTCCCACCGTCAGGGTGGACTTGGAACCCAGGCTGTTGACGCTCAATTGCACTCCTTGAATCGGGACACCTCATCCTAGCGAGGCACGGCTGTCGGGGTGGTGATCGCTAGCGAGTGAACGTCGCAATCGTCTCGACGTGGTGCGTCATGGGGAACAGATCCCACGCATCCGCGCTTTCGAGGGAATAGCCGCGCTCCGCCAAGAGCGCCGCATCTCTCGCGAGGGCGACGGGGTCGCATGCGACGTAGACGATGCGCCCGGGTTCAAGAGCGGCAATCGCCGCGACCGTGGCGGCCTTTGCCCCGGCCCGCGGAGGATCAAGCACGATAGCGCCATCGTGGAACAGCACGCCGTCCTTCGCCATTGCCTCGAGAGTGCGGCGTGTGTCCCCCGCGATTTCCATGCTCGTCTCATAGGGTGCAAGGTTCACGGACAGCGAGGAACGGCCCTTGCCTGCGTGGAGCTCCACAGCGGTCACCATGCGCCCCTGAGAGGCCATCGCGACCGAGAGCAGACCGGCGCCCGCGTACAGGTCGAGCACGCGGTCGGCGTCGCCGAGACGTGCGTTGACGGCCTCGGTGAGTATCGAGGGAGCCTTGCGGTGAACCTGCCAGAAGTCGGTAGACCTGACCCTGAACTCCAGGTCCCTGTCCCCCACCGTGACGCGTTCGATGACGGCCGACCGGTCGCCCTGATCGGCCCAGGCGACGTGCACCCTGCCGTCCGAGCTCACGGCCACCTCGATACGCGTGCCAGGCTTCGCCTTGGCGGCGAGAAGCGCCTCTTCGGCTGCGGGAAGAGCAAGCGGCATCGCGGAAATTCGCTTGCGTTCCTTGGTTCCATAGACCGTCATGGCGGCACGACCCTGGTCGTCGGCGAGCGCCGACACCCGGGTCCTATACGCGAGACCACCACGCTCGTCGTCGCCTGGAGCGGCGTGAACCTGGCCGTCGAAAGACATCTTCGCGAAGCGCTCGAAGGCCTCGCGCACCACGGCGAGCTTCCACTCGCGCTGGGCTGGCAACGCCACGTGACCCAATTCGGCCCCGCCCACTCCGCCGGGCCCCGCCTCGGGCCACGGGTGCACGACCCGGTCGTCTGAAGCCTCAAGAATGCGAACGGCATCGGCCGTCCAGAATCTCGCATCGGCACCGCCGGACGTGATCTCGGCCTCGACCAGCTCGCCGGGAAGGGCGTGGCGTACGAACACGGCGCGCCCCTCGTGCCGTGCGACACAGTGTCCGCCGTGCGCGGGTGCACCGACGCGAAGCGTCACTACCTGGGCGGCGCTCATGGCATTTCGCTATCTGCGCCGATGATTTCGTCCATGGGGCCCTCGCGACGCGCGGATTCAAGCATCCACGGCACCGCGCTCACCACCACGTTAGGGACGTTAAGCAACTGGGCGCGTAGACGCGCCGTGTTCCGGTTGTGTAGCAACTGCTCCCACCATCTGCCGACGATGTACTCCGGCACGTAGACGAATACTGCCTCACGGGGCGACGCCCTGTGCAGGCTCTTGACATAATCGAGCATCGGGCTGACCAAATCCCTATACGGCGAGTCGAGCACCACGAGCGGCGCACCTAGGTTCATCTCGCCCCAACGCTTCTGTAGCGCGAGCGAGGCGCCTCGATCGACCTTGACGGTCACGGCTTTCAATGTGGTGTGTCGTGCGGCCTTCGCGTACGCAAGGGCATGGAGCGCCGGGCGATGCATCTGCGCCACCAGAACAATACCGTGCGTGGCCGAGGGCAGAGTCGGCGCCTTGGTGTTCTTGTCGAGCGCGATGTCGAGCCGGACGGCCGCGTAGTGCTTTCGGATCCCATGCATGAGCACCACGAGAACGACGATAAAGACGATTGCGATCCAGGCACCGTTGGCAAAGTTGAATACCGCGGTAATGAGCAGCACCGCGCCGGCGGTAATCATTGCGATGAAGTGAAGCGCACGCCTCCCCTGAAGTTCCCAACGCTGTGTGGGCGCGGTCGCGAGCTTGAGCCGCGCACCGGTCCATTCGATCATCGCGCGCTGGCTCAGCACGATCGCCGTGAAGACCCCCACGATGTACATGTGCACGAGCTGCTCGACGCTCGCACGAGACGCCACGACGATGATCACCGAGAGCACCGCCACGATGAGGACCGATCCGCGTTGGACCAGCCTGTCGTTTCGCATCGCCATCTGTCGTGGAAGCACGCCGTCCGAGGCCAGCAGCCCTGTGAGGCGCGAAAAGCGTCGGAACACGGAGGTCGCCGCCGCATACAGAATTGCCACCGCCGCGATGCCAACGATCCAGGTGCCCACACCACTGCCGAACACGCGCGCGCTCACCTGGAGGAAGATCGGGCCATCCGCCCAGCCCGAAAGCCGGTAGGCCCAGGCCAACCATGCGATCGCGGAGAACGCCGCAGCGCCGGTAATCACCGCGATGAGCAGGGTGCGCGAGGCACGTTGCCCGCGCGGCTCCGCGTGATAAGGGCCGGAGGCCGCAAGGTGCTCGATGCCTGTCGCCATCACGGCACCCGAGGCAACAGCGCCTGCGAACGCCATCAGGATCGACCACGTCTCGGGTGACCCCGAGTCAAGCGGCACCCTCGGTGCGCCTTCGTAGCGTGCCCATCCGACCACCACGAGCACGATCAGGACAAGCACGAAGCCGTGCCACACCGCGAGCAGAACCCTGCCCCTGTCCCTAATGCCCCTGAGGTTGACGAGCGTCATCAAGCCGAGTGCGGTGACCGCAATTGCGGGTGCCCACCCTGACCACGAGGGCACCAGGTAGATCAGCGCCTCGGCAATTGCCGCAACTGAGATCGAGACCGTGAACAAATAGTCGACGAGGAGCGATGCTCCGGTGATCATTCCAAAGCGCTGCCCCAGCCGGTCCCTGACCACGCCATAGTCGCCGCGCTCATGAGGGAAGGCCCGTACCTGGGAGCTGTACGCGAGGCCAAGCAGCATGAGGATGACGACGGTGGCGCCCGCCATGAACGGAATCCAGGACTGTTGCAGTCCGGAACGGAGCGCATCGATCAGGGCATCGGGGCCGTAGGCGACGGCCGAAAGAATGCCTGCACCGAACACCGGAAGCGCCAGCCGAGTCCGCATGGTTTCGGGTCGCGTGACGTCTGTAGCGACCGGCGCTCCGAGGAGGCCGCGCTTGACTCGTTCCATAAACTGCTGCACGACGCACCATCCTAGGCTCCGCGCGGTATACCGTGGGGGCGTGCACGTGGTGATTATGGGTTGTGGCCGTACGGGCGCCACGCTGGCAAGCGAGTTTGAGTCTCGCGGCCACTCGGTGTCCGTGATTGATTCGCGCGCGGATGCGTTCCGCCGATTGCCCTCAGATTTCAAGGGCCAGAAGATCACAGGACTCGGGTTTGACCGAGACACCCTGACCGCAGCCGGCGTCAACGACGCGTATGCGTTCGCTGCGGTGTCGGATGGCGACAACTCCAACATCCTGGCCGCACGCGTCGTGAGAGAGACATACGGCGTCGAGAACGTCGTCGCCCGCATTGCGGACTCGGGACGCGCCGACGTGTATCGCCGCCTCGGCATTCCGACAGTCGCGCCGGTGCCATGGACGGCCGCACAAATCGTCACACGTCTTCTGCCAGGCGGCTCCGACATGGAGTTCGAGGACGCCGACGCCGGAATCGTCATGCGACGGATCCCGCTGAACGACGGCTGGGTGGGACGTCGCTACGGCGAACTCGAGAAGTCGTCCGGTGCGCGAGTGGCCTATGTGACGCGTTTCGGTGAGGCGCTGCTCCCTGACGCCGCCACGGTCATTCAGTCGGGCGACGACGTCCATTTCCTCTTTGCCACCGCGACCGAGCGTGCGGCACTCAAGTCCGTCGGACACCCACCTAAGGGAGCATCGTGAAGGTTCTCATCGCGGGTGCAGGATCCGTGGGCCGCTCGATCGCGAGCGACCTCATCGCGCACCACCACGAGGTGCTCCTCATCGACAACAATCCGTCGGCCATGCGGGTCTCCCAGGTGGCCGAGGCCGAGTGGATGCTTGCGGATGCGTGCGAACTCACCGCATTGCGAGAGGCCGCTGTCGACGAGATGGACGTCGTTGTCGCCGCGACGGGAGACGACAAGGCGAACCTCGTCATCTCGTTCCTCGCCAAGACCGAATTTGGAGTGCCGCGCACCGTGGCACGCGTGAACAACCCGCGCAACGAGTGGATGTACGACTCACAGTGGGGCGTCGACGTCGCGGTGTCCACCCCCCGCATCATGACCGCGATGGTCGAGGAGGCCGTTGCGGTGGGCGACCTGGTCAAGGTCTTCACGTTCCACCAGTCGGGTGCGGCCATCATCGAGGTCACGCTCCCCACGCAGTCGCCTTTGGTAGGAACGGCATTGAGGGACATCGTGCTGCCCGCAGACACAGTGCTGTCATGCATCGTGCGGGGAGACCGCACGATCGCGCCGCGCGAGGAAGACACCCTCGAGGCACTCGACGAGCTGCTGTTTATTCTGTCGGCCGAGGCTGATCCTCTGGCGCTTCAGGAAGTTCTACGTTCCGCACCAGTCGCCACATAACGAAGAGCGCGACCGCGAACCACGGCAGGCCCAGCGCCAGCTTGGCGGTTCCAAGCGCTGCGGTAGCGCCCGCGAAGTACAAGGGCAATTGCACGGCCAGCTTGACCGCCTGAGTCGCAATGTAGAAGCCCGTGGCCGCCTGGAATCGCCTCATGGCTCGAGGCGACGTGCGCCATCGGCTTCCCCACCCCTTGAGAAGACCCACGACGATGCCGACAGCTGGCCAACGGACAACCATCGAGATGGCCATGGCCACGGCGTACACGCCCGTATACCAAAAACCGGGCACAAAGTATTCGTTGGCGTCGCCCGCACGCCAGGCCCAGATCGCACCCACGGCGACACCGAGCAGCCCGCCGAGAGCCTGCGTCACCGGTGTGCGTTGGATGAGACGCACCGTCGCGAGAATCACTACCGTCGCCACCGCGGCCAAGACGGGGATGCGAAACCCTCCCCAACCGAGGAATGCCGCCACAAAGATCGCACCAGGCGCGACTGACTCGGCTAGTCCGCGCCACCCACCAATTGCGTCGGCCCAGTCGAAGTCATCACCAAGGAGCGAGGCAGCGGAACCGGTCGCGGGACGTTCACTCACGCGATCCGCAGTTCATAGCGCGGGTTGAAGATCACTGGCACATCGCTTGTGGGCGCCACACGGCCCACGAGGCCCACCGTAGCGCCCGGTTCCAGGCCCGCAATCATGCGCCTGCCAAGGAAGACACAGTCGATCGCTCCTGACCCATCCACGACCCGCACAGTCAGCCGCGCGGGAGCGTCGTGGGGGCTGACCTCCACATAGGAAACCCGTCCGCCAGTGGTCTCGATGGCACGGGCGCGCAATTCACCGATGGGGGTCCATTCCTTGACCGAAACCCTCGGGAGCGTATCGTTCATGAGCTCGTGCCCGTCGACCCAAATCCCGCGTCGCCGCGGTGCGAGCCAGGCAGCGCCGAGACCGGAACAAAACTGACGTGTTCCACGCGCTGAATCACGAGTTGCGCGACGCGATCGCCCACCGCGAGTTCGACGCTTTCCCGCAAGTCGGTGTTGAGCAACGTCACCCTGATCTCGCCCCGGTACCCCGCATCAACCGTTCCTGGCGCGTTCACGATCGTGACGCCATGTTTGGCGGCCAACCCCGAACGGGGGTGGACAAAGGCCGCATATCCCGAAGGCAACGCAATCCTCACACCGGTAGGCACGGTCTTTCGCTCACCGGGCGGGATGCTGACTGCTTCACGCGTCGTCAGGTCCGCACCCGCGTCTCCGGGGTGTGCGTACGCGGGTACGGGTACGTCGTCATCTGTGGTGCTGATGAGCACCTCGATGTCAGCCATGGGGACCAAGCCTTTTCGCTGAGTGGAAAGCGGAGAGGAACGCTAGTTAGCGCACTCCGAGCAAATTGGCTGGTCGCCCCTGAATTCGGCGAGCTGGCTTCGGTGGTGCACCAGGAAGCACGACATACACGTGAACTCATCCTGCTGCGGTGGGAGGACCCGAACCGAAAGCTCCTCACCTGATAGGTCGGCGCCAGGCAACTCGAAGCTGTCGGCGGCGTCCGCCTCGTCTTCATCAACCACGCCGGAACTCTTGTCCGAGCGGCGCGCCTTCAACTCTTCAATAGAGTCGGCGGCGATCTCGTCGTCGGTCTTGCGTGGCGCATCGTAATCGGTCGCCATTCAGGGATCTCCTTCACCTTGTCGGTGTGAACTCAATGCGGGGGAACCGTGTTTTGTTCCCGCTGCGCGCACGCATTCTGCACCATAAACGGGCCCGATGCGAACTTATGGGTGAATCACGTCCCACGGATCGCGCGCTCCGGACGCCTCAAGCGCGTCCCTGAGCTCATCCCAAACCTCGGGAATAGCGGCAATTAGCAGGTGTGAGTCTGGGTCGCCACCATCGATTCCACCCACGCGCACCCCCGCCTCGGCGGCAACAAGGGCTCCCGCGGCGAAATCCCACGGGTGGAGGCCATGTTCGTAGTACGCGTCGATCGTTCCGGCGGCCACAAGGCATAGGTCAATGCTTGCGGCGCCGAGCCTCCTGATGTCGCGCACCTGGCCGAGCATCTGTGTCACGATGCCCCCCTGAATGACTCTCTGCTCCGCCACATACTGGAATCCCGTGGCGAGCAAGCTACCCGAAAGCCCGGGTCCACCGTTCCTCATGAGGCGAAGCCCATTGCGATACGAGCCGTGGCCAAGGGCCGCGGTCCACTCGACGCCCGAACCATCAACCAACGCCCCGGCCAAGCGAGTCCACGTACCGTTCCTCACGTCGCCTGACACCGCGGCGACGGACACCGCATAGTGTGGAATGCCATACAGATAGTTGACGGTGCCGTCGATGGGGTCGAGGACCCAGGTGATGCCCGACGTCCCCGGAGTGTCATCGCCCTCTTCGCCAAGGACCGCGTCGTCGGGACGCCATTCCGCGATCCGCTTCCTCAGCAGGGTTTCGGCCGCCACGTCCATCTGGGTCACGATGTCGACGTCGGAGGACTTGGTCGTCGTGACCCGCGCTTGAGCACGGCCCTCGTTGATGAGGCCACCCGTCTCCCGTGCGAGGCGTAGAGCGACGTCCATCAGTTCGAGTGGATCATTCATGTCCCCCATGCTGGCACACGCCGCACGCCACGCGCGCGCCGTACCGCACCACGGCCCTATGCACGTGGCACAGTAGAACAATGATCGGAGCAAGCCTCAAGGGCCTATCGGAGGACGGCACTCACGTCATCGTGGTGACCGACGATGGCGACGAGGTGCGTATCGCCGTGACAGACGAATTGCGTGGACTCGTACGCCACGCTCGCGTCACGATTCGAGACGAGCGACCGGCAACATTGGGAATGCCTCCTCGCGAGATCCAGCAACGCATCCGTGCGGGGTTGAACGCCGCCGAACTTGCGCATCTCACGGGTGAGCCCATCGAGGCGCTCGCCAAGTTTGAGGCGCCTGTCCTCGCGGAGCGCGCCTATATCGTCGAACTCGCACGGTCCACGCGCATCGGGAGGGATGCCACCTCCCCCACGCTTGGGGACCTGGTGGGAGACCGCCTGGCGGGACGAGCCATCGACCCAGCATCGGTCCTATGGGACGCATGGCGCGAGGTGGATGAGCCGTGGAGGGTTGCCGCAGACTTCGCCGCGGCGGGCCGCACGGTGCGCGCACTATGGACCTTTGATCACGTCGCCAAGGCGCTCACCGCAGAAGACGACGAGGCTACCTGGCTCACCGAGACGGAGCTTCTCGAGGCGCCGATCCCCAGGCGCCATTTGGCAGCCGTACGACCCGACGCGCCTATGCCCGCTCCGCTTGGCACGGACGCCTCGGTCCCCGCGTCGCATGACACAGACGGTGCATTCCCCGCCGATGACGAGTTTTCGGCTGGTGACGCCCTTCTTCAGGAACTAGCCGAACGAAGGGGCACTCGCGAGCCGGTCGAGATGGACGACGACGACGAGGAATTCGAGGGGTTCGGCCCTCGAAGGGGCACCGCCCCGCCCGCGCCGAGGCCCCACACCAACCCCGAGCGCCCCACAGGCCAACACACGACGATGCCCCACCCGGCGGGTTCCCAGCGCAAGCCAGTGACCCCACCGTCGGGCGAGACGGAGGTGACCCCTGCGTCGCCCGACAAACGCACCCGCAAGGGCCGGGCGTCGATCCCCAGCTGGGATGAAATCGTGTTCGGAGCCAAGAACGACTAACCGAGGATGGGGCCGTCAGCGGCCCTGTGCCAGCAGCAACGGGATCGTCAGCTCCTCGGGCGTCAACGAGCCGTGCACTCCCACCAGAGCCATCGAGCGGGCGCTCTGGATGCGAGAGTCGACCACGGTGGATCCCCCTGCCATGGCGACCACGACATCGCCGATGCGCGGGCGCGCCCGATCGGAGATAGGGCCGAACAGCCCGACCTCCTCGGCCTCGGCCTGCGTAAGCACCGCCCCGTACTCCCCCAACGCACCTTGCCAGCGCTCGGCCACCGCGTCGGCGCTTCCCTCACGTACGTGAAGATGAAGAGCCCTCGGTTCGCCGGCCACCAGGTTGACGTCGCGCGCGAGATCGGGCTCTGACCCCACGTCCCATCTCGGGGCACCCGTCACGTCCACCATTCCGTGGTCCGCCGTGATCACCATGACGGTGTCCTTGCCAAGGCCGGCGGCAAGACGTTTGAACTCGCGATCGGCGTCCTCAAGCGCGGCGACCCATTCCTCGGACTGCCAGCCGTATCGATGCCCGGCGGCGTCAATCTCACCCCAATAGCAATATGACACGCCCGGCTGGCGTGCCACACGAAGCGCCACATCGATACGGTCCGAGAGCCGTTCGGCTCCCACAAAGGTTCCACCGCGTAGCGCAGCGTGGGTGAGCCCTGATCCGGCGAACGAACCCTTGCCCATCGTGGTCACCCTGAAGCCACCGTGGGAGGCTTCCTCAAGCAGAGAGGGCATCGGCTGCCACTCCTCCGCGGGGAATGCCCCTTCCCACGAGATCAGGTTCGCGAGCTCGCCGGTGCGCTCGTTGCGGGCCGTGTAGCCCGTCATGCCGGTATGCCCCGCCCCGTGCCCAGTGCCAAAGAGCGAAAGGGAGGCGGCCGTCGTAGACGGGTAGCCCGCGGTCATCGTGTCGGAGACGATTGACCGGAGAAACGGCGCGTGACCCTTGCGCGCATCCAGTTGGTAGTGGCCAAGGCCATCGATAATGACCACCACCACGTGCTTCGCCTCGGGAATGCCAAGTCGAACGCGATCGGCTTCCGCGTCCCTCTCCGTGACCACGTGCCCTGCACCGATAGCCGCGAGAGCCGCGGGTAGGACGGCGCCCAACTCCTTGCCGCCGTAGTCGGGAAGGACAAAGCCGAGCGCAGCAAGCCGTTCGGCCGGACCCACGCCTAGCGACCTACGGCACGGTGGAGCACGCGCGCAAAGTCCTCAAGCGCGCGCACCGACTCTTGTCCATCCGCGATGACGCTCACCCTCGCAAGGGTGTCGTCCCCTGTGATGTCCCCGGTGTAGCCGTGATCCGCGTCGCACGCCTCGTCGCCGCACGTCGCGGGTTCCAGGTCAATGCGCGAGTGAATGCCCCAGCCGACCGCGAGGACCAATTCGGTGGGCACGTCGCCCTCACGAAACTTCTCGGGTTCGTGAACCACGTGCGTCAGGGCGATCGAGGTGATCGACTTGAGTTGAGCGCTTTCGACAGTGGCTGACGCGGCATGAGCCCCGCCGCTCTCGGGCCCTGCACCGTCGTCGATGTGAACCCGCAGGAGTCGCGAGTCCGTGAGCACCAGAACAGACATGTGCCTGCGGACCTCTGTCGAGTCGAAAGTCGTCTCGGCATGCACAAAGTGCGCCTTGACCTTCTCTTCGCCAATCGCGGTGCGCAAAACGTGTTGCGCGAGTGCCGGGTAATAGCCAGCACCCACAACGGCCTGGGCGAGCGTGGTCGACATAGGCACTATTGTCGCACCTGCTCGCGTGGCGCGCCGACCGGTCACGTCTCAGCGGGAGACAATGCCGTGAGTCCCCACCCATCGGAAAAATGGAGTCTGCATGTCCGAGCCCGAAGGCACCGTCGTCGACATCGACGTCAGTGCCGAGATGGAGGCTTCGTTCCTCGAGTACGCGTATTCAGTGATTTATTCGCGCGCACTGCCCGATGCGCGCGATGGCCTCAAGCCCGTTCAGCGCCGCATTGTGTACACGATGGGCGATATGGGCCTGCGTCCCGACCGCGCGCACGTGAAGTCATCGCGCGTCGTGGGCGAGGTCATGGGCAAGCTCCACCCGCACGGAGACTCGGCCATTTACGACGCGCTCGTGCGGATGGCCCAATCATTCTCGCTGCGGCTGCCGCTGGTCGATGGGCATGGGAATTTTGGGTCTCTCGACGACGGCCCTGCCGCGTCGCGTTACACCGAGGCCAGGCTCGCCACCGCATCGCTTGCGATGATCGGGGACCTCGACGAGGACACCGTCGACTTTGTCCCCAACTACGACAACAAGCTTCAGCAGCCCTCTGTGCTTCCCAGCGCAATCCCCAACCTGCTTGTCAACGGCGCCTCGGGCATCGCGGTGGGCATGGCCACGAACATGGCCCCCCACAACCTCATCGAGGTCATCTCGGCCGCCCGTCACCTTTTGGCCAACCCCAAGGCCACCCTCGACGAACTCATGAAGTTCGTCCCTGGTCCCGATCTGCCCACAGGCGGCAAGATCGTGGGACTCGACGGCATCCGGCAGGCGTATGAGACAGGCAAGGGCGCGTTCCGTACCAGGGCGACCGCGCGCATCGAGAACGTGAACGCCAAGCGCAAGGGCATCGTCGTCACGGAACTGCCGTACACGATCGGCCCCGAAAAGGTCATCGAACGCATCAAGGACGGCGTATCGAACAAGAAGATCCAGGGCATCCAGTCCGTGGTCGACCTCACCGATCGCCACCATGGACTGCGGCTCGTGATCGAAGTGCGCACCGGATTCTCGCCTGAGGCCGTACTCGAGCAGCTCTACAAGCTCACGCCGCTCGAGGAGAACTTCTCCATCAACAACGTCGCGCTCGTGGGCGGCCAACCGCGCACCCTTGGGCTCAAGGAACTCCTGCGTGTGTGGGTCGAGCACCGCATCGACGTGGTGCGCAGGAGGTCTCGCTACCGCTTGCGCGCGCGCCTCGATCGCCTGCACCTTGTCGACGGCCTCCTCATCGCGATCCTTGACATCGACGATGTCATTCAGATCATCCGCGCCTCCGAGGACAGCGGTGCTGCCCGCGACCGGCTGCGGTCGGCATTCGACCTCTCCGAGATCCAGGCGGAGTACATCCTCGAACTTCGGCTCCGCAGGCTCACCAAATTCTCGCGGCTCGAACTCGAGAACGAGAAGGCTCAGCTCATGGCGGAGATCGCCGAACTCGAGGAAATCCTCGCCTCCGACACGGTGCTCCGCTCCGTCGTGGGCCGTGAAATGGATGCCGCGGCGGCCGCCTATGGCACGCCTCGCCGGACGATTCTCTTGGCCGACTCGGGAGCCTCGACCGTGCCTGCCCTGACACTCGCTACCTCGGCCACCGCGGGAGGGCCCAAGGGATCGTTGCCCGCGGGCAAGTCCGCCTCGGTGCTCGAGATCCAGGACACCCCGTGCACCGTCCTCCTGTCGACGACGGGACTCGTGGCGCGCACATCAGATGGTGAACCCGTCAACCGCGAGGGGCGGCGCGCTCCTCACGATGCCCTCGTCTCCGTTGTCGCCACCTCCGCGCGCGCAGAGGTGGGCGTTGTGACCTCAGCGGGAAGGATCCTGCGGCTGCAGATTCTCGAAGTGCCATCGCTTCCCTCGACCGACGATCCGCCTTCGCTCGCCGGTGGTGTGCCCGTGCGCGAGCTCGTGGCGCTTGAGCGGGGAGAGGATCCCGTTGCCCTTGTCAGCCTTGACAGCGACGCTCCCCTAGCTTTGGGTACCGCCCAAGGCGTCATCAAGCGTGTCGCGGTCGAAGCCGCACCCGCACGCGACTCGTGGGAGATCATCTCGCTCAAAGAGGACGACCAGGTGATTGGCGCGGCCCCCGCAGACGATTCGGCCGAGCTCGTCTTCGTCACGTCAGATGCCCAGTTGCTGCGCTTCGCGGCGTCGGCGGTCAGGCCCCAGGGTCGCGCCGCGGGAGGCATGGCGGGGATCAACCTCGGCGCCGGCCAGTCGGCCGTCTCATTCACGGCGCTTGCGCCCGATGCCGACGCTGTGGTCGTCACGATTTCAGGATCATCCGACGGGCTTCCTGGCACCCAGCCGGGCGCCGCCAAGACGACGCCCCTCAGCGAGTACCCGACCAAGGGTCGTGCGACGGGAGGGGTGCGCGCACACCGCTTCCTCAAGGGCGAGGACAGCCTCCTGGTGGCATGGGTGGGGCTCTCCCCCGCTCGCGCCTCTGCAGGGTCAGGTCAGCCTCTCGAGCTTCCCGGCGAGGCAGGCAGACGCGACGGCTCCGGTCAGGCCATTTCGGCGCCTGTGGGCGGCATCGGCTGATGTCGATCGTGTACCGGACGGACGCGACGCTCACAGCCGACCAGTACATCGACGTGCTTGTGCGTTCAACGCTCGGGCAACGGAGACCCATCGACGATCCGGACCTCATCTCCCGCGCCCTCGCGGGTTCGGACATCCTCGTGACCGCGTGGGATGGCTCCGCGCTCGTGGGGTTTGCCAGGGCGATCACGGACTTCCACCTGCATTGCTATCTTGCCGACCTTGGCGTCGACGCAGCGTATCAACGCCGAGGGATCGGGCTTGAGTTACAGCGCGAGGTGCGCGCCCTCTTGGGGGCAGGTTGCAAGCTCAAGCTGTCTGCAGCGCCCGCGGCGTCCGACTACTACGCCCGATGCGGCTACACGAAAAACGATCGCGCGTGGGAGTTGCCCCCCGGTGCGCGTCTCGCCACCGATACCTAGCCCTTCGAGGCGCCTATTGCTCGCGCTCGAACGCCCAGTGGGGGTCCGTCAGGTACTTGGCAACCACGAGTCCCACCAGGATGGCGAGCACCGTGAGAAGCACCTGCAGGATGCCTGCGGTTGCGTCGACGTAGCGTGCCTCGTTGAGACTCACGAGCGCCTCATGTGCCAGGACTCCCGGAATCTGAACCAACGCCGCGGGAACCTGCAAGGTAATCACCGGCCATCGCCCACCCTTGGCACCCACCGCAGCGAGCAAGCCCAACACGAAGCACGCGAGGAACGTGGCAGTTTGAACCGCCATACCGTGCTCTATCAGCTCCATGCGGGGGACGTTCACGAGTCCGATTGTGGCGGCCATCAGTGCCATGCGCCATGGTGAGTTGAAAAGCAGCGCGAACCCACCGACGCCCACCATCGTCGCGATCGCCTTGATCGCCAGGTCCGCCCACAGCGGCACGCCGAACAACGGCCTCATCGAGGTGTCGAGCGGGCTGATCAGGGAAACGCCCCACACGGCGACGGCAGCGGCCACCGTCAGCGTCGTGCCATGAACCAGGCGCACGATGCCCGCCGAGTAGTCGGACTTCGCCATGTCCAGGGCCCCGGTGATGAGCACAAATCCAGGCAGTAGATACAACACCGACGAGATATAGCCGGACGCATGACTCTCGATGCCCGTCCCCATCACACCGAGGAGTGCGAGCGAACCGACGTAGACGCTGGTCGAGGTGAAGGCGGCCGCGAGAACGGTTCCGAAGGCGTTGAAGTGCCTGTGGGCGAGTTCCCTCCGCACCCATTGGCCGATGAACGCGGCCAGGAAGACGACGAGGACCTCGACAAGACGCGCCCTGTTGAGCACAGCGAAGCCCGCACATGCGGCGCCCGCGAACGACGAGTTGAGCCACTTGCTGTACATCGCGCCGTGCCGCTCGATCTCGTCGAGCTGTGAATGCACGTCGGCCGTCGTCATCCGGCTCGGAAGCGCGCGCCTGAACCGATCTAGCCTGGCGATCCGGTCGGCATTGACGCCGTGCTGCCGCAACTCGGACACCTCGGTGCGAAACAGCGTGCCGATGCGGGTCGTGGTCGTGATCTCCGTGAGCGTCACCTGCTCGGAATGCTCCGCGACGCCCAGGGACTTGGCAACAGTGGCCATGCCCTGCTTGACGCGGTAGCTTGCCGTGCCCGCCCCAAGCATCAACAGGCCGACCCGAAGGATAGCTGTGGAACGCCGTCCGAGTTCGTCGGCGTCAACGGTGGGATCGAAGGCGGGGCGCGAAGTCACGGGACCTATTGTGACTCACGCATGCCCGGGCGGCTGTGACCTCGGGCCCGAAACGCCTCCGCACTCACCGTGGAGGCCCGCCGCTTTACGGACGGACGGCTCCCAGCATGACGAGCCTCGCCGCGATCACCGAGTGCCACTGAAGGGCGCGTCGTCGCGCCTCGATCGTCACGAGCACGGCGGGTACGAAGGCGATCAAAGAGCCGACCGCGGCTCCGGTGTAGCCAAGAACGAGAAACACCGCGCCGAACGCGAGAAACAGCGCCATTCCACCGGCTGCGGCCCAATACGACCTGGCCGCGCCCGCCATAGCCCCCAACGCCCCCACATCCGTGCACTCGTGAATGGCGCGCACCGCGTCGGCTGTCAACGGACGGGGAAGGAAGCGTTCCCACCCAAGGTCGGGCAGCTGTGGATCGAGTTCGAGGTAGAGGACCATGCGATCAACAGTAGTCACGACACACGACGAGGGGCCCTAGAAACCCACGCGCTTGCGCCAGTCGAGGACCCTCTCGAGCCTGACAGAGGACACCTTGGACGCGACGGCCTCGACGAGGATCCCCACGAGTGCGGCCACACCGAAGCCGACCGCGACGGCGGTCATGGGAACTGCTGCAGCGTTGTCTCCCACTGCCACGATCCCGATCAACACACCGAGTCCCACACTCACGATTGCGGTGAAGACCCGTGACCCACGGCCCTTCCGCTCGAGCATCCACAAGTGGTCCATGAGGTCGACCTCGCGGTCGGCATCCATCAGCTCGGTCTCAAGCGTCGCGCAGCGGCGCGGCAACCCGACCACGGATTCGAAACGGAAGATTCGGCGAGACCCCACGGGAAGCACCTGGGCGCGCTCGTGGTACGTCGTGGGATGCACGGGGCATGGGGCCGGTGTCGCGTCGATCATGCGTCGATTCTCGCACGATCCATGCCCTCGCCACCCGCGACAATAAACTCGCGTCGGGGCCCCACGTCGTTGCCCATGAGCAGCTCAAAGACGCGCTCGGCGGCCTCCGCGTGCTCGGCTGTGATCCGGCGCAGCGTCCTCTTGCCAGGGTCCATGGTGGTGACCGCCAATTGGTCGGCGTCCATCTCGCCAAGACCCTTGTACCGCTGGACGTCGTCCTTGACCTTGCGACCCGACCTCTTGAGCTCGCGCACGGTCTCTTGGAGTTCGGACTCCGAGTACGTGTAGATGTACTCCTTGTCTCGTCTTGAGGAACCACTTACCTCGAGCCTGTGCAACGGCGGCACTGCGGCGTATACACGGCCCGCGTCCACGAGTGGGCGCATATACCGGAAGAAGAGGGTGAGCAGAAGCGTACGGATATGTGCGCCGTCGACGTCGGCGTCGGTCATCAGGATGATCTTCCCGTAGCGAGCCGCGTCCAGATCGAACGTGCGCCCCGATCCGGCGCCGAGCACCTGGATAATGCTCGCGCATTCGGCGTTGTGCAGCATGTCCGTGACGGACGCCTTCTGCACGTTGAGGATCTTGCCTCGGATCGGCAGCAGCGCCTGGAAATCGGATTGCCTCGCGAGCTTGGCGGTGCCGAGAGCGCTGTCTCCCTCAACGATAAAGAGTTCCGACTGCTCGATGTTGTGGGTGCGACAGTCCGCAAGCTTGGCGGGAAGCGAGGATGTCTCAAGCGCATTCTTGCGTCGCGAAATCTCCTTCTGCTTCCGGGCCGCTACTCGCGCCCGCATCTCCGCGACGACCTTCTCAAGCACAGTGTTCGCCTGAGCCTTGGTGTCCCGCTTGGTCGAATTGAGCACGGCGGCCAGTTCGGTCTCAACTACCTTGGCCACGATCGCGCGCACGGCGGTCGTGCCCAGGACTTCCTTGGTCTGTCCCTCGAACTGCGGCTCCGAGAGCCGCACGGTGACCACGGCCGTGAGGCCCGCCATGATGTCGTCCTTCTCGATCTTTTCGACGCCGTCCTTGGCCATAATCTTGAGCCTGCGCGCGTTTGCCTCGATGAGTTTGCGCAGCGTCTTGACGAGTCCCTGTTCAAAGCCTGCGAGGTGTGTCCCGCCCTTGGGCGTCGAGATGATATTCACAAAGGTGCGCACCTCGGTGTCGTATCCGGTGCCCCAGCGCAGCGCCACGTCGACGTGGCAGTCACGCTTGACCTCTTCAGAGACCATCTGGCCGCCCGGCTTCAGCACGGGCACCGTCTCGACATAGTGGCCGTCGCCCGAGAGTAGCCACGTGTCCGTCACGCCGGCATCAGGTGCGATGAAGTCGACAAAGTCCCTGGCGCCGCCCTCGTAGCGGAAGGATTCTTCCGTCGGATTGAGCGGGTCCCTGTTGTCGGAGACCGACAGCGTGAGCCCAGGAACGAGAAACGCCGTCTGCCTGGCCCTGGTGACGAGTTCCTCGTATGAGATACCCGCCTGCTTGTTGAAGATCTGACGATCGGCCCAGTACCGGATCCGGGTGCCGGTCACGTTCTTTCCCACCTTGCCGACCACCGTGAGTTCGGAACCGGTGAGGAAGGGAGAGAACTCCGCGTCGGGCGTCGGCCCGCTCGCCGGGTCCGCCCATCGGCCGGGCTCTCCGCGCCTGAACGCCATGTGATGCGTCTCTCCACCACGGTTGACCCACACGTCGAGCCTCTCGCTCAGCGCGTTCACCACCGAGGCGCCCACACCGTGCAGTCCACCGGACGCGGCATAGGAACCGCCGCCGAACTTGCCTCCCGCGTGGAGTTTGGTCATGACGACTTCGACACCGGTGAGGCCCGTCTTCGGCTCGATGTCGACGGGAATACCTCGCGCCGTGTCACGCACCTCGATCGAGTCGTCAGGGTGGAGGATCACCTCGATGCGGTCGCCAAACCCGCCGAGGGCCTCGTCCACCGAGTTGTCGATGACCTCCCACATGCAGTGCATGAGGCCTCGAGAGTCGGTGGTACCGATGTACATGCCGGGGCGCTTGCGCACGGCGTCGAGTCCCTCAAGGACGGAAAGATGGCGCGCGGAATAGTCAGAACTCACGCCGGAAGTCTAGGCGTGACCGCCGACAGCTCAGGAGGGGCGCGCTGAACCTGTCGCAGTTCGCCCCGTGCGCCACTGCATCGGGGCCCCAAATACCTCGGGCGGAAACTCGATGTTCGGGGAAAAGACGAACCCGAGCGAGGCGTACAGAGGCCTCGCAGCGAGGGAGGACTGGAGTTCGAGCACCTCGACGGACTCGACGACGGCCCATTCCATAATGGCGCCCATGATCGACCGCGCCAGGCCTCGGCGCTGATGCTCCGGATCGGTCACGACCCACTGCACGTAGCCCCGGAGCGCGGAACTCGCGCCCGGCAGAGGGAGGCGTGGGCTGCGGTTGACAAAGCCGCATGCCGCAAGAGCGCCGGCCGATTCTTCATCGTCGATCACCCAGCCATGCAGATCTGCACCCAAGCGCGATTCCAGTTGCGCGCGTCCCAGGTCACGCCATGCGGCGTCGACGCCCATGCCCCCGCTCGCGTACATGAGGGCACCAAGGCGCAGGATCTCTGGCACATCGCTGGCGAGAGCGACACGGGGCAACCCCGTCATTCCCGTCACCTCTGCCGCGACGGTGAGTCAGGCGCGGCGTCACCCCGTAGCGCCATCATCGCTATGTTGTCGGTTTTCACAAAGAAGCCGAATTCCTCATACAGCGGCTGGCCGAGCAACGTGGCGTGGAGTTCAACGACCTCGATGCCGCGCCTATCCGTCTCCGCCAACAACGCCCGCATGACGGCCCGCGCGTAGCCCTTGCGGTGATGCTGAGGTGCCGTTGACACCCACTGGATGTACGCGGCCAAATGAGACTTGCGACCTGGACGCGGCAGCCTCGGCACGATGTTGATGAGCCCACAGGCCGCGAGGCCGCCTTCCGCGGCGTCGATCACCACGCCATACAGGTCATGCCCCAGTCGCTCTTTGACCCACGATGTCGATTCGAGGGCCCATGCCGGCGTGGGGCGAGCACCCACACTCGCGTACATCAAGGCGCCCAAGTGGACGATCTCAGCGGCATCGGCAGGCTCGGCAGCTCTCACGGAGGACGCTCTCATCGACGACTACTTCCAGGCGACTGCAACGATGACGTTCACGGCGGTCAACGCCACAATCAGGCGCGCGGACTGTGCCATCACCGTCTTCTTCGCATTCATCTCGGCCACCGCGGCCACGCCCAAGGCGATGAGGAGTTTCACGCCAATCTTTATGTGGTTCGCGTCGTCGGCGTCGTCGCCCGTGAACACGAGTGCCGCCAGGGCCAAGCCGGTGACGAGTTGCGCGCGAGCGCCCCACAACGTCACGGGTGTGGTCAGTCTTCCTCCGGTACGCCACTGCTCGAGCGCGCCGCCGAGGATCGCGGCAAGGCCTAGGAAGTGCAGGATCAGCAAGGTGGCATGCAGGGCGTCCATATAAGTCTCCTTGGGGTCTAAGGCGATCGTAATGCCTGGCTCCTCGCCGGCATGGCGCTCGTAGCCATGCCTCTACGCTAGCCGCATGGAATCGACAGCCGTGCGCTCGCCGATACGCGGCACTCTCTACGCGCTCCTCGCGGCGGCGCTGTTCGGCGTCAACGGATCGCTCTCTAAGGTGGTGATCGCCGCGGGGCTTACCGCGCAGCAGGTGACGGTCATGCGTCTCGCCATGACTGTCGTCCTGTCCGCCATCGGCGTGCTGATCGTGGGACGTCGCCACTTCGCCGTGACGCGGCGCGACCTCTTCGGACTCGCGCTGCTCGGCGTGGGAGGCCTTGCGATGGTGCAGTGGCTCTACGCCGCCGCCATCTCGATGCTTCCCGTCGGTGTCGCATTGCTGTTCGAGTACACGGCGGTCATCCTGGTGGCCCTCACGGCGTGGCTCGTCTTTGGCGAGAAAATCGCCTCACGGCTGTGGTGGGCAATTGGCGCCGTCGTCGTTGGCCTTGCCGTCGTGGCCCAGGTGTGGGACTCCCATCTGAGCCCACTGGGGGTCGCGGCAGGCCTGGGCGCCGCGGTGGCCTTCGCGTTCTACTTCCTCGCGGGAGAGAAGGTGGTCACTCAGCGGCATCCGCTCGCCGTGTCGTTCTGGGCCTCCGTCTTCGCGACGGCCTTCTGGGCCATTTTTTCGCAGTGGTGGCGCATCGACGCGTCGCTCTTCACGCGCCATACTTCCCTCACAGGGGCGCTCGACCAGGTGGCGCCTCCCCTGTGGCTGCCGCTCCTCGGAATGCTAGTCCTGGGAGGCTTCGCGCCCTTCGTGCTTCTCTTCATGGCTCTCAGGCACGCCTCGGCGAGCGCCGTGGGAGTGACGGCCTCGTCCGAGGTGTTGTTCGCGTTCGCCGTCGCGTGGATCTGGCTCGGAGAGACGCTCACGCCCCTCCAACTGGGAGGGGCCGCCGTTGTCTTTGCGGGGATCGTCGTGGCACAAACCGCGCGCCACTCCCCCACCGCGGCCCTCGAGCCCCCAGCAATCGGTGAGCTACAGCTTCCAGGCCTGTAGAGGCCTCCCCGAAGCGATCGAGGACGAGCTCGCTTCAGGGTTCCGCTACTTCTCGACCTGAGACACGTCCCTGACGGCCCCGCGTGCCGCGCTGGTGGTCATGGCGGCATACGCCCTGAGCGCGTGCGATACGACGCGTTCCCTGACAGGCTTCCACGCCTCGGGCCCGCGGGCCTCCATGGCGGCACGTCGCCTGTCCAGTTCGCCGTCGGGGAGAACAAGGTCGAGGGCACGCGTCGCGATGTCGATACGAATCGTGTCACCCTCCTCCACAAGCCCAATCGCACCGCCCTCTGCGGCCTCAGGGGAGACGTGACCGATGCTCAGGCCCGACGTTCCTCCCGAGAATCGCCCGTCGGTGATCAGCGCGCACGACTTGCCCAGGCCCTTGCCCTTAAGGAACGACGTCGGGTACAGCATCTCCTGCATCCCTGGTCCCCCGCGCGGGCCCTCGTACACGATGACGACGACGTCGCCGGCGACGATCCGGCCATTCAGGATCGCGTCGCAGGCCAGGTCCTGGGAGTGGAAGACCCTGGCGGGACCCTCGAAGTGGAAGATCGACTCGTCCACGCCCGCGGTCTTGACGATGCTCCCGTCTTCGGCGAGGTTCCCGTAGAGCACGGCGAGGCCACCATCCTGGGTGTACGCGTGCTCGACGTCCCTGATGCAGCCCCTCTCCCTGTCGGAATCGGCTGTCTCAAAGTACGAGTCCTGAGAGAACGCAGTCTTGCTGCGCACCCCACCAGGCGCAGCCAGTGCGCGCCGATGCGCGGCGTCGGTCGCCGACGAGCGCCCGATGTCGTTGACATCGATCGCCTCGCCGATCGTGGACTCGTGCACCGTATAGGGCGCACGGTGGATGAGCCCAGCGTGGTCGAGCTCCCCCAGGATCGAGAGGATCCCTCCCGCGTGGTTGACATCCTCGACGTGGTACTGAGAAGACGGCGCGACCTTGCAGATATTCGGCACCCTGCGGCTCAGCCTGTCGATGTCCTCCATGGTGAACGTCACGCCGGCCTCGTGGGCGATGGCCAAGAGGTGGAGCACCGTGTTGGTGGACCCTCCCATGGCGATATCAAGCGTCATGGCGTTCTCGAACGCCTCCTTGGTCGCGATCGATCGCGGCAGGACCGATTCGTCACCGTCCTCGTAGTACGACTTCGCCATCTCGACGATGCGCTTGCCCGCGTCCTCGAAGATGTTCCAGCGGGTGGCGTGCGTGGCGACGAGCGTGCCGTTGCCGGGAAGCGCCAGGCCAAGCGCCTCGCACAGGCAGTTCATGCTGTTCGCGGTGAACATCCCGGAGCACGAGCCACACGTGGGGCACGCGGACCGCTCGAGCTCGCGAATCTCGTCATCCGTCACGGAGTCATCGCTCGCGTCCACCATCACGTCCACGAGGTCAAGAGACCTCGCTCCCCGCTTGCCTCCGATGGTCCCAAGAACCTTGCCGGCCTCCATGGGCCCACCGGAGACCACGATCGTCGGGATGTTGAGCCGCATCGCGGCCATGACCATTCCGGGGGTGATCTTGTCGCAGTTGGAGATGCAGATGAGCGCGTCCGCACAGTGTGCGTTGACCATGTACTCGACGCTGTCGGCGATCAGGTCGCGACTCGGCAGGGAGTACAGCATTCCCCCATGCCCCATCGCGATCCCATCGTCGATGGCGATCGTGTTGAACTCGGCTCCCCAGCCGCCTGCCTCATCAATGACCTTCTTGACTCGCTGACCCATGTCGTGAAGGTGCACGTGTCCAGGAACAAACTGCGTGAAGCTGTTGGCAATCGCGATGATGGGCTTGCCGAAGTCCCCTTCGACCATTCCGGTGGCCCTCCAGAGGGAGCGGGCGCCGGCCATGGCCCGCCCATGAGTGCTGGTTTTGCTGCGATATTCAGGCATAACAGCATCGTATGCACCCGGTCCGTGCCGTGACGCTGCGCGCCGCGCGAGGGACGTCACACGGACCCCTTGTGAGCGCCGCAACCCCGCCCAAGGTCCCAAGCCGCGCGCTTGTGCCGCGCCCATTCAGTGCTGAACGCACGCTCACCGGCGGGAACCGTGCGATCCCGTTACCCACGCCGCGTGCGACGTGCCGCGATGACCATATGTCCGCACCGCGCCCCGCGCAACGAGTGGTCGGGAGAGACGCGGAACTGGCCTCTCTGCTCGAGGCCTTCGAGGCAAGTTGCCATGGCGAACCGCGCGCGGTCATTATTCGAGGCGAGGCAGGGATCGGCAAGACGCGCCTCATCAACGAGTTCCTGCGCGTGGCCAGCGACCACGATCACGAGCGGCTGCCGGCCGTTGTCGCGACGGGCCAGTGCATCGACCTCGGCTCGATAGGCGCCCCATTCACGCCGATCCGACGCATGCTCCACGAGCTTCACACGGGAGTGGGTGACGAGGTGTTCCGCGCAGCGGTGGGCGGCACGGCGACCCTCGCCACCATCGGCACACTCGTGCCCGAGATCGGCTCCGACGCGCCAGCAGGCCTCAACGGAGGAGCGTCGTATGTGGCCGAGGCGATCGAACGGCTCCTTGAGGAGTTGTCGGCCCACAGCCACGTCATCCTGGTACTCGAGGATTTGCACTGGGCGGATACCACCACGCTGGATCTGCTGAAGACCCTCGCACCCACACTGCACGGCTCTCACGTCACGCTCATGGCCACGTATCGAACCGACTATGTCGGCCGCGGGCATCCGCTACGAGCGGTCATCGGGGAACTCGAGCGCAGCCGCACCGTTTCCTTTGTCGATGTGGCCCGTCTGAATCTCGAAGGCGTCAGCGAACTCGCGCAGGAACTTGGCGGAGGAACGCTCACCGTCGATCAGATTGACACGGTACTCGCCCGGAGTGAAGGCGCTCCTTTCTTCGTCGAAGAACTGACCCGTCTGCGCGATCAGCCGTTGCCAGGGACGCTACGAGACGTCGTCCTTGCCCGGTATGAGCAGCTCAGCAATCTGGCCAAGCAGGCCGTCGGCGTGGTGGCCGTCGGCGGAATGCACCTCGACGACGAGACGCTGCAGCGGGCGTGGCGCGCCGACCCCACCGAACTCGCGCATGCGGTACGCGAGGCCATCACGGACGGAATCGTGACGTCCGACGGTGACGGCTATACCTTCCGCCACGCCCTGATCCGGGAGGCGGTATACGACGACCTCCTTCCACAGGAGCGAACCACGGCGCACCGTGCCATCGCGGCCGTTCTTCAGGAACGCGTCGACGGAGGGCAGACCGAGCTTGCCGGCGCGGTCGCCGAACACTGGCTTGCGGTCCACGATGCCACCAAGGCGTTCGATGCCATCGTGGTCGCCGGCGCCCGAGCGCGATCCGACTTTGCGCCCCAGACAGCTGCTCGTCTCGGGGAGCGTCTGCTCGCGCTATGGCCACAGGTCGACGACGCGGAGGAACGCGCTGGGACCACACCCGCGGGAGTTGCGGCCCAAATTGCGGATGACTATGTGGATGGGGCTCGCGGACATGCCGCCTTGCGTGTGGCCGAGTTGGGGCTCGCGTCGGCGCCTGCGGACGCGATACTCGAGAGGGCTCGACTGCACCTCGCCGCGGCGGACGCCTTCTTTTCTGACACAGGGAAGACCGCGGTCGCGCACCTGGACTCGATCGAGACGCTTCTGGCAACGATGGATGGTTCGGAGTCGCGTGGCGTGCTCGCCCGCGCCCGCGCGATGCGGGCCTTCGAGGCCACGGGCGGGGATGAGAAGATGGCGCTCGCCAACGCGGCGCTGGACCTAGCCGAGACCATCGACGACGTGGACACGCTCTGTTCGGTATTGAGACGACGAGCCATCGTGCTGCAGCAATTGGGCGACCACGAGGGATCGCTCGCCGACACTCGACGATCCTTCGAGCTGTCACCGGTCGGCTCGAGCCCCAGGCTCATCGGATACATCAATATGTGCGACGCCTTAAGAGTCATGGGACGTTTTACGGAGTCAATCAACATCGGAGTTCAGGTCCTGGTCGAGGCCGTCGACTCCGGGCAGGAACGGGGCTACGGCACAAGCCTGCACGTGAACCTGGCCGACACGTTGATCGCCGTCGGCCGGGTCCAGGAGGGTCTCGCTCACGCACGGCGCGCCAGAACGCTACTTCGCGGAGAGTAGGCACGCTGGATCGCGGTGGCCGCGATTCCAGAGGCCTGGGCCGACGTGTGGGCCGACGACGTGGCCGGCTACGAGCGGATGTTACTCACCACTGCGCCAGTGAGGCAGGGCCTCGCTGGTCTGATCGAAGACGACGTGTACTGGCAGGTTTTGGCGCTTGACGCGGCCGTGGCTCGCTCGTCGGACGCGTCTCACGGCAACCGCGCGAGCTTTGTGGCGGACGACCTCACGCGCGCGACCTCGGTGTTCTCGGACGAAATCGACGAGCAACCGGAGATGTGCAGGGAGCTGCTGGTATCGGTTGGCCGCGCGTGGGCCACGCTCTCTGGACTCGAGCAGAAACCGGACCCCCGACTCGCGGCTCGCATGCGGGAAATCCACGCAATCGTCGAGAGCGACGGCGTCGCCAAGCCCTACGCGCTGATCGGCGACGCGTTTCTACGGGAGGCCGCGGGCGATGCTGGCGTTCTCGACGCTTGGCGAAGGGGCATGGCGCTTATCGAGGACATCTCGTCGCCGGTGGCCGTGCCCGTCAGGATCGAGCATGAGGCGAGGTACCGCCTCGGCCTGGCGCTTGCCGCCTCCGGCGAAAAGACCGAAGCCATCGCGCTCCTACGACGAGTGGCGGCGGAGGCCCCGCCCCACGGCATGGACCTCTTCGCGCGCTGGGCCCGTGAGGCCCTGACACGGATGGGCTCGGGGAGCACCGCGACCTCAGGTCCTTTCGACGACCTCACGCCACGAGAACTCGAGGTCCTTGCCCTCGTCGCGGAAGGCCTCACCAACCGTGCCATCGGCGCCCGGCTCTGTATGTCACCCAAGACCGCGAGCGTCCATGTGTCCGCGATACTCGCGAAGTTCGGCGCGAAGAACCGCGCCGAAGCCGCCGCGTATTACACCTCGCGCCAGGCAAGCGACCGCAACTAGGACGCTGAGCGCCCACAAGATAGGGCAGATGCCCGATGCGGGACCCTCTCCTTAGACGACAGAGGCATGCTCGTCAGCACGCCGACCACACGTCGGTCGCACCAAGGGGCCCCATCATGAGCAGCAGCACCTACACCGTCACCTATGTTCCGACGTCTCCTACGGGGCTCGCCGAACGCAACGAACGGCGTCGTCGTCAACTCGAAGCGATTGGAGCAGACGCTCCAACGCCGCGCCGCGCGGGTCCCGTGCGTGCCCGTTTCGCCGTGTTGCTCAAGGCCCCCAGGCAGGCGCTTTCCGACGCGTTGAGGACCGAGATCGCGCCCGGCTAGACCTCAAGCCTGCCGCGTCTCATTCATCGTCGCGGTCAAACCTCTTGATTTCGTCGCCATCCTCCGACGGCATCCGGCGAATGAGGTGGTCGGCCAGGCGATAGACGGTCTCCGCGTCTTGGGTGAGCACGACATCAAAGAGGTCCTCATGCGGCATCCACCGCGTGGCGACGATCCCGACCGCGAGCGAGTCCGCGAGCAGAACCAAAAAGGCCTGGTTTCGCAGCGGGTCTCCGGGAGACACGACCACGTGGCGCCAGCCTGGCAGGCTCTTCGATGCGCCGGGGCGCCCGAATATCGCGCACAATACCGCCGTCTCACTCAGCTGGCCGAGGATACCAACATCGAACAACGCCTCGAGCGCTACGCCGTTGGGGTGCCTAATCAGGACGACCGGACGAGAGCGCGTCGTCATCGCCTGCCTGATAAAAAAGCCTGCTATCTCCAGCAGAGCCTCTGCGGTCATGGTCTGGGAAGACTTCTCCTCAACGATCGCCCGCAACGAGGTCGACCCTCGGGAGCGCCGCGAGACACCCACCAGCGGGACCACCACGCGGGATGCGGTCATCGGCGCGGAGAGCGGCTCGGGCCGACCGAGGTGATACCCCTGGCCGAGGGAGGCGCCGAGGGCGCGGGCGAGCTTCGCCTCGACCGATGTCTCGATGCCCGTCACGATGAGGGTCACGCTGTTGCTCTCCACGTGCTTCAGCAGCGGACCCAGCGACGGAGCAAAGCCTCCGGGCGAATCTTTCTGGAGCATCCGCATGTCGAGCTTCACGACGTCGGCAGCGAGAAGAGGGAGCACCGAGAGACATCCGGGGCTCGAGGAGACGTCGTCGACGGACACACCCCAGCCGAGCTGACGCGCCCGATCGACAGTGGCCAAGACGCCCTCAGGATCCGAAGCGAGTGCCGCGTCGCTCAACTCGATAAACACCCTCAGCGATGACTGCGCGCGCGCCACAAACGCGTAGATGTCAGGGGGGCACTGGTCGATGCGCAGGCCTACAGAGACATTGACAAAGAGCGAGGCCGACTTTGGCGCACCGGCACGAATGAACGCCTCAAAGGCAGAGCCAAGGCATACCCAATTGAGCATGGACTGCAGCCCAGCGAGCTCCGCCTGATGAAAGAGCTGGGCCGGCGAAGCGAAACGAGAGCCCTCGGGCCCTCGGCACAAAGCCTCGTATCCGACGATCTCCCCCGTCGCCAAATCAACGAGAGGCTGAAACACGGTCGTGACGAGGCGATCGCTCAGGATGGCTGCGAACGCGACAGAGTCGGCCTCCGCGTCGTCGATGAGTTCGGTCATGTCCTTGGTGTCTTCCGAGTGGTGAGCGCCCGCGGCCTAGGGAGCCACGGGACGGCGCGCCACGACGGCATCATCGTCAGACGCCTTACTCTCATGTTTCACGATGATTCCGCCTCCCTAAGTGTGGCTACGCCCACCTATCGGCGCGCATGAGCAATTCGTCAGGGATTGGGAGAAGCAGACTAGTCGAGGTAGTCGCGCAGCACCTGTGAACGCGAGGGGTGGCGCAGCTTCGACATCGTCTTGGACTCGATCTGGCGGATGCGCTCACGGGTGACCCCGAACACGCGGCCGATCTCGTCAAGCGTCTTGGGCTGACCGTCGGTCAGGCCAAAGCGCATGCCGACGACGCCGGCCTCGCGGTCGGACAGCGTGTCCATCACCTTGCTGAGTTCCTCCTGGAGGAGCGTGAAGCCCACCGCGTCGGCGGGAACCACGGCCTCGGAGTCCTCGATCAGGTCACCAAACTCGCTGTCGCCGTCCTCACCCAAAGGGGTGTGAAGGGAGATGGGCTCACGGCCATACTTCTGGACCTCGACCACCTTTTCGGGCGTCATGTCCAATTCCTTGGCCAGTTCCTCAGGGGTGGGCTCGCGGCCCAGGTCCTGGAGCATCTGACGCTGCACGCGGGCGAGCTTGTTGATGACCTCGACCATGTGCACCGGGATACGAATGGTGCGGGCCTGGTCGGCCATGGCGCGCGTGATGGCCTGACGGATCCACCAGGTGGCGTACGTCGAGAACTTATAACCCTTGGTGTAGTCGAACTTCTCGACCGCGCGGATCAAGCCCAGGTTGCCCTCCTGGATGAGGTCAAGGAAGAGCATGCCGCGACCTGTGTAGCGCTTGGCAAGGGACACTACGAGGCGCAGATTGGCCTCGAGCAGGTGGTTCTTGGCGTGGCGACCGTCGTTGGCGATCCATTCGAGTTCACGGCGGGCCTTGGGCGCCATCTTGTCACCCGAGCCCAGCTTCTCCTCGGCAAACAGGCCAGCCTCGATGCGCTTGGCGAGGTCGACTTCCATCTCTGCGTTGAGCAGAGCGACCTTACCGATCTGCTTGAGGTAGTCCTTGACGGGGTCGGCGGTAGCGCCTGCCGTCATGACCTGCTGGACAGGAGCGTCGTCGTCCTCACCGGACAGCACGTACCCGGTGACGGCCTCGTCGGCCTCTTCCGTGTCCTTGTCGGCGCCCTCGCCCTTGGCTGTAGTCGCCTTGTCGGCGTCCCCGTCGGCGACGACTACGCCATCTGCAACCACTTCGGCCTCGGCCGCTGCGGCAGCGGCCTTTTTCGCGGCGGCTGTGGTCTTAGGCGCGGCCTTGCGAGCACGCGTCTTGGGGGTGGTGTCCTGTGGTGCAGGTGTAGCGGACGTGGTGTGCTCCTTAGGGGACGATGCGGGGGTAGAGCCAGGTCGGCCGGATCGCGGGGCGCTGGTGGAGCCAGATCCTTTGGGCGACACAGGCGTCCTCTCCGTTGAGCAGTCAGGGGATTGCCGTGGCCTTGAGCCGCGCAGCAAATTCACTAAATTGTAGCGCCTCTGTCAACGTCCGACGCCCACCGGATATGCCCACCTAGGGTCAGCGGGCGGTTTCACCCGCTATCCCCCGATATGCGCCTACGCCGCCGCCAGCCAGCCGGGTGGCATATGAGCATCGAGCGCACAAGAGACCAACTCCGCCAGCCTGTACCCAGGTTGAGTCGCGAGCGCACTTGCTACCGACGCACCAGCCGAAACATCATCACCGCTCCACCACTGGGCGAGGCCTGCAAGCGTAAACGACGGCGCCGCATGCGCGCCACATAGCCACGCAAGATGGTCGGAGATCGCCTCAATGGCTGCCACCACGACAGGGTCGGGCCGCACAGCGTTCTCCTCGGTGATCATGACCGAGAGTGCCTCACGTACTCCCAGCGCGCCAGGATCTCGACACAGGGCATCTGCGACGGCCTGACTGCCCGGAACCATATCGATGACGGCCGCGTCCCTCACCACCACATCACGAAGACCCGCGGCAAGCTTCCCCGCTTCAGCGTCCGTGGGTAGCTTTCCTTCGCGTGCACGCGCGACGGCGAGACGCCAGCTCTCGAGGTGGCGGGCCCTCCATCTCGCATCGGGTGGGGCCGTTCGTGACGTGCGGTTGCGGGTGCCGGCGCTCGACTCGCTCTCGCGTTCCGCCTTGTCGCGAGCCCTCCACGCCCGCCCGAAGGCCGCGTTGGCGGCCTTGCGCCGGCTCGCTGGGGCCCGATCACGCATCGGTGCGTGGGACGCCAGGGACGAATAGCTGCCGAGCCCGTCGGTCGCGTTGCCCACGCATGGCTGCGGAACTGGCCGGCCGCCGTCGGGACAACAGCGCGGATCGGGACAGTCGGGAGTGCGGAACCTCCCGTCCGCAGCGACCCACCAATCAACGACCTCAACATGTCGCTCGAGACGTGTCCTCAACGCGTCGAGAGCCACACAGTTGAGCTGACTGCCCCGATTCCTGAAGCTCACGAGAACCACCGCCGTCGCCCGCGCCCTAGCCAGCAGACCGAATACGGTCGACGCGACCTGGTCGGCGACCTCCGGCACCAGGCACTCACTCCGGTCAACACGGACAAGAGGTGCGACCCGGCCGGCGCGCGAGACGCCCACCACCACAAGGGAGTCGACAGGGGTGAAGCCCAAAAGGCTCGGAACGGAAGCGATGAGCTCCCCTGGAGTACGCAAGTGAACGGTCATAGGTCCACGATCGAACGCCGGGCGCACCACGCGCGCTGCGTGGGGCGATCGCTGAGGACAACGGCGCGGCAGGCGGGATGGGTACGACCCTCGCCTACGCTGGCACTCATGGATGAGGAAAGGACCTCGGCGAGTATTGACCGCGCCGTCAGCTCCGCAATGAACAGGATTGCGGGATTCGTCGAGCCTCTGGCCGCGCCCGCGGATGAGCTCCTCGCGCCGCTGACTCGCCTTTCATCCCGAGGCAAGCGGCTCAGGGCGAAGCTCCTCCTGAAGGGCCACGAAGCGGCCGGCGGCGGGCGGATGGACGCCGCGGTGAGAGTCGCGGCCGCACTCGAACTGTTTCAAGTAGCGGCGCTCGTCCACGACGACGTCGTCGACGACTCGGACACCAGGCGCGGACTACCTTCAACGCACCGCGCCATCCAAGACCTCCACACCTCCTCGAACTGGAGGGGCGATAGCGCCCGCTTTGGTACGAGTAGCGCGATCCTGGCCGGAGACCTCGCTCTCATGGCCTGCATGGGCGAACTCGTAGGCGCACTCGTGGGCGTCGACGCTGAGGTTGCCACTGCCGTAGGAGACCGTTTCACCTCGATGGCCACGGTCTGCACCGCGGGTCAGTATCTCGACCTCCGCCTCGCGGCGCAGCCCATTGAGCTGCTAGCCGAAGAGCGCGAGGCGATTCTCGCGGTCATGCGCGCCAAGACCGCCTCGTACACGACGGTCGGTCCGCTCGCCATGGGAGCAGCGCTCGCCGGATGCCCTCCCGAACAGGTAGATGCGTGGGCCGCCGTCGGTGTCCCGTTAGGCGTCGCATTTCAGTTGAGGGACGACGTGCTGGGTGTCGTTGGCTCGGAGGCGGAAACGGGAAAGCCTGCGGGAGACGACCTGAGAGAGGGCAAGCGGACGCTCCTCCTCGGCCATGCGTTCTCGGTGGCGGACGCCCAAGACCGCGAACGGCTCGTGAACGCACTCGACGGAGACGCCGAGTCCGTTGCCCAAGCGGTCGACGTCATGGTGCGGTCCGGCACCATCGACGCCGCGGAAGCCGAAATCTCGCGCTACGCCTCGGAGGCGAAGTCAAATCTCGAGGCGATCTCGATGACTTCACTTCACCGCCAGCGGCTCCTCGCGTTCTTCGACGCCACGACCGTCCGCGTCGCCTGAACCTCTGCTCGAGACCTCAATATCGGTCTTAGCCTTCCCCCCACGATCGAGGATGCGGTAGGCCAGTAGTTTGATGCGGTCGTTGACGAGCGCCCACACGAGCGCATAGCCCCACACGAAGCCAGCCCAACCCCACCCGAGGGGCGTCATGAACACGCCGTAGACGGCGATCAGGGTGGCGACGGCCTGGGTTCCAACGACGGCCATCCACAGGACCTTGGCTGGCCGAAGGGACCACCATGGCCCGCGCGTGCGTGTCAGGAAGATCGTCAGGTGTCCCGCAACCGAGAGCTTGAGATACATCAGCGTCTGCACGTGGTCGGTGTCGAGGTCGAAGACACGTTCGCCTAGGTAGAAGAGCAGGAACGCGGAGACAACGCCCGCCACGCCAAGCACGGTAGAGACACCCAGGACGACGCGCATATTCCACGCCTCGGGCCGCATCCGGTAGCGCACGTTGTCGTAAGCGATCGACAGGATCGCGCCGTCGTTCAGGATGGCGAGCATCACGATCATGATCGCCGTGACGGGGTAGAAGTTGAACACCAGGATCGCCAAGGTCATGAAGAGCAACACACGCAGGGTCTCCGCGATGCGATAGATCGCATACGAATTCATGCGTTGGAAGATCCTGCGGCTTTCCTCAATGGCCTCGACGATGACCGAGAGACCGGGAGTGAGAAGGACGATATCGGCGGCGGCACGCGCCGCATCGGTCGCGCCCGACACCGCGATGCCGCAATCGGCTTTCTTGAGCGCGGGCGCGTCATTCACCCCGTCGCCGGTCATCCCAACAATGTGGCCTCGCTGCTGCAGCACATCGACGATGTGATACTTATGCTCGGGGAAGACCTGAGCGAAGCCGTCGGCCGCCTCGATCGACTCCCCCATCTCGTCGGTCTCGCGCTTTGCCGTGTCGCCCAGCCCTGCGGCGTCGAGGACGTGGGTACCCAGGCCGACCTTTGCGGAGGTCTCCTTGGCAATGGCGAGGGCGTCGCCCGTCACCATCTTGAGCGTCACGCCCATCTTTTTGGCGGCCGCGATCGTCGCCTTGGCATCGTCGCGCGGCGGGTCAAAGAGGGGCAGGACCCCCAGGAACTGCCAGCCGCCGTCGCCATCGGCACGGGCCACTCCGAGCGACCGGAAGCCGCGCACGGCGAAGTCGTTCACCGCCGTGTCGACAGCCACAGCCACCTCTTCGGTATTGGCCGCTAGAGCCAGGATGACCTGCGGGGCGCCCTTGGTCACCTTAAAGTCGGGAGAGTCCGTGGGGCCGCCGGTCACCGTGGCCTCGGTGCGCTTGTGCACGGGATCAAACGGTTCGAAGTGCCTCACGGTGTACTCATCAAAGACGGCCCTGTCGGTGAGCCCGTCAAGCACCGCGAGGTCGATGGGGTCGTCGTTATCTGGCCGAGACGCCAGCGCCCCCGCAAGGACAACCTCGGCAGTGGCAATTCCGTCGATGCAGTAGGGGTCTCCCAGGGTGAGGGTGTTTTGGGTCAGGGTGCCCGTCTTGTCTGCACACAACACATCTACGCCGGCGAGCTCCTCGATCGCTACAAGCTTGCTGACGATGGCCTTCCTCTTAGCCAGCTTGCGCGCGCCCACGGCCATGGTGACCGACAGCACGGTGGGCATCGCCACGGGGATAGCCGCGACCGTCAGCACGAGCGCGAATTGCAGGGTAGTCATGACCTCGTCGCCACGCATGAGGGAGACCACGAGAATGACCGTGACAAGCGCCACGGCAAGGAGGATCAGGTAGTTGCCGATCCTGAGCACGGCCTTTTGGAAGTGGCTCACGGTGTGCGCGTCCTGCACCAGTTCGGCCGTTTTGCCAAAGTACGTGTGAGCGCCCGTGGCGTAGACCAGCGCGCCGATCTCACCGCGCCGAATGATCGAGCCCGAATAGACCACATCGCCTGCCGCGCAGGTCGCGGGCAGGGACTCGCCTGTGAGTGCCGACTGATCCACCTCGATCTGGTCGCCGTCGAGCAATCTGGCATCCGCGGGCACGATGTCTCCGAGGCGGAGTCGGATCACGTCGCCAGGCACGAGTTCTCGCGCTAGAGGCGTGGACCACGTGCCATCACGCCTGACGCGGGCGGTCACGGCGAGTTTGGCCTTGAGCGCGTCGATCGCGCTGCCCGCTTGGTGTTCCTCGCTGTAGCCGACCACACCGTTTGCGACGAGCAGCACCAGGATGATGAAGAAGTCTGCCCAGTGTCCGACCACGCCGGACAGGATCACTGCCACCTCGATCATCCACGGGATAGGACCCCAGAAGTAGCTGAGAAACTTGAGGAGGGGGTTCGTCTTGTGCTCGGCGATTTCGTTGGGCCCGTAGGTCCCCAGCCTTGTGGCGGCTTCGAGAGCCGTGAGCCCCTCGGCGGTGACGTCGAGTTGCCTCAACACCTCGTCGATCGGCAGCTTCGCCAGATCCTGCTGCGGGTCGGTCGTGGTCTCCGACGGGCTGGGTTCGTCATTTCGCGTTGGCATGAAAATGTCGCTCCTCGCGGTCGTCACTGGGACTGACGCGACACCAACATGTTGCGGACTTGAACCGGTCTTGTCAGCGCTACGCGCTCACTTCACTGTAGGCCCGCAATCGCAGCTACCTATGGCCTGATGGTCCCCCCGTGGATCACAGAGGGTCTCCCCACAAGGGCTAGATAGCGGTTTGTGCGAGGCGCCTCACGTGGGCGCGCTGGCCGGCGCGCAAGGCGTCGAGAGGGGTGCCCTCGAGCTGATCGTGTGGGGCCAAAAGCCACGCGACGATCTCATCGTCCGAGAATCCCGAGTCGGCGAGCACGAGCGCGGTCCCGTGGACCGTCGCCAGGACGTATCGAGCGGTCTCACCTTCCATGATTTGACCGGCAGGGATGTAGATCGCGTTGTTCTCCCCGCGCCGCACGGACATCAGGCGCTTTTCCTTCAGGAGTTCGCGCACGCGGGAAAGGGACACGTCGAGCGCCTCGGCGCATTCGGGAACACTCAGCCATTCAGTCACAGCCCCAGGGTAGTCACCGCAACGCACCCTTGTGCGCCGCCTACCGGTGATCTAGAGTCACTCTTGTCACTTAAGTCACATTTGTCACTTATACAACACCAGCAACTCAAGCCTGGGAGGGTTTCTCCACATGGACCTTAGAACCGCGGCACTTCGTACCGTCTCGAGTTCCCTCACCGCGACCGCCGCGCTGGCGATCCTCGCGGGGCCCGCACTAGCGCAGGACTACGTGGTCCAACCGGGAGACACTGTCTCGGCAATTGCATACGGGCACGGCGTGAGCGTCGAGACCATCGTGTCGGCCAACGCCCTCAACTCCAGTGCGTTCATCTTTGCGGGCCAGCGGCTCACCCTCCCCGACACGGCCACAAACGACGCCACGACCCACGTCGTGGCACGCGGCGATGATCTGTCGACGCTCGCGTCGACGTACGGGTCCACGGTGGCAGCCATCCAACGCGCGAACGGAATGTCCGCGTCAACGCTGATTCGCATCGGCGAGACGCTGTCGATTCCAGGAGCAACCTCTGCGACCACCACGACCACGGTCTCGACAGCCACGCCTTACGTGGTGCAGTCGGGAGACACCTTGTGGTCGATCGCCGCCAGTGCGGGGACGTCGGCTACGGCGCTCGCTCAGCTGAACGGGCTGTCCAACCCCTCACTGATTCGGATCAACCAACTCCTCACACTTCCGTCCGGGGCCGCAAATCCCGCGACGGCGAACAGCGTCAACACCACGACGACGGAAAGCACCTCCTCCACGTATGTGGTGGCGTTCGGCGACACACTTTCGGGCATCGCGGTTCGGTTCGGAACCACCGTCGCCAGCCTTGCCAACACCAACGGAATTACCAATACCTCCTCCATTCGGGCCGGGCAGAGCCTCACCATCCCCGGCGGCACGCCCACCGGGCTCGTCGGCGATACCTTCTTGGGACGCACCTACGCGACTGCGGTCGTGGCCGCTGCGAATGTCAACAAGGCGAGCCTGAATGCCATGACGGTGCCCAGCCGCGTGCAGATGCAGCAACTCGTAGTCGACACGGCCAACGCGATGGGAGTGAGCACCTCGCTAGCCCAGGCCATCGCTTACCAGGAGTCCGGCTTCAACATGCGAGCGGTCTCCCCTGCAAACGCGATCGGATGCATGCAGGTCATCCCCACGTCCGGAGAATGGGCCTCGGATCTGGTGGGCAGGGATCTCAACCTGCTCGACGCAGAGGACAACGTGGTCGCCGGCGTCGCAATTCTCAGGCAATTACAGCGCAACGGAACGCCCCTCGAGACCGCCATCGCGGGCTATTATCAGGGCGAACGCTCTGTCAGGGAACGCGGCATGAACACGGACACGAAGGCCTACGTCGCGTCCGTTGTCGCCCTCATGGGCCGTTTCGAGTAGATCACAATCGCCTCCACCGTCCCAAACCTACCCACGTGATCAACCTATGATGATCCCGTGGCAGATACTATGACCGACCCCCTACTGGGCCGCCTCATCGACGGCCGCTACGAAGTGCGCGAACGCATCGCCGCTGGCGGCATGGCCACGGTGTACCTCGCCTTCGATAAGCGCCTCGAACGCCTCGTTGCGGTCAAGGTCATGCACGCGTCATTTGGAAATGATGACGACAAGGGCGAATTCGCGTCACGATTCCGACGTGAGGCAAAGGCCTCCGCACGGCTCACCCACCCTGGCATGGTGCGTGTCTACGACCAGGGCACCGACGGAGACCTGTCGTATCTCACGATGGAGTACGTCGAGGGTGAGAACCTACGCGCGCGCCTGCTCCAGGAGTCCACGCTTACTGTCGGCGAGTCACTAGGCATCATTGAGGCCGTTCTCGACGCGCTCGGTGCGGCACACCGACTGGGGTTAGTCCACCGTGACGTCAAACCCGAAAACATCCTCATCGACAGCGAGGGCCGCCCCAAGCTCGCGGACTTTGGCCTCGCTCGCGCCGTCACCGAGGTCACCTCGACGTCGACCGGCACCGTGATGGGCACGGTCGCCTACCTCGCACCCGAACTCGTCCAACGCGGTCAGACGGACGCTCGGACCGACGTGTACGCGACCGGCATCATGCTCTTCGAAGCTCTGACCGGTCGTCAGCCCTTCACCGCGCCTTCGGCTATCGAGGTGGCTACCCGCCACGTCCACGAGGACGTGCCCCCGCCATCGACCTATGTGCCATGGCTGCCGGCCGAGCTCGATCAACTCGTGCTCACCCTCGCCGCGCGCGAGCCCGCTTCACGTCCCGCCAACGCCACCGAGGCGCTCGCCCTCGCGCGTCAGACCCGAGCGATGATCGACGAACCCACACTGGATCGCCGTGCCGAGCCGCCGTCGGGGACGTACGTCCTGACGGACGACGCCACCACAGTCCTGGATCCGAGTCCCACCGGATCGACCATTGCGCTTCCTATCGGCCTCAACGAGCCGCTCTTCGCTCCCGTCGAGGCAGAACTGATCGACGACGACCCCGATGCGATGGAACCCGTGAGCCGCCGTCCACGATGGGCACTGTGGGCCACCGCCGTGGTGGTCGCCTTGCTCATCATGCTTGGCCTCGGAGCCTGGTGGTACAACACGCAGGGCCCAGGCGCGTATACCGTCGTTCCCCCCGTTGAGGGCAAGACGACGGCCGACGCGAGGGCCATCCTGAGCACCGCAGAGCTCGAGGCGACCGTCCTTGGAGACTTCTCTGATGAGGTCCCCGCGGGGATCGTGATCCGCACGAGCCCCGCAGCCCAGGAACAGATCGCCAAGGGTGACACCGTCAACCTCGTGGTCTCACAAGGCCCCCGCATGGAAATAGTGCCTCAGGTGGTCGGCAGCAGCGAGGGCGACGCTATCGACGTGCTCACTAAGGCTGGATTCTCCATTGGCAACAAGGAGACTCCGTATTCCGACACGGTGGCCAAGGGCGAAGTCATGTCCACCACACCGGCGGCAGACGAGTCCGTTCGCCACGATCTACCGATCGACTTGGTGGTCTCGAACGGCCCCGCGCCCGTGACGATCCCTGATCTCGTTGGGTACAAGGAAGACCGTGCGCGCGCCCTCCTCGAGTCGGACGCGATGGTCGTGACGGTCGAGTACGACAGGACCCTCGACGTAGCAAAGGGTGAGGTCTTCAAGACCGACCCTGCGGCGGGATCAGAATCGACGCGTACCGCACGCATCACGTTGTATGTCTCCGAGGGCAAGCCGCTCATCCAGGTACCTCGTTTTCTGGGTATGGATGTCGATGAGGCGGTGGCTGCAGCCGAGGACCTGGGGCTCGTCCCCAGCATCGAGAAGCAGAAGATCTGGAGCAGCAAGAACTTCATCTCCGATCAGGACCTCACACCCGGCACCTACGTCGAGGTGGGAACCAAGATCGTGCTCAACTACAACTGACCCGCATAAGCCAGCGCGACTCCCCCGGCGACCGCGAGTGGTGTACGCCTGCGCCGGTTGCCCCGCTCGCGCGGCTCAGGTCGAGGTGCCCTTGAGCTCGGTGGACCACGTGCCCCACACGCGGTGATCCGTGCAGTACAGGGCCCGCCATTCGTCGAAGGCCGCCACGGCAACGGGCCTGCCGAAGAAATACCCCTGGGCCGTGTCGCAACCGTAGATCGAAAGCTGCTCCAACGCGGAAAGGGTCTCCACACCCTCCGCCACGATGGTCAGGCCTAAGTTGTGGCCCAACTCCACCACGCTATGAACGATCAGCCGATCACTGGTGTCGCCCTCCATCGCCATCACGAAGGACTTGTCGATCTTCAATTCCGTGACCGGCAGAGTCTTGAGCTGGCCCAGGCTCGTGTAGCCCACGCCGAAATCGTCGATCGAGATTTCGACCCCCGATTCGGCCAGCCGTCCCAAGACCCCTGTGGCACGGACCGGATCGGCCATAATCGCGGACTCAGTGACCTCGATTTTGAGCAGTGATACGGGAACCCCACGTGCCTCGAGTATCTCCGCTACCTCATTCGGCAGGTTCTCGTCGATCAGGTTCCTTGCGGACACGTTGACAGCCACCTGCAGCGGGTCGCCCGCGTCGGACCATGACTTTGCTTGGGTGAGCGCCGCGTTCAGAACCCACCTGGTGAGGGGCCCGATGAGGCCCGTGTGCTCGGCCATCGGTACGAAGTCGTCGGGAAAGATCGTGCCCCGCACCGGATGCTCCCAACGCACCAATGCCTCAACCCCTGTCACCTCAGCAGTGGCGATCGACACCTGCGCCTGGAAATGCAGAACCAACTCATCGTGCTCAATCGCACGGCGCAATTCACCGAGCAGCGCGAGGCGTTCCGGTGAGTTTCTGTCAGAGGTGGGGTCGTACACAGACACACCCCGGCTCTCCGTCTTGGCGACGTACATGGCGATATCGGCGCGCTGCAACAAGGTGGCCGCATGATCGCCGTGAGAACCGGAGATCACGGCCCCAATGCTGGCCTCGATATCGAGATCAATCCCCTCGACCTGGAAGGGAGCCTCAAGTGCAAGGACGAGCGCCTCGGCGACCTCGGTGCACCTCGCGAGATCACCGATCTTAGGAAGCAGCACGGCAAACTCGTCACCGCCAAGCCTAGCGATCAGGTCGCCCTGTTGGAGGTGCGCCGCGAGCCGCGGACCTACCTGGGCGAGCAGCTCATCACCAAAGTGATGCCCGAACGTGTCGTTGATCTCCTTGAACCGGTCGAGATCGATCAGCAACAGGCCCGTGACCGAGTTCTCGCGCTCGCCATCGCGGAGAGCCTGTGTGCACCTCTCGGCGAGGAGAGTGCGGTTCGGTAGGCCGGTGAGTGCGTCGTGAAACGCGTCGTGGGTGGCAGCGGCACGGGTGGATTCCACGACTCTGCGATAGCCACGGGTAATCGAGGCAAGGACGGCAACGAGGAGCAGCCCGAGGACAAATACCCACGGCGTAAGCACGCGCGTCACCTGTTCCAAACGCTGGAGGGCATCAATCTGGGCCACCGCGTCGGCATGTTCCTGGGCTGCCCTGCCAGAGACCAGTCCCTGGATCGTGTCAAAGGCCGGGTCTACCTCTTCCGCGTCGATCCGGGCCACTTCCTCGAGGTCGCCGCGGTCCACTGCCGAAAACATCGTGCTGAGCGAGGCGAGGTATCCCTCATGCAACTCACGCACCTGCTGCACAAGGGCACGAACCTCAGGGCTGCCGTCGGCCTCAGCCTGTCCAAGCGCCACGAGAAGCTCGGTCGACGCGGCGTCATATCGCGCGCGAACGTCTGGGCCAGGTTCCAGCCGATATTTACGATGGAGGGACTCCTCCGCCGCCACGGCCTTCGCAGCCTGCGCGAAGTCATCCGAGAGCTCGCTTGCCGCAGCAGCTCGACCTGCAGCGGCGGCGTTCGCCTGAGAAGACCACACGGCAAAGACGCTCACGGCAAGCAACACGAGCACGATGCCCACTCCGGCCCAACGACTCTGCCGCGCGCGCCTTCGTTCATCACCTTCGGACGGGTACGAACGCGTCGAGACCCCGACGCAACCCGGCGACACCGGTGAGTTCACAACGCTTTGCCCACGTGGATTCACACTAGGCCTATCGTCCCTGAAGCCTCAAGATTGAGACATCGCGGTGCATACGGCCGCGACGCCACGTCGAGCCCCTAAGCCTCTGCGAGATCGTGCAGCGCGGGATTGTCTCTCTGTGACAACAACTCGGAAACGAGGAAGGCCATCTCGAGCGACTGCTCGTGATTAAGCCGCGGGTCGACCTTGGTTTCGTAGCGCGCCGCGAGGCCCTCATCGTTGATCTCGGCGGTGCCTCCCATGACCTCGGTGACGTCGTCCCCGGTGAGTTCCACGTGGATGCCGCCAGGTACCGTGCCCAGGTCGCGGTGGACCTCGAAGAAGCCCTTAACCTCATCCAGAATCGTCTCGAAGCGCCGCGTTTTGTACCCGGACTCCGACGTGAATGTATTGCCGTGCATCGGGTCCGAAAGCCACGTGACAGCGATTCCCTCATCGCGCACACCCTCGACGAGTGCGGGGAGCACGTCACGCACCTTGTCCGCGCCCATGCGCGCCACAAAGGTGAGTCGCCCAGGAATGTTGTCCGGATTGAGACGCCCCGCAAGAGCAATCGCATCGGCCACGGATGATGTCGGCCCTAGCTTGACGCCCAAAGGATTATGAATCTTCGACATGAACTCGACATGCGCGCCGTCGAGCTGTCGCGTGCGCTCACCGATCCACAAGAAGTGCCCGGAGCAGTCGTACGCCTTGCCCGAGCGCGAGTCGATGCGGGTGAGCGCTCGTTCGTAGTCAAGAAGCAGCGCCTCGTGGCTCGAGAAGAACTCGACGGTCTTGAGCGCCTCAAAATCACCGCCCGCGGCTGACATGAAGCGCACGGCCCTGTCGATCTCGCCTGCGACCTGATCGTACGCGGCGTATGCGGGGTTAGCCGCGAAACCCCGATTCCACTGATGGACCCGGCGCAGGTCGGCGAAGCCACCAGTGGTGAAGGCCCGAATCAGATTGAGCGTGGTCGCCGACACGTGGTACGCGTCCACAAGGTGCTCGGGATTCGGAAGCCGTGACTCGGCCGTAAAGGCCGAAGAGTTGACGATGTCGCCCCGGTAGGCAGGGAGCGTCACCCCGTCACGGGTCTCCATGTCGGACGAGCGCGGCTTGGCGTATTGGCCTGCCATGCGCCCGATCTTGATGACGGGGGTGGACGCGCCGTAGGTCAGGACCACTGCCATCTGAAGGATGGTCTTGATCTTGTTCCTAATGCGGTCCGCGGTGGCCTCCGAGAAGATCTCCGCACAGTCTCCGCCCTGAAGAACGAAGGCCTCTCCCCTGCCCGCGGCCGCGAGGTGACCGCGCAAGACGTCGGCCTCCCCCGCGAAGACGAGCGGAGGCACCGCACGAAGGCGGTCGGTGACACGAGCAAGAGCCTCTTGGTCGGGCCAGTTCGGCTGTTGCTTTGCCTCGCACGCCAGGTACGAGTCAACGCCTGCCGCCGCGAGGGCCTCTTGCGTCCCCGTCATGGCTGCCCGATATCTTCCAAGAGCTCGCTGTACCACGGCGTGGTGACGTCGAAGGGCTTGTGGCCCGCGATGCGCGGGAAGGCGATGGCCTTGAGGCGGTCGCCGTCCTCCTCGTCGTGGCCGATGACTCCCGACACGCCGAGAAGAGCCGACTCAACCGCGAAGTCGGTCATCGACTTGATGAGGCGCAGGTCCTGAGTGTTCGCACGCGCCGATCGAGAGAAATAGCCCGACTTCTGGACCATGACCTTCTCCGCACCAAGGCGCTCACCAAACTGCTTGGCGAACCAGTTACCAGGGTTGATGGTGTCCAAGCGCACGTGGCCAAAGGCGTCGCGCAACACCTCGCCACCGGCTTCCTCGATCTCCTTGATGATCTCGGGCACGCCGGCGCCCTCAGAAAGAAAGATGTTGACGTTGCCCTGCGAGTCCATGATCGCCTTGAGACGCACGGCCTCAGCGTCCAGGTCGATAGGGGCCTCGGGCACGTACACCGCGTGGATGTCCCAGCGGTCCTTGGTGAGGCCGATCTCGGGCACGAACTCCTGCTTGTTCAGCCACTCGCGGTACTTCATGGCGGAGGCCGCGGTGAGCCAGCCACATGCACGGCCCATGACCTCGTGAACGATAAGCATGCGGGGGCCAGAGCGGTGCTCGCCGATCACGTTCTGAGCGAAGACGGAGGCCTGTTCGGCCGCGGACCAGGCACCCAGCGACTGCTTAATGGGCACCACGTCGTTGTCAATCGTCTTGGGAAGGCCCACAACGGTGAGGTCGTAGCCGTTCTCATGCAGGTATGCGGCAAGGTCGGCCGCGGTCGTGTTGGTGTCGTCGCCGCCGATCGTATGCAGCACATCAACACCGTCCTTGACGAGCTGCTCCGCTGCGACGTGTAACGGGTTCTGGCCCTCCTTGACCAGGCCACGCTTGACGCAGTCCTCGACATTCGTGAGCTTGACGCGCGAGTTGCCGATGGGAGATCCGCCAAAGTCATGCAGCACAGCGGCCTTCTCCCGCACCGCATCGGTAATCTCGATCTTCTTGCCCAACAGCAGGCCCCAATATCCGTGCTCATACGCGATGATCTCGATCTCGGGCGCAATCTCGGTGTAACGGCCGATGAGGCCGCCTACGGCCGAGGACAGGCACGGGGCAAAGCCACCGGCGGTGAGGAGCGCAACACGACGAACGGACATACGAAGGGCCTTTCAGACGGGGGGTTTCCCGCTCATTCTAGGGGTGAGCGGTCAAGAGATCGGCGCGACGCAAGTCCCGCTCAGGTGTTAAGCGTCGCCTTGGGGACGCGCCTCACGCTCGGCAATCGCGAGCGAACGCTTGTACTGGGCCGAGTCCTTATCGACATACTCCTGGCCCGAGAGCTCCTGGATGGCGTGCATCACCTTGTCGGTGAGTTCGCGCAGCGCCTCACGGTCGTCTTGGCGTCCGCGATACTCGGCGATGTCGATGGGGGTGCCGATACGTACCCCAATCTCGACGCGCGCCGGGACCCTCTTGCCGACGGGCTGTGCCACGTCGGTTCCGATCATGGCAACGGGAAGCACGGGTACACCGGCCTCGATCGCGAGCCTGGCCACACCCGTCTTGCCCTTAAAGAGGCGACCATCGGGACTGCGTGTTCCCTCGGGGTAGATGCCGAGCAGTTCTCCGCCTTCAAGCACCTGCATGCCTGTGTGAAGCGCTGCCTCCGACGAGCGCCCCCCTCCACGGTGAACGGGAATCGTGCCAACCCCCTGCATAAAGGCGCGCGTCGCTACCCCCTTCACACCTTTACCCGTGAAGTACTCGGACTTGCCGAGAAACACGACCTTGCGCTTGAGGACGAGCGGCAAGAAGACCGAGTCCGAAAACGACAGGTGATTCGACGCAAGAATGGCACCACCTGTCTCGGGGACGTTTTCAAGCCCCTCGGACCACGGGTGGTAGTAGACCTTGAGCCCAGGGCCAAGCAGGACGTGCTTGAAAAGCTTGTAATACATCGTTCCTCACAACCTCGCTGCGTGATCGGAATCTAGAACTCGAGCGGAACAGCCTCACGGGCGAGCGCGGCGGCCCCTACGATGCCCGCATCGTTCGCCATGTCGGCCGCAAGAATAGGTGGCAGGGGTCGGTGGCCGCTCGCCGTCAAGTGCTGCGCGAACGCTTCCCTTGCCGGTCCCAGCATAAGATCGCCGGCCGCAATGACGCCTCCCCCGATGACAAATACCTCGGGATCGAGCACCGCGGCAATCGATGCGCAGCCCTCACCGATCGCTCTGCCCAGATCCTCAAGCAGTTCGATGGCGAGCTCATCGCCCTCCATCGCGGCCTGCGTGACGTGGGGGCCCTTGATGGCCGAGGCATCGCCTCCGGCCCTCTCAAGCAAATTCGCAGCCCTGACCGGGCGGTCCGCAGCAGCGCGGCGAGCCTCACGAGTAAGCGCCGAGCCAGAGGCGTACTGCTCCCAACAACCGCGCTGTCCGCATCCGCAAGGAAGTCCGTCGGGAACGAGGCACAGGTGGCCCAGTTCGGCCGCGAAGCCATAAGCCCCACGGACAAGTTCCCCGTTGACGACAATCGCGGCGCCTAGGCCTGTGCCGATGGTGAGCATCACCATCGTGCTGGTGCCCTTACCCGCGCCGTAGACGTATTCTGCCCATCCGGCCGCATTCGCGTCGTTCTCAACGACGACGGTGACATCGTCCTTGCCGATGAGGGCGCGGATGTTGTCACCGAGCGGGTAGTCGCGCCAGGCGATGTTGGGCGCGAAGGTCATGTGGTTGCGGTCGGAACTCGCGAATCCGGCAGCGGCGACGCCCACTGCTCGCACGTCGTAATCACGCGAGAGCTCCGCGATCGCATCGGCAATCGCTGCGTCGATGCTCGCGGGATCCTCGGGCCGGGTAGGCCGGCGTACCTTGGCAAGAATTCGGCCTTCGGGGTCGACAACCCCCACCGCAATCTTGGTACCCCCAATATCCACACCTACTGCGTCCACGAACACCCCTTCGAAAGAGTCCCAAAATTATCCATACCGAGGGTATCGTGAGCGCAACCTCTTGCCTTGCCAATGGAGTCAGACATGGTCGAAGTCCCCGAGGCGCGCAACGTGATGGCGCTTGTTGCCGCATCGTGGCGCGTGAATGCGCACAAAGTCGTGATCAGGTACACGGATCCCGACGACCAATGGATTGACGTCACTGGTGTCGAGGCGGCTGCTCATGTGGCCTCCGTAGCCAAGGGCCTCATCGCCCGCGGCATCACGCCAGGCGAGTCCATCGGCATCATGTGCCGCACTCGTTACGAGTGGACGGTTCTTGACCTTGCCATCTGGTCCGCTGGCGCCATTCCGGTGCCCATCTACGACACGTCGTCACCGTCGCAGATCGACTGGATCACGTCAGATGCCGCGATCGGCACCGTGTTCGTTGAGACCACCGCCCACGCCACCATGGCCAGGAATGTCGCATCCGACTCCGAGTCCCCCATTACTGCGATCGAGGTCATCGATAAAGGAGCGATCGCCGCGCTTGTCGCCGATGGCGCCCGGGTGTCCGACGCCGAGCTCAAGGGTCGCACCGAGCACCCTGGCCTCGACGACCTGGCGACGATCATTTACACGTCCGGCACCACTGGCCGGCCCAAGGGCGTACGCCTCACCCACCGAAACTTCACCTCCCAGGTGCGTGCCGTCCAAGAGGTGCTGCCCGACGTGTTGCTCGAGGACGGCGCGTCGACGGTTCTTTTCCTGACCCTCGCCCATTCCCTCGCGCGGCTGGTGGAGGTGGCGCTCATCGCTTCGGGCACCGTGGTCGGCTTCTGTCCCGATGCCAAGAAATTGGTTCCGTATATCGGCACGTTTAGGCCCACGCTCGTGCTCGCGGTGCCTCGCGTCTTCGAGAAGATCTACAATGCGGCGGAGCAGCGTGCTGCCGCGGGCGGAAAGGTCAAGATCTTCCGCTGGGCCGCGAAGCAGGCGATCGACTACTCGATGGCCCTGGACACTCCCGAGGGACCCTCAGCGGCTCTGCGGATGCGCCACAAAATCGCGTATCGCCTGGTATTGGCCAAGATTGTGGCCGTTCTGGGCGGCCGGGCCCGGTGGGCCATCTCGGGATCGGCTCCCCTTGGCGCACGACTCGGACACTTCTACAGGGGCCTCGGACTGACGGTGCTTGAAGGCTACGGTCTCACCGAGACGATGGCGGCCTCGCACGTGAACCCCCAGGACAAACCCAAGATCGGCAGCGTGGGCAAGCCCTTCCCCGGGATCGGGATACGCATCGCGGATGATGGCGAGATCCTCCTGCGTGGTAGTCAGTTGTTCGAGGGCTACCACCACAACCCCGAAGCCACGGCCGCAGCGATTGTCGACGGCTGGTTCCACACCGGCGACATCGGCGCCGAGGATGCGGACGGATATCTCACGATCACGGGCCGCAAGAAGGAAATCATCGTGACCGCAGGCGGCAAAAACGTCGCCCCCGCCGTGCTTGAGGACAAGTTGCGCGGCTATCCGCTCATTTCCCAATGTGTGGTCGTGGGCGACGGCAAGCCGTACATCGGCGCGCTCATTACCATCGACGCCGACGCGCTTCCTGGGTGGCTCCACGGCAAGGGACTACCGGCGATGTCGATTGCGGAAGCATCCACACATGCCTTTGTTCGCGAGCACATCGACAAGGCGATTGAGCGCGCCAACCACGCGGTGTCACGCGCCGAATCGATCAGAAAGTACGAGGTGCTGCTCGAGGACTTCACTGTCGAGAACGGCCACCTGACGCCATCACTCAAGGTCAAGCGCGCGGCCGTCCTTGAGGACTTTGACGACGCGGTCGAGGCGCTTTACGCCGAGGACAACCGAGGCTGAGACCGCACGGTCACGAGGCCTTCTCTTCAGGGCGCACGAGCCGGAGGGGAGGCACGAGGCCAGCCCCCGCCATCGCAGACATCGCGGCGGCTTGGTCGTTGTCAACCTCAAACGCCCCTGGGCGGCGCTCGATGGTGAGAAACGAGACGACGCAGTCCCCGCAGGCGAGGCCACGCATGGTGCATGAGTTGCAGTCGATCATCATGGTGTCCACGCTAAAGGCGACCACTGACATGCCGCCGTGGGCGGGCGCAGAATCGCGCCCGCTGTCTGGATCAGCCCGTGTCGGACCAGTGACGTAGCGTCGGCACTATGACAGCCGCTCTTCCCGACATCGCGCGCCACCTCGGCGGGATTCAGATGGGGCTTGACGAGATCGGCGAGCCGCTCCAAGCCACGACCTTCGTGGTGGTCGACCTCGAGACGACGGGCGGCTCTCCCCACTCGTCGGCGATCACCGAGATCGGGGCGGTCAAGACACGAGGCGGTGAGGTCCTTGGAGAGTTCCAAACCCTGGTAGATCCTGGTGGCCCGATTCCGCCCTTCATCGTCGCGCTCACCGGTATTACTGACGCGATGGTGGTCGCCGCGCCACGCATCGAGCAAGTGTTGCCCGCATTCCTCGAATTCCTCGGAGACGCGGTCCTCGTGGCCCACAACGCCCCGTTTGACGTGGGCTTCCTCAAGGCCGCGTGCCGGCAGCACGAGTACCCGTGGCCAGGAAACGAGGTGGTCGACACCGTGACGCTCGCGCGCAGGGCCACCACCAAGGAGGAGGCGCCCAACAAAAAGCTGTCGACCTTGGCCCGCGTCTTCGGCACAGCTGTGACGCCCAATCACAGGGCGCTCGAGGACGCGCGCGCCACATCCGAGGTGCTTCACGGCATGCTTGAACGCCTCGCCCGCTTTGGTATTACTCACCGCGAGGACCTCGACTCGCTACGCAATCCGGTACCGGAAAAGCTGCGCATGAAGGCCCCGATGGCCGACCGGATGCCCACCCAGCCCGGCGTATATGTATTCAGAGGCCCTCAGGGCGAGCACCTGTACGTGGGCACCTCCAAGAACATCCGCTCTCGAGTCAAGAGCTACTTCACGCGGGGGGAGCAACGCCGCCAGATCAGGGAAATGCTCGAGCTCGCCGTAGGGGTCGACGCGCACGTATGCGCCACAGATATCGAGGCGCGCGTGGTCGAGGTGCGCATGATCGAACAGCATCGCCCCAGGTACAACCGGCGCTCAACACGCCCCGAGCGCACGCCCTTCTTGGTGCTCACCGAGGAGCGCTACCCGCGGCTGCGTGTCGCCCGGTCAAGCGATGGCACGGATGCTTTGGTGGGGCCGATGCGGGGGTCATCGAATACCCGCGCAGCGATTGAGGTGATCGAGAGAACGCTGGGAGTGCGCACGTGCACCACCCGTCTCACGATCGTGCCGCGCGCCAACGCGAGGGCGTGCCTCCTCAAGGACCTGGGCCAATGCGCCGCTCCCTGTGTTTCGGGTGCGGAATCGGGCTATGACCAATCGGTAGTTGCCACACGCGACGCTCTCACCAGGGATCCCTCGCCCATCGTCGACATGATGGCCGCGGTCATCGCCGATCATGCGGACAAGCTCGACTATGAGAGGGCTGCGGAGCTACGCGATGGGGTTTCCGCGATCATCGACGGGGTGACCCGTTCTCAACGGCTGCGTTCCCTCGCGGGGGTGCGTCTCGTTGCCGTAAGGCGCTCGGGCTACGCATACGACGTCGTCTCGGTGGTGAACGGGGTGCTCACGGGTTCGGCGCGCGTGAGCGAGGGCGTGTGGGCTGCCTGCGCCCGGCTGCGCGACGGCTGGGAAGACGAGGCCCCCACCGCTGTGGTCGAGGAGCGCGAGATGATCGCCAACTGGCTCGAGGCCGAGGGAACTCGCGTGGTCTTCATCGACGGCGAATGGTCGAGCCCAGTCACTGGCGCCGGGAAGCACTCACGATGGCTTGACGCACCGCGGGCCGATCGCGACGGCGTGGACGCCGTCAGGCGTGGGTAGCAGCCGCCCAGCGCTGGAAGGTGGCGTCGGCAGCCCCTGAGTCGATGGCGTACGAGGCGGCCCTCATCCCGGATCGCAAGCGATCGATGAGTGTGCCCTCCGCGGTGCCCGGCAGTGTGCCGTCGGCCGCCAAAGCGAGCGCCGCGTTGGCAATGACGGTTTCGCGCACGGGGCCGCTCTCCCCCGCAAGTACCGATCGCACCACGGCGGCATTCTCGTTGGACTCACCGCCAGCAAGTGCGGAAACAGGAATCGCGCGGAGCCCCAAATCCTCGACTGCGTCAATCGTGCTCCGCGTGACTGACCCGTCCCTCACTTCCCACACCGTGGTGGTCGACGTCGCGGCAAGTTCATCGAGCCCGTCATCGTTGCGGAAGACGATCGCGTTGCGTCCACGCATCGCGAGCACCTCCGCCATCACGGGAGCCAGGTGCTCCGAGGAGGCGCCAATCGCGCTCGCGCTGGGCTGGGCCGGGTTGGTAAGCGGGCCCAACACATTGAAGATCGTGGGAATGCCCAGCTCCTTGCGCACGGGCCCGGCAAAGCGCATGGCCGGGTGGAACGTGGGCGCGAAGCAGAAGGTGATGCCCACCTCGTTGAGGATCTCGACCACTCGGGCCGGCGACACATCGAGTTTGATTCCCAGCGCGGCCAGCACGTCGGAGGAGCCGGTGGTGGATGTGGCAGCACGGCTTCCGTGCTTGACCACACGCAATCCTGTACCCGCGATCACGAGCGCTGCCATCGTCGAAATATTGACGGTGTTCGCCTTGTCGCCGCCCGTGCCCACGATGTCGACCGCCCGTCCGGGGATCGACAGGGGTTGCGCGTGAGAGAGCATCGTCTCGACCATGCCGGCGACTTCAAGCGCGGTAGCGCCCTTGGTCTGCATACCCATCAGGAATGCGCCCAGTTGAGCGTCGGTCGCCCGACCGTTGAAGACCTCGTCGAGCATCCATGCGGTGTCGGCGGCGTCCAGATCCTCGTCAAAGGACAATCGCTGCAGGATGTCGGGCCACGTTGCCATGAGGGGTTCCTTTGGGTCTGCGTCTAGAGGTCAAGGCGCGTTTCAGCGCTTACTGGCTGGGTGAGGAGGTCGCCTCGGCTGGAATGAAGAACGCGTCGACCGCGGCCTTGACCTCGAAGGGGTCGAGCGGATGCGCCACTGCGGCATCGGCCTCGGACCATGTGGCAAGCCACGCGTCGCCCATGCGGCCTACGAGCACCAGGATCGGGGGGCATGAGAACAATTCGTGCTTGAACTGTCGTGCCATGCCCATGCCGCCTGACTTTGCGGCCTCTCCGTCGAGAATCATGAGGTCGAAGCTCTCGGTATCCGCCTGCATCACGGTGCCCTCATGCGTGGCCGTCTCGACCCACTCGACCAGACGACCACCGCTGCGCGGCCCCACGGCGAGCCGCACCTTTTCACGCGTGTTGACGTCGTCGCTATACAGGAGGATGCGGACGGCGCCTGCCTCGGGCTTCGCCAGACTGGCGGCGTCCTGAGAAGAAACGTCTTCGGATGGGGAGTCCGGGCTCACGATGTCGTTCATGCGCCCATTCTGACACGAGCGGCGACACTCTTGGCTGGCCACGGTCCCTCGCCACGCCAAACCGGGCCCCGGGTGCACACGAAACGGCAAATGACAGGCATAATAAGGGTCATGTCCCACGCACCAGCGGCGATGCCATCCCCAATCCACGCTACGCGACCCAATCAGGTAGCGGTTGGGACCATAGTCTGGCTCAGCTCAGAACTCATGTTCTTTGCAGGGCTTTTCGCGATGTACTTCACCCTACGTGGTGAGGCGTCGTCCGAATGGGCAACGTTTGCACCCCTGCTGAACGTCAAGTTTGCACTGTTGAACACGTCGGTCCTCGTGGCGTCGTCGTTCACGGCTCAGGCAGGCGTGCTCGCCGCCGAGCGTTATCAGCGCCGCCGCACGGGAGCGCTGTGGAACGTGCGCAGCTGGGGAATGCACGAGTGGTTCATCCTGACCTACATCATGGGTTCGTTCTTCATCGCGGGCCAGGTATACGAGTACGTGGGCCTCGTGAGCGAGGGCCTCACCATATCCTCCTCTCCCTACGGCTCGGTCTTCTACCTGACAACGGGCTTCCATGGGCTCCACGTCCTCGGCGGGCTCATCGCGATGCTCTTCGTCCTTGGCCGTTCGTTCGTCGCCAAGAAGTTCGGCACCGTTGAGGCGACCACCGCGATCGTCGTGTCGTATTACTGGCACTTCGTCGACGTGGTGTGGGTCGCCCTGTTCCTTGTCATCTACGGATTGAAGTAGGGGGAATCATGCGACGACTCAGCCTCACTCGCTACCACCGCGCGGCACCGCTCGTGCTCCTCTTTGTGCTTCTCGCGGGGATCACGACGGCAGCCTCATTTGTGCAGGCACAACCCGCAAATGCCGAGGCCGCTGCTACCGTCACAGACATCTCTGAGGGCAGCAAGCTCTTCGCTGCCAACTGCGCGACATGCCACGGGCTCAGTGCCCAGGGACAAGACGGGGTGGCACCCTCGCTCGTGGGCGTAGGCGCCGCGGCTGTCGACTTCCAGGTAGGCACCGGCCGCATGCCCATGCAGGCCTCGGGTCCGCAGGCTCCCTCCAAGCCCGTGCAGTTCAACGACGAGCAGACTCAGCAGCTCGCCGCATACGTGGCCTCCCTGGGCGCCGGTCCGTCGGTACCCGATGCCGCGGCGGTAGACCCGGCCAAGGGGGATGCTTCGCACGGCATGGAGCTCTTCAGGACCAATTGCGCCATGTGCCACGGCTCTGTGGGCGGAGGCGGGGCGCTGAGCCAAGGCAAGTACGCCCCCTCACTCATGGAGACCACTCCCACGCACATCTACGAGGCCATGCTCGTGGGCCCGCAGTCGATGCCGGTGTTCAACAACGCGAACATCACCCCCGAGGACAAGCGCGACATCATCTCGTTCCTCGACGAGCAGCGCAACGGCGCCGCCGGTGGACTGAGCCTGGGCACCATCGGCCCCGTAGCCGAGGGCCTGTGGGCATGGCTGCTGGGAATGGGCCTCATCGTGGGCTTCACCGTGTGGATTGGAGTGCGTTCTTCATGAGCACCGACAACGGCAGCATCGCAAGCGAGACACATGGCTCGGGAGTAGCGGACGGCGAGTTCGTCGACCCCGGCGTTCCCGCGGCACACCGTCCGCGTCGTGCCGACGTGGACCCCAAGGCCGCACGCAAGGCCGAGGTCCAGGTGGCCGCGATGTTCGGAGTGTCCATCCTGGGCACCGTGCTCGCAATCTACGGCTACGTCACCTCCGACGCGAGTGGCGACGACCTCGCGGCCGTTCAGCGGACCACCATGCTGATGGGTATCGGCATCTGCCTCGCGATGCTGGGTGTGGGCGTAGGTGCGATTCACTGGGCCAAGACCCTGATGCGCGACCACGACATGGTGGAAGAACGTCACGCGCTGCGATCCTCCGACGAGGCCCGCGCCGGCGCGATCGAGAAGCTCAAGGACGGCGCGACGGACTCCGGCGTCGGAGTGGGAAGGCGCGGACTACTCAAGGGCTCCGTGCTCGCAGCGCTCCTCATCGCTCCCCTCTCGGTGCTCGTGCCTGCTGTGGGCAACCTGGGCGGCGACTGGAATGTCTCCAACTTCAAACACACGATGTGGCGCAAGGGCACGCGACTGACCAAGGACCCCGATGGCACGCCCATCAAGGCGTCCGACGTCACGATCGGCTCTGTCTTCCACGTCATCCCCGAGGGTCTCAACGAACTCGAGCACGGCAAGATCGAGGAGAAGGCCAAGGCCGTCGTGTTGCTGGTTCGCCTCGACCCGCGCGACCTCAACATCCAGCCGGGTCGCGAAGACTGGTCGTTCGACGGCATCATCGCCTATTCAAAGATCTGCACGCACGTGGGTTGCCCTGTCGCGCTCTACGAGCAGCAGACGCACCACCTCCTTTGCCCGTGCCACCAGTCGACGTTTGACGTGGCCAACGGCGCCAAGGTCATCTTTGGCCCCGCGAAGCGTCCGCTTCCCCAGTTGCCGATCATGGTGGACGACGAGGGCTACATCGTGGCCAAGGACGACTTCAACGAACCCATCGGCCCGAGCTTCTGGGAGCGCCTCAAGTGACCACTCCTCCAACCGGCACAGTGTCGGCCTCTCCCTCGACCAGCCGCCTCAACCGAGCCGCCGGCGGAACCGCCAATTACCTGGACGAACGCACCAGCATCGGCGCCTTCACCAAGTTCATGGCGCGCAAGATTTTTCCCGACCACTGGTCATTCATGCTGGGCGAGATCGCGTTGTACTCGTTCGTGGTGCTGCTGCTTTCGGGCGTCATCCTGACGGCGTTCTTCGTGCCGTCGATGGACATCGTCCATTACGAAGGCGGACTCGAACAGCTCAAGGGCCAGGAAATGTCGAAGGCCTTCGAGTCCACAGTGCACATGTCGTTCGAGGTGCCCGGCGGCCTACTCATGCGCCAGATCCACCACTGGGCCGCGCTGATCTTCACCGCGTCGATCGTGACTCACATGGCGCGCATCTTCTTCACGGGAGCGTTCCGCAAGCCGCGTGAGCTCAACTGGCTCGTGGGCTTCACCCTCATGATCATGTCGCTCGCGGCGGGCTTCACCGGCTACTCCCTTCCCGACGACGTACTCTCCGGCAACGGCCTGCGCATTATCGACGGCGTCATCAAGTCGATCCCGCTCATCGGCGAGTACATCTCGTACGGGTTGTTCGGCGGCGAGTTCCCGGGCGAAGTTCTCATCCCAAGGATGTTCACCGCCCACATTCTGCTGATACCAGGCATCATCCTGGCGCTCGTGGCTCTGCACCTTTTCCTGGTGTTCCTCCACAAGCACACGCAGTACCCGGGCCCCGGCCGCACCGACAAGAACGTCGTCGGGCTGCCGCTGTTCCCCGTGTACACGGCCAAGGCCGGTGGATTCTTCTTCGTCGTCTTCGGAGTGATCGCACTTCTGGGTGCCGTGTTCCAGATCAACCCCGTGTGGAACTATGGTCCCTACGATCCCTCCCCCGTCTCGGCAGGAACCCAGCCGGACTGGTACATGCTCTTCATCGACGGCGGGCTACGCATCATGCCCGGGCTGTTCGAGGTCGTCATCGGCGGCTACACGCTGTCGCTCAACGTCCTCATCCCCGCCGTGGTGCTGCCAGGCCTGTTCTTCGGCTTCTTGGCCCTGTACCCATGGATCGAGGCATGGGCGACCGGGGACCGCGGCGAGAAGCACGTGCTCGACCGTCCTCGCAATGCTCCTGTCCGCACGGGCCTGGGCGTAGCGCTCATCACGTTCTATGTGGTGCTGGTGCTGGAAGGCTCGAACGACATCGTCGCCAACCTGTTCAGGTTGTCGATCAACGACCTCACCATCATGTTCCGCTTCGCGGTCTTCCTCTTGCCCATCGCGGCGTTCTGGATCACTAAGCGAATCGCGATGGGACTGCAGCGCAAGGATCATGAACTGGTGCTCCACGGCGCGGAGACTGGACGCATTGTCCGCTTCGAGTCCGGCGAGTACATCGAGGTTCATGAGCCGCTTACGGACGAGGAGCGGTGGGTGCTCGTCTCCTACGAGAACCTCAAGCCCCACGAATTTGGTGTCGAGACCAACGACTTCGGAGTGCGGCGCAAGGGCGCCCGCTGGCGTCGCTTCAAGACTGCATGGTCGCGTTTCTACTTCGAGGATCGTGTCGAGCCCGTGACTCCGGCGGAACTCGCCGAGGCACATGAGCACCACGCCGCAGAGGTTGAGGCCAAGAAGAACGCCGAACCCCGCGACCACGGCGCTTCACACGCCTAATCCGTCATGGGACCCGCGCCGGTGACCGAATTCAGCCACAATGGAATGGTCGACGGATCACGCACGTTGACGAAGTAGGACCGATGCGTACCTCCTGGTACGCGCCATCAAGAAAGCCTCGGTAGTGCCGGGGCACACTGGAGGAATAATGGCCGACTACACACTGCCCGACCTCGCTTACGACTACTCCGCACTCGCCCCCGCTATCTCGGGCGAAATCATGGAGCTGCACCACAGCAAGCACCACGCCGCCTACGTGGCCGGCGCCAACACCGCTCTCGAGAAGATGGCCGAGGCGCGCGACACCAACAACTTTGCCGCGATCGGCGGCCTCGAGAAGGCCCTCGCGTTCAACCTGGGTGGCCACACCAACCACTCGATCTTCTGGACCAACATGTCACCCGAAGGCGGCGACAAGCCCGTAGGCGCGCTCGCCACGGCGATCGACGAGAACTTCGGATCATTCGACAAGTTCCAGGCCCACTTCACCAACAACGCCATGACCGTCATGGGCTCCGGCTGGTCCATCCTGGCCTGGGACACCATCGGCCAGAAGCTCATCATCGTCCAGCTGTACGACCAGCAGGGCAACGTCCCCATGGGAATCATCCCGCTGCTCATGCTCGACATGTGGGAGCACGCGTTCTACCTTCAGTACAAGAACGTGAAGGCCGACTACGTCAAGGCCTGGTGGTCCGTGGTGGATTGGTCCAACGTCGCAGACCGTTTCGCCAAGGCCTCCTCAACCACGGGCCTGATCGTCTAGTCCCCATCGCATCATAGAGACGCTGTCCCCCTTCCCGGGCCTGCCCGGTACGGCGTCTCCCCCGCCAAGGGCGGGTCTACCGGAAACGGTGGGCCCGCCCTTGGTGTTTCCCCACCACTGACCGCCCCTCGCCGCGCCCTCTTGCGCCCCCGCGCGATGGCTCGTTCTGCACCCGTTTTCGGCACAAGTCTCCCGCCAATGGTGCGATTCACACCGGCCGACGCTTGGGCTGGGTGTGGCGCGTTGGTGCGGCCTCGGTGCACGCGAAGAGGCCCCTTGCGGCGGCGGTCAGGCTTGATCCCCGCAAGGGCCTCTTCACGTGCTGCGGGACCTATCAACAGCCGAACGTCACCGGGGTTCAGCAAACCGGGTTGGATGTGTCAGTTGACCCGCCCTGGCCCCGGATGCGCAGCGTCACACCTAATTGAACATCTCGCCAAGGCACCCATGTTCTGAGACGCTCTGGAACCACAGGCTGCTGGGCAGAGGCTCAGGGTTCCGGCGATTCAGACACGTCGCCCTCATGCTCTGCGCCGGTGCGAAAGAACGTCTTGACGTACTCATCTGGCTCGAGCGTGGAGTCGCGCATCAGAGAGAACACCTCGGCGCCGTTACGCAACTCGTCGTAAATCCAGTAAGACTGAGCCACTCCAATGTAGGTGTCGTTGTCGAAGATTTCGACGTACTCCTCGGCCTCTTCTTCTGCCTTCGCAATCGCGGCTTCAGGCGAAGGCGCATGCCACACGGTGATGCGTTCCTCATAGGTGTAATGGGGCTTGTCGGGCCGACGACTTATGAAAACACACCGCACTGAGTACCAATTGAGTTCCGGGTCTTGCGTCATGCTTTCAATCTTGCTCGACCAGGGTCCCAGATCGCGATTCCCACACCGTCTGCGCCGCAGCGTGTTCGCCAAGGGTGTCTTACCCTGCACCCGCACGGGGGGTGGATTAACAACGGGCCGGGTCGATGGCTTCCGTGCACCCCGCGAGTGGGCGCGGGGGTCACGGCACGTGCTTCAGGCCCGCGCGACTGGGCATGAGCGCCGACTGGGACGCATCGGGCACCGAAAGGTGGTCACCAGCGCCGACTCTCCTCACCACAACACCCCGCGGGGCGGGAAGCCCTTCGAGGGGATCAAGCCTGATCGCTTCACAGGAGGGCTTGCCGCTCCGCCCCCCCTGCCAGGGCGGGTGCCTTGCGGCGTGCGGTTCCCCCGTGCGGACCTGCGCATTGCGCGTAGTACTCACCTTGCCGTGAGCGTCGGCTCTCGTAAAGCGGCAATTAGCGGGTGTCTCCGCCTCCCTTGACCACCGCGGCACGGCCGGCCTCGAGCCGAGCCACCGGAATGCGGAACGGTGAGCAACTGACGTAGGTGAGCCCGATGTCGTGGAAGAAGTGGATCGAGTCGGGGTCTCCCCCGTGCTCGCCACACACGCCCAACTTGATGTCGGGGCGAGTTGAGCGGCCCTCCTCGATAGCAATCTTCATGAGCCTGCCCACGCCGAGCCGGTCAACGGACTCGAAGGGCGACACGCTGAACACACCCTTCTCGGTGTACGGGTTGAAGAAGGCTCCCTCAACGTCGTCCCTCGAGAAGCCCCACGTGGTCTGGGTGAGGTCGTTGGTGCCGAACGAGAAGAACTCGGCCACCTCCGCCATCCGGTCCGCGGTCAGGGCCGCACGCGGCAACTCGATCATGGCGCCCACGGGGATATCCAGTTCCACGCCTTGCTCAGCCGCGACGGTCGCAAGGATGGCGGTGGCTTCGTCCTTCACCAGGTGCAACTCCATCACTGACGCCGCGAGCGGGATCATGATCTCCGCGTGCGGCTTGCCTCCGGCCTTGATGCGCGCGGCTTGAGCCTCGGCAATGGCCCTCATTTGCAGCGTGAAGAGTCCTGGGATCACGATGCCGAGTCGCACTCCGCGCAGGCCCAGCATCGGATTCGCCTCGTGCATACGCACCACCGCGGGGAGCAAGAGCGCGTCCCGCTCGACATCGGGGCCCGTCTCCCCTCGCTCCTTGGCGAGCGCGACCTTGACGGAGAGTTCGGTGAGGTCCGGCAGGAACTCGTGCAGCGGCGGGTCGATGAGCCTAATGGTGACGGGCAGGCCGTCCATCTTTTCCAGGATCCCGATGAAGTCCTCGCGCTGCAAGGGCAGGAGTGCGTCGAACGCCTTCTGCTTCTCCTCGTCCGTCGACGCCAAGATCACGTGCTCAATGAGCTCGCGCCTCTCGCCCAGGAACATGTGTTCCGTACGGCAGAGGCCGATTCCCTCGCCGCCCCACGTTCGAGCTCGCTTCGCGTCGTCGGGAGTGTCGGCGTTCGCGTAGACGCCAAGGCGCCTCGCAGCGTCGGCGTGACTCAGGATCTCGTGGACTCCGATGACCAGCTCTCGCGTGTCGATGTCGTCCTCCGCGAGTTCCGATAGCGCGATGTCGAGGCCCTCTTCGAGGTAGCGCACCACGGGGGAAGGAATCACGGGCACGCTGCCGAGGAAAACCTCGCCGGTGGAGCCATCGATCGCGATGATGTCGCCCTCGCTGATCACATGGTCGCCCACGGTGACCGTCTTGGCCTTCGCATCGACGAGCAGCTCTTCGGCGCCAACGACGCACGTGGTGCCCATGCCGCGCGCCACGACCGCCGCGTGGGACGTCTTGCCGCCCCTGCAGGTAAGCACGCCCACCGAGGCGATCATGCCGCCAAGGTCGTCCGGGTTTGTCTCGCGACGCACCAGGATCACGTCCTTGCCCTGTTGGGCCCACACCTCCGCGTCGGGGGACGAGAACACGGCAGCGCCCACGGCGGCGCCTGGCGAGGCTGCCATACCCTTGGCCAGCAATTGACGCTTGGCCTGGGGGTCAAACTGCGGGAACATGAGCTTGTTGAGCTGCTCCCCCGTGACCCGTTCAAGCGCCTCGTCCTTGGTGATGATGTGTTCCTCCACCAGCTGGTTCGCGATCCGGAATGCGGCGGCCGCGGTGCGCTTTCCCACCCTGGTTTGCAGCATCCACAGCTTGCCGCGCTCCACCGTGAACTCGATGTCGCATAGGTCGCGGTAGTGGTTCTCGAGCCTGCGCATTGCTTGCCGCAGCTCGTCGAACGCCTTTTTGTCGATTCTTTCAAAGTCGGCCAGGGACAAGGTGTTCCTGATGCCAGCCACCACGTCCTCGCCTTGGGCGTTCTGGAGGTAGTCGCCGTAGTCGCCCACCTTGCCCGTCGCGGGGTCACGCGTGAAGCACACGCCCGTGCCCGAGTCCTCGCCCAGGTTTCCGAACACCATAGCGACGATGTTGACGGCGGTGCCCAGGTCGTCCGAGATGCGCTCACGACGGCGGTACAGGCGCGCACGGTCGGTGTTCCACGAGTTGAAGACCGCCTCGATCGCGAGGTCGAGTTGCTCGCGCGGCTGTTGCGGGAACTCCCGGCCTGACTCGGCCTTGACGATGGCCTTGAATTCGCCCACAAGGGCGCGCAGGTCGTCCGCGGGAAGGTCTGTGTCGGCGGTAACTCCTGCCGCCTTTTTCTTCGCGTCGAGTGCGCTACTAAACAATTCGCCGTCGATGTCGAGTACCGTCTTGCCGAACATCTGAATCAGGCGGCGGTACGAGTCCCACGCGAAGCGGGCGTCTCCCGCGAACTCCGTAAGCCCTTCGACCGAGGCATCGTTGAGACCCACGTTGAGGACGGTCTCCATCATTCCAGGCATCGAGAACTTGGCACCTGAGCGCACGGAGACGAGCAACGGGTCACGCGCGTCGCCGAGTAGCCGACCGAGCGAGTCTTCGAGGCGTCGGAGGGCCATTGTGACCTGCACACGCACTTCTGGCGGTAATGCTCCGGTTCGCATGTACGTTCGACACGCATCGGTCGTGATGGTGAAGCCCGGAGGCACAGGAAGCCCCAGGTTCGTCATCTCGGCAAGGTTTGCACCCTTGCCGCCGAGGAGATCTTTAAGATCCCGGTTTCCCTCGCTGAAGTCAAAGACGTACTTGTCCACGGAGCACCTCCACATACAAGTCTCGGCTCCATTGCCGAGGCCCTTTCAGTCTCTCCGCATGCTACGCGCGCGAGGAGGACTTAGGGCCCGGGCGGACAGGTCGCTGATGCGTCCCATCACTCACGGCGTGTCGCGCACGGCCCATGGTGCGTGTCAGCGGGGGCTTTCCATCATTGCCACATATCGGACACCGCGCGTTCATCCCCGGCGCGGATGTCCATCGCTACCTTCGGGGTGTCCCCCTCTCCCCACATAGAAGGAACAACACATGCGCACGTCATTTTCAGCAGTCGGCATCGGCGTCGTGGCCTTGGGCGGCCTCACGTTTGCTGGCAACCTCAACGGTCCCTGGGAGTACGAACCCCTCGAAAGCTCCGCATACGGCATGGCCTCCACCACCTGGGATGTCCCCTACGTGGTCCCCGCGGACTACAACCAGTGGATGGTCCAGGACGAGACAGTCCTGGACGTCTACCCGGGCATCGACGACCTGCACGACATGAACACGCAGAACGAGCGGGGTCACCACTCCGGCCGCTACATGTACAACACGTACGAGGTGAACTCGGGTGGCGCCATCGCGGTCACCAACCTCAAGACTGGCGAGGCGCAGATCCTGGCCCAGGACAGCGACTGGGGCTTCGAGTGGAATCGCCTCGACGGCATCCGCTGGACGCCATGGAACACGCTGCTTGTCACCGAGGAGACCGCGGGCGGCAAGGTTTACGAGGTGTTCCTCGAGAAGCACGACCCCACCAAGGTTACCGACGTTGTCGAGCGTGGCGCGATCGGCAGCCTGCGTCACGAGGGAATCGACGTGGGCAAGGACGGCGCCGTCTACGTGATCGACGAGTACAACGGCGGCTCCGTCTATCGCTTCGTGCCCGACAAGAAGGACGACCTCTCCTCCGGCACGCTATACGCGCTCAAGTTGACGGGGCTCACCGACGAGCAGCAGAAGTGGAGCTCATCGACCTTCGACGACAAGGTGGGCGCGTTCACGTGGATTGAGCTCGACCAGCAGCTCGCACAGTCCGATGGCGATGCTGCGGCGAATGCCGTCAACGCGACCGAGTTTGGCCGTCCCGAGGACATGGAGATCATCGGCAACACGCTCTACGTCGCCAACACGAGCGAGGACCGCGTGATCGCAGTGGACCTGGGCGCGCAGACCGTGTCGACGTTCGTCGAGGCAGGCCTCAACGTCCCCGTCGAGGTCGCTGGCTCGGTGACGGGCTTCAACTCCCCCGACAACCTGGCCGAGGGACCTGACGGAACGCTGTGGATCGTCGAGGACAACGACTACTCCGACATCTACCAGGCAACAATGGACGAAGACGGTGACGGCGCCGCCGATTCCGTGTCGCTCTTCGCGTCGCTCACCGACAAGGGTGCCGAGACCACCGGTATCTACTTTGGCAAGGACCGCAAGGTGATGTACGTGTCGGTGCAGCACCCCGACAAGGACCTGGCCGACGGGATCTGGGCCATCTCCAAGAAGGACAAGTAGCGCGTGGTTGTGGGGCGGGCCTTCCGGCAAGGGGAGGCCCGCCCTTGCCTATTCCGGCGTCGGCACTACCAGCGGGCCTCCACCACGAGCGGCGGACGGTGCGAGACGTCATACACGCGCAGCCACTCCGGGCGCATCATGACCAGTTCGTAACCCTCGTAGCGCGACCTCGACCCCGGCATGAGGCGCTCAAACTCGGCGGCGAGGCGCTCAGCCTCCTCGCCCTCGGTGATGACGGCGGGGCCCTCAAATTGGACGGACATCGGGCCTGCTGTGCCCACCACTACCGCCACGCGGCCCTGTGCCTTGAGGCTGTCGAGCTTGCGCGCCCATGGCACCACGTTGAAGAGCAACGTGCCGTCGTCAAGCGCCGTGATGCCCATGAGTGCGGCCTCGGGCTCGCCGCCGGGCGTCACGGTCGCGACTATCCCCCGACCCTCCTCCCGCACGTAGGCGGCAATAGCGGCACGGTCTTCGGGATCGAGGGTCATGGCCCGACGCTAGCGCTTGTGGTCACGACCGCCAAGGGACCTCAGGCACGGGCCGAGGTCGCCACCAGATCGCGTGCCGACGACCCGTGGGGGCACATCGCGGAGGCGGCGCCTGAGGGCATCGACGCGGTACTTGACGTGGTTGCAGGCGCCGGCGTCACCGCAGGGTTCACCACGATGAATGACGGCGCACGCTGGGTGGGCGCCCGCGCGCTCGCCGATGTCCACAAGGTCCAGGCGGACCTGGCCACGCGTAGCCACGTCGGCAAACTCGTCCTCACCGACTTCTAGACGCGCTCCCGGCCAACGTCGCCGTTGAATGGCGTCGCCGCCTGTGTCCGCCCACCGAAATAGACTGGGCCAGCGCATCCGTCCCCGTGCGCCGCTTGGAGCCAAGGAGCCCCCCGTGAACGTTCCCACCGCCCGTTCCCACGCCGCAGACGCCCACGACTTCATCGAGGTGCACGGGGCGCGCGAAAACAACCTCCAGGACGTGTCCCTGACCATTCCCAAGCGCCGTCTGACGGTGTTCACCGGGGTTTCGGGCTCTGGAAAGTCGTCCCTGGTATTCGGCACGATTGCGGCCGAGTCGCAGCGGCTCATCAACGAGACCTACAGCACGTTCGTGCAGGGCTTCATGCCGTCCCTCGCCCGGCCCGACGTCGACTCTCTCAGCGGGGTCAGTGCCGCCATCATCGTGGACCAAGAGCGCATGGGCGCCAACTCGCGTTCCACGGTGGGCACCGCGACCGACGCGAACGCGCTGCTGCGCATCCTGTTCAGCAAGGTCGGCGACCCCCACATCGGCCCCCCACAGGCCTTCTCTTTCAACGTGCCCTCGGCCACCGGCGTCGGCTCGGTGAAGGTGGCCAAGGGCGGCTCCACGAGCGCCCAGAAGCGCGAGTTCAAGGTGCTGGGCGGCATGTGCCCGCGCTGCGAGGGCATGGGCACCATCAACGACATCGACCTCACGCAGCTGTTCGACGACTCCAAGTCGCTGGCCGAAGGCGCCCTCACTATCCCCGGCTACACGGCCGACGGCTGGTACGTGCGCATCTTCACCGAGTCGGGCTTCTTTGACCCCAGCAAGCCCATCCGCGACTTCAGCCAGCGCGAGCGGGACAACTTCCTCTACAAGGAGCCCACCAAGGTCAAGATCGAGTCGATCAAAATGACCTACGAGGGCCTGGTCCCCAAGATCCAGAAGTCGATGCTGTCCAAGGACGTGGACGCGATGCAGCCGCACATCCGCGCATTCGTGGAGCGAGCCGTCACGTTCACCGAGTGCCCCGACTGCGGCGGCACCCGCCTGGCCGAGCCCGCTCGGTCCTCCAAAATCAACGGCGTCAACATCGCCGATGCGTGTGCCATGCAGATCTCCGACCTCGCCGAGTGGGTGCGCGGCCTCGACCAGCCGACGATCACTCCCCTGCTCACCGGGCTCCAAGAGAACCTCGATGCCTTGGTGCAGATAGGGCTGGGCTACCTGAGCCTCGACCGCCCGGCCGGGACGCTGTCAGGGGGCGAGGCGCAGCGCGTCAAGATGGTGCGCCACCTGGGCTCCGCCCTCACGGACGTCACGTACGTGTTCGACGAGCCCACCGCCGGGCTTCACCCCCACGACATCCAGCGCATGAACGCGCTGCTGCTCAACCTGCGCGACAAGGGCAACACCGTGCTCGTGGTCGAGCACAAGCCCGAGGTCATCGCGATCGCCGACCACGTAGTTGATCTGGGGCCGGGCGCAGGGAAGCACGGCGGCCGCATCGAGTTCACGGGGACGGTCGAGGCGTTGCGCGCGTCGGACACCCTGACAGGAAGGCACCTCGACCACCGGGCGCAGTTGCGCGCGTCGGCCAGGCCGGGCACGGGTGTGCTCGAGATCCGCGGCGCGACCCAGCACAACCTGCGCGGCGTGGACGTGGACGTGCCCACGGGCATCCTCACCGTGGTCACGGGAGTCGCGGGCTCGGGCAAGACCTCGCTGATCCACGGCAACCTCGGCTCGCTCGACGGTGTCGTGGTGGTGGACCAGGGCGCGATCAAGGGATCGCGGCGCTCCAACCCCGCGACATACACGGGGCTCCTCGACAATATCCGCAAGGACTTCGCCAAGGCCAACGGCGTCAAGCCAGCGCTCTTCAGCGCCAACTCCGAGGGCGCGTGCCCCGCGTGCAAGGGCGCGGGCCTCGTCTTCACCGACCTGGGCCCGATGGCGACCGTGAGCACCGTCTGCGAGGCGTGCGAGGGAAAGCGCTTCACCGACGAGGTGCTCGAGTACCGCCTGCGGGGCCAGAACATCCACGAGGTGCTGCAGATGTCCGTGGCGGAAGCGCTCGAGTTCTTCGCCGACGGCCCCGCGGCCCCCATCCTCCAACGCCTGAGCGACGTGGGCCTGCACTACATCGGCCTCGGCCAGGCGCTTAACACGCTGTCGGGCGGCGAGCGTCAGCGCCTCAAGCTCGCCATCCAGATGGCCAAGAAGGGCTCCACCTACATCCTCGACGAGCCGACCACCGGCCTGCACCTGGCCGACGTCGACCACCTGTTGGCGCTCCTCGATCGCCTCGTGGACGACGGCAACACGGTCATCGTGATCGAGCACCACCAGGCCGTCATGGCGCACGCCGACTGGATCATCGATCTGGGGCCTGGCGCGGGGCACGACGGCGGCACGGTCGTGTTTGAAGGAACGGCGGCCGACCTGGTGGCCGAGGCCGACACTCTGACCGCTCAGCACCTCAGGGAGTACGTGGCGTAGTTGTCGCTCGGCTACTGCGGGGTTTGCGGGCTCGCCGCCAGCGCCGCCTTCAGTTGAGCAACCTCTGGAGGGTGCAGGATGAATGCATCTGTCTCGCCCGCCACGTAGAGGCCCAGATTCGCTTGCATCTGCGCGATAAGACTCGACGCCCGAAGGGCGATGAAATAGGGAGTCTGCTTCACGAACCTCGCCGACGAGGTCCGAGAGATGCTCACCACTACACAGTTGCTCGCACCCTGCTTGAGGAAGAACGGTTTCGCGTCCGCCAAGCCCTTGACCTCTGCCGTGGAACTCCCAAGGAAGATGTCCGAGTTCACCAGCTCGTTGATCACATCACGGACTGTGGCGTCGCCTCTCACCCCAGCGGAGATGAGGGCGTTGAGGCGCGCGTTTTCCGGACGTTCATCGCGCTGCGGCGCTGGGGATACTTCCGACATCATTCCCACTTTCGGTTGAGGACGTGGACCATGGTGTCCGAGTCTCCGACTCGCCCCACCTTCACAAAGCCAAGGCTGTCATAGAGCCGACGAGCCGCAGTATTGCCGTCCTCGACCGAGAGGCTCACCGCCGACAGGCCCTGCGCACGCGCGAGGTCGATCAGGCTCGTCATGAGCTCCCTGGCGATTCCCTTGCCGCGGTGACCCGCAAACACTGCGAGCCCCAGTTCGGGGACATCATCAGCCACGTACCCGTAGCCCGGATCGGCGCTCGTGAAGTGGCGCCACCATGCCGCGCCCGCCGGAACACCTTCCACCGTCGCGATCACGCCCGCATCACCTTGGAGCATCCAGTCTGTGACGTAGTGTGCGACGCCCGGATCAGCAAGCACCGACGCGGCGTCCCAGGCGCCGTCGTCACGCCAGTTCATTGCGGCCACTACGAACGGCATCAAGTCATCACTCGCGCTCATCGGACGTACGTGCATGGGGACACTCTTCCACGTTCGCCGGCGAGACAGTCTTCGCGTGACTGCAACTCATGGGCGCACACGGCCACACCAAACGCGAGCCGGCCCGGCCAAAGGTCCCGCCTCAAGGGCCATGTCCCTTGAGAACCTAGGACTATATGCACATGATGCGCACTGATACCAGTGCTTTCGTAGCGCGCCCTCGACAGACTGTTCGGGGGAGCATCCTGCGAGCTCAACGATGAGCAATGAGGAGTCATTTTGCCGGCGACAGCACGGTGGAGCACCCACCCGAGAAGGTACGCGTCCGCGGCCTGCGGCCCCATTCCCCCGGATCAACGAGCCCACGCACCGAGCCCCGTCGCGATCTCCGCCGAGTGCGACCTGGTGCACAGTTCGTCCACGTCAACAGATTGCCAAAGCTTCTCGGTCCGCGAGTTTCTCAACCTCGACGACGGCAACCGGGTCATCCTCCGCGAGAATCTCGAGTTCACGATAGGCGAGCCAGGCGCCAACGTGCACGAAGGCCTCGATGCCGAGTCACTTACGCAAGCGATCCGTAGCGTGGTGCTACCCGCCGTATCGGCAAAAGACCCCGCCCACCCGTGGGAATGCATCGTCCAACTTGCCCGCAGGCGCCGGGTACGCACGTGCGCCGAGGAACTTGAGACGTTGCCGTACGAATTGGTGCTCACGGACGCGGTACGCGCCTGGCTCTAGCGCACAGGTGGAGACAAGCAAGAGCCCCGGCCCACATCATCGTGGAACCGGGGCCCTGGCAATCTGTGGTCAGTGCGAGAAGCGCCCCGTAGAGAACTCAAACACCCAGCCAAACAGTCCGATAACCGAAACGATCGCGGCGGGCACCATGACCCACCAGCCCACGGCCATCGCGACAAACGCCAACGCGGTTCCTAACGCAAGCACAAACGGCCACCACGACCAAGGCGCGTAGAGCCCCTGATCCCCTGCCTGCTCGGAGATGACGCCATCCTCCCGGTCCTCGGGACGTGCGCCGTGGCGCTTCTCGAGCATCTTGAAGTACACGGCGATCATGAGCGCCAGGCCCGCCGACAGGAGCATCGCGGGGAAACCCACCAACTCCTTGAAGTCGGTGAGGAACCCGTAGACGATCGCCACGAGCAGGAAGAAGGCCCCTGGGATGAAGAAGATATTGGATTCGGTCTTCATGAGTTCAGTCCGTCCCCTACTTCACGAGCGCGTCGTCATGGTGGTCAATTGCGGCCACCTCTGGATAGTGCAGATCGAACGCGGGGCGTTCCGAGCGGATCCGCGGAATCGACACGAAGTTGTGGCGAGGCGGCGGGCAACTGGTGGCCCATTCGAGAGAACCTGCGTAACCCCACGGATCGTCGACCGTAACCAGGGGTGCGTTCTTGGTGGTCTTGTAGACGTTCCAGAAGAACGGCAACGTCGACAGCGCCAAGAAGAAGGCACCAAAGGTGGAGATCTGATTGAGCAGCGTGAAGCCCTCATCGGGCAGGTAATCCGCATAGCGGCGAGGCATGCCGCCCGCGCCCAGCATGTGCTGCACAAAGAAGGTGGTGTGGAAGCCGATGAATAGCATCCAGAAGTGGATCTTGCCCAGTCGCTCGTCCAGCATCTTGCCCGTGAACTTGGGCCACCAGAAGTAGAAGCCCGCGAACATCGCGAACACCACGGTGCCGAAGACGACGTAGTGGAAGTGCGCCACCACAAAGTAGGAGTCAGACACCGGTATATCGAGGACCGGCGTACTCAGAATGATGCCCGTGAGGCCACCAAAGAGGAACGTGATGAGGAAGCCGATCGACCACAGCATCGGCGTAGCCATCACGATCTTGCCCCGCCACATCGTGCCGATCCAATTGAAGAACTTCACACCCGTCGGCACCGCGATGAGCATCGTCATGAAGGCGAAGAACGGAAGAAGAACGGCGCCGGTGACGTACATGTGGTGAGCCCACACGGACACGGAGAGCGCCGCAATCGCGACCGTCGCGTAGACCATGCCGTGATAGCCGAACAGGGGCTTGCGTGAGAAGACGGGGATGATTTCCGTCACGATGCCAAAGAACGGCAGAGCGATGATGTAGACCTCTGGGTGGCCAAAGAACCAGAACAGGTGTTGCCACAGAATGGCCCCGCCAAAGTCTGGGTTGAATACCTGAGCTCCCAGCACTCGATCGGCGCCGAGCGCGAACAGCGCGGCGGCGAGAGGGGGGAACGCCACAAGAATCAAGATGCTGGTCACAAGCGTGTTCCACGTGAAGATCGGCATGCGGAACATCGTCATGCCCGGTGCGCGCATCGTCACGATCGTGGTGATGAAGTTCACCGCGCCAAGAATGGTGCCGAAACCACCGAGCGCGAGTCCGAAGACCCACAGGTTCCCGCCCACTCCGGGTGAATAGGTCGAATTGGACAGCGGCGCATACGCGAACCAACCAAAAGCTGCGGCGCCGGAGGGAGTGAAGAATCCGGCGCCCGCGATGATGCCGCCAAAGGCGTAGAACCAGAACGCAAGCATGTTGAGTCGCGGGAACGCGACGTCGGGGGCACCGATCTGCAGCGGCATGATGACGTTCGCAAACCCCGCAAACAGCGGGGTCGCAAACAACAACAGCATGATCGTGCCGTGCATCGTGAACAGCTGGTTGTACTGCTCGGGTGACTGCACCACCTGCAGACCGGGCTGGAACAGTTCGGCGCGAATGAAAAGCGCGAGGATCCCGCCGATGATGAACCAGGCGAATGACGTGCCCAGGTACATGTAACCGATGGTCTTGTGGTCGGTCGACGTGATCCAGCGCACCACAACCGAGCCCGAACGCTTACGTACCAAGGTGGGCGCGTGATCCGCGCCGCCCGCGGCGTCGAATGCCATCGTTGCCATGCCTAGCCCTCCCCGTCCGCTGGCTGGACCTCTGGGTCCTGCAGACGGCTGTATTCAAGTCCGATCGAGCCTGACTGCCCGGCTTCGCGCAACAACTCCATCTGAGCGTCGTACTCCTCGCGTGAGACCACCTTGACGTTAAAGAGCATCGCCGAGTGGTACTCGCCGCACAGTTCCGCGCATTTGCCCTGGTACGTGCCCTCGGTCTCCGGAATAAACTGAATATGAGTAGTGCGGCCTGGGATCATGTCTTGCTTAAACAGGAAGGCTGGGATCCAGAACGAGTGGATCACGTCTCGCGAGTTGAGCGTGATGTCGACGGTCTCGCCCACGGGCAGGTACAGGTTGGGCAGCGTCTCCTCGACGCCGGGCTCACCTGTAAGGACAGCCTGGACACCCACCGAATACACATCGTCATCGAGGTAGTTGAAGTCCCACGCCCACTGCTTGCCGATTGCCTGAATGTGGACGTCGGCGGGGCCGGACACGTCCTTGATCTCCGCGATGTCGGTGGCTGTCCATCGGAACAGCACAGCAATCATGATCAGCGGGACGATCGTGTACATGAGTTCGAGCGGCACATTCGCACGCGTCTGCATAGGCAACTTGTCGTCACCCTTGCGTTTGCGATACACCACCACGGTCCACATAATCAGCGCCCACGTGATGACGCCTACGATGATTGCTGCGAGCCACGAGTAGTTCCAGAGGTCGATTACGCGACCCGTGTGATTCGTGATTCCGGGTGAACTGGGGAGACCATTGGCTCCGGCCTGACCGGCACAGCCTGCGAGCAGGGACGATGATCCTGCGACCATCACGACTATGCCGAACTTCCGGAGCGCTACAGGGGACAAAGTAGCCACGGATGCATACTATCGCGCGATACCGTTATGACATGCAAAGGTCCCGGGTTTATCTCGATGCGGGTGGCTCAGCGCCACTTTCTCCACGTGTGTCCGACGCGCTCCGGGCAGGTTTCGCTGATGGATGGGCCGATCCGGCCCGACTGGTCACCGAGTCGCGGAAGGCCAGAGGGCTTCTCGATGGCTCCCGCGAGGCGATAGCCGACGTGATGGGAGTCTCCGCGGAGCAGGTGCACTTCACTCCTTCTATCCACGTCGCGTTCGAGCGGGCGATTGCGGGCATCGCTCGCGCGCGGCGCGCCCAGTCGAGAATCATCGTGAGCGCGATCGAGCGCGACGCCTTGATGAACGCGGCGGCCTTTGCCCTGCCGCAGGGCATCGAAACCATCGCAGTGAACTCCCAGGGGCATCTCGACATCGAGGCATTCGCTGCGGCCGTGTCCGCGGATGGCGTCGCGCTCGCGGCGATTCAGCATGCGAACCAAGAGATCGGCACCGTCCAGCGCCTCGACCGCATTGCTAGCAGCGCTGCCGCCGCCGGCGTACCGCTCCTGATCGATGCCTCGTCAAGCATCGGACACCGCGACACACCGCAGCAATGGGACGCGTTGATTGCGCATCCGGCCGACTGGGGAGGCCCTGCGGGCCTCGGCGTGCTCGCCCTCAAGCCCGGAACCCGATGGCTTCCCGCGTGGCCAGAGGGCGACGACTGGGCGCCCGGTGGAATCAGTGTGCCCCTCGCCCTCGCTTCGGCTGTGGCTCTGCAGGAGCGCGAACAGGAACGCCGGGAGGTCTCGGGTCGCATGGGTGCCCTTGTCGAGAGGATCAGGGCGACAGTGCGTCAGCTCAGTGGCATCGACGTCCTTGGCGATCCCTACGAGCGACTCCCCCATATCGTCACGTTCTCATGCCTGTACGTTGATGGGGAATCGCTTGTCGCCGAACTCGACCGCGAGGGTTTCGCGGTGGGGTCCGGCTCCGCATGTGCCAGCGGAACGCTCGAGCCGTCTCGAGTGCTGGCGTCGATTGGCGCCCTCACTCACGGCAATGTGCGCGTGGCCCTCCACCCCGGGGTGACGAGCGACGATGTGGACCGCTTCCTGGCCGTCCTCCCGCAGGTCCTCGACCGCGTACGCTCCCGCCTGGGCTCACCTTCGAGCGACTAGGTCACAATCGAATGAACTCACACGTGACTGGTGCCCTCGAGATCGACGCCAGGGGTACGGCATGCCCGATGCCGATCATCATGCTGGCTAAGGCCGCACGCGGCCTCGCTCCGGGAAGCACCGTGACGGTGCTCGCGACCGATGTGGCTGCCCGCTACGACGTGCCAGCGTGGGCGCGCATGACCGGAAACGAGTTTGTGGGGGAAAGCGAAACGGACGGCGGGGCGCTAGCCCTCACCGTCCGTCTGCGTTCGACCTAACGGCCGCGTGAATTAGCTGAACGAGTCTCCGCATGCGCATGAACTACCTGCGTTGGGGTTGTCGACAGTAAAGCCCTGCTTCTCGATCGTGTCGGCGAAGTCGATCTTTGCGCCATCGAGGTACGGCACCGACATCTTGTCGATGATGACCTCGACGCCGTCGAAGTTCTTGATGGCGTCACCGTCGAGCGTGCGTTCGTCAAAATACAGTTGGTAGATCAGGCCCGAGCAGCCACCAGGCTGGACGGCGAGGCGCAGGCGAAGATCGTCGCGACCCTCCTGAACTAGCAGGCTCTTCACCTTGGACGCTGCGGCGTCGGTGATAAGCACGCCGTGGGTCGTGGGCTCTGTGGCAATGTCGGTCATAGCGCCTCCTTACGAGAACGGGTCAATCAAGGGTACGACGGACCGGTGACTTGGTACACCCGTCAACGCCGCAAGGTCCTGTTTTGTGCCCGGCATTCACGGGAATAGGCGTCCCGTTATTGACGCGCCCAGGTCTGGGCGATCCTGCGCACACCGTCGGAAAGGCCCTCCGGGCCCTCGTCCGCTTCGTGGGCGGACGTAATTCCGGCTGCCATGAGGTCGCGTTTACCCACCCTGACTCCTGGGGACAACATCACGGCGGGCACTCCACGGGTCGCTGCCGCAGCGGCCACGGGAACTGCCACCCCGTAGTCCAGCGCGCGCGGTGTGAGCTCAGACCCGATACCGAGGACGAGGTCGGCACCGCGAGCGACCTCCGCCGAAAGGCCTGCGGCATCGGCAATATAGGTAGCTGCAGGCACGAGCCGTGCGCCCACGGCCGCGAGCGCATAGGCCAGCCCCGCTGCGGCGCCGGTTCCGGGCTCGTCCGAAAGGCGCGTCGGCCCCATGAGGGCCCCACGATCGCCCACCGAGTCGCCGTATGTGGCGAGATCCTGCCAACGCTCCTCTTGAGCCTGCGCTGCGGCGGCAACCGAGGGGTTGCTCTCTTTGCCCTCAACCAACGCAGCGCTCATACCCTGGAATCCGAGCAGGGGCCGACGCGAGGACACCAGTACGACGATGTCGAGTCCCGCCAGCATCTTCCTGGTCATGGGAAGCGATCCCGACCACAGCTCGACGGCGTCGCCCGCAATCGAGTCGTCACCGACGGGAATCACTACGGTCCTGGTCTCACTCTTCGCGAGGGCGAGAAGCGCCGCGGCCACGTCGATGGGGTTCCATCGCGATGAGCCCCCCGTGGGAGCAAGCCAGGTCACTCCCGCGTAAGCCATCGTCTCGGCGCCCTCGACAAGGCCGCGCACCCCGCTCCACATATGAGCCGACTGGGGGCCGCCGTTGCCCATGGGCAACGTCACCAACTCATGATCGGGAACCGCAGCCGCCCAAGACTGGGCAGCCATGACGGCCGCCGCCTTCGCGTCGATTCGATACTTCCCAGGCCACCCTTGAACCGCCGCAACCACTCGCATGCCACCAGTGTGCCGCCTCGCGCTTGGCGCAATTGACGGACCGGCCCGCCGTGAGCGTGGAACAATGGTCGAATGACCCAAACCTTCGACGAGCCTGCCGCCTCACCCGCATTGCTCTTGCTTGGTACGCGCACCGACCCGATGTCAGAGCGGGGGGTGGATTGCCCCGGCGACCTTCCCGCAGCATCCGACCCAGGACTGGTCGAGCGCGCACGCGCCGCCAAGGAGGCCCTGGGGCAGCGCGTCTTCATCCTTGGCCACCACTATCAGCGCGATGAGGTCATCCAGTTTGCCGACGTAACGGGTGACTCCTTCAAGCTCGCCCGTGACGCGGCCGGCCGCCCTGAGGCCGAGTTCATCGTCTTCTGCGGCGTGCACTTCATGGCCGAAAGCGCCGACATCCTGACCTCCGACGATCAGGCAGTGCTCCTTCCGGACATGGCCGCGGGTTGCTCGATGGCCGATATGGCCGGAATCAGCCAGGTCGAGGACGCCTGGGCGCAACTCGAGGAGGCGGGGGTAGCCGCCGCGACCGTCCCGATCACGTACATGAACTCGACCGCCGCGATCAAGGCCTTCTGCGGACGCCACGACGGCGCCGTGTGCACGTCCTCGAACGCGGAGGTCGCCGTGCGGTGGGCCTTTGACCAGGTGGGCGGGGTTGAAGGCGACGGCAAGGTGCTGTTCATGCCCGACCAGCACCTGGGCCGCAACACCGCGGTGCTGGCGCTTGGCCTCAGCCTCGACGACTGCATCGTGTGGGACCCGCGCAAGCCGCTCGGCGGAAATACGCCGGAGGTACTCGCGGCCGCCCGAATGATCCTGTGGAAGGGTCACTGCTCTGTTCACGGCCGCTTCCGCAAGGACAACGTGGACGCGCTGCGCGAGGAGGTGCCCGGAATCAACATCCTCGTGCATCCCGAATGCACTCACGAGGTGGTGACTAGCGCCGACTACGTGGGCTCAACCGAGTACATCATCAACACTCTTGGCGCCGCAGCGCCCGGTACAGCGTGGGGAATCGGCACCGAGCTGAATTTGGTACGTCGCCTCGCGAACACGCATCCCGACAAGAAGGTGTACTTCCTCGAGGACACCGTCTGCTTCTGCTCGACCATGAACCGCATCGATCTTCCTCACCTGGTGTGGACGCTCGAGTCGCTCGTCGCGGGAGCCGTACCCAACCGCATCGTGGTCGACCCGGTGACTCAAGAACAAGCCCGTATCGCACTTGACCGTATGCTCGCACTCCCCGCGAAGCAGCCCGAGAAGGATTAGTCGAGGCGCCACGGCGCTTTCGAGAGGACGACATGGCACGCAAAGACGTTAACGATGAGCTCGCGGCCGCGGCTGCGGCTCAGTCCGCAGCCGACGCCCAGAGCGCAGGCAAGGGCCACCCCACGCCCAAGCGCAAGGACCAGGAGGCGGCTCACCAGCGTCCCCTCGTAGTCGACCCCAAGGCGAGCGCCAAGGACAAGCGCGAACGCGCGCGTGCACAGCGTGCCAAGGAACAACAGGCCCTCCTCAACGGAGACGAGCGGAACATGCCCGCCGAGCACCGCGGACCTGAGAAGCGCTTCATGCGCGACTTCATCGATGCCCGCACGGGGCTTGGCGAGTTCCTCATGCCTGCGTCGATCGCTTTTGTGATCGTGTCGCTCTTCTTCAACAACAATTCGAACATCAGCGGCTGGATCATCCTGTCGTTCTACGCGCTTGTGTTCGTCACCTTGGGCGAGACGTTTTGGGCCATGCGGAGCCTCAAGAGGCTCGTCACCGCCAAGTTTGGGTCCACCACGATGCCGCGCGGATGGCGCCTCTACGCTGCGGGCCGCATGCTCAACCTTCGCAGGCTCCGTGTGCCCCGACCGATCGCAAAGCGCGGCGAGTTCCCGGTCTAGATTGCGCGCAGGTGCGGCGGCTTGAGAAGGCCTCTGCTCCCCTGCTGGGACACGTAGCGTTTGTCGTGCCGCGGGTTAAAGTGAGGACATGATTCCTTCACGCTATCTCGGCAACTCTGGCCTCAAGATCTCCGAACTCACGTACGGCAACTGGATCACACACGGCTCGCAGGTGGAAAACGACGCTGCGGCCGCGTGTGTGAAGGCCGCGCTCGACGTGGGCATCAGCTCGTTTGACACTGCGGACACCTACGCCAACACCAAGGCCGAAACGGTGCTCGGCAACGTGCTCAAGGGTGAGCGCAGGGAAAGCCTCGAGATCTTCACCAAGGTCTATTGGCCCACCGGGCCGGGGGGGCCCAACGACTCAGGTCTGTCACGCAAGCACATCATGGAGTCGATCAACGGCTCATTGACGCGCCTCCAGATGGACTATGTCGATCTTTACCAGGCACATCGCTATGACACCGAGACTCCACTCGAAGAGACGATGCAGGCCTTTGCCGACGTGGTCCGTCACGGCAAGGCCCTCTATATCGGAGTAAGCGAATGGAACGCGGACCAGATCCGCGCGGGCGCGGCCATGGCCAAGGACCTCGGATTCCAGCTCATCTCGTCGCAGCCCCAGTACTCGATGTTGTGGCGAGTCATCGAGGATGAGGTGGTTCCCGCATCGAAGGAGATGGGCCTGAGCCAGATCGTATGGTCCCCCGTTGCCCAGGGTGTATTGACGGGTAAGTACAAGCCAGGTCAGGCCGCGCCGAGTGGCTCACGCGCCACAGACCAACACGGTGGGGCAAACTTCATCGCACGGTTCCTGGAGGACCAAGAACTCCTCGTCCGTGTCCAAAATCTGGCACCCATAGCCGCCGAGCTCGACCTCACCATGGCGCAACTCGCCGTCGCGTGGGTCCTGCAGAACGACAACGTGGCCGCCGCACTCATCGGCGCCTCGCGTCCCGAACAGATTCATGAGAACGCCAAGGCCGCTGGAGTCACCATTCCGGCAGAACTCATGGCGAGGATCGACGAGGCCCTGGGCGACTCCGTCGAGCGCGATCCGGGGATGACGGTGAAGCGATCACCGGCGAACCGTCCCACGTAGGCGCTTGACGCCAGCGACGTAGAGAACACGAAACCCCCGGTGGCTGAGGAGCCCCGGGGGTTTCGTATTTCAAAGGAGAAAACAATACGTGCTGTACGCCTGGCAGGTGCGTACACCTTTCATAACGGCAGCCGGTTTCCATTGGTTCCCTTTTCACGCCAGAATGAGCCAAAGACACCACGAGTACGTCATTGGGAGCGCGAAGCATCACAAAGACGCGTGTCGGTCCGATAAGGGGAACGCGCCGTGACCAGGCGCGTGCTGAGGGTAGGGACGGCTTTTCATGGCACTTCATGCGCACTCACGACGAGTTTCGTGGTGGAAGCTGTTGCCCTTCGCGTGCGCCTGCTTGCTGGTTGTCAGTGCCAGCGCTCCGCAGCCTCGCGCCCACCACACCGACGCGAACTCCCAGGTGTCGTCGGTTCAGGGTCCTTCGACGACCGATGCGTCCGTTGGCGCCTCGGTCGAAAGTGAACCAGAGTCCCTCGTGCAGGCGCCCTCCCCGATCGCCCCCTCGGTCATTGAGGCGGTGGCCACCGAAGGTGCCGCCGATGTCGTGATCGTCGCCGATAGCCAAAACGCACTTGAGGCCGCCCTCAACCGCGCGGTAACGAAGATCGGCGAAGGCGTCTATCAAGCGAGGCTGGATCAGGCAGACCTCAACCGCCTCGGTCAACTGGACGGCGCCACCGTGTCGGTCGACCGCAAGGTCACTCCCCTCTCAACAGACGATAACTTTGGCGCCCCCGTGCCCGCCGAGGGCGCTGTCTCGCGGGATTCCGCCACCGTGGAACCCTCCGCCGCCGACTTCCGGTGGGGCTTCAACGCTTCGACCACCGTGAGTGAGACGGACCCCGACCTCGCCGCAGCGCGCACAGCGACTGGCCTGATGGGAAAGACCCAGGTCATAGCAGTCGTCGATTCTGGCATCGACACCGGCGCTTCCGGACTCTCCGATCAAGGCAAGGTCGTGAAGCGAGTCGACTTCTCTCCCGCGACGTCAAATTGTTCCGATGCCGGATACCTTGATCCCCTTGGACACGGCACACACGTTGCCTCGATCGCCGCGGGGGCGGCCACCGGAGTTGACCCCACGCTCGCGGGTGTCGCGCCTGGAGCCCACCTCGTCGACGTGCGGGTCTTTGCCTGCGACGGCAGCGCGATGACATCGAATATCGATGCCGCGCTCAGTTGGATCCTCACCAACCACAACACCTATGGCATCACCGTCGCGAACATGTCGCTCGGCTCCCCCGGTTCCGATCAGGATGGCCGTGACACCACGTCCATCCTCGTCAACAGGCTCGTCGCGGCCGGCGTGAGCGTCGTCATCGCCTCCGGCAATGAAGGCGATGCCGCCGCAAGCATCTACAGCCCAGGTACCGCGCAATGGGCCACCACCGTGGGGTCGGTGGGCGCGGGACCCTACGGTTCCTTCCTGTCGTACTTTTCGAGCAGAGGCCCGATCGCCGGGCGACCTGGAATCGATCTGCTTGCGCCTGGGTCCTCAATCACGGCGGCTAAGTCCCGTTCCTACGGCGGCGCCGAGACCGCCATCACCCTGTCGGGGACATCAATGGCCTCTCCCTATGTGGCGGGACTCACTGCACTCGTGCGCGAAGCAAATCCGGCCGTGAAGCCACACGGCACCGCGTGCAGTGTCTCGGTCTCGTGCCCAGAGGGTGTGGTCAACGCGACCATGACCGACGGCATTCTCACCTCGATCGCGACATCGGACTGGTTCACACCCGGAATCGACGATATCTCGGGAGCGGGCCTCGTCGACGCTTCGGCCACGGTGCTCGGCATCGCTCCCGCCGCTGTTGCCACGGTCACGGGAGCCTTCGACGGCGATGGTTCCGTAGTCATCAAGATCCCGCCGCACGACGGGCCCGTCGCAGCGTCCGTGGTGACGGATGACTTATTGCCTCCCGATGCGTCGGGCGCCGAGGCCTTCGACGCGACGTTCCTGTCGAGCGCCTCCACCACCTTTGCCCCCATCCGCCCGTGCAGCCTGGAAGCCCTCGGCACCCAAACATGGTGTGCCATCGCCGCCGGGGCCGACGGTGGCTACGCCTCCGTCCTCACCGCTCCAGCTTCCACCGAAACCGTGTGGCTTCGCCTGTCCTCGACCACCGCGACTGGGTACCGGATCACGATCGCCGGTGCGGGCGACTCCGTCACCACAAGCAGCGGGTTCGCTGTGGACGCAGTAGCGCTAGACGGCGCGGGCACTGGGGTCGCCGTACTGAGGAGGACGACGGCGTCCGCTTCGGCCACGACGGTAGCGTTGACCACTTCGTCAGGCATCGAGGCGCCCGCGAGCGCGGTGCTTCCTGCTGGCGCGGAGGGCTCCTCGGTGAGCATTCCGCTCTCCCTCGCCCCCACGGCCACGTTCGCCTCCCCTCACAACGGCGGCTTCCTGAGGGTCGAAGTGGGCGGCACGCTCGCTGTCTTGTCATCCGTGAGCCTGGACACTTCGGCTCACATCGATGGCCTCGTCACGTGGGGAGGCGTCGCGGCCGAACACGGAGACACGTTCACGGCTATCGCGGGCTTGGCAAACGACGGCACCATCGTCGGCACGTCGACGCAGCCCGCAATCTCTCGCGGATCCGACGGCGGAGCCCCATTCAGGGGCATTTTCGTTGTCGCGCCTGGGGCGTCGGATGCGGAACCACTCGCCATCAACCAGACCGTCGTCTCGGGTATCGGGGCCATCGGGGTCTCGGATAGCGGCTCGCGCATTCTGGCCGTTGAAGACGAAACTGGCGCGGGCATCGTTGCCGGCGATACGGACGCGCGTGCAGCCGCCTTCGTCTATGACAGGGTCTCGGGCCTTTCGTACGAGGTGGGGGACTCTCTGACCCCCCCCACGCTGAAGGACCCCGGAACGCTACCCGTCATGGCGCGAGACGGCCAGTCCGTCGCGTTCATGACCGGGTCAAGCCTCTTCGTGCAATCGGGCGCAGGGTTTGCCACACGCACGCTCGTTGGAACAGTGTCGGGGGGAACCATCGTGAAGCTCGTGGGCGTGACGAGCAGTGGCATCGTCGCCGAGATGCAACTTACTTCCGCAAGCAATCCCTCGCTCGTCATGTACTCCGCGCCCGGTGGAACCAGGACCACCCTAGTGACGTCTATTAGGCCCGGCGCAACGCGAGTGGGTGCGAGCGGAGCTACCATCGGCTTCGCGAACTTGGACGGCAGTCCTGGATGCGTTATTGCTGCGATGCGAAACAGCCGCACCTTCTCAACGGGCGGCCGCTATGTGGTCGGCTCCGTCGCTCCTTCGGGAGACTGTGCGACAGTCACCACCACGGTCGAGCGAGAGCCGACGGGCGCGATCGGAAGTACGGGATTCAGGTTGATACGCGCTTCGGGGGTGTCGACCATGTCGACGCTAAACTCCACGTTCGATGCCACGAGCGCGTCATGGGTCATCGATTCGACGGGCACGGTATTCGCCACGCTCACCGGGACGGGATTCAGCGCGTCAGACACCAACGGACTCGAAGACATCTACCGCGGAGCGCGGGGATTCGCATATTTGACTTCGTCGATCGCGCCGTCGATCGAGCTCGATGCACCCGCGGTCGGGGCGACGCTCACCGCCAAGCCCGGCACGTGGGTCCCAGGTGCGATGTCTTTCACCTACGAGTGGCTCCGAGGATCCACCGTGATTGCCGGCGCGCGTTCAGCAACCTACGACCCCGTCGCTGCAGACGTCGACTCCCGGCTCAGCGTGCGGGTCACAGCGAGCACTTCGGTTCCAGGCTTCACCCCCACCGCGGCCGTGAGCGCCGCTACGGCGCCGATTCAATCCTCAACAGCCGGGTTCCTCCCGTCGCTCTCGTCGCTATCTCCTGGGTATGGCCCCACCTCGGGCGGGACGCGCGTCACACTGACAGGCGTTCGCCTCTCCGAAGTCTCCCAGGTGACATTCGGGGGGGTCGCAGGCACCGATCTCGTCATCGTTTCCGACACTGAACTCGCCGTCACCACTCCGACTGGGCTTGATCCTGCTTCCCCAGTAACGCTGACGGCACCCGTCGGCTCGGTCGAGCAAGGCTTCTTCGCCTTCATCGACGCGCCTCTGATGACGATGAGCCCGCAACGCGCGATTGATGTGCGGTCGCTCGCGGCAGGAGTCGTCAAGTGCTACGACGTCTCGGGAACATTCGGGGTGCCATTCGGCGCCACGGCGGTCATCGTCAACATCACGACGTCTGGGGTAACCAGCCCCGGCAATGTGGTGGTGTACCCAGACTCCGACGGCTCCGGAGCCACCGCCGCTCCACACTCCTCCTCCGTGAACTTCGAGCCCGGCGCTGATGTCGCGAACTCCGCGTTTGTGGAGCTCCCCTCCAATGGAAGGCTCTGCGCATACGCTCGCGGAAGCACACTCGGGCGGCTCATCATCGATGTGACGGGGTACTCGGTGCCCGGTTCGGGAGTCACCGTGCAGTCGAGCCAGAGACTGTTCGACACGCGCCACGACACCTACGAGGTGGCGGTCCCTGGCCCTATCGCGCCAGGTGTCATCTACACCGTGCCCGTGGCCGGCAACGCGGGAGTACCTGCCGACGCCACCGCCGTGGTCGCCAACGTCACCGTGACGTCCGTCTCCGCGGCAGGCCACCTGAAGATGTGGGCTGCAGGGGCGCCTGAACCTCCGACGTCGGTGCTGAACTACGCGGTGGGACAGGACAAAGCAAACAGCCAGCTCATCGGTCTGGACAGCGCCGGAATGATCAGCTTCATGTCAACGTCTGCGGGAACCGTCCAGGTGGTGGTCGACATCGTGGGGTACGTGACGACCCCCACCGTCTACCGCGCGACGGATCCCACGCGCGTCGTTGACACCCGCAAGTCAAACCCCATCGGCCCCATTGGGGGCAGGCTTGCACCCGGTTCGACCTATGCGCTGACCTTCGACGACACCTCTCTTGTCCCTGCCGGCGCCGCAGCTGTCGTGCTCAACGTCACTGCGGTTCATCCGAGTGGCCTGGGGCATCTGCGGGTGTTCCCCGATGGCGCTGGTAGCGCAAACACCACCCCGCCGACCGCGTCATCACTCAACTACATCGTTGGCAGAGATGTCCCCAACCTCGTCATCGTTGCACTGCCACCAAACCGGTCGATCGCCTTCTACAACCATCAGGCGACGGGCCTCTCGACAGACCTCGTCGTCGACCTCGTCGGCTACATCCTCACAGAGCCGTAGTCCAACTCGGGGCCGGCGTCCGCGTCGACTCCCGCCGCCGAAGCGAGTGCCGCGTGGTCGAAAGCCGCCCCACGAACCGACCCACCTGGTCGCCACCTCTCGACCGGAGAACTCCAGAAATACGAAACCCCCGGAGGCTGAGGAGCCCCGGGGGTTTCGTATTTCAAAGGAGAAAACAATACGTGCTGTACGCCTGGCAGGTGCGTACACCTTTCATAACGGCAATCGTCGTCCAATAGTTCCCAAAATCGTTGCGAACTTCGTCACACAGACAGCCGGGTTGCGCGCACAGTGGACTCGCCCCTCATCCTGTAGCAATGCCTGCACGGAGTTAGCATGGTGATGAGGTGATGCACGATGCGCTCGCCCACCGTCAGGGAGCCTGCCGTCGCAGGGAGTTTCTACCCGAGCGACCCGATGGTCCTGCGCGATATGGTCGATTCTCTCTTGTCTCGCGCGGATCCTCCCAGCGCCATCACCCCCAAGGCGCTTGTCGTTCCCCATGCGGGCTACGCGTATTCCGGACCGGTGGCCGCGACGGCCTATGCCCTTGCGGCACGGATGCGAGACACCGTCACCAGGGTGATCGTCATCGGCCCCACGCACCGGGTGCCAGTGCGAGGCATTGCTCTTGCTGGCGTTCAAGCCTTTGCCACGCCGCTCGGGATGGTGCCGGTGCCCCAAGCTTGGGCGGAGGAACGGCTCTCCACTCTTGCCACAGTGACCATTTCTCCCGAGGTACACCGGCAGGAGCATTCGGTCGAGGTGCAGTTGCCATTCATCCAGCGAACGCTGGGCGATGTCGAGGCGGTTCCCATGCTTGCTGGGGATGCCACAGGATACGAGGTCGCCGATGTCCTCGATGCCCTGTGGGGAGGGCCGGAGACTCTCATCATCATCAGCACAGACCTTTCCCACTATCTGCCGGACAGTGCCGCCCGGTGGACCGACGCCGCAACGATCGCCCGGATAGTCGCGCTTGACGGCCCCATCGACCATGAGCACGCGTGCGGTGCCACACCCCTGAATGGTCTGCTGACGGTTGCTCGCCGCCACGGACTGAAGCCCACCGTGCTCGACGCCCGCAACTCGTCGGACACTGCTGGCGACCCTGACCGCGTCGTCGGCTATTGCGCGATCGCCTTCGAGGAGGACCACCATGCGTGACTTCGATGTACTCGCAACGGAACCCCAGGCAATCCTGCCGCCAGATGCGGGCAAGATCCTCATTCCTCTTGCCTGGGCCGCCATCAGGGGTGGGCTGGGCGAGGAGGCCCCGTTCCCTAGCGACAAGCCACATTGGCTACTCGCCCCTGGAGCGAGTTTCGTGACCCTGACGGAGGGGCGATCGTTGCGCGGCTGCATCGGCTCGCTCGAGGCCAGACAGCCACTCGTCGACGACGTGCGCGCAAACGCTATCGCCGCCGCGCTCCACGATCCCCGCTTCCCGCCGCTCGATGCCATGGAGCTGGAGCAGGTATCAATTGAGGTTTCGGTGCTTTCGCCGCCCGTACCGCTCACCGTCGACAACTTCTCAGCAGCCTATGAGGCTCTCCAACCGGGGGTAGACGGCGTCATTGTGGAGGTCGGCACGCACCACAGGGCTACGTTCTTGCCCCAGGTGTGGACGGATCTGCCTCATCCCGCGGACTTCCTGCGCTCCCTGTGGCTCAAGGCTGGCGTCGAGCCGGGCGTCTGGCACCCAGGAACCGGCCTCCACACCTACACGGTGAAGGCGTGGCAGGAACGCCCCGTGGGACGGGCCTCCGGGTAGCCGACATGAACTCCTCGACCACTCACGGCGCCGACGGTCGCACAGCAGATGCCACATCGTGGCCCGACGCCCCGACGGCACGCTGGTGGACGCCCCTCGACGACGGTCGCATCGAATGCGATCTGTGTCCTCGTCGCTGTCGGATACACCCCGGACAAAGAGGATTCTGTTTTGTGCGCGCGAGCGACGGCGATCGTATGGTGCTGACCACGTACGGGCGCAGTTCCGGATTCGCGATCGACCCCGTGGAGAAGAAGCCGTTGTCCCACTTCTACCCGGGGTCCGCCGTGCTGTCTTTCGGCACCGCCGGGTGCAACCTGAATTGCCGCTTCTGCCAGAACTGGGACATCTCCAAGTCCCGCCAGTGGGACCGGCTTGCAGTCGTCGCGAGCCCCGAGACCATCGCGGAGTCCGCACTGTCGTCCGGATGCGACTCCGTCGCGTTCACCTACAACGACCCCGTCATCTTCGCGGAGTACGCGATCGATACCGCCCACGCGTGTCACGAGCGGGGCCTCAAGGCGATCGCGGTGACCGCCGGATACATCACCGACGAGGCGAGGCCCGAGTTCTTCGCGCCCATGGACGCCGCGAATATCGACCTCAAGGGTTTCAGCGAGGACTTCTATTGGAAGGTGACAGGCGCCCACCTGAGCACCGTGCTCGACACGATCGCGTGGGTGCACGAACACACCGACACGTGGCTCGAATTGACCACGCTCGTCATCCCCGGCTACAACGACTCCGCTGACGAGATCACGCGAATGTCCCATTGGATCCTGTCCGCGCTGGGCCCCGACGTGCCCCTTCACTTTTCGGCCTTCCACCCAGATTTCAAGATGCTCGATGTCCCTCCTACTCCCCTGGCCACGCTGCGCGCTGCGAGGGAGATCGCTCTCGACGTCGGGCTTCACTTCGTCTACACGGGCAATGTGCATAACACTGAGGGCGAGACGACGGCGTGTCGCGTGTGCGGAGCGGCGCTCATCGAGAGGGACTGGTACTCGATTCTTTCCTATCGGATCACGAAGGACGGCTGTTGTGCCGCGTGCGGCGCCTCAGTGCCGGGAAGATTTGCCGAAGCCGTCGGCCAGTGGGGACGACGCTCGCTCCCCTTCCGTATGTCGTGAAGGACGCTACGGCGTCGCAGTCGAAGCAAGCGCGAGAAGCCGCGCGGCGCCCGCTGCAAGGGGCCTGCCCGGACGCCAGATCGCCGCGAGGGGTCGACTCACCACCACACCCTCGATCTTCACGCGCACCAGGCTCCCCGCGTCGAGATCGTTCCTCACCGCCCGCAGGCTGAGCGCGCCGACACCCCCTCCTGCCACAATGGTGGCGCGAATCCCCGCCGTGGTGGCGAGTTCGGCGGCCGGCTCTACGATGGCATCCGCGCCCACCGCTGCGGCAAGCGCCCTCTCCAGGGTGAGGCGCGTGCCGCTGCCAGGCTCTCTGCCGACCAGCGGCGTGGCCGCCAGTTCGGCCGCCGATACCTGGGCGCGCGTGGCCCACGGATGACGCGGAGACACGACGATCCCGATCTCGTCGTGACCGATGACGCGAATGGCAAGCCCCTCGGGAGCGTCGGGGGTCTCGATGAAGCCGACGTCCTCCGCGCCTGCACGCACCCTGTCCACCACGGTGGCGCTGTTGACCACGGTCAATTCCACGCGCGCCGCTTGCGGCTCGGCGGCGTAGCTCACGAGCCAACCCGGCACCAGGTGTTCAGCGATGGTGAGGCTCGCACCGACACGCACATGCGCTGCTCGATCCGACCTCAGTGCAAGCACGGCGTGATCAAAGGCATCCACTTGCGAGAGGAGGGCATCGGCCCATTCGGCGATAAGTGCGCCCTGGCCGGTCAGCGTCGTACCGCGAGCGGTGCGATCAAAGAGCGGCAGCGCCCAACGCCCCTCGATCGATCGCATGCGCTGTGATACCGCTTGCTGAGAGATTCCCAGGGCCGCTGCTGCAGCGGTGAGACTGCCGTGCGCCTCAACGGCCGCGATCATGCGCAGTTCCTCGATCGACGTGGGTCGCACTGTTCTCCCCGAGACACAAGTAGGGCTTGTGGAATGCCCTCCGTGTCACTCTACCGCGACACTGTGGCGTCGGATTCGATCCCCTGCGGAGCGCCTGACGCCCTACGTCGACTCGCCATTCTGCGGTCGCCCACCAAGGACGCCGCCGCTCCGACCGAGCGCCCTGTTAACGCTCGACGGCCAAAACGGACCCTCATACACGAGCGCGGTATAGGCCTGAACCAGTGTGGCGCCCGCGTCGATCATCGCCTGAGCATCGGCGGCAGTCGAGATGCCTCCCACGCCGATGAGACACATCTGGCTACCCACGTGCGCCCGCAACCTCGCGATCACGTCGAGCGAACGCTTGAGCAGGGGCGGGCCCGACAGTCCACCTGGGCCGCGATCGTGACCGATCGTGGTGTTGGTCGCGACGATTCCGTCGAGTCCCAGCTCGACAGCAAGGTCCGCCACCGCGTCGACGTCAGCGTCGGCGAGGTCGGGCGCGATCTTGACGAGCAAAGGAACCCGGCGTCGAGGCGACCCCTCATCGGCACCTGCGCGGGCACGCTCAAGAATGGGTCGCAACGCGGCCACCGACTGCAGGTCACGCAGTCCCGGAGTGTTTGGCGACGAGACGTTCACCACCAGGTAATCCGCGTAGGGAGCGAGCACACGCGCGCAGTACGCGTAGTCGAGGGCTGCGTCCTCCGCTGCGGTCACTTTGTTCTTGCCGATGTTGACGCCCACCACGGCCCGTTTGCCCACACCCGACGACCTCAGCCGCAGGAGGCGCCTGGCCGCGGCATCGGCTCCGTCATTGTTGAAGCCCATGCGGTTGCGAAGCCCCCGCACGTCGAGTTCGCGCCATGCGCGCGGCTGTTCGTTGCCCGGCTGCGCCTTGGGGGTCACCGTGCCGATCTCGACGTGTGAGAAGCCAGCGAGCCACAGCCCCTTGACGGCCACGGCATCCTTGTCGAGGCCCGCGGCGAGACCCAGCCGCGAGGGGAAGCGCACGCCCATCGCGTCGATCGCCGACGAGGCTGGCGGCGCGGGCATAAGCCGCAACCACCGAGCGGTGGCCACCAACGGCCATCCGAAGCGGAAGGCCGCTACAGCCACGTGATGGGCCCGTTCGGTGCTCATACGCAGGATCACTTGGCGAAACATAAGTCCGTACACACGGCAAAACTACAGGTCTAGGCTTGGCGACTATGACCACTCTTACTGCAACATCCGATGCCCTTTCCACCTTCGTTTGCGACGCGCTCATCCTCGGAGTTGATGCCGATGGCGCGGTGGTGACTCACCCGCAGCTTGACGAAGAGTCGCACGCAGCCCTTTCCGCATCGGCCGCAGCTCTTGAGGCGAGCGGCAAACTCGGGTCGGTCACGGTCCTCCCTGGTGCACCCACCGCCGCCAGGCGCGTCGTGCTCGTGGGAGTAGGCGCCGCCACCGACGGCGACCTTCGCTACGCCGCAGGAGCCGCCGCGCGGGCCTGCGGCAAGAAGCCAGGAACCGTCGTCGTGGCGCTGCCCGTCGCGAACGACCGTGCCGCGTCGGCCATTGCCGAGGGCGCCCTTTTGGGTGCGTACGTCTACAACGATTACAAGTCCGGCCTGACCGAAGACGATGAGCCGAACACCGACTGGCAGGTCGCGGGCGCGAGCACCGCGGCGATCGATCGCGCCAAGGTCATCGCCGGCGCCGTCGCCGGGACCCGAGACCTCATCAACACTCCCCCGCTCGATCTGTTCCCCGCGGCCTTGGCCGAAATCGCACAGGGCTACGGCCAACAGCTCGGCTGCGACGTCAAGGTGTGGGAGCCTCAGCAGCTCGCCGACGAGGGCTTTGGCGGAATCCTCTCGGTAGGGATGGGCTCCTCTCGCCTCCCGCGGCTTGTCCGCATCGCCTGGGCACCCGAGGGTGCCACCCAAACGATCGCCCTGGTAGGAAAGGGCATCACGTTCGACACGGGCGGCATCTCGCTTAAGCCTTCCAAGTCGATGGAGACCATGAAGTCCGACATGTCGGGCTCGGCTGCGGTCATGCACACGGTGCTGGCCGCCGCGCGCGCCAACCTGCCCATCGCGGTCACGGGCTGGATGTGCATCGCTGAGAACATGCCGTCGGCCACCGCTCAGCGGCCGTCCGACATCATTCGCATCTACGGGGGCAAGACCGTCGAGGTCCTGAACACCGACGCCGAGGGCCGTTTGGTGCTCGCCGACGGCCTGGTGCGCGCGATCGAGGAAAACCCAGACGTGGTCATCGACGTCGCGACGCTCACGGGGGCTCAGGGCATTGCCCTGGGCAAACGCACCTCTGGCGTCATGGGTTCGGCAGATCTGCAGGCCGAGATTGTCGCCGCCGCCGACGCGATCGATGAGGACATGTGGCCCATGCCGCTGCGCGACTACCTTCTCGAAATGGTCGAGTCCAAGATCGCGGACCTCAAGAACGTGGGAGATAACAGCGGCGCGGCAGGAATGCTCAGCGCGGGCATGTTCCTCAAGCAGTTCACGTCGGACGCCACGTGGGTTCACCTCGACATCGCTCGCCCGGCCTTCAACGAAGGCAGCTCGTACGGCTACACCACGCCAGGCGGCACCGGCGCCGCAGTGCGGACGCTCTTCGAGTTCCTCGAGCGCCGCGCGAACGCGTAGCAACTCACGCCCACGAAAGACACCGTCGGATCGGGTGCCGCCCAGGCGCCTAGATCTGGCGGTGTTTTTCGTTCCATTCGCGCATGCGCGACGGGTAACCCGACAGGTTGACGTCAAAGACGGGCACCCCCAGCTCTTTGCCGACCTTGCGGGCGGCGGTGGCGTCGGGAACCTTGCGGCGCGTCCACTCACCTGAGTCGGCTACCACCACGAGCGTGGTCTGAGTGACTCGCGTCGCCGGCTCAATGAAAGCCTCGCAGCCTTCCTTATCGACGAGAAAGGCGCGAAAGTGCTGCATCGTCGCCGACTGGGCCTCTCGCGACGAGGTGCCTGTGGGTGCGCTAGCGGAACCGCCACGACCGAAAATCCGTCCGAAGAAACTCATGTCTCTTAGGGTAACCATGCGCCGTGCGGTTCGCTCCCACCGCGACAAATGGCAAGATGGGAGTTCACTGCTTCCTTACAAGGAGAAAATACTGCCGTGACCGAGTCAACCCCCACCTCGTTTGATGTCCTCATCCTCGGCGGAGGCTCCGGTGGCTACGCCGCTGCCCTGCGCGCGTCAGAGCTTGGAATGACCGTTGGACTCGTCGAAGAGTCCAAAGTGGGCGGCACATGCCTCCACAACGGCTGCATCCCCACCAAAGCCCTCCTTCATGCGGCCGAGGTCGCCGACGAGGCCCGCCATGGCTCGTCCATCGGCGTCATGACCCAGCTCAACGGCATCGACATGCCTGCCGTGAACAAGTACAAGCAGGGCATCGTTGACCGCCTCTACAAGGGCCTACAGGGTCTTGTGAAGGCCCGCAAGGTCACGATGATCGAGGGCCACGGCACGCTCGTAGGTCCCGATGCAATTGAGGTGCGCGGCGTCCAGTACACGGGCAAAAACCTCGTTCTCGGCACCGGCTCATACGCTCGAAGCCTTCCGGGCCTCGAAATCGGCGGCCGCGTCATCACGTCGGACCAGGCCCTCGAGATGGACTGGGTACCTCAGACCGCAATCGTGCTCGGTGGCGGAGTCATCGGAGTCGAGTTCGCCTCCGTCTGGACCTCCTTTGGCACCAAGGTCACCGTGGTCGAAGCTCTGCCACACCTGGTTCCCAACGAGGAAGAGGTCCTGAGCAAGGCCCTCGAGCGCGCATTCCGCAAGCGCGCGATCGACTTCAAGTTGGGAGTGCGCTTCTCTGGAGTCACCCAGACCGATGAGGGAGTCACCGTCACCCTCGAGGACGGCACGACACTATCGGCCGACGTCCTGCTCGTCGCCGTGGGCCGTGGCCCCCGTACCGCTGGACTTGGCTATGAGGAGCAGGGCATCCGCGTCGATCGCGGCTTTGTCCTGACCGACGAGCGCCTCCACACCGGAATCGCCAACATCTATGCGGTCGGTGACATTGTTCCAGGCCTCCAGCTTGCCCACCGCGGTTTCCAGCAGGGCATCTTTGTGGCCGAGCAGATTGCGGGACTCAACCCCGCGATCATCATCGAGTCCAACATCCCTCGCGTCACGTATTGCGAGCCCGAAGTCGCCTCCGTGGGACTCACCGAGGCCAAGGCCAAGGAAATCCACGGGGACGAAGCCGTCACCGCGCTTGAGTACAACCTCGGCGGAAACGGCAAGAGCCAGATCCTCGGCACCTCGGGCTTTGTCAAGCTCGTGCGCGTCAAGAACGGACCCGTCGTTGGTATCCACATGATCGGCACTCGCATGGGCGAGCAGATCGGCGAGGCACAGCTCATCGTGAGCTGGGAGGCACATCCCGAGGATGTCGCCCCCTACATTCACGCCCACCCCACTCAGAATGAAGCGCTCGGCGAGGCCCACTTGGCCCTCGCTGGCAAGCCGCTTCACGCGCACGAATAGGCCTCGAGGAGACACACAGCATGAGCACCGATGTCACGCTTCCAGCACTGGGCGAGTCCGTCACCGAAGGCACAGTCACTCGTTGGCTCAAGGCCGTTGGCGACACGATCGCAGTGGATGAGCCTTTGCTCGAGGTATCGACCGACAAGGTCGACACCGAGATTCCCGCCCCCGCGGGTGGAGTCCTCCTCGAGATCCTCGTGGGCGAGGACGAGACCGTTGATGTGGGCACCATCGTCGCCCGCATTGGCGAGGCGTCCGAGGTAGGCAGCTCGGCTGCTCCCGCGGCGCCGTCTCCCGTGGAGGCTGCCCCTGTTGAGGCAGCCTCTGTTGAGGCTGCTCCCGCTGCTGCTCCCGCTGCTGCGCCCGCGGCGCCCGTTGCTGATCCTGCCGCTCCGGTTGCGCCTGTGGCCGCACCTGAACCCGCTGCTGCGCCCGCCGCTTCGGCTACGGATGCGACCGACGTGCTCCTTCCGGCACTAGGCGAGTCGGTCACCGAGGGCACAGTCACTCGGTGGCTCAAGGCCGTCGGCGACACGATCGCAGTGGACGAGCCTTTGCTCGAGGTTTCGACCGACAAGGTCGACACCGAGATTCCGGCTCCCGCCGCCGGCACTCTGCTCGAGATTCTTGTGGGCGAGGACGAGACCGTTGACGTAGGCACCGTGGTGGCGCGCATCGGCTCCGGTGTTCCTGCCGCGGCACCGGTCGCACCCGCACCGGTCGCGGCACCGGTCGCACCCGCACCCGTGGCGGCTGCTGCCGCACCCGTTGCTGCTGTTGCTCCTGTTGCTCCTGTTGCTCCGACCGAGACTGTGGCGCCCGTTGCGGCTCCGGCCGAGACCCTCCGTGCAGGCCAGACATCTGGCTACCTCACGCCGATCGTGCGCAAGCTCGCTTCCGACCTCGGAGTTGACGTCTCGACGGTCACGGGTACCGGAGTAGGTGGGCGAATCCGCAAGGAAGACATCATCGCTGCGACGCCAGTCCCGGCCCCTGTTGCCTCTCCCGTGGCCGCAGCACGGGTAGCACCCGCAGCACCCGTAGCGGCTGTCGCACCAAGCGCACCGGCCGCGTCACCGCTGCGTGGCACCACGGTCAAGATGACAAGGATCCGCAAGATCACGTCCGGAAAGATGCTCGAGTCGCTGCACGGAATGGCGCAGCTCACCTCGATCGTCGAGGTCGACTGCACGCGCATCTGGAACCTCCGCGCCAAGGCGAAGGGTTCATTTGAAGCACGTGAGGGCGCCAAACTGACGTTCCTGCCGTTCTTCACCAAGGCAGTGGCCGATGCTCTCGTCGAGCACGCATTCCTCAACGCGTCGATCGTGGACGATACGATCGTCTACCACCCCACCGTGAACCTGTCGCTTGCCGTGGACACCGAGAAGGGGCTCATGTTGCCCACGCTCAGGGACGCGGACACCAAGTCGCTCGCGGACCACGCGCGCGGAATCGCGGACCTTGCAGCCCGTGCGCGCACTGGTGACCTCAAGGCGGACGAAATCAGCGGTGGCACGTTCTCGATCACGAACACCGGATCGGGCGGCACGCTGCTCGACACCCCGATCGTTCCCGCTCCTCAGGTGGGCATCCTCGCCACCACGATCATCCAGAAGCGCATCGTCGTGGGCAAGGGTCCCGACGGTGAGGACATCCTCTCCATCAAGCCCATGTGCTACCTGCCGCTCAGCTACGACCACCGACTCATCGATGGTGCCGATGCCGCGCGCTTCCTGCAGACCGTCAAGGCCCGCATCGAGGCAGGGAACTTCGAAGCCGAGCTCGGCCTCTAAACCATGCATGTCGTCGTCTCGGGAGCCTCCGGTCTGATCGGTACGGCTCTCGGGACGTCCCTGCGCGCCGACGGACACACCGTCGTCGCGCTCGTGCGAAGGGAAGCTCGCGACGCTCACGAATCGTCATGGGATCCCACCACAGGCCGCATCGATGACGCGGCGATAGCGTCCGCCGATGTCGTGGTGAACCTCGCGGGGGCGTCGATCGGCGACAAGAGGCTCACCGAGTCGTACCAAAAGGTGGTGCTCTCCTCCCGCGTCGACTCGACCACCACGATCGCGAAGGCGATCGCCGCGGTCAATCCCTCTGCCGCACTACTGCAGGGATCGTCGATGGGCTATTACGGCGATCGAGGCGTTGAACCGCTTACCGAACGCACTCCTCATGGAGAAGGCTTCCTCGCGGATATTTCTCGTCAATGGGAGGCCTCGACCGAGCCAGCACTCGCGGCGGGATCGCGCGTGGTCTACCTGCGGACGGGACTCGTGCTCGCTCCGCATGGAGGCTTCGCACAGAGGCTGCTGCCACTCGCAAAACGTGGTCTCATCGGCGCCCTCGGCGACCCCGCGTCGCTTCAGGCCTGGATCTCACTCGTCGACCAGGTGCGAGCGATGCGGTTCCTCATCGACAGCGACCACAGGGGCGCCGTGAACATGGTCGCCCCACACGCGGTCTCCAGCAAGGACCTCGTCGGATCCATCGCGTCCGCCTACGGTCACAAGCCTGGACTCGGCGTGCCCGCGTGGATACTTCAGCTGGTCGTCGGGCCCGCCGCCGATGACCTTTTGGCCTCACAGAACGGTGTGCCAGGAGTCCTCACGAGAATCGGCTTCGAGTGGACCCACCCGACCATCGGCGATGCGGCCGGTTACATCGCGGAACGTTAGCGCCTCACTGCGCGTCCAGGTTTGCTGCCCCCGAGACGTTCGCGGCATCCTCGCTGCTGCCTGAGGCATCGGCCACTTGAGCGTCCTGGACCAGCCACCCGCTCGCGTGATCCCACGCGAGGGTGAGGTCAACCGTCTGCGTGTAGGCGCCGTATTCCACTGCGTCCCCGTCAAGCACCACGGTGTGAGGGCCCAACCGGTAGCGCACCCGGATCACGGTCGGCGCGAGATCATCGTCGGCATGGCCCTCGCCAATGAGGTCAGCGCTTTGCACCACCCCCGCCAGTCCGTCAATGCGAAGCGTCTTCGACCCCAGGGCATCGGCCATCTCCTGCGCGTCGGCACGGGCCGGGGAGCCTTCCACCGTGAGCGCGACGAGCGCAGCTCCATCTGAGCCCGACAGCGCCTTGAAACGCGCAAGCGTGAGTTCCCTGGCAGCCTCCACGGGCGCTGTCTCATAGACCGCTGTGGATGGCCCGACGGCCGCGTCGACCGCGTCGACTGCGTCATGACCGTCCCGAAGAAGCCATGCACCTGCGAAGACTGCTCCCGTGACCAGAGAAGCCCCCACCGCAACCATCGCCATTTTCTTAACCCACACTTCGGCCCTGAGACGAGCTCGCCACCAACGAGCCTCGTCGAGCATGACCGCGCGCGGTCGCCTCGCGGACTTGCCTCCAGCGGCTGCCGCATCGCGGAGGGCTGCGGCGACGCCGAGCGGCTGAGCGACGACGGCCTCCGGGGGTGCACATGAGGAGAGCGCGCGCGCCACCATCGAGGCAGTGGGACGACCGGCCGGGTCCGTGTGCGTCATCGGTTCGGTCCACGCGCGCATACGGTCGGCATCGGCCGCGCGGACGACGGATGCCAGCAGACTTCCGAGCGCCTCGATGTCATCGGCAGGGCCGGCGTCCGGGGGGGCATCCACCAGCCGGGTCAAGGCAACGCGACCATCTGCCACGATGACAGCGTCGGCGTCCAGCGCACCATGCGTAAGCCCGTGACGGTGGAGCGCGGCAAGTGCCTGCGCCACGGCAGTGCCCCACCACACGCACTCCCCCGCCCGTAGCGGCCCCCGCGCGTCGACGAGCGCACGCAGCGTGTCGTGATCCCCTTGCGGCTCAGCTACGACCACCTCGTCGGCGCGCACCATCGCTACCCTGCTGGGCACCACAAGCGACGGTTCTCGGAGACGCGCCAGGCTCTCGACCCTAGACCGCACCTGGTCGAACGCCGCGGACCCCGTGCCCACGATGCGTTCGACCTGACGGGAGGCTTCGGGCAGGCTCATGAACCCACAGTGCCGCCTTGACCGCCGCCTTGGGCGTTATCCACAGGGCGAGTTCATCACGAAGGAGACTAGTCCTTGAAGGCACCCGCCCAGGGCCACCACGACGCGCGGCCCACATCGGCGATCAGGCCTGGGACAAGCAGCGATCGAACGATGAACGTATCGATAAGCACACCCACACCCACGATGAACGCGATCTGCGCGAGGAAGATGAGCGGGAGCACCCCGAGGGCCGCGAACGTCGCGGCGAGGACGAGCCCCGCCGACGTAATGACCCCACCGGTGACCGCGAGGGATCGCCGCACCCCTGCACGGGTGCCGTACTTGAGCGACTCCTCACGTGTGCGCGACATCAGGAATATCGAGTAGTCGACGCCCAGCGCCACGAGGAACACAAAGGCGAGCAGCGGCGTAGCGGGATCCATTCCGGGAAAGTGGAACACGTAGTCGAACACGAGAGACGAGACGCCCAGTGCGGCACCGAACGACAGGATGTTGGCTCCCACGATCAGGGCAGGTGCTATCAGGGACCTCAAGAGGAATGACAGCACCACAAAGATCACGATGAGAATCACAGGGATGATCACCTTGATGTCGTTGTCGGTCGTGAGTCGGGTGTCCAGTGCCTCGGCCGCGTCGCCGCCCACCAATGCGCCCGGAGCGGCTTCCGTCAGGACACTGCGGATCTCCGCGACGACCTCCTGGGCGTCGCGAGTCGACGACGCCTTGGCCGTGACCGCGTCGATCTCGACACGTCCGTCGACCACGACAGGCTCCTCGGGGACCACGCCACCCGGCGCGCCCTGAACCACCGCTGGAGTCAGCAAATATGCGGAGTCGACACCTTCCACAGCACCCAAGGCGGCGAGAGTCGCATCGGCCTGATCCTGGTCGACTATGACGCGTACCGGAGACGTGGCACCCGCAGCAAAATGATCCTCAAGAACCGTGAAGCCATCGATCGATTCCGTCGGAGACAGGAACACGTCCTTGTCACCAAGGCCATCGGCCTTGAGGCCAAACAGGCCCGTGGCCATCACTGCCAGCAACGCCACCGAGCCGATCCACACGATTCGCGGCTTCGCGTCGACGCTGCGAGACACCTTGCCCCACATTCCGGCGCGCCGTTCGACGGCCTCGATGGATTGAGCGTCTTCCTCGTCGTCGCCCAGGTACCTGGGGCGTGCCGGCCAGAAAACGCCCCTCGCGTGCTTGCCTCCGATGAGGAGCAATGCGGGCAAGAGCGTGAGCGCCGCCAGCAGCGCGGCCGCGATTCCGATGGCTCCTGCAGGGCCCAACGAGGAGTTCGACTTGAGGCCAGACAGCAGGAGAACGAGCAGCCCCAGAATCACGGTGCCTGCGGACGCGGCGATCGGCTCGAGCGAACGCTTCCACGCAATCCCCATCGCCGTGTAGGGGCTCTGCGTGTGAAGCAGCTCCTCGCGATAGCGGGAAACAAGCAACAGCGCGTAGTCCGTGGTCGCACCCACCACAAGGATGAACATGATGCCCTGAGACTGACCGTTAAGCGTGATGACGTCGTTCTTGGCAAGCGCATAGACAAAGATGATGGCGGTCGTCAGAGCGATCATCGCCGTGGTGAGCACCAGGAACGGAAGCACGGGGCTGCGATACACGATCAACAGGATGACAAGCACGCCGATGAGTGCCACGAGTAGCAGGATGCCGTCGATCCCGGCAAACGCCTCGACGAGGTCCGCGACGATTCCCGCCGGGCCCGTGAGATAACCGGGCGAGGCGAGCCCGTCGGCGTCCCACGAGGCCCTGACAGTCTCCGCGAACAGCTGCCCAAGTGAACTCTCGCCTGCGATCTCGCCAAAGAGTGTGGAGTCCACGCTAAACACGACGAGAGCCGCGAGGCCGTCCGCAGAGGCCACCGCGGTCGGGGCTCCGGTCAGGATGTCGCCGACCGCACGCCCCTCCTCATCGCCCACGAGCGGCGCGGCCACCACGCCGTCGATCCACGCCTGGACAGCCGGCAAATCGGAGGCCGCTGCCTCGTCGTCGATGACGAACAGTCCGGGAATCGAGTCGGACGGCACGAACTCCGCGTGAGCCACCGCGGCCTCTGTCGACTCTGCCGTGGCAGGCAGGAAGTCCGAGTTGTCGTTCTTCTGAACCGAGGAGAGCACGCCGAAGGTCTGGCCTCCGACTCCCCCCACGGCCAACCATCCAAAAATCATGACGACAACGAAAACAGGGCGCAACCAGGGACGGGTGTTCATGACCTATCAAACCCACAAAACTCCCAGGCATTCCACAGTTACCCTGATCCGATGAGAATTCTTGATCTCCTGGCCGAGGGACCCCGCGACTATCGCGAGCTTTGGGCCCTCCAACGCGAGATCCACGCGGAGGTGGCCCAGGGAACGCAGTCCGACACCGTGATCCTCGTGGAGCACACGAGTGTCTACACCGCCGGCAAGAGAACGGCCACGTGGGACCGCCCCGTGGATGGCACCGAGGTCATCGACGTCGACCGCGGCGGCCGCATTACCTGGCATGGACCCGGCCAACTCGTCGCGTATCCCCTGGTGCGGCTGAGGACACCCATTGATGTGGTCGCCTACGTGCGCGTTTTGGAGGACGCCGTCATCGACGTCTGCTCCCAGTTGGGAGTCGAGACGGTTCGCGTCGAGGGACGGTCTGGCGTGTGGCTGCCCGCGACGGACTCGCGACGAGAACGCAAGGTGTGCGCGATCGGAGTCAGAGTGGCAAAGGGCGTGACCATGCACGGGCTCGCGCTCAACTGCGATCCCGACCTCGCCGAGTTCGGACGCATCGTCCCGTGCGGCATTTCCGACGCCGACGTCACCTCGCTGTCCACCGAAATCGGACGCCCCATCACGATCGCCGAGGTTGCGCCTCTGTTGGTCGCATCCCTCACCGACGCCCTTGCCGACATACGATGGGCCTCGACCTCATCTGCTGCCCCCGTCCCCCTCGCCGATGCGTTGGCCGTCCCCGAGCCACATGACGCATCGACCACAGCACCTCAGGAGACCGCGTGACTCTCGCCCCCGAAGGCCGCAAAATGCTACGAGTCGAGGCCCGCAACGCGGAGACCCCGATCGAGCGAAAGCCATCCTGGATCCGCACGACCGCCACGATGGGCCCCGAATACAACGAGCTCAAGTCGCTCGTCAAGAAGGGCGGCCTCCACACGGTGTGTGAGGAGGCGGGTTGCCCCAATATCTTCGAATGCTGGGAGGACCGTGAGGCGACGTTCCTCATCGGCGGCTCTCAGTGCACACGCCGCTGCGACTTCTGCCAGATCGATACGGGCAAGCCCACTGATCTAGACCGTGACGAGCCCCGCAGGGTCGCAGAGTCGGTGCGCGACATGGGCCTCAAATACTCGACGGTGACGGGTGTGGCACGCGACGACCTCGCGGACGGTGGCGCGTGGCTCTACGCGGAGACCGTGCGGCAGATCCACGCGCTGAACCCCGAAACGGGCGTCGAGCTCCTGATCCCCGACTTCAACGCGGTGCCCGATCAGCTCGCAGAGGTGTTCGCATCGCGACCCGAGGTGCTCGCCCACAACCTCGAGACGGTGCCGCGCATCTTCAAGGCGATCCGTCCCGCGTTCCGCTACGAGCGCTCGCTGTCCGTCCTCACATCCGCACAGGCCGACGGCTTCGTGACCAAGTCCAACCTCATCCTGGGCATGGGCGAGACGTTCGCGGAATCCGTTCAGGCCCTTGAGGACCTGCACGAGGCCGGATGCGACCTCATCACGATCACGCAGTACCTGCGACCAAGCAACAGGCACCACCCCGTCGATCGATGGGTCAAGCCCGAGGAGTTTGTGGAGCTCAGCGACGCTGCCTTGGAGATCGGCTTCTCCGGCGTCATGTCGGGGCCCCTCGTGCGCTCCTCTTACCGAGCGGGACGGCTGTGGGCTCAGGCCATGGAACGCAAGGGTCGTGAGATCCCCGCGCAGCTCTCCCACCTGGCCAAGCCTGTCACCGCGCGCCAAGAGGCCTCGGCGCTCTTGGCGCGATAGTGGGTAGACGGGGTTCGATCGGTGGTGCCTGCCGGGCGTCGCCAGCCGATGCCTCCACGCGCCGCTAGACTGGACAGCACTATGGCGACACCACCCCCCGCACCCAAGCAACGCTGGTACAAGACCCTGTGGCAGGCCTACACGGTCACGGCACGCAGCGATAAGAAACTTCCATGGATCCTCGGCGGCATGCTGCTGATTCCGCTCGGTCTCGGCATCGTGTTCGGGATTGTCACCGGAGGGATCGCCGCCAACATCTATGGGCCACTCACCGGGCTCATGTTTGGTGCGGTTGCTGCGCTCTACACGCTGACACGTCGCTTTGAGAAGCAGATGTTCGCGCAGATGGACGGCACGCTGGGCGGGTCACTCGCGGTCGCGCAATCGGTACGACGCGGGTGGCAGTTCTCCGATGATCCGGTCGCGGTCGACGCGAAGTCGAAGGCCGTCGTCTTCCAGGGCGTAGGCGAGGGCGGAATCCTGCTTCTCGCAGAGGGCGGCCGCGCCGCCAAGCGCACCGTTGACTCCACGACGTCACGGCTTCACAAGCTCGCTCCCGGTGTACCGGTGACTGCCCTCTATATCGGCCACGGCGAGGGTGAAGTTCCCCTAAAAAAGCTCTCCAAAACCATCAAGGGCGTTCGGGTCAAGCACTTTGGCCGCGGACTCCGCAAGGGAATGTCTGCCGGTGATCAGCAGGCAGTGACCGCACGCCTGCGCGCACTCGGCGGCCCTCAGATCCCGATTCCCAAGGGCATCGACCCCAACCGCGCGCGCGCCGACCGCAAGGGAATGCGCGGGCGCTGATTGCCCTCCGTCGTCGACAGACGAGCACACAACGCTATTCCCCGTTACCGGCGGCCCTAGGCCGCCTCGGGTAGGCCTTCGAACACCAGCCGGCTCTCTTCGTCGACCCGTACGGTGACCCCCGCCCAGTCTCGTATCCGTCGCAGGCCGCGGGTGACAGGTGCGTCCGAGTCCCCCACCACCACCGCGATGGCTCCAGCGGCAATGGCAGCCTCGAGTCCCGCTGGAGAGTCTTCGAACACGACGCACCTCCTCGGATCAACGCCCAGTGCTCGCGCCGCAGCAACAAAGCCCTCGGGGTTCGGTTTGCCGTGCGACACGTCGTCCGCGCCAACAAGTACCCGCGGCTCGGCGAACCCCACTGACGTGAGCCTTGTTCGCGCTGCCACACGCAATGCCGAGGTGACGACAGCCCATCGGTCGGCAGGTATGGCCTCGACCACCTCGATAGCGCCCTTGACCGCTTCCACGTGGCCAAAGCTGCCGCTCTCCCACACCGCGATCTTGGTGAACCACTCATCGAAGTTCTCGCCGGAGGGAAGGAACCTCCTCAGCGTCGCCGTACTTGGGGTCCCATGCGCGAACTGCCGCACAACCTCAGCGTCGAGTCCCCACGTGGTGGCGACCCGGGTCCACATCGCGTCGACCGTGGCGTTCGAATCGACCAGAGTTCCGTCCATGTCAAAGAGGACGGCATCAGCGACAAGGGGTGCAGGGGGCATCCCCCAAGGATAGCGAGCCGCACCTCAGGACTACCGACCCACGACACGGCCAAACGGTACCCAGAACCGGGTCTCGCGTAACCTGCCCGAAACACTCGGAATACCCGCGGGCAATAGCGTGCCACTAGGTTGGTGGGAGCCACCATTTGGCTGTGCCTACCTCAAGGAGCAATCCGATGTTCAAGACCGCCGAAGAGGCGCTCGCCTATGTCAAGGATGAGGGTGTCGAATACGTCGACATCCGCTTCTGTGACCTCCCGGGCGTCATGCAGCACTTCAACATTCCGGCCCACCAGTTCACCACGGACGTCTTCACCGACGGCGCGATGTTCGATGGCTCGTCAATCCGTGGCTTCCAGGCCATCAACGAGTCCGACATGAAGCTGCTTCCCGACGTGGCAACGGCGTACATCGACCCGTTCCGTATCGCGAAGACGCTGATCATCAACTTCCACATCGTCGACCCGTTCACCAACGAGCCGTACTCGCGTGACCCGCGCAACGTCGCAGCCAAGGCCGAGGCGTACCTCAAGACGACGGGCATCGGCGACACCGCCTTCTTCGCCCCTGAGGCGGAGTTCTTCATCTTCGACTCGGTGCGTTTTGCGACCAACCAGCACGAGGGTTACTACCACATCGACTCTTCCGAGGCTGCGTGGAACACCGGCGTCGAATTCGAAGAGGACGGCACCCCCAACCGCGGCTACAAGACGCGCGTCAAGGGCGGCTACTTCCCCGTGAGCCCCTCCGACCAGTTCGCGGACCTCCGCGACGAGATGTGCACCGTCCTTGCTGAGGTGGGCCTCGACCTCGAGCGCGCGCACCACGAGGTGGGCACCGCTGGCCAGCAGGAGATCAACTACCGCTTCAACACGCTGCTTCACGCTGCAGACGACCTGATGAAGTTCAAGTACGTCGTCAAGAACGTCGCCTGGAACGCCGGCAAGACGGTCACCTTCATGCCGAAGCCGCTCTTCGGAGACAACGGCTCGGGCATGCACGTGCACCAGTCGATCTGGGAAGACGGCAAGCCGCTGTTCTTCGACGAGAAGGGCTACGGTGGCCTGTCCGACATGGCTCGCTGGTACATCGGCGGCATCCTGAAGCACGCGCCCTCGCTTCTTGCGTTCACCAACCCGACGGTCAACTCGTACCACCGCCTCGTGCCTGGCTACGAGGCCCCCGTCAACCTGGTGTACTCGGCTCGTAACCGCTCCGCTGCGGTGCGTATCCCGATCACGGGATCCAACCCCAAGGCCAAGCGCATCGAGTTCCGCGCACCCGACGCTTCGGGTAACCCGTACCTCGCGTTCGCAGCGCTCTTGATGGCCGGCCTCGATGGCATCAAGAACCGCATCGAGCCCCCCGCACCGGTGGACAAGGACCTGTACGAGCTCCCCCCCGAGGAGCACGCTCAGATCCAGCAGGTTCCCGCATCGCTCGGAGCAGTCCTTGACGCGCTCGAGGCCGATCACGCGTTCCTCCTTGAGGGCGGCGTCTTCACACCCGACCTCATCGAGACGTGGATCGACCTCAAGCGCACGCAGGAGATCGACCCGCTGCGCTTCCGTCCGCACCCCCACGAGTTCGAGCTCTACTACGACTGCTAGTCGCTAAAGAGTTCTTCACTCACGCAGTTCACACGAAGGGGCCGTCCGAAAGGGCGGCCCCTTCGGCTTTGCCCCGATGCCGTGGCCTCGGTTTGCGCAACCGACATGCAAGCGCTTACATTTGCCGCGTGGGCCATCGCGAGCCCCTGCCACAGTTTCGCCAGGGTAGCCGCACATCATCGGCGCCACCCCGTCAGAGAGGACGCCGTGACCGTCGTCGACACCCTCAACCACTCGTCGAACCCTCCGCCTCCCGGTCCCGACTGGTGGCGCACCGCCGTGATCTACCAGATCTACCCCCGCTCATTCGCCGATGCGAACGGTGACGGAGTGGGTGACCTGCAGGGCATCATCCAACACCTTCGCGACCTGGTCGACCTGGGGGTTGACGCCGTGTGGCTCTCCCCCTTCTACGCGTCCCCTCAAAGGGACGGGGGCTACGACGTGTCCGACTACCGGCAAGTAGACGCGCTCTTCGGAACCCTCGAGGACGTGGACGCCCTGATCAGCGCGGCCCACGCCCTCGGCCTGCGCGTCATCGCGGATATCGTGCCCAACCACACCTCCGCGGATCACCAGTGGTTCCGCGAGGCACTTGCCGCGACCGCACACTCGGCCGAACGCGACCGGTACCTCTTCAAGGAGGGCAAGGGCCTCCGCGGACAGGACCCCCCTAACAATTGGCAGTCGGTGTTCGGCGGACCCGCGTGGACGCGCACCACCGACCCCAACGGCACACCAGGCCAGTGGTACCTCCACCTCTTCGACCCAAGCCAGCCGGATCTCAATTGGGAAAGCGAGACGGTCAGGCTTGAGTTCGATGACATCCTGCGCTTCTGGATGGATAGAGGGATCGACGGACTCCGCGTTGACGTGGCCCATGGACTCATGAAGGCGCCAGGCCTTCCCGACTACACACCCGACCCGCACGGAGGGTCAATGGGCGGCGACGTGGAGGTGGCGACTCCGTATTGGGGCCAAGAGTCCGTCCACGACGTGTGGCGGCGATGGCGCACGGTCCTGGCCGAGTACGGCCCCGATCGCATTCTCGTTGCCGAGGCGTGGGTCCACCCGCTGCAGCGCATGGCGAAGTGGGTGCGCCCCGACGAGATGCACCAGGCCTTCAACTTTGCGTTCCTTGAATGCCCTTGGGAAGCATCGGCGATACAGCAGGTCATCGACACCTCGCTCGCGGAGTTCGACGCCGTAGGCGCACCCAGCACGTGGGTGCTCTCGAACCACGACGTGGTCCGCCACGCGAGCCGCCTCGCCGTATTCGGCGATAACCCACAGGGTCACGGCATCGGCCCCCTTTCGGAGTTCAAACCCGACCGAGTAGTCGGCCTCCAACGCGCACGAGCCCTGACGCTCGTCATGCTCGGACTCCCCGGCTCGTCATACATCTACCAAGGTGAGGAGCTGGGACTGCCCGAGCACGTGGACATCCCCGACAACGCCCGCCAAGACCCCACCTGGCACCGTACCTACGGAGGGCGCTATGGCAGGGACGGCTGCAGGGTGCCGCTGCCGTGGCGCTCCGACGCCCCCGCCTTCGGGTTTAGTGCCACAGGGCGAACGTGGCTACCTCAGCCGCACGACTGGTCGGCGCTCGCGCGCGATGCCCAAGACGGCGTCGCGGGGTCGACACTCGAGATGTACAAGGTCGCGCTCGCCCGCCGCCGCACCTTCAGCCTGGGCGCCGGGGACATCACGTGGATCGACTTGGGCCCGGACGTCGTGGCGTTCGACAACCACGGCATCAGGGTCATCGCCAACCTGTCAGGAGCCGCAGTCCCGTTCGTCGGCACGGTCTTGACATCATCAGCCCCCGTCGACTCCGCCATCCCTCCGTCGACCGCAGCGTGGGTTCTACTCGCGCCCACGGCTCACCGAGCAGAGCAGGCTTAGTCGGTAGGCTACGACGATGAGGACAACCAGATGACGACGATCCAGAGGGTGGCCGATCTGGCGGGCGTGTCAACGGCGACGGTTTCTCGCGCGCTTGCGGGCAAAAAGACAGTGTCCGCGTCTACCCAGGTCAAGGTCGAAGCCGCGGCGAAGGAACTCGGCTACGTCGTTTCGTCCGCCGCGTCGAGTCTCGCTTCGGGCCGCACAAGAAACATCGGGGTCGTGGTTCCGTTCCTCGATGGCTGGTTCTATACCCGCGTTCTCAAGGGTGCGCACGAGGCGCTTTCCGATGCCGGGTACGACCTCACCCTGTACCATCTCGACCAATCGGCGACGGCACCTTCTGGGGTGGCAAACCCGCGCCGAGAACGGCTCTTCGACGAGTTTCTTCGCCGGAAGCGCGTCGACGGCTTCATCGCGGTTTCGCTCGAGCTCACCGACGCGGAGCTTCACCGGATTCAGACCATCAACAAGCCTGCCGTTTGCATCGGAGGTCCCATACCAGGGGCCCTGACACTGAGCATCGACGATGCCGCGATCGCACGTCTCGCCACGGAGCATCTTCTCGCGCTGGGCCACCGACAGATCGCACATATCGGCGGCGATCCCCTGCTGGACCTCGACTTCCACCTGCCTCGCAATCGACGAGCCGGTTACGAGACCGCGCTGCAATCGCGCAACATCGCACCGGACACTCTGCTTGTCAGGGTCGCTGACTTCACGATCGCTGGCGGCTACCGCGCGACGCTTCAATTGCTCGGCGACCCCAGGGTGGCGCCCACCGCGATATTTGCCGCATCGGACGAGATGGCAATGGGTGCGATGATGGCCGCCCGTGACCTCGGCAGAAAGGTCCCAGACGATCTGTCGATCATCGGCATCGATGGCCACGAGCTTGGCGAGTTCTTTGGGCTCACGACGGTTTCCCAGTTCCCAGAGACTCAGGGGCGCTTGGCTGCAGAAGCAGTGCTCCGCGAGTTGGACAATCCTTCGTCACCGCCTCACAACGTCGACCTTCCGTTCGAACTAGTAGTGAGGCGTTCGACGAGCGTTCCCTCGGATCAGTGACGCCGGAGGTTGTTGTGATTGGGGGGGTGCGTCGATCAACACGATCGTCACGCTTGACCGCCTCCCGGACCCACGACCGCATACGCTCACCGCGCAGCGGCATGACGGCGCCACTGGCGGCACCTCGGCAAACAAGGCTCGCCACCTGGCGTCGCTGGGGAGGGAGACCCTGTGCGTCGTTGCGGTCGGCAACGACTCGAATGCGGACCACACCCTCGTGGCACTCGACATCGACCACCTCACCACCATCGGGCTACGCGCCGAGGCGCCATCGGCGCACCACCTCAACTTAATGGCACCGGGCGGACAGCGCCTTTCCATCTACCTGGATCACGCGCCCACCGCGGACGTCCCAGCCGCGCAGCGTCTGGCCATCTCCAGCGCGCTGCACGACCCCTTCCTCGCTGCCGCCAACCTGGTCTTCATGCACGACGATGGATTGGGCGACCCAGTGCCATTCCTCCGCGACCGTGCGGCGCGAGGCGCGCTTCTCGCGGTGTGCACCATGGGCTCTCGTGGGGCGCTCGCAGTGAGCAGAGACGGCACAGTCGTCGAGGTAACCGCCGCACCTGCCACCGTGGTCGATACGCATGGCGCGGGTGACGCGTTCGTTGCCGGCGTCATCGATCACCTCATCTTGACCTCACAGCTTTCGAGCCTTGAACCCCCTGCTATCCGCGAAACGCTTGCGGCCGGCGCTCGCCAAGCCGCCATCGCCGTGGGTACTCATGGAGTCGGCCCCGTATCAAAGGTCTGAGTGCAAGCGCTAGACAATACCGTCTGGCGTGGAACAAAAAGCGAACCCTCCCCTACACGGCGAAGTGGCTCGAGTCCGCTCCATTATGCCTGGCATACATACCCTTGAGGCCTCGTAATCAAAACGTGACCGAGCTTTCTTGCGTCGCCACCCCCGCATGGCTAGCATGTAAGCGCTTGCACTACAGGTGTTGGCCGAGAGAATGGTCTCTGGGCGAAGACGCGGACATGTCCCGTCTAGTCGGTGGCGATTCCTCGTCATCTACGCGCAAAGGACCCTACTGATGCACATGACAAAGAAGTCGCTTGCCGCTGGCGCGTTGCTCGCGGTCGGGCTACTCACGAGCGGGTGCTCGACGACCGCCGACACCCCCACGACCGCACAGGCCACCGCTGCGGCGGCTACCACGGACGCCACCACGCTCACGGTGTGGGTTGACGCCGAACGCGCCGACGCACTCGCGCAGGCCGCCGCAGACTACGAAGCTCAGACCGGGATCGCCGTCGACATCGTCGCTCGCGACAACTCGACGCTGAAGGATGACTTCATTCAGCAGGCCAGCTCCGGTTCCGGCCCCGATGTCGTCATGGGCGCCCACGACTGGCTCGGAGAACTCACGACGAACGGCGTGGTCGCGCCCCTCGAACTGGGCGACAAGGCCTCCGAGTACCTGCCTGTCGCGCTTGACGCCTCGACCTACGAGGGCGTTGTCTACGAACTCCCCTACGCCGTCGAGAACCTCGCGATGCTTCGCAATGCAGACCTCGTTCCCGAGGCCGCAGCGAATTTTGACGACATGATCGCCAAGGGCACCGCGGCGGGCGTCGAATTCCCCTTCGTCGTTGAGCAGGGCGAGGACGGAAACCCGTACCACCTCTACCCGTTCGAGACCGCCTTTGCTGCACCCGTGTTCGGTCGTGACGCCAACGGCTCATACGACCCCACTCAGCTCACGCTGGGCGACGGCAAGGCGTTCGCCGAGTGGCTCGGTACGCAGGGAAATAACGGAGCCAAGACGATGTCCACCGAGATCACCGGAGATATCGCCAAGGAGAAGTTCACCACCGGTCAGGCAGCGTTCTGGCTCACCGGACCGTGGAACGTCAAGGCCGCAGTCGACGCCGGCATCAACGTGGCCGTGGACGCGATCCCTTCTCCCGGAACCGAGGCGGCACAGCCGTTCGCCGGTGTGAAGGGCTTCTTCGTCAACCAGTACTCCACCAACAAGGTCGCAGCAAACGACTTCTTGGTGAACTACATCGGCACCGTTGACGTGCAGGTAGCGCTCTTCAACTCGGGCGGCGTACTGCCCGCACTGGCGGCCGCTGCCGAGTCCGTCTCGTCCGACCCGATCATCGCCGGCTTCAAGGCTGCTGGCGCGGATGCAGTCCCGATGCCAGCCATTCCCGCAATGGGCAAGGTCTGGGAGTTCTGGGGAATCGCTGAGGCCGCAATCCTCAATGGCGACGACCCGGACGCCACGTGGGAGAAGCTCACCGCGGACGTTCAGTCCGCGATCGACGGCTCCTAAGAGAACCGCTTACAGGGGGTGGGACTCGCGTCCCACCCCCTGTCATCCACTCGCCCAACCCACGTTGACCTCAGGAGACACCGGTGAATTACCTTCGGCGCATGCGTCCACGCAAAATAGGCATCGGCGCACTGATCGCCAAGATCGCGATGCTCGGCCTCTTCGACGCGAGTGTTGTCTTCCTCGCATCGATCCTCGTCCAGCGAGGCAGCATCGCCATCGCCGCGCTGGTACTGATCGTTGCGGTCATGCTCAACGTGATCTACCTCAGCGAAAAGCTCCTGCCCGCGAAGTACATGGCGCCTGGGCTCATCTTCCTCGCGGTCTTCCAGCTCTTTGTCATCGGCTACACGGTGTACATCGCCTTCACCAACTACTCGACGGGCCACGTCCTCACCAAGGACCAAGCCATCGAGGCGTTGCTGAGCCAGTCGCAACGAAGACTTCCCGACTCCCCGTCGTATGCCGTGACAGTGGTAGACGACGGCAGCCAACTTGGGTTCTTGGTCACCACGCCGGACGGGGCCGCACTGTTCGGCACTTCAGACGAAAAGCTCTCGCCTGTCGATGCGACATTCGAAAACGGTCAGGCCGTGTCAGTGGACGGCTACTCGTCACTCACCTTTGGTGACGTTCTAGGCCGTCAGAATGACGTATTTGCGCTCGCTGTCCCCTTTGGCGACAACATCTCAGACGGCTCACTACGCACTCTCGATGGGCGCACCGCATACATCTATACATCAAAGCTTTCGTATCACTCGGTCACCGGAGTCCTCAGTGATACGGAGACGGGTGCCGCCTATAGCGACAGCGGCGAGGGCTCCTTCGTGAGCGCCGATGGTGCGGAGGTTCTGCCCGGTTGGCAGGTAACCGTCGGCCTCGACAACTTCACTCGCGCCGTGTCCGAACCGTCCATTCGTGGCCCCCTGGTCTACGTGACCGCGTGGACCTTGGCGTTCGCCACACTGTCGGTAATTCTGACCTTCGCCATGGGACTACTCATGGCGCTCCTCTTTAACGACCCCACCATGAAGGGGCGCACGGCCTACAGGATCGTGATGATCCTCCCGTACGCGTTCCCCGCGTTCCTCGGGTCAATGATCTGGGCAGGCATGCTTTCAGAGAGCTTCGGGTTTGTGAATCAGATGCTCCTTGGCGGCGCGTCGATTCCGTGGCTCACAGATCCGACGCTCGCGAAGGCCTCCGTGTTGATGGTCAACCTGTGGCTGGGCTTCCCGTACATGTTCCTCATCGCGACCGGTGCACTTCAGTCAATTCCCGGTGAGGTACGCGAGGCAGCACGCGTGGACGGCGCGTCGCGATGGCAGATGCTGCGCCACATCGAGTTGCCCCTGGTGTTGGTGTCGGCCGCGCCCATCCTCATCTCTTCGTTCGCATTCAACTTCAACAACTTCAACGTCATCTACCTGGTGACAGGAGGCGGCCCTCGCGACACGAGCGCAGGAATCCCTGTGGGCCATACCGACATCCTGATTTCGCTGGTCTACAAGGTGGCATTCACCGGACAGAACCGCGATTACGGCCTTGCGTCGGCCTTCTCGATCCTTATCTTCATCGTGGTGGCCGCGATCTCAATCATTGGCTTCCGTCGCACCAAGTCGCTCGAGGAGATCAACTGATGGCTCGCTCCACGCACGTTTCAACCCGCCCAGGACGCACCGTAACCCCCGCTCGTCGACGCGCCTTCCCGTGGCGCCACGTGTTCGCATTGCTTCTGTGCGGGTACGCACTGCTTCCGTTGCTCTACATTGTTTCGGCATCGCTCAATCCGACAGGGACCCTCACGGGCTCCAATCACCTGTTTCGCGTCGTTGGCCTCGATAGCTACCGGAGGCTGTTGAGTTCGGACCAGTTCCCGTTCCTCCTGTGGTTCAAGAACTCGCTGGTCATCGGCGTGACCACTTCGGTCCTGTCCGTGTTCCTCGGCGCACTCGCGGCCTATGCGTTCTCCCGGATGAGGTTCCGCGGCCGTCGCACGGGGCTGCTGACGATCGTGCTTGTCCAGATGTTCCCTCAACTGCTTGCCGTGGTGGCCATCTTCTTGCTGCTCTCCAAGATCGGCGAGGTCGTCCCAGCCTTCGGCCTCAACACCAGCGCCGGGCTGATATGTGTCTATCTGGGGGCCGCTCTCGGCGTGAACACCTACCTGATGTATGGGTACTTCAATACAGTGCCGTCCGAAATTGACGAGGCGGCAAAGGTAGACGGCGCAAGCCACGCTCGCGTCTTCTTCACCATCATCTTGAGGCTAGTGGCACCGATTCTGGCGGTGGTCTCGATGTTGTCCTTCATTGCCAGCATGAACGACTTCGTCATCGCGTCCGTGATCCTGATCGACCCCGAACGGCAGACGCTCGCGGTGGGTCTCTACCGAATGGTCGCCAACCCCAACTACGCGGACTGGAGTGCGTTCGCAGCGGGGGCCGTCATGGCATCGATACCAGTCGTGGCCCTGTTCCTGTTCTTGCAGAAGTACATCGTCGGAGGCCTCACCGCGGGTTCCACCAAGTGACCCTGTCCGCAGTGTTTGCCGCCCGTGCGTTGGCGAGCTCCGAGCCAGAATAGGGTGAGAGCATGTCAACAACGACTCCTGCCCCGGTTTCCCACGAGTGGTGGCGCACCGCCGTCATCTACCAGGTCTACCCCCGGTCCTTCGCGGATTCGTCCGGCGACGGCATCGGCGATCTCCCCGGCATCACCTCGCGCCTCGGACACCTCGCCGATCTGGGAGTGGACGCGGTGTGGCTCTCCCCGTTCTACGTCTCCCCCCAGAACGACGCCGGCTACGACGTGGCGGACTACTGCGACGTCGACCCCCTGTTCGGTAATCTCCACGACGCCGATGCACTGATCGCGCGCGCCCACGAGTTGGGCCTGCGCGTCATCGTCGACGTGGTTCCCAACCACTCGTCGAGCGAACATCGCTGGTTCCAGGAGGCGCTCGCAGCGGGACCAGGAGCTCCCGAACGCGGCCGCTACATCTTCCGCGAAGGCCGTGGAGCAGACGGAAACGAACCACCCAACAACTGGTTGTCGATGTTCGGTGGGCCAGCATGGACCCGCATCACCGAGGCCGACGGCACGCCAGGCCCCTGGTATCTGCACCTCTTTGACAGCACCCAGCCCGACTTCGACTGGACCAACCCCTGGGTCGCGGATCGCTTTGACGAGGTGCTGAGGTTCTGGTTCGACAGAGGCGCCGACGGCTTCCGCATCGACGTCGCACACGGACTCGCCAAGGCACAGGGTCTGCCCGATATCGACGTTGACCCGCTCCGTACCGGCGGCGAATGGGCACCGGATGACCACCCGTATTGGTCGCGCGACGACGTTCACGACATATGGCGCAGGTGGCGTCGCGTCGCCGATGAGTACGACGCCGACAGGGCGCTCGTCGCAGAGGCCTGGGTGCTACCGTTGAACAAGATGGCCAAATGGGTTCGGCCCGATGAACTTCACCAGGCGTTCAACTTCGGCTACCTCATGACGTCGTGGGACGCGGCGGAATTGCGCACAGTGATTGACGATTCAATCGCCGCATTCAGTGGTGTTGGGGCCCCCTCCACGTGGGTCCTTTCGAACCACGACACCGTCCGCCACACCTCTCGCCTCGCCCTCAAGGACCGAACGCCCCACAACATCGGCATCGGGCCCGTCAGCGCTGATCGACCAGACGAGGTGTCCGCCATTTCGAGGGGTCGCGCCGCGACGCTCGTGATGCTCGCCCTTCCCGGATCTGCGTATGTCTACCAGGGGGAAGAGCTGGGCCTTCCCGAGGCGATCGACATACCCGACGATGCCCGCCAAGACCCCACGTTCTTCCACACTCCAGAAGGCATCTACGGACGCGACGGCTGCCGGGTGCCCCTTCCCTGGGAGTCCGATGCCCCCGCCTTCGGGTTCTCGACGACGGGAGCCTCGTGGCTACCCCAACCCGCGTCGTGGGCACGCTACGCGGCGGACGCTCAAGAGGGAGTACCTGGATCGACGCTCGAGATGTATCGCGCGGCCTTGAAGATACGGCGCGAACGCTCGTTGGGCAGCGGCGCTTTGACGTGGAACGAGTCGCCGGCAGGAGTACTGGACTTCACCGTGGCCGATGTGCGCGCGGTGTCGAACATGACGGACGGCGCGGTCGCTCTGCCTTCAGGCGACCTGCTCCTTGCCTCAGGTCCCCTGGAAGAGCGACTCCCCGCCGACACCACCGTGTGGCTCAGCGTTTAGAGGTCGTCGCCCGCTTCAGGAGCCGTCACGGTCACGGGAGAGCCGGTCGAGAACTCGTGAGCGCGCCCGAAGACGTGCACCGTGAGTGGGTCGCCTTCGACCAGTTCGAAGCCTGAGCCCTCACGCGTGACCTCGACCTTGAGCAGCCTGCCGCGGTAGCGAATCGTGAAGGCATAGCGCTGCCAGCGATCCGGGCAGAACGGCGAGAAGCTCAGCGCCCCATCTCCGGTACGCATGCCCGCGAAGCCGTGGACGATGGCGAGCCATGAGCCACTCATCGACGTGATGTGCAGCCCGTCCTCGGTGTCGTTGTTGAAATTGTCGAGATCGAGCCGTGCACTGCGCTCGTAGAGCTCAACCGCCTTTCCCTGCAACCCTGCGGCCGCCGCCAGCACCGCGTGCAACGACGGCGACAGGGAGGACTCGTGCACCGTCATCGGCTCGTAGAACTCGAAGTTGCGACGGATGTCAGCGGGAGAAAAGTCTGCCTCGAACATGTACATGCCCTGCAGCACATCGGCTTGCTTGATGAAGCACGAGCGCAGAATTCTGTCCCACGACCAGTGCTGATTGATCGGTCGATCGGCGGCGTCGATCGCGCTCACGGGCATGAGGTCCTTGTCAAGGAACGTGTCGTGCTGGACCTTAATGCCGAGCTCGGCGTCTTCGGGCAGGTACATACGTTCGGCAATGTCGGCCCAGCGTTCGAGTTCGGTGTCGTCCACGTCGAGCTGCGCACGGCGTTCCTGATCGAGTTCGAGCACCACCGCACTGGTGTAATTCAGGACCCAGCGCGCCAGGTAGTTGGTGTACCAGTTGTTGTTGACGTTGTTTTCGTACTCGTTTGGACCCGTCACTCCATGGATCATGTACAGGCTTGAACGTGCGGAAAAGTGGACTCGATCGGCCCAGAAGCGTGCGATCTCGGTCAACACCTCCACACCCTCGTTGACCAGGTACGTCCGGTCGCCCGTATACGACGTGTAGTTCGCGATCGCGTGAGCGATTGCGCCGTTGCGGTGGATCTCCTCGAACGTGATCTCCCACTCGTTGTGACACTCGATTCCGTCGAAAGTCACCATCGGGTAGAGCGCCCCCGCGAGGCCCTGCCGGCGCGCGTTGTGACGCGCCTGATCGAGCTGACGGTGGCGATACTTCAGCAGAGAGAGCACCACGTCGGGCTTGGAGACCGCAAGGTACAGCGGCACGAGTACCGCCTCGGTGTCCCAATACGTGGCACCGCCGTACTTCTCACCCGTGAACCCCTTGGGCCCAATGTTGAGCCGCTCATCCTCGCCGTAATAGGTCGACAGCAGCTGGAACGTGTTGAATCGAATCCCCTGCTGCGCAGGCGCGTCACCGTCGATCTCGACATCGGCCTGCGCCCACCGGTCTGCCCAGGCGGACTCCTGCTCGGCACGGTGCTCCGCGTAGCCCTTCTGGGCCGCCTCGTCGAGCAACGCAGCGGCGCGAGACACGTGCTCCGCATCGTCGACGTCGCGCGAGGTCACCACCGCGACGGTCTTGACGAGTTCGAGAACCGAACCTGCCGCGACCGAAGCCCGGTAGGGCTCCTCGACCAGGAGTTTCCCCGCCCGAGTTCCCTCGGACTCCAGCCCGGCCACTGCGCACGCCATGGCCGCGGTCACCGTGAACTGTGGCGTTCCGAAGGGGTTGGGATTGGTGCGCATGCTTAGCGCCGCGGGCTCGGTCGAACGGTCCACCTCGTGCCAGAACTGCTCGCCGTAGTTGGAGTCGAGGTTGTGGACGGCGCCGTCGATCGTAGGAACGAGTCGCAGCGCCCCCTCGCCGCTCACCACCTCGATTGACAGTCGCTGAAAAGACAGCTGCGGCGTGACGATGCTGAGAAAACGTTCGGCGTGTAGGCGGAGTGACACGCCTCCCACCTCACACGTGAAAGACCGGGTGAGCCGTCCGCGGAGCATGTCGAGGCTGATCTCGAGATCGCTGAACGGCACGGAGAACAGGTCGAGGGCCTGCCCGTTGACCTCGAGGCCGATACCCGCGAAGTTGACGGCGTTGATCGCCTTGCCGAAGTAGTGGGGGTAGCCGTTCTTCCACCAGCCGACCTTGGTTGGGTCCGGATACCAGACTCCCGCCATGTAGGTGCCGAGGTGGCTATCGCCTCCGTACCCCTCCTCGAAGTTTCCGCGCATGCCCATATAGCCGTTGCCGATCGACGTGATGCTCTCGATGAGGCGGATCTGCGTGGGGTCCAGGTTGCTGGTCGAGACGACCCAAGGGTTGATATCAAAGAGGTGGGCCATCTCTGGTCTCCCGATTCATTCCGGCGGTTGGCGGACAGCAGTGTCGACGCCACAAGCCGCGGCGTGAAGCACGGACCGTTGGGCGACAGGCTCAGCGTATCGCGACCGGAACCGTTTCCGAAATCGGGAGAAAGAGGTCAAGGGACCGGTGCCAAGACTGCCGTAGGGTGGATTCCTGCGGAGGCCCTTTGCGGGCATTGCACACGTCGACAACGAGGGACATAATGCCTGGAACCACCATTCGCGAGCTGGCCGCGCTCTGCGGGGTGGCGGTGTCTACGGTGTCACGGGCGATCAACGGCCATCCCGAGGTCAACCCCGAGACCCGTCGCCGCATAGTCGAGATGGCGAAACAACACGACTACGTGGCCAATGCGTCCGCCCGGAGCCTCAAGGCCCGCTCGACCGACGTCATCGCGCTCCTCATCCAGGGTGGCCTCAGCCCTATCTTCTTGCCGATGATCCGCATGTTCGAGGACCAGATCGAAGAGACGAAGTTCTCGCTCATGCTGACGTTCATCTCCGATGAGGATGCGGAGGCCGGGGTAATCGCGCGCGTCGTACGTGACCGCAAGATCAGCGGTGTCATCTTCCTGGGTCGCTACGGGGACAGCGCCGAGGGCGCCCTCTCGAGCCAGCGGCTTGCCGAAATGGGTACCCCCATAGTCTTTTGTACGACCTCGGACTTCTCGGGCTCGCCCTCGCCTCACTCGTCGGTGTCCGTGGACGACCGCGCCGCCTCTGCGGCCATCACCACACTTCTACTCGAACGCGGCCATCGTCGTATCGCGTATCTGGGTGCGGGCGATCCCGGTGACGCAGAACAGGTCTGGGCGCTGCGCGTGACAGGCTTTAGGGACGCAATCGACAGCTCCCCCCACGCCACCCATGTTCAGGTGCTTTCAGCCGCCGTCCCCGGACGGCTTTACACGATGGAAAACGGCTACGAGACGATGCGTCGCGCGCTCGACGAAGGCCTCGACGCCACGGCCGTCGTCGCCATCTGCGACACCGTTGCCGTCGGCGCGATCAAAGCCCTCACCGAGCGAGGGCTGCGCGTCCCGGAAGACATCTCCGTCACGGGCTTCGACGACATCGACTACGCACGCTATTCGGTGCCAGGACTCACCACCGTTTCGCAGCCCCTGCAGCGAATCGTCCAGGAGTCCACGCGCATCTTGCTCGACATCATCGCCGACCCCGATCGCGACACCGAGATCATCCGACTCCCTGGGCCCATCATCGAGCGCGGCTCCGTATGTGCCGCTCCCGCCGGCATCGTCAGCGCTTAGCCCGCCCAACATATTTGGCCACGAGCATCATCACGCCGCCTGCGATCAGGGCGATGAGGCCGACAAATGCTAGCGTGCGCCGGATCCCGGGGAGGGCATCGTCGGCGAGTGACTGCGCAAGGAGGTCACCCCAGGTGCCTTCCTCTCCCCCTGGAAGCAGCGACGTGAGCCGCGCCGACGAGGCGAACATCAGGACGGCAGCCACTGCCCAGGTCAGCGCACCCACGGCGATCAAGAATTTGGGGATCACGAAGCGCCGTCTCGTTGACACGGCGACGCCAAGCGCGATGAACGCCAGGCCGGCCCACAGGAAGTGGCCCCTCGCATACTCGAGTCGCGAGTATGCCGTCCGGGCTTTCTCGAATACCGGGGCCGAGATGACCTCCACCTCAACGGGCTCAACCGTCATCTCTGAAGTCGCGGGCCCCATGACGAGGACCCCCTCCAGGCGCTCGCTCACCGAGGCGGTGATGTCAACCGAGACGACGAACGGACCCTCAGCGCGATCGTCGCGAGAAAGCTCTTCCTGGAGGCGCGATTGGGCGGCGTCGACCTGCGCGAGCACTTCGCTCTTGAATTCCGGTGAGGTCGCGAGTGCGCCGAAGGCGTCACTCACCTGCTGACCAACTCCAGCCGCCTCGACATCAATTCCTTGCCCCGCGAGCGAGGCCGAGGCTCGCATCTCGATCGCATCCGCGATCGTGGCCGTCACGGCGGGCGTCGAAAGCGCGCTGCTCACCGCTGCATGAGCGACGGTGCCATCGTCGATCGCCTTGAGGGCGATCCATGAGCCGCCCCACATCACCACAAGCGCGGCACCCACGAGGATGACCACGGCAGAGACAAAGGTACGGAAACCCCTTATGAGGACTCCTCCCACCCGAAGAACACGCGTTCGGTCACAGCACGCGCCCTCCTCGCCGTTCGGGCATACCTCTCGTCAAGGGACTGCCCCGATTCGGAGAGCCCCATGATCGAGGCGAGAACGCTCAGGTCAAGGTCCCCGCCGGGAAGCACATCGGCGTCCCCTGGCTTGCCGCGCAGAGCAATCGCTCCACGTAATTCCGTAGCGAGGCGCCACGCATCTGCGAGCGCTCGAGCATCCGAGGCTTTCAACACTCCCGCCGTTCGCGCCGCGCCGATGGCCTTCAACGTCTCAGGCGTGCGCAAGGACTCGTGCTCGCGCGCATGGCTCAGTTGCAGCATCTGAATGGTCCACTCAACGTCCGAGAGACCACCGGGGCCGAGCTTGAGATGCCGGCGAGGGTCTATCGCCCGCGGCAGCCGTTCGGCCTCCATGCGCGCCTTGAGTGTTCTCATCTGTTTGAGTGCCGCATCCGTGAGCTCCACGGGGTATCGCACGTCAAAAATCGCCTCGACAAAACGCTCTCTCAGTCCGTCGTGTCCCGCCACCGGCCGCGCACGCACGAGCGCCTGGGCCTCCCACGGATCGGACCAGCGTCGGTAATACTCTGAAACGGACTCGAGAGACCGCACGAGTGGGCCGTTCTTGCCCTCAGGCCTGAGGTCGGCATCGACCGCGAGAGGCGGTTGAGCGTTGGGTCGCTGCAGCAGATCACGCACCTTGACCGCCACTGCGAGCGCAAAAGAGGTGGGGTCCTCGGCGCCTTCACGTGGTTCAAAAACAAACTGGACGTCGGCATCGGAACCGTAGCCCATCTCGCCGCCGCCGTATCGCCCCATAGCGATGACCGCGACATCGGCGGCCGGTTCACCGAGACTCCTGTCGAGTGCCACGACGGAATGCGCCACGCGCAGGGCTCCCCTCATCAGCACGTCTGCCGCGTCTGAGACCGAATGCGCTGCGGTCACGGAGTCCTGGAGGGCAAGAACGTTGGCGGCGGCGGTCCTGACGACCTCGCGCCTCCGCAATCCCCGCAATGCCGTCATCACCTGGTCCTCATCATGTGCGCGCGTGACGATCGCTTCGACCTCGCGATCGAGACGCTCGACGGGCACATGCGCGAGGTCCACGTCGTTGTCGAGCCACGTGATGTGAGTGGCGGACGTAAGGAGCGCCTTGGTGACGAATCCCGAGGTGGACAGCAGTGTGGCGAGTCGCTCTGCCGCGGTCCCGGAGTCCCTCAGCAGCTTGAGGAACCATTGGCTGTGCTCGAGCTGTTCGGCGAGTTGACGGAAGGCGAGCAGCCCGGCGTCGGGGTCGGGTCCTGCGGCAAACCAGCCGATCATCGCTGGTAGGAGTTGCCGTTGAATCGCGGCACGGCGCGAGAGTCCCTGGGTCAACGCCGCTATGTGCCGCTGCGCTCCTTCGGGGTCCGTAAAGCCGATGGCCGCGAGGCGTGCCCTGGCGGGAGCATCCGCAAGAGTCGCCTCCCCCGTGCTCAGCTGTGCGACCGCCCCAAGAATGGGCCGATAGAACATCTCAAGATGCATTGCACGCACCCCCCGGCGCGCGTCGTTCCAGACCTCATCCATGTAGCTCACGGTGGCGAACCCAGAGGCCCTCGCGAGGATCCGTCTGCCCTCGTCATCGCTGGGCATGAGGTGCGTCCGGCTGAGTTTGCGCAACTGCATGCGGTGCTCCCACACGCGCAACTGCCGATAACTTCGGTCGAGCGAGGCCGCCTGAGTGCGGCCCACGTAGCCCCCGTCTCGTAGCGCACGCAGGCCCTCGAGAGTGCCGCGGACCCTCAAGGTCGGGTCGGAGCGTCCGTGAACGAGTTGAATCAACTGGATGGTGAATTCGACGTCGCGGAGGCCGCCGGGACCGAGTTTGATCTCGCGGTCGGCCTCCTTGGGCGAGATATGAGCCTCGACGCGCTTACGCATCGCCTGCGCGGAATGGATGAAGCCCTCACGCTCGACCGCGGTCCACACGAATGGCCACACGGCATCGAGATAGGCCTGCCCCACGACCATATCCCCCGCCACCGGTCTAGCCTTGAGGAGCGCCTGAAACTCCCACGACTCGGCCCACCGCTCGTAATACGCGCGATGAGACTCGACGCGGCGCACGAGCACCCCGTCCTTTCCCTCCGGACGCAGGTTGGGATCGACCTGCCACAGTGCGGGCTCAGTCGAAGGCGCAGAACAGACGGATGCCGCACGTGAGGCCAGCGCGGTGGCCACAGCCATCGCGGATCCTTCGTCGGCCCCGTCCGCGGGTTCCGCCACGTAGATGACGTCGACGTCGGAGACGTAGTTGAGCTCGCGTGCGCCGCACTTACCCATCGCCATAATCGCGAGCCGAGCGGTCTCGTAGTGCGGCGTCTCCGCACGAGCGATCGCGAGCCCCGCCTCGAGCGCGGCGCCTGCTAGGTCTGCGAGGGCCGCGCTCACGGCGGGCTCGACGGTGAGCGGATTTGAGGCTGCCACGTCGACCGCGGCCACCGCGGCGAGCGCGCGACGGTAGGCGATCCGCATCGCGTCTACGCCGGCATGGCCCGTGAGCGTCGCGACGGGAGTCTCGGCAGCGGGATCCGCACCCACGGCAACGAGAAGCGCCGCCCGCGCGCCGGAACCGTCGGGAAGCGCGTCGCGATCCCATGTCAATGCGTCGGCCGCGAGTTCGGGATGACGTACCAAAAAGTCGGCCATGGCACTCGAGGCACCCAAGAGCATCCCCAGCATGTTTCCTGCGGGCGTGCCCTTCAAAGCCGCGAGCGAGTCGACGATGCCGGCGTTCCGCGCGGACTCGGCGAGCCGCAAAAGGCTTAGGAGCCCGCCATCGGGGTCGGCGAGGTAGGACAACGCCGTAGGCACGTCCTCAATCGAGGCGCCGAGAACGGCCTCAATGTCCTCCACAAGGCGTAGGGCGCGCTCAGGTTCCTTCACACCAGCGCGTCGCATCTGCGCGGCGGGGCTCAGTTCGCGTCCGATCACATCTCTACCTTAAAGGCCACATACGACGTCGCCCTAGCGCGTCACAGCACGCCGAGATAGCGCTCCAGCTCGAAGGGGGTCACCTGGGCGCGATAGGCCGTCCACTCTTCACGCTTGTTGCGCAAGAAGAAGTCGAAGACGTTCTCGCCCAAGGTCTCGGCCACGAGTTCAGACTTCTCCATCGCGGCGACCGCCTCTGCAAGAGAAGACGGCAGTGGTTCATAGCCCATCGCCTTGCGCTCCGCTGCGCTCAGCTCCCACACGTCGTCCTCGACGCCATCGGGGAGCACATAGCCCTCCTTGATGCCCTTGAGGCCGGCTGCGAGAATCACGGAAAACGCGAGGTAAGGGTTGGCTGCCGAGTCGATCGCCCGATACTCGACGCGCGTCGACTGTCCCTTGGTGGGCTTGTGGATGGGCACCCTGACCAGCGCGGAGCGGTTGTTGGAGCCCCAGCACACGTAGCTGGGTGCCTCGGCACCACCCCAGATGCGCTTATAGGAGTTCACGTGCTGGTTGGTGACCGCCGTGATCTCGGGGGCATGCTTGAGCACTCCCGCCATGAACTGGCGTGCGACCGTCGACAGACCGTATTCGGCAGCGGGGTCGTGGAACACGTTCCGGTCACCCTCGAACAGGCTCAGGTGCGTGTGCATTCCGGAACCGGGTGCGTCGGCAAGCGGCTTGGGCATAAAGGAGGCATACAGGCCCTGTTCGAGGGCCACCTCCTTGATGGCCGTCCTAAACGTCATGATGTTGTCGGCGGTCGTGAGCGCGTCGGCGTACCGCAGGTCGATCTCGTTCTGACCCGGTCCCGCCTCGTGGTGGCTGAACTCGACCGAAATGCCCATCTCTTCAAGCGTGGTGATCGCGGTGCGACGGAACTCGTGCCCCGTTCCGCGCGGCACGTTGTCGAAATAACCTGCCTGGTCGACCGGTCGGGGCAGCTTCCCCTCCTCAAGCGGTTTGAAAAGGTAGAACTCGATCTCGGGGTGCGTATAGAACGTGAACCCCTGCGCCGAAGCCTTATCGAGTGTGCGCTTGAGCACCTGACGGGGGTCGGACAGCGCGGGCTCGCCGTCGGGCAGGTGAATATCGCAGAACATGCGGGCCGCGCCCTGACGGTCCCCGCGCCATGGCAGCACCTGATACGTCGTGGGGTCGGGAATGGCAAGCATGTCTGCCTCGTAGACACGGGTGAGCCCCTCGACGGCCGAGCCGTCGAACCCGATTCCCTCCGCAAAGGCGTTCTCAAGCTCCGCCGGTGCGATCGCCACCGACTTGAGGATCCCGAGCACGTCGGTGAACCACAAGCGAACGAAGCGAATGTCGCGCTCCTCGACACTGCGAAGCACATACTCCTGCTGCTTATCCATGCTCCCCATCTTGCCCCATCCAGATGACGATCGTGTGACGCGCTTCAGTGGCCCACCCCGCGTAGGCTTGCGCCATGTCAAGCGTCCCGATCGCACTTGCCCAAGTCAACCCTTGCGTGGGCGATATCGCTGGTAATGCGGCGCTCGTGCGCGCACGCTCTCGCGAGGCCGCCGAGGCGGGAGCCCGCGTCGTGGTGTTTCCCGAGATGGTCATCACCGGATATCCCATCGAGGACCTCGCGCTTCGCGAGAGCTTCCAACGTGCCGCGGAGCACGCGGTGCAGTCACTCGCGACCGATCTCGAGGCCGATGGCCTGGGCGCCCTCACCGTCGTCATCGGCACGCTCGGCGTCAACGCAGAGGGCCGCCCCACGAACGACGCCGTGGTGATCGAGCACGGCGCAATTGCCGCGCGCTACGCGAAGCACCACCTCCCCAACTATGGAGTCTTCGACGAACGGCGCATCTTCGCGCCAGGCTCCGATGACTGCGTCATCGAGGTAGACGGCAGACGGCTGGGCATCGTGATCTGCGAAGACATCTGGCAGGACGGCGGGCCCGTGGCGACGATGGCGGACGCCAACATCGACCTATTGCTCGTCCTGAATGGCTCGCCGTTTGAGGAGGGCAAGGGCCGCGTCAGGACGGACCTCGCACGCCGACGCGCCTCCGAGGTGGGCGCTCCCCTCGCGTATGTGAACCTCTGGGGCGGTCAGGACGACCTCGTGTTCGACGGCCATTCGTTCATCGTCGCGGCGGACGGCGCCTGGGTGGCGAACTCCCCAGGCTTCGCCGACGACCTGCTGCTGTGGGAGCTCCCCGCCGCCGGCGAAGCGCCGCGGCAATCGAGCGTTGTCGACTTCGCATCCGACGACGAACAGGTCTACTCCGCTGTGGTCACCGGCCTGCGTGATTACCTTGGCAAGAACGGCTTCCGGTCTGTGGTGCTCGGAGTCTCGGGCGGTATCGACTCCGCACTTACGGCCGCGATTGCAGCGGACTGCGTCGGCGGCGAGAACGTCGTGGGCGTCGCGATGCCCTCCGAGTATTCGTCGCAGCACTCCCTCGACGACGCCGCAGACTTGGCGCAGCGACTCGGGGCGCACTACCGCGTCCAGCCGATCGCCACCCTGGTGGCCGCGTTCCAGGAACAGCTCGCGCTCACGGGGGTCGCCGAGGAGAACCTGCAGGCGCGAGTACGAGGCGTGATCCTGATGGCCATTTCGAACCGCGAGGGCCACATGGTCATCGCACCAGGCAACAAGTCCGAGCTTGCGACCGGATACGCGACGATCTACGACGCGGGCAGCATCGGCGGGTTCGCCCCGCTGAAGGACCTCGACAAGACGCGCGTGTGGGATCTGGCCAGGTGGCGCAACGCCCAGGCGACCGCGCGTGGGGAGACGCCCCCGATTCCTGAAAATTCGATCTCCAAGCCCCCGAGCGCGGAGCTTCGTCCCGGTCAGACCGATCAGGACTCCCTGCCGCCATACGAGCTGCTCGACGAGGTGCTCGACGCGTATGTGGAGCACGCCGAGGGGCGCGCCGAGTTGCTCGCACGCGGCTTCGACGAGGCCGTAGTCGACAAGGTGCTGTCCCTCGTAGATCGCGCGGAATGGAAGCGTCGCCAGTACCCACCGGGCCCCAAGGTGACCGCACTCGCGTTCGGGAGGGACCGGAGACTTCCGATCACCAGTCGCTGGCGTGAGAAGGTGGAACCATGACTCAGCAGGCGGCTTCCGACCGCAAGAAGGTACGCATCCACCACTTCCGCGAGATGAAGAGCCGCGGCGAGAAGATCACGATGCTCACGGCCTACGACTATCCCACCGCCAAACTTTTTGACGAGGCGGGAATTGACGTCCTGCTCATCGGCGACTCGCTTGGTGACAACATCCTTGGCCACCACAACACCGGCGTGGTCACCTTGGACGAGATGATCCCCTTGGCCCGCGCCGTCTCACGCGGTGCGACGAAGGCCTTTGTGGTGGCCGACCTGCCGTTCGGTACGTACGAGGTGTCCCCTCAGCAGGCGGTCGAGTCCTCTATCCGCATGATGAAGGAGGCCCAGCCGCACGCCATCAAGTTCGAGGGCGGGCGTCGCGTGGCCGCACAGGTCAAGGCCGTGGTCGACGCAGGCATCCCATTCGTGGGCCACCTGGGGTTCACGCCGCAGTCAGAGAACATGTTGGGCGGGCGCCGCATCCAGGGCCGTGGCGACGGCGCATACGACGAGATGCTTGCCGATGCGCTAGCCCTGCAGGAGGCCGGCGCGTGCATGGTCGTGCTCGAAATGGTCGTCGGTTCCGTGGCCGAAAAGCTCACCGCCGCGCTTGACATCCCGACCATCGGCATTGGTGCGGGACCGCACACAGACGGCCAAGTGCTCGTGTGGCTCGACGCATTGGGAATGGCCGACTGGAGCCCCAGCTTCTCCAAGCACTTTGGCGAGGTCGGCAAGGCCATGCGGGAAGCCGCGGCGGGTTACGTCGCGGAGGTCAAGGCGGCCACCTTCCCGAGCGCCCACCACACGTTCGACGAATAGACGCGGAAGGACGCGCTCCATGACCACGGTGATTGTCACGGGTAGCCAGGGCAAGCTGGGTCGGGTGGTCGTCGACGAGCTCGTCGCCGCCGGTTTCGACGTGCACGGCCTCGACAGCAAACCCGCTCCCGCCTCGCATGACTACACGCGCATCGACCTCACCGACTACGGGCAGACCGTCGACGCGATGTTCGGAGTACAGGACCGCTATGGAAGGGTCGATGCCGTGGTCCACCTTGCGGCGATTCCCGCGCCGGGACAGGTCACCGATGTCGCGACGTTCCACAACAACATGCCTGCTACGTTCAATGTGTTCCAGGGCGCCAAACGTGCCGGGATCAAGAAGATCGTCTACGCATCGTCAGAGACGGTGCTTGGCCTGCCATTCGCGATCGACCCGCCGTACATCCCCGTCGACGAGGCCGTGAGCCGCCCCGAATCGAACTACTCGCTCGTCAAGCATCTTGAAGAGACGATGGCCGCCCAGTTCTGCCGCTGGGACCCCACGCTGAGCATCATCGCGCTGCGCTTTTCAAACGTCATGTACCCCGAGGAATACGCGGGCTTCCCCGCGTTCGACGCCGATGCCACGGCCCGACGCTGGAACCTGTGGGGCTATATCGATGCGCGCGACGGCGCCCAGGCGGTGATCCAGAGCCTCCGGTACCGCGAGCCTGGCTTCGACCACTTCGTGATCGCGAACGCCGACACCGTGATGTCTCGGTCGAGCGCCGAGCTCGCCGCCGAGCAGTTCCCGACCGTGCCTGTGACCAAGCAGTTGGGCGAGCACGAGACGCTGCTGAGCATCGACAAGGCGCGTCGCTTGCTCGGCTACGAGCCGAAGCACTCGTGGCGCGACGAAGCGTAGCGCGGCTACCCGCCTAGTCCTCGCCGCGCCAGGCCTTGTCGGCGTCGTCCCATGCATCGGACTTATTCGATGCAATGTCAACCGCCTTCGTCGCCTCTTCTGCCGTATCGAAGGGACCTAGCAGGTGTTCCCACGAGCGCTGCCTGCCCCGCTCGACCTGACGCGTCTCGGTGTTAAAGAAGTACTCGACCTTGTCGCCTCGTGATTCCATGTGTCTCCGCCTCCACCTCTAGACTGCCAAGTATGGGACCGGTTCGCGAGAGCATCGTCAAAGGCGTAGTTTCCCCGCGGCGGGAGGTCCCCCGCGGGATCCCCGCCCCCGAGTACGTCGGCAAGAAGTCCGCCGCGCGATGGAAGGGTAGCGACGTCCCTGACCCGGAGACGGTCGAGCGCATTCGTGTAAGCGGCCGCATCGCGGCCCAGGCCCTCGCCGAGGTAGGCAGCCACGTCCGCCCGGGAGCCACGACCGACGAGCTCGACCGCATCGGTCACGAGTTCATGATCGACAACGGCGCGTACCCGTCGACGCTCGGTTATCCCGCGGCTGCGGGCAAGAGGCCATATCCGAAGTCTCTGTGTGTCTCCGTGAACGAGGTCATCTGCCACGGGATCCCCGACTCCACCGTGATTCAGGATGGCGACATCGTCAAGGTCGATATCACGGCCTTCAAGGATGGCGTCCACGGGGACAACTGCGGTTCGTTCATCGCAGGCGAAGGCACACCCGAGGCCCAACAGCTGGTCGAGGTCACCCGCGAAGCCATGATGCGGGGAATCAAGGCGGCACGCCCGGGGCGCGAGGTCAACGTCATCGGCCGCGTGATCGAGAAATACGCCGCACGCTACGGATTCCAGTCGGTGCGCGACTATACGGGCCACGGGGTGGGACCGGCATTCCACACCGGCCTGGTGATCCCCCACTACGACGCGGCCCCGTACCACTCCGACGTGATCGAGGTAGGAATGGTCTTCACCGTCGAGCCGATGCTGGTGGCCGGCTCTCAAGAGAATCACGAGTGGGACGACGATTGGACGGTCGCCACGGACGACGGGTCGTGGGTAGCCCAGTTCGAGAACACCGTACTCATCACGGCCGACGGCTTCGAAATCCTGACGACACCATGAGCAAGCACATCGCACTGGGCGTCGACATCGGCGGAACGGGCATCAAGGCCGCTCCCGTCAACCTCAAGACCGGCGAGTTCGTCGCCGAGCGGTACCGGGTCTTGACTCCGCAGCCGGCGACGCCCGACGCGGTCGGAAAAGCCGTCGCTCAGGTGGTCGCTAAGTTCGAACCGTCGAAGAAGACGCCCATCGGAATCACCTTTCCAGGAGTCGTCCAGCACGGCGTGGTCAAGTTCGCCCCCAACGTGGACCAGTCGTGGATAGGCGTCAACGTGGACGACGTGATGCGCGATTACGTGGGACGCACGGTTCACACCATCAACGATGCCGACGCGGCCGGTTACGGCGAGTACATGTACGGAGCCGCGCATGGCAGGGATGGCGTGGTCTTCCTTGCGACGCTCGGCACCGGGATCGGCACCGCCATCATCGTCGAGGGCGAGGTCATGCCCAATTCTGAGTTGGGCCATCTCATCATCGATGGCCACGACGCCGAGCAGTACATGGCGGAATCGGCCCGAGAGCGCCACGACCTCAGTTGGGGCCAGTGGGCCAAGCACCTACAGAAGTATTTCTCCGAGGTCGAGAAGTTGCTGTGGCCGGACCTGATTATCGTGGGCGGCGGTGTGTCCAAGGAACATGAGAAGTTCCTCCCCAAGCTCACGCTACGCACGCCGATCGTGCCCGCGGAGCTTCTCAACGGCGCCGGAATCGTGGGCGCCGCCGCCAGCGCCGCACATGCGCAGGCCCGCGCACGCGCCGCAGCGAAGAAGTCCTCAAAGAAGGCGTCAAAGAAGCCCGAATAGGCGCCAGGCATGGGCCCTTGGCCCTAAGTTACGCAACCGTAGGTTGAGGCGTATGCTCAACTTTATGAGCATCAGCACCTCGGATGAAGTCACGACCCCTTCGGCGGTCGTCATCGACGAAGCCCTCACTCTCTATGGACTCGTACGAACCCGCGCCATTGAAGAACCTGCACGCACGTTCGGGGAACACAAGGACGCCGCTGGCGTGTGGCAGCGCGTCACGCGCCAGGAGTTTGACAACGACGTTCGGGCCGTCGCCAAGGGCCTCATTGCACTCCGGACTCAGCCTGGCGACACCGTCGGACTGTGGGCCAATACGCGGCTCGAATGGGCGGTGCTCGACATGGCCATCCAGGCGGTGGGCGCGCTCACCGTGCCGATCTACCCCACGTCGTCCGCTCACCAGGTGCAATGGATCCACGACGACGCACAACTGGCCCTTCTGCTGGTGGAGACGCCCGCGATGCGCGCGATCGCGCAGGCCCTGACGTCCGCACCCCCCGTCCTGGAGATCGATGCCGGGGCACTCGATCAGCTTCGCGGTGCTGGCGCCGTCGTCTCGGACGCGGCCCTCGACGCCGCCCTGAGTCACGTGCGTGTGGACGATGTCGCCACGATCGTTTACACATCGGGGACCACTGGCCGCCCCAAGGGCGTGCAGTTGACGCACCGTAACTTCGTTCAGCACGCCATCGCCGCCGTCGACCACCCCGACTTCGGAAGGCTCGCCGACGGGGACACCCGCATCCTGCTGTTCCTCCCCCTCGCCCACGTCTTCGCACGCTTCGAGTTCGTCCTGAGCGTCCACATCGGCTCAGTGATCGGCTTTACCCCTCGCATGAAAACGCTGGCGGAGGATCTTCGCGCGTTCCAGCCCACGTGGCTGCCCGCCGTGCCGCGTGTATTGGAAACCGTCTACAACACCGCCGACGCCACCGCAGGCAGTCGCGGCAAGCAGCGCATCTTTCGGTGGGCCGCCGAGGTGGCCCGCACCACCTCGGTGTCCCGGCAGAGCGGCGCCCGCATTCCACGGGCCCTCGCGCTACAGGCCCGGATCGCCGATCGCCTGGTGTGGTCCAAGATCCGCGAGGCAATGGGCGGTCAGCTGAAGTACCTGGTGATGGGCGGAGCCAAACTGTCCCCAAGAATCGGCCACTTCTTCTCGGGAATCGGCATGGTCGTGATGGAGGGCTACGGGGCGACGGAGACGTCCGCTCCGCACACGTGCAATCCCCCGCTGACGGCGCGCGTCGGCGACGTGGGCATCCCCTTCCCCGGGTGCACCGTGCGCATCGCTGCCGATGGGGAAATCCTCGCGAAGGGGGCGAACGTCTTCGCGGGCTATCGCGGAATGCCCGACGCCACTGCCGAGGTGTTGAGCGACGGCTGGTTCCACACGGGCGACCTGGGCGCCATCACGCCAGAAGGCCACCTCGCGATTACGGGTCGCAAGAAGGAGATTCTGATCACGGCAGGCGGCAAGAATGTTCAGCCCGCAGGCCTCGAGGACATCATCCGTCCTTACCCGCTCGTCCAAGAAGTGGTCGTGGTTGGGGACGGCAAGCCATTCGTCTCAGCGCTCATCGCGTTCGACGAGGCGATGCTCCCCAAGTGGCTCAAGTCGAAGGGGCTGGCGTTGATGTCTGTCGCAGACGCGGCGCTCAACCCGGTGGTTCGTGCACACCTGCAGTCGATCATCGACGAGGCCAATGCCACCGTGTCGCGCGCCGAGGCTATCCGCGAGTGGCGCGTCCTTCCGCGCGAGCTCACCGAGGCCTACGAGGAGCTTTCCGCCTCGATGAAGGTGCGCCGTTCACAGGTCTCCGAGCACTTTGCCGACGTCATCACGGGGATCTACGGGGCGGAGGTCGCCTAGCCGCGCGGGACCCAGGACCCAGATCATCCCCCACCTGTCCCTAGACTTTGGGGGTGGATACACGCGCGCTTACCGAATTCTCGCTTCCCGCCCTCGTCTCGATCGCAGACGACTACACCGTGATCTCGCTTCTCAGGGATCGAGCCACAGAGCATCCTGACCGCAGTTATTGCGAGTACAAGGACAAGTCCGGCGCATGGATCCCTGTGACCGTTGCGGAATTCAGGGCCCGGGTCGAAGAGGTCGCCAAGGGCATCGTCGCTATGGGAGTGAAGCCCGGCGAATGCGTCGGCCTCCAGGCATCGACGCGGTTCGAGTGGGCGCTCTTCGACTTCGCGATCATGGCCGCGGGCGCGATGACAGTACCCATCTATCCTTCGTCGTCCGCCTCACAGATTGAGTGGATCGTCGCCGATGCCTCGCTCAAGATGCTTGTGGTCGAGACCGCCAAGAACCGCGCCGTCGCCGAGATCGTGCCCGGCGTTCCCACGATCCTGACGATCGATGGCGCCGACGGCGCCGTGGCTACCCTGGTATCCGCAGGCGCCAAGATCACCGACAAGCGCCTCGCCGCCTGCACCGCGAAGCAGCGGCTCGATGACGTCGCGTCGGTGGTGTACACATCCGGCACCACAGGCAACCCCAAGGGCGTCGAGCTCACGCACCGCAACCTGGTCGAGCACGCGCTCAACAACGCGGCGTACCCAGATCTGCACGAGGTCACCAAGCCCGGGAGCAGGCTGCTCCTCTTCCTGCCGCTTGCCCACGTTCTCGCGCGCCACCTGGAAATCCTCGCCCTCGCGTCTGGGATGACCATCGGCTTCGCGCCCTCGCCAGCGACCCTCCCATCGGACCTCAAGACCTTCAAGCCGAACTGGATGATTGCCGTTCCGCGAGTGCTCGAGGCCTTTTACAACACCGCAGAGGCCCGCGCGGGCGGCGGAGTCAAGCAGAAGCTCTTCCGGTGGTCGGCAGACGTTTCCCGCAGGATGGCGGCCGGGCGACAGTCTGGCCGCGTGGGGCCGCTACTCAAGGCGCAGTTTGCGGTCGCAGATCGCCTGGTACTTCATAAGATTCGCGAGGCCATGGGTGGCCAAATGCGCTTCATCGTGTGTGGTGGCGCCCGCCTTTCGCCCCCATTCGGCTACTTCTACACGGGGCTCGGAGTCTCCGTCTTGGAGGGTTACGGGCTCACGGAATCATCGGCCCCCACCACGTGCAATCCTCAGTTCACGTCACGCATCGGCACCGTGGGCAGGCCGATGCCAGGGTCCTCCGTGCGTATCGCCGACGACGGTGAGGTGCTGCTCAAGGGGCCGAACATCTTCGCGGGGTACAGGCACGCGCAGGAGCTCACGGACGAGGTGCTGAAGGACGGGTGGTTCGCCACCGGTGACCTGGGATCCCTCGACGCCGACGGCTACCTCACCCTCACGGGGCGCAAGAAGGAGATCATCGTCCTCGACGCGGGCAAGAACGTGCAGCCCGCAGGCCTCGAAGACGCGATTCGGCCCGACCCGATCGTGCAAGAGGTGGTCGTCATCGGCGATGGTCAGGCGTTCGTCGCGGCCCTGATCGCGCTCGACGAACCCATGCTCAAGCACTGGCTCAGCCAGCGCGGCCTGCCGGCGATGTCCGCCGCGCAAGCGGCCAATAGCCCCGAGGTACTCGCTTATCTCAAGGGGCTTGTCGCCACAGCGAACGCAACGGTGTCGAAGGTGGAGTCCATCCGCAAGTTCCGGGTACTCCCCCGACCCCTGACGGAGGCCGAGGGCGAGTTCTCTGCGTCGATGAAGGTGCGCCGCAAGGTAGTCATCGAGCACTTCGCTGATGTCGTGGACGAGATTTACCCGCCCAGAGGCGCATAACCAGCGGTCGAGGGTCGTCCTGAGGCCCCTCATCGTGCGTTTTAACGCGGATTAGGACCCAAGGCGTCACCTCGGCGGCGAGGCACCGTTAAACTCTGCAACGTGGATAACATCCGGGTGTTTGCGGGCCAAGGCGGGAAAGAATTTGCCAAACGGATGTGCGAGCACCTCGAGATACCGTTAGCGGGGTCTGAGACGGACCGCTTTGCGAACGACTGTCTCCAGGTCCAGCTTCTCGACAATTGCCGCGAACGCGATGTGTACCTGGTGCAGCCCATCGTCGCACCCACTCAAGAGAACCTCGTCGAGTTGCTGTTGATGATCGACGCAGCGAGGGGCGCCTCAGCCAAGCGCATCACCGCAGTTATGCCCCACTTCGCCTATGCGCGGTCGGACAAGAAGGACGCCCCGCGCATCTCCATCGGCGGCCGACTCGTGGCTGACATGCTCACGGCAGCGGGTGCAAACCGAGTGCTCACCATGGCACTCCACGCGCCGCAGGTTCACGCGTTCTTCCGGGTGCCCACGGACCAGCTGCACGCGCATCGCGAGCTTTCCGAGCACTTCTTGGCGCTGGACCTCTCCAACACGACGGTCGTTTCACCGGACCTCGGGAACGCGAAGAATGCGACACGGTTCGCCAAACTCTTGGACGTACCCGTCGCCGCAGGCGCCAAGGAAAGGTTCCCCGACGATCGGGTGCGCATCACCTCGATCATCGGCGAGGTCGAGGGCCGCGACATCATCATCCTTGACGACGAGATCGCGAACGGCAGCACCGTGGATGCCATCGTCGACCTGCTTGACGAGCGGGGTGCGCGCACCATCCGCATCGCGTGCACGCACGCCATCTTCGCCAATAACGCGCTCGAGCGGCTAGCGAACAACCCTCGGATCACGGAAATCATCACAACCGACACCGTGCCGCATGGCCCCTCGTTCGCGCATGAGAAGCTCACAGTGCTCACCGTCGCGCCCGCATTTGCTGAGGCCGTGCGTCGGATCCACAGCGGCGAATCCGTGAGCGCACTCTTCGACTAGCACCAGTGCTGACGAGGTGCAGCGCCTCTCGGCGGGACACCTCGTCAGCGTGGATACCTCGTGAGCCCAGTGCTAGCCCTCGTGGTCGGCGAGCAGTCGGTACATATCCTTGCGTGCGGCGACCAAAATCGCTAGCCCCGCCGCACCAAGGCCTCCCGCATCGTTCCTGCGGGCCACATGCATGGCTGCGTCCCTCAGCGCGTCGAGTTCACCGCGAATCGCGCCAGCGGAGTCAATCGCATCGTCGGTGTCGAAGATCCCTGCATGATGCTCGGCATGCTCGTCGACCCACGCGAGGCCATCGGGCGTCAATGAGGCGGTGCGGCGTCCGTCGACACTGTCGATCGTGAGGAGACCCTCGTCCTCGAGCACCTGAAGCGTCGGATAGATCGAGCCCGCGCTCGGCGTCCACGATCCCCCGCTTCTGTCCTGAATGGCGCGTATCAAGTCGTACCCGTGGCGCGGCTGTTCGGCCAGGAGTACCAGGATCGCCGCACGGACATCCCCGCGGGGTCGCCCCCCGCGTCCGCGTCCGCCTCGTCGTCCGTCTCCGCGCCCCCCTCGGGGCCCATGGCCTCCGCGCGGCCCGTAGTCCTCGTCATGGTCGCCGAAGCCGCCGTGGCGACCCCACGCGCGACCGGGGCCTTCGCTCTCGCCCCGTGGTGCACCTTGGTGCACTCGTGAATGTCTCATGATGTAGTCCTCTCTCTCACGCGACACACTCACGATATATCGCGATGCAACGGGCGTCAAGTGACGGCGCTGGCGCTACGCAACGAGCGCATGACAGGCACCTTGCGAACGGGTTGCGCCACGCCCACCAACTTCGCGATCTGAGCGCAAACGGTTACATTCGTGTGTGTGAATGAGAACACTCCCCCCGTCGCCGCCCGTGAACACACCGTCGAAAGCTTCACGAGGGAGTTCCTGAGGGAACTCAACTTCAGTCAAGGCGTCGACCTCGACAGGGCCTCGGACAACGACAAGTACCTCGCGCTCGCGAGGACCGTCCGCCACTACCTGATGACCAGGTGGCTCGAGACGCTTCGCAATCAGCACCACGACCAGGCGAAGACCGTCGCGTACCTCTCGGCGGAGTTTCTCCTCGGTCCCCAGCTTGAGAATGCGATGCTCGCGGCAGACCTCGAAACGATCGCAGCCGAGTCGCTGAGCCAACTCGGCATCAGCATCGAGACCCTTCGCGCGGTAGAAATCGAGCCCGGACTCGGAAACGGCGGACTCGGCCGGCTCGCCGCGTGCTTCATCGACTCCCTCGCGACGCTCAACGTGCCCTCAATCGGCTACGGCATCCGCTACGAATATGGCATCTTCCGTCAGACATTTGTCGATGGCAAGCAGTACGAGAAGCCCGACAACTGGCTAGCCCTCGGATCGCCGTGGGAAATCGCTCACCCCGAGAACGCCGTCGAGATTCATTTTGGCGGCCGTACCGAGGCAGCCGTCGACGGCGCCGAGGGTGCCCGCGCGTGGATTCCCGAATGGCATGTCATGGCCGTTCCCTACAACTACATGGTCCCGGGATACCGCAACGGCCGAGTCAACTCGCTTCGCCTGTGGAGCGCCAAGGCCACTCAGGCCTTCGACCTGCAGATCTTCAACGAGGGCGACTACGAGCAGGCCGTGCGCTCGCAGACTGTCGCGGAGAACATCTCCAAGGTCATCTACCCCGAGGACTCCACTCCCCAGGGCAAGGAGTTGCGACTCCAGCAGCAGTACTTCTTTGTCGCCGCGTCCCTGCGGGACTTCCTTGTCAACGTTCTGCCTGCCGACTACCCGCTCGAGAACCTCCCGCAGCGCGTGACGTGGCAGCTCAACGACACTCACCCCGTGATCGCCGTGCCAGAACTCATGCGCATCCTGATCGACGAGAAGCACTGGGACTGGGACAAGGCCTGGGGCATCACGCAGCAGGTCTTCGCCTACACGTGCCACACCCTCCTTCCCGAGGCCCTCGAGGTATGGCCCACCGAACTCCTCGGCAGGCTCCTTCCCCGACACCTCGAGATCATCTACCGGATCAACGAGGAGTTCCTCGAAGAGGTGCGCGCCGCCTACCCGGGTGACGAGCTACGCGTTCGCCGCATGTCGATCGTCGCCGACGAACCCTTCAGGGCCATTCGCATGGCGCACCTGGCCACCGTGGCGGGCTTCCGGGTCAACGGCGTCGCCGCGCTCCATTCGCAGCTTCTCGCGGACAAGGTTCTGGTCGACTTTGCACAGATGTGGCCGGAGAAGTTCACCAACGTGACCAATGGTGTGACCCCCCGCCGCTTCTTGCGCCTGTCCAATCCAGGCCTGTCCGGCCTGATCACCGAGGCGATCGGCGACGGCTGGATCACCGACCTGTCACAGCTGAGTGGGCTCGAGCCCCTCGCCGAAGACGCCGAGTTCCGTCGTCGGTTCCGTGAGATCAAGTCCGCAAACAAGGTCAGGCTCGCCAAGGTTCTGGCCAAGCGTGACGGCATCGAACTCGCCGGCGACGGCATGGTCGACGCGATGGTCAAGCGCCTCCACGAGTACAAGAGGCAGAGCCTCAAGTTGCTCCACATCGTCTCCCTGTATGAGGGCATCAAGTCGGGCCGAATCCCGCTTGAGTCGGTCACGCCGCGCACGTTCGTGTTTGGCGCCAAGGCCGCCCCAGGCTATGTGCGGGCCAAGGAGACCATCGAACTCATCAACGCGGTGGGCCGCACCATTAACGCCGATGCCTCGCTCCAGGGCCGCCTCAAGGTTGCCTTCCCCGCCAACTACAACGTCACGCTCGCCGAAGTACTCATTCCCGCGGCGGACCTGTCCGAGCAGATCTCGCTCGCTGGCAAGGAGGCCTCCGGCACGGGCAACATGAAGTTCGCCCTCAACGGTGCGCTCACGATCGGCACCGACGACGGCGCCAACGTGGAGATTCGCAAGCTCGTGGGAGACGACAACTTCTTCCTCTTTGGCATGGACGAGCCTGCGGCGGCCGCGCTTCAGGACAGCGGCTACCGCCCCGGCGACTTCTACGAGGCGGACGCCGACCTCAAGGCGGCCCTCAACCTGCTCGCCTCGGGACACTTCACGGACGGAGACCGCGGTGGCGCGGTGTCCTCGCTGTTCGCGAGCTTGACGGAGCGCGACCGGTTCATGGCCCTGGCCGACTTCCGCGCCTATGTCGACGCCCAAGCGCGAGTCGACGCGGCCTACGCGGACCAAGAGGCCTGGAGCCGCGCCGCGGTTCTCAACGTGGCCCGCAGCGGGTTCTTCTCCTCCGACCGCTCGATCCAGGACTACCTCGACCGCATCTGGAAGGCCAAGCCGATCGACCAAAACTCCTAAGCGAAGGGGCGATACTGGACGGGTGACCACCTCATCCAATCCCGTCTCGCACCTGCGCTCAAAGGTGGGCAACGCGCTGTTCGCACGGGTTGCAGGCAAGGACGGTCACGGCGCTCGGGCACGGGTTCACCAGAGTCCCGGACAGCGTTGGTTTCCTCCCGGCAGTGCCATCAGGCGCGTCAACGGAGACGCCTCGATGTGGGTCGGCGGACTGCGTGCGCTCCTGCTCCAGTCGCTTCACCCGCTCACGATGGCGGGGGTCGCGGGGCACTCCGGCTACCGTGGAGACCCGTGGGGCCGCCTTGAGCGCACCTCCACGTTCCTCGCCTACACCACCTTCGGCACGTCCGACGATGCACAGGCCCTGGTCGATCGCATCAAGGCCGTGCACGAGCGCGTACAAGGCAAGGCCCCCGACGGGCGCCACTATCGAGCGAGCGATCCCCACCTGCTGACGTGGGTGCACATCGCCGAGGCCGACTCGTTTCTCGCCGCGCATCAGCGCTACGGAAAGCGCCCCCTGAGCCCCTCTCAGGCCGACGAATACGTCGCCCAGGAATCCAAGGTAGCTCTCGCTCTCGGCGCGATCGACGTGCCCACGACCACCGCAGAACTCGCGGAATACCTTGAGTCATACCGTCCCGAACTCGAGGCAACCGAGGCCGCACGGGACACAGCCCGCTTTCTTCTCCGCGAGCCCCCACTCCCCTGGGCCGCTCGCGGCCCGTATTCGCTGATCGCCGCAGGAGCCATCGAGCTCTTGCCAGCGTGGGCACGAAACGAGTTAGGCGTGGGCAACCGCTGGACGCACGCCGTAGGAGGGCCAGGAGGCGCACTGGCCACCAAGTCCATCCGCTGGGGCCTCAGCGCCGCACTGCCGGACTATCCGAGCCTCTAGCCACCAGGGGGCGAGGCCTCTTGATGCCACACGTTGCCTCTTCCCTCCGTGGACGACGCCGACGGCCAAGGCGCGGGGCATCGGCCGTCACTGCGTCGAGTCGGCCGGCTTCTCTTGAGCGAGCGCAGCAGCAGCCGCACTCTCGGCTTTCGCGAGTGACCTGCGCGTCGCCGAATGCACAAACTCAGGATCGACAATTGTCAGCCTGAACACTTGGGGAGCAGAGCAGAAAAGCGCGACGAGGAGGAACCAGCCGCCCTCTACCAAGAGACGCGACTCGGTGAGAGCCTGCAGCGCGAGCGCCGCCGTGAGCATCGCCCATCCCAAGGGAATGTAGGTGTCCCCGCGTCCGGCCCGCTCCACGAGCCGCCACGAACTGCCAAACGTGAGCACGAGCAAGCCCAACAGCAGCCCGAGCCCTATCAGCCCAAGTTGAAGCCACGAGTCCAGGAAGGCGTTGTGCGAGTGGGTGGCCACCAAGCCCGCCTTGTCGAGGATCCCTGCGTACGGCTGCTCCCAGATGGGCCAGTACCCCACAAATCCCCAGCCCTCCGGTCGTAGCTCGGCGGCCGAGATCACCTGGCGCCAGATCTCGGTGCGGTTCGACGCATCGGAGCTTCGGTCTACCATCCCGAAGATCTCCCCCCGGAACTTGATCGTCAAGACCGCGGCGATCGCAGTCACCGCGAGCACCGTGAACGAGAGAGCCTTCTTGGCGCCGAGAGGGACTCTGCGAATGGCGAGCGCTGCCACGGCGAGCGCACTGAGATAGACCGCGGCGACGGTGACCGTGGCCGATTGAGTCAGCGCGTGCACCACGCCAGCCATCGTCAAGGTCACGAGCCCGTCGACCACCCGAATACGCCTCTCCATCAGCAGGATCGCCCCGGTGATGGCGGCAAAGAGCGCAATGGCTGCGAACGGGTTTCGGTTTCCGACGAATCCGTCGATGGGGCCTCCGGAAAGCAACATGTCGTGTGACCACATGATGCCGTTCTTGCCCAGCTCGGCGTCCACAATCTTCACCAGATCCCCCACCAGCGGTGCTATCGGATGCCTCACGACGAGTGCCACGATCACCTCGAATGCCATCCCCCCGAAGAGGCTTACCTGCAGTCCGCGATAGAGCAGCGCCATGAACCGCGACGGGCTCGTGCGGCGTACGGTCGCGACGGCAAGGTAGGTCGTGACGAGCAGCACCACAATCGCCAGTGCCGTGATCTCACGCGTCGCCGACCAGAGGACGCTGGCCCCGGCGAGTCCCAAGAACGCCGCGAGCAACACGGGTATCCGTAGGTCACGGATGTGCGTGCGCATCGTCGCCGCGACGGCCGCGACCGTGACGACACACATGACCGCGTAAGCGGGAAGCCCCAGCAAGTACCGAAAGCCCTGACCGGACATGAGGAGCACAATCGTCCACACGGTCACGTAGTCACGTGTTCGCTCGGACGTCATCCAGGCGGTCTTCGACACGCGTGTTACCTCTTCCATCCGTTGACGCTGCTCCTCAGCCCTGGCATTCGCGGTCGCAAGCGCCCCGACGATTGCCCCTGATCGCGGAGATTCCTCACTCGACGCGGTCTCACCGTCAATTAACGCACGGATTCCAGGTGCCTCATGGCCGCACCGAGGGAATCGTGAGGACTAGCCGATGCCGCCCGTTTGTGTGCCGGGGGCGTACGTGCCATCCGCAATGGCGATCCAGAAGTCGGCACTCGTGTCTGGGTCGAGCAAAACGGTCGATCCCTCCCCATCGACGCGATAGTCAAGGGACGCGATGGGTGGTGTGCCAGACACAGCGTCGGGCCCCCGCGCCGCATTGATGACCATCGCCATCCTGGCCAGGTCGTACGCATGGGTGCCGTCGCTCACCCTGAAGCTTTTGAGCCCGGCGGTTGCCACGTCGCGCATCGTGAAGGGGTTGAGAACCACCGACGTGCTCAGGGCCTTGCCAGCGACAGCGGAGACGACCTGCTGTTGACGCTGGGTGCGACCGATGTCTCCCAGCGGATCGGAGTAGCGCATGCGAGAGAAGGCCAGCGCCGTGGCGCCGTCAGCATCGTGACATCCGGCTTGCCACACCAGGGTGCTGTACGGATCGTCGACATCCGCGTCGTAACACAGCTCGATCCCGCCGAGCGAGTTCACCACATCCTCAACGCCGAGGAAACCCACCTCAAGATAGCGGTCGATCGTCAGACCCGTGAGCTGCTCGACGGTCTGGACCAGGAGCTGGGGCCCGCCGAACGCGAATGCCGCGTTGATCTTGTTCGGAACGTAACCGGGGATCTCCACATAGGAGTCACGCGGAATCGAGATGATGGCGGCCGGCCCGCTCTCCGGCTGGTGCACCAGCATGATCGTGTCGGTGCGAGCACCCTCGGTGCCGTCATCGATCCACCCGTCGCGCGAGTCGGAGCCCACGACCAGGTAGGTCTCACCCGGAGTATTCGCCGCCCCACTCAGTGCATCGACGTACGTAATCCGGTGCTCGACCCAGACGTACAGCAATACCGCGGCGAGAGCGATGATGGCGAGGATCGCAGCGACGACCCGACGCACCATCCGCCAGCTGAAACCCCTCTTGGTGCTTCGAGGCCGTACGGAGCGCTGGGCACCGCGGGCTCGCGGCGCGGGTCGCATCGGCGCGCCGTCGGGAGGCCGCGTATGCGCCGCGCGCGCGGGCTGGGTGCGGCTGACCGCTGCCTGCGCACCGTTTGGCGCGGGCTGACCACGGTGCGGAGACGTGGGCGCGCGATGAGGTGCGGGTGGAGTGCCGTGGGGCGCGGGCTGGGCGCGACGAGGATCGCCCTGCGGCCGGCGCGGGGGCTCGACCTGACCGCTTCCACGCGCTGGGCCGCCTCGGCTGCTCGACGAGGACGTGGATCCGCTCGATCGAGAGAAGCCCTGGCGACGCGTCGACTCTCGTGAGGGAGATGACGCCGCGGGACGCCCGCCAGGGCGCTCCTTGGAGGGTAGCTCTCGCTCGGCACGGGACGGCGGCTCTTCCTGCGGCACCTCCCCCGACGGCCCCCGAGGAGCGCCGAGAGGCCTTCCCTGACGAGGGGTGACAGCAGGGGGTCGCTGACCTGGTCCACGTTGTGGCGCAATCGACGGAGGCCTAGGCCTACGAGCTCCTGGTGCCTGGGATTCGTCGTCGCGGCCGTAATCGCCGCCTGATGCACTCACCTAGCGAGGTTAACCCGCGCATCGGCGATTCACGTCGCACGACGCGTCGCCGCGCCGAGGAGGACGATGCTAGGGCGGGCCACGAACTCCGTGCGCGGCCCGCCCTCCTCGTCGACGTCGCATCCAGGGCCTACCGGCCCCGCCGCCGACAAGAGCTGGGGGGCGCGCCGCGCAGCACACTGCGCGCCCCTCGGCCGTCAGGGTGCGGGATAGGCGGACACGTAGACCGGCACTCCAGTGCTGGCCACGTCCGCAGTCCCTCCGAAGCCGTTGACCACATGGTTGACGGTTCCTGCACTCAGGTTGACCGTCATGATGTGGTTCAGCTGGACTCCGGGGGTTTCCGGAACCTCGAACCCGTTCTCCGTCACCACGTCGGTATTGTTCTGGTTGAACACGTACACGCCGGCTCCATAGAGCTGGTGGGTGGTGACGTCGTCAGCCACCTTGTAGCCCGGGTACCCGAGCGTGCCGTCGGGCTGCGTCCAGTCCGCCTGCGTGGGCGGGTCGTATGGCAGCTCGTTCTGGTACAGCACTACCGTGCCCCCTTCACCGTTCCAGACGGTGTTGTAGGTTTGGAAGTGCTCGACGAACAGGCCGGTCGCGGTGACGTTGTCGCCGTTCACGACGAGGCCGACGCGGCCGACGTTGGTGTTCCACCTCTCGGTGTCGCCGTTGACGCCTTCGGTGAATCCCTCAATCCCGTGATCGGCCCGCCATACCCACGCGTGGTCGATGAGGACGTTGTCGCTGTTGATCACGAGCGCCGTGTCCACAGAACCCACGTGAGGACCGCCCACACGGAAGTACACGTCAGACAGCGTTGTGGGGTTGGTTGCCGCGTCCTTGCTGGATGCACCCCGGTGGTGTCCATTGCCGTTGGACTTCTTCCCGACCACCAGCAGCGAATCTGCTTCTTGCGCCCCGGCGTCGAACGTGACGCCCGCGACGACCACACCAGACACGTCCGCGACCTGCATCACCGTGGCGCCGTTTGCCGACGTCAAGGTGGCCTGGCCCATGCCCAGCACGACGGTATTCGCGCGCTTGACGGAGATGGTCGAGGAGATGTCGTAGACACCAGGCGTGAGGAGGAGGTTCTTGCCTCGGGCCAGCTGGCGATTGATCGTCTTGGCCGAGTCGCTAGGCGTCGCAATATAGAAGTCGCTGAGAGGGACGGTGCGCCCCTCAGTCAGGCCCTCATCCCATGAGACTCCGCTCGAGTCAGTCTGTGCGGCGGGCACGCGTACGTTGTAGTCACCGTCCTCATCGACGAACAGGTATGGCTTTTCCCTGCTCACTGACGTGGTGTCGAGCGTCGTGTAAGGGTCGGTGGGGAAATTCGCGTCGTCAGGAGCTCCCACCACTCCGGAGAACACCTGATTCCACACCCCGTTGCTCCACCCGTCCACGACCGAGTTACGCACCAGCCACTGCTGTTGAGACCCGTTGATCGTGAACGGGAGTTTGGAGTCGGCGATGAAGCCGCCGCTCGCGTACTGCGGGCCCGCGCTGCAGTAGTCCATCAGGGAGAGGTTGCCCCCGGAGACGTCGAGCCGACGCATCGACACGGCCTGCGAGACGGCCCAGAAGTTGGTGCCCGATTGGCACCCTCGGTCTTCCGCCGAGATGTTGAGCTTGAGGTTGGAAAGCGTGCGCCAGAAATTATTGAGCGCAAGGCAGTTGGTGGTTCCGTCATCCCCGAGGCAGCGGTTGTAGACCTCAATCGTTCCGTTAATGGTCACGTCGTCCGGCGACGCACCCAACCCCGCGACCTCGGTGTAGTAGCCCACCTCGATGCGAAGCGGCTGCTCGGCCGTGCCATACGTGCCCGGCATGAAGTACACGGCGTGGCGAGAGGTCCCCATCTCGTTGTCGCGCTGCTGGTCGGCGAGCGCGTCGACCTGCGCCTGGATGTCCGCGATCGGCATGCTCGGATCAAAGAGGGTGACGTTCGAGCCGAAGTCCGGCGTCGCGTCGTGGTGACCGTAGTGCGGTGAAGCCGCTGCTGGTGTGGCGCCCGCGATGATCAGCGCGCCTGCGGTCAAGAGAGCAATACGCCCTCCCCACCGCCTCGTGTGTGTGGTGGTCTGCATGTGGCTTTCCTCTCCATTGAGGTGGGTCCGGGCGTGGAGCCCGTTACTTACAGGACAGTAACGAAGCAGTGACAAAGCCGCAAAAGATAGCAAATGGGATCATGTTGTGCGCGTCCCGTGCGCCAAGGAGGGCCCGTCCGCGCGCATAGGCTGAAGCCGGAAGCGCCAGGGTTGACTCCGAATGCCAGCCGTGGACGGCACACACACGAGAGGAACCCCATGGAATACACACGACTCGGGTCGTCAGGGCTGCGCATCAGCCGCCTCGCATTGGGCACCATGAGCTACGGCTCTCTCGACAAGGCGTTTCCCGCTTGGGCGATGGACGAAGAGTCGGCACAGCCGTTCTTTCGCCAGGCAGTCGAGTTAGGCATCACTTTCTGGGATACGGCGAACGTCTACTCGGCGGGCACCTCGGAGGAGATCGTCGGCCGGGCCATGCGCGTGTACAGCACTCGTGACGACATCGTCCTGGCGACCAAGGTCTACATGCCAATGCATGACGGTCCGGGCGGTTCGGGGCTGTCTCGCAAGGCCATCATGGAAAACATCGATGCCTCGCTCACTCGCCTCGGCACCGACTATGTGGACCTGTACCAAATCCACCGCTTCGACGCCACCACGCCCATCGAAGAGACGATGGAGGCGCTTCACGACGTGGTGAAGGCCGGCAAGGCCAGGTACATCGGCGCGTCGGCCATGTGGGCTTGGCAGTTCGCCTCGATGCAGCATGCGGCGGACCTGGGAGGCTGGACCCGTTTTGTGTCGATGCAGGACCAGTACAGCCTGCTCTACCGAGAGGAAGAACGCGAGATGTTTGGACTGCTCGCGCACCAGGGTGTCGGCTCAATCCCCTACAGCCCCCTCGCCAAGGGCCGTGTCACGCACCCGTGGGGCACCGCCACCGCCCGCAACAGCAACGACGCGACCCAGCAACGGACCTTCGTGGACGCCGATGAGCCGATAGTGGACGCCGTGGAGGCCGTCGCGAAGACGCGAGGCGTGCCGATGGCACAGATCGCCCTCGCGTGGGTGTTGCGCAACCCGGTAGTCTCCGCTCCGATCGTGGGCAGCACCAAGGTTGCCCATTTGGACGACGCGGTCGCCGCACTCGACCTCGACCTCACCGACGACGAAGTCGCCGCTATCGAGGCGCCCTACACGCCGCGATGGACCGCCGGGTTCTAAATCCGGGCGTTTGCACCGGCCACGAGGAGCACCCGTCGACATACACGACCGGCACTCCGTGAGAACCTTGGACCCATGACGGATCACAACGGGTTGTTCCCAGGTAGGTACTTCATTTCGACCGTCCTCGACTCGCTTGAGGACAAGACGGCGATGAGCGGCAAGGTCTCTCGCATCTACCTCATGCGCGCAGCCATGGCGGGCGGACTCGCGGGGATCATGTACCTCGCGGACTTTGCCGTGGTGGCCGCATTTTCCGGCATTGGAAACGGCGAGCTCGTGGGCGTCGGCCGCATGCTTGGGGCACTCGTGTTCGGATTCGCGTTGGTCTTCATTTACTACAGCAAGTCCGAATTGCTCACGTCGAACATGATGATCGTCGCGATTGGGGCGTATCACCGTCGCACCACCCCGATGAAGGCGTTGCGAATCCTGTTCCTGTGTTACGTCGGCAACTTCATCGGCGGGCTCGTCGTGGCGCTCCTCCTCGCGGGGTCCACCCTGACCGAGGGGCCGATCAACGGGCAGATGGAGGCAGCCGTCGACCACAAGCTGGCCTACCTGTCGGAGGGATTTGCGGGGTATTCGGACCTGTTCGTGCGCGCCATCCTGTGCAACTTCATGATCAACCTGGCGATGCTGATGGTCTACAACGGCCGTATCAAGGACGACTTCACCAAGTCTCTCGCCATGATCATGAGCGTGTTCGTGTTCGCGTTTCTGGGCTTCGAGCACTCGGTGGCCAACACTGTGCTCTTCACCATCGTGGGCCTTCAGCACGGCGTCGACATCAGCCTGGCTCTGGGCAACATCGCCATCGTCCTCCTGGGCAACTTTGTGGGCGGCGGGCTACTCATCGGCTACTACTACGCATACGCCAACGACGACCGCAGATACCTGCGCAAGCAAAGTACCGCTCCCAGCGAATAGCCACACCGCAACGACCCGCCACCGGAACCCGCGAGGCCTCCTGCTCGTCCCCTCTGTGGAAGGCCCGTCATCACCCGTCACCAGAAGGAAATCATGTCCGCTCTTGCACCGTTCGATGAGGCTGACGAGGCGATACAAGAGGGCTCGGCTTTGTCCAGCGCACGCCAGGTGCGCGAGTTACGGCGCAACATGCAACGGTTCCTGCTGCAGTACGAGTTTGGGCTGCGGGAGATTGAAACCAAGCTATCTATCCTGCGCGACGAGTTCCACGAACTCCATGACTACAACCCGATCGAGCATGTCTCAAGCAGGGTCAAGTCTCCTGAGAGCATCGTGGAGAAGATCGAGCGGAGGTCGCTTGCCAGGGATCTGGACACCATCAGGGCAAGCATCACTGACATCGCTGGCATCCGCGTCACGTGCAGCTTTGTCTCCGATGTCTACCGGTTGTTTGATCTGCTGACGCGTCAGGACGACGTCGCGATCAGGACGGTCAAGGACTACATCGCGAATCCCAAGCCCAACGGGTACCAGAGCCTGCATGCCATCGTCGAGATCCCCGTGTTTCTGTCCTCGGGCCCAGTCATGGTGCCCGTCGAGGTGCAGTTTCGCACCATCGCCATGGATTTCTGGGCGAGCCTGGAACACAAGATTTACTACAAGTACGACAAGGACGTGCCGTCAAACCTCACGGCAGACCTCAAGGAAGCCGCCGCCGCAGCCGCGGCCCTGGACGACAGGATGGAGAGACTCCATCGACAGGTTCATGGCTCCCCGTCGCCCCCGACCACAGGCCCGTACGACGCCTGACCGCGCTGGCGCAGAGAGAGCGTCAGTCGGGTGGCTGGAGCGAGGCGTCCGCCCTCAGGAGCCCCAGATGACTGTGGAACTCCTGCTCAACCGTGGACGGCTCGACAGCGTTGTAGAGGATCAGGTTGCGAAGGTGCTCGTAACTATCGAGGCCAAGCAACTCGGTGAAGTGAACCGCGAAGCCCTCGGGCGCTGACCGAATCACGACACCATCGGCTCGAACCTTGACCGCCTCCGCCAAGTGAATCGTCACGTGGCACGCGGCACCCTCGTCGAAGCGGTCAGCCGTCGGCAACCAGAGGCCGTCAAGACTGATGTCGCGAACCTCACCGGAAACCGTCGTGCCGCCGATTTCAATATCGACAGGAATCCGAGATCTCACGCGTGTGAACTCGCGATTGTTCATATGGCGACTCTATCGGAATCCGCGTCGACGGGGATAGGCCCCGATCCGCCGCCTTGCTATCCTCGCCTCGCCCCGCTGTCACGCGACGGCCCCTCACGACCTGCGCCGTTTCACCAACGCGGCCTTGTTCGCTCGAGCACCCCAGGGCGCCCGAGCGAACAAGAGCAGGGTTTTAGGCCTTCTGCAGAGCCGGGAGTCCGGCGACGATCGCCTCGACCTGCGTCTTCGCGTCGCCAAACAGCATGTCGGTGTTCTCCTTGAAGAACAGCGGGTTCTGCACCCCCGCATACCCCGTGGCCATGGAACGCTTAAACACGATCACGTGCTGTGCGTGCCAGACCTCAAGCACCGGCATGCCGGCGATCGGGGATGACGGGTCGTCGTTCGCCGCAGGGTTCACCGTGTCGTTGGCACCAATCACCAAGACCACGTCGGTGCCCGTGAAGTCATCGTTGATCTCGTCCATCTCGAGCACGATGTCATAGGGCACCTTCGCCTCGGCGAGCAGCACGTTCATGTGACCGGGCAGACGCCCAGCGACCGGGTGGACACCAAAGCGCACCTTGATACCGCGTGAGCGCAGCCGGTGGGTGAGTTCGGCGACCGGGTACTGCGCCTTGGCCACGGCCATGCCGTAACCGGGGGTGATCACCACGGACTTGGCCGAGAGCAAAGCCTCGACGGCACCCTCGACGCTGATCTCCGTGTAGTCCCCGACTGGCCCGTCGGCCCCGGCTGCAGGCTTGCTGTCGTCGGCGCCAAATCCTCCCAGAATCACGGAGATGAAGGAGCGGTTCATGGCACGACACATGATGTAACTCAGGATCGCACCCGAGGAGCCGACCAGCGCACCGGTGATGATCAGTAGGTTGTTGCCGAGCATGAATCCGGCAGCGGCAGCGGCCCATCCCGAGTAGCTATTCAGCATCGACACGACCACAGGCATGTCACCGCCGCCGATTGCGGCGACCATGTGCCAGCCAAGAGCCAGTCCGATGACGGCCATGAGGAGAACCAGCACCAATCCAAGCGTGTGGTGACCGTCGCCCAGGGCGACGAGCCACATCATCAGCGCGAAGAAGACTGCGAACGCGCCCATGTTGAGCAGGTTGCGACCGGGAAGCACGAGCGGCGACGACTTCATCTTGGCGGAGAGCTTCAGGTACGCCACGACCGATCCCGTGAACGTGTAGGCACCGATCAGGACGCCCAGCGCGACCTCCACGGTGTGGACGGAGTCTCCGCTCGACTCCGCGAGGTACGAGTTGATGCCGACCAACACCGCGGCCATACCCACAAAGGAGTGGAACGCGGCGATGAGTTCGGGCATCTGTGTCATCTCGACCTTGCGCGCAATCGGTGCTCCTACCGAGAGGCCGATGCCCAGCACCACCAGGATCAGTAGCGCGGTGAGCCACACGGGCTGGCGATCCGCGGGGAACTCCGCCGACAGGTAGATCGAGTACCAGACCGTCGCCGACAGTGCCAGCCCCATACCGATGATGCCAATCAAGTTGCCCGAACGGGCGGTGGCCTGCTTGGAAAGACCTGCCAAAGACAGGATGAACATGACGCCCGCAACGATGTACAGGCCCTGAATCAGTCCGATGGTCGTCACGGTGTCACGCCTCCTTCTGGAACATGCTGAGCATTCGATAGGACACGAGGAACCCGCCGAAGATATTGATGGACGCGATCGACGCGGCAATGAACGACATGACGAGTACGGCGATGTCGGTCGACCCGAGCTGCAGGAGTGCTCCCACCAGGATGATTCCCGAGATCGCATTCGTCTGCGCCATGAGCGGCGTGTGGAGCGAGTGCGAGACTCCCGAGATCACGTAGTAGCCGACCACCACGGAGAGCGCGAAGATCGTGAAGTACGACACGAAAGAGAACGGCGACGTAGCCACCGCCAGGACGACAAGCACCGCGGCCACGGTCGACGTGATGAGGCGCCGGTTGGCTTTTTTGGTTGCGGCTTCGGCGGCGAGCCTGGCCTTTTCCTCGGGGTCCATCACGGCCACCTCGACGGCGGGAGCCGCGGCCGAGACCTTCACCGGCGGCGGCGGCCACATCACCTCCCCGTCGTGGGCAACCGTCATGCCACGCACGACCTCGTCCTGGAAGTTGAGGGCGGCGACGCCGTTCTTGCCGGGGGTGAGGAGCTTCATGACGTTGACGATGTTCGTGCCAAAGAGCTGCGACGTGTGCTGCGGCATGCGGCTCGTGAGGTCCGTGTAGCCCACGATGACCACACCGTTATCGGTCACGATTCGCTCGCCTGGCACCGTCAACTCGCAGTTACCGCCGCCGATCGCGGCGAGGTCGATGATGACCGAACCTGGCTTCATGGCCGCGACCATCTCGGCTGAGATGGTTCGCACGGCCTTGCCGCGCACGAGCGCCGTGGTGATGACCACGTCGGCCTTCGCGCTTTCCTCGGCATACATCACTGCGGTGAGCTTCTCTTGCTCCTCCGAAAGCGCCTTCGCGTATCCGTCCGAGGAGACCTCTTGCTGCGCCGCCGCTGCCTGAACAAAGGTGGCGCCCATGGACTCGATCTGTTCGCCCACCTCGGGACGCACATCGAAAGCCCTGACTTCCGCACCCAGACTTGCCGCGGTGCCAAGGGCTGACAATCCAGCGACGCCCGCACCGATGACAAAGACATTCGCCGGCGGAGTCTTTCCTGCGGCCGTCATCTGGCCCGTGAACATTCCGCCGAAGTTCTCGGCGGCCTCGATCACGGCCCGGTATCCAGAGACGTTGGACATGGTGGACAAGACGTCCATCGACTGCGCGCGCGAGATACGCGGCACCGCGTCGAGCGCCATTCCGGTAATCCCACGTTTGGCGAGGTCAGCGATGTAGTCGGGGCTAGAAGGAGCGCTCATCATCGAGATGAGGACCGAGGCCTTGCGCATCTTGTTCAACTGAGCGCTGCCAGGCGCGTTCACGGCGGTGACGATATCGGCACCCCACGCGGTCTTGGCATCGGAAATCTTGGCGCCGGCCGCCACGTACTCCGCGTCGGCGAAGGTCGCTTCGGTACCGGCGCCCTTTTGAACGATCACCGTGTAGCCCAGCGCTACCAACTGCGCGACGGTCTTGGGGCTCGCGGCGACGAGCCGTTCGCCGCGTTTGGTCTCGGCAGGAATCCCCAGGGTCATCGGTGCGACGACGTCGTCGACCCCTGTTGACTGCACGCTCGGTTCGGACATCGTTGTTGCCTCTTCGCGTCGATGGATTTGGTACCCGTCAATACCCTACCGGGCATGTTTGACGCCGAACCCCGGACGTAATTCCCAGCATGACCTCGGTCACGATGCGCTAGGGGGGACGAGTGTCCCGGTGCGGAGGAGGCGGTCTATGCCGGTGGTTCTGTCGCCTCGAAGAGGCTCAGACACGTCGCTTGGGGCATATCGGGTACACGATCGCCGATGTCGGCACAGGTGACCGGTGGATCCATCCAGGATTGGACCACCCAGGCAGGCGCGTCGGGATCGAATTTGAGAATCGCGATCCTCTGTTGCGACGGCACGTCGCAGGTCGATTCACCGTCGGATGGCCCGCAGTACGAGGTGGCGGGGTCCACCGAATAGGCCATCCAGGTGCCGTCGCACGCCCACACACCCTGTGAGGTGTGCTGCGGCACGTCGAGGTCCGCCACAAATCGGCCCAGGTAGCCGTCGCACGGGTCTATGGGAGGAGTTCCACAGCCGAGGTACTGATCGCAGCGTGCAAAGCCTCCGGAATCGGCGAGTTCCCACGTCTCCATGTTGACGATCAGGATCGCGTCTTCTCCAAGCGGCCCCACGGTCAGAGGCAGGTCCAGTACCGCCGGGTCGACCGCACAACGCACACCAGCGACCTTCTCGTCGGGCGAGTGCATAGCCGACACCGTCACGTAGATTAGCTCGCCTTCAACGGTCACGTCGACGGTGGGTTCATCCGCGCATTCGGGCGCTCTGCTCGACTCCGTGCGGAGAAGAACTGTGCCGGGGGTATCGCCCGGCAACACGTCGCTGACCTCGACCATCCAATTGCCCCAGGCCGTGCGGTCGGCAGCTTGCCCCGTTGCGGCATCGGCGCCCGTGTCGAGAGAAGCGCAGCCACCGAGAAGGGCGAGCGCACCCAGCGCCATCGCGGCTACCGCCTGCCCCACGGACACGTGAGAGGCCACACCGGGCCCAGTTTGCCCCTTATTTCTCTTCACCATCGCACCCCCTCTGCGATTGTGACACGCCGTTGGCAATGTGTCCGGCTTAAGCGCCGACTCGCGTGGGTACCTCCAGGAGTATGTCCAGCGACATCACGTAGGATGGTGATTCGACCGCACTCTGTCAAGGGGTCCGGCACGTTACTCAGGTTCTTCATCGGTCACGATGATTTTGGTAGTGACCTGCTGTGATTCACGGAGAAGCCCGTTAGCGTGGCACCATCGGCATGAGCACGGGCCTGCGGGCGGCGCAGGCGGAGAAGTGACGCGGCGATCTGACGCCCAATCTCGTTGCTCCGGCACGGGTCTCCTGAGACCTGCGCCTCATGCGACACGGGTAGTGGCCCGATGCCTGTCCAGCCCGGGCAGCGCGGCACAGTGCGCTTCGCCGCAGTCGCGGTGACGGGCTTCACGAAGGAGGAGATGTGGCACGAGCAGGCCAACGCCGTTCGGGTGGCGCGCGCACTGAGCGCGGCACGCAGCGACGCCGCAATCCACGTCCCGTCGAACAGGAGATGATCTCGGTGCTCGCCGAGATCGCCCAGGAGATCGACAGCGCCGTGCGGCGCCCGCCCATGCGCCCGGCGATACGCACCAAGTTCCAGGTTGTCGCGCTCCTTGTGCGTGAAGAGCGCGCCCGCGTTTTGGCGGACGGCGGATCGACCGAGGCGTTGCGTGCCAAGAAGCTCAAACGCCTCGACGGTGTGGCAACCATCCTGGCCAAGGCTGCTGCCCGCGACACCTCGCTCCTCCAGCTCCTTGCCGAGGATGCCAGAGTCTCCGACTCGGCGCGCGCCTTCAAGGCGACCGTGATGCGTGCCGGAGGCCTTGAGCCTCCCGAGGAGCCAGCGCCGGTGGCCCCGGTCGCGGCGGCACCAGGCACCAAAAATCAGGTGGCACCCCCATCGGTGATCTCTCGCCAGCTCTCCAACCCCTTCCTGGCCCCCGACTTCGAGGCGACGGCAGCACGCACGGCCCAACGAGCCCGACGGCTGGCCGGCTGGGAACTGCTCGAGCCCCTCTTCAAGTCCTTTGAACACGGCACGAACGGCACGCCTGCTTGCATGCCTCTTCCCGTGGCCCGCTTTGTCTCCACTCCCCCCGGCCGAGAGCTGATGCCTCACCAGGCTCAGGTCGTCACGGCCGCAGCAGGTGGCCACCGGACGTTCCTGCTCGCCGACGAACCCGGCCTGGGCAAGACGGCCCAAGCGCTGCTCGCGGCTCAGGCCGCCAACGCCTACCCGCTGCTCGTCGTGGCGCCCAACGTCGTCAAGACCAACTGGGAGAACGAGGTCCGGCTGTGGACTCCCCAGCGTCGCTCCACCGTGGTCCAAGGCGACGGTGATCGGGTCGACGGGTTCGCGGACATCGTGATTGTGAACTACGAACTCCTTGACAGACATGTGGGCTGGCTGGGCGACCTCGGGTTCCGCGGCATGGTGGTCGACGAGGCACACTTCATCAAGAACAAGAGTTCCCAGCGCTCCCAGCACATCCTGGCGCTCTCCGAGCGGATCCGTATGCGCACGGCCAAGCCACTCCTGATGGCGCTCACGGGGACCCCGCTGATCAATGACATCGAGGACTTCCGAGCGATTTGGCAATTCCTCGGGTGGATCGACGAGAACATGCCGCTCGGCGAGTTGATGTCGGCGCTCGAGGAGACACGGCTCACCCCGATCGACCCGGGATTCTCCGCGGCCGCGCGCAAGAGCGTGATCGACATGGGCATCGTGCGTCGCCTCAAGGTGGACGTAGTGGCAGACATCCCCGCACGCCGCGTGGCGGACTTGCCTGTCGAGCTCGACGGCGCGGCCGGTCGCTCGATCCGTGCGGCCGAGGCCGCTCTTGCCTCCCGGCTGGTGAGTCGCTACCGGTCAGCCCTCGAGGCCCGGACCGCCACCTCGGCGCTTGAGGGGATCGACGACGCGCTCGTGCGTCGAGTCGCGGCGTCGGAGCTCAAGGAATCGAGCGCGCAGAGTGGCGCGGAGAACGTGTTCACCATGGTCCGCCGCATCGGGCAGGCCAAGGCGGGGCTCGCAGCCGACTACACGGCGCAACTCGCGCGCAACGTGGGCAAGGTCGTGTTCTTTGCCAAACACATCGACGTCATGGATCAGGCGGAGCAAACCTTCGCGGATCGCGGCATCCGCTATGTCTCCATCCGCGGCGACCAGACGCCCAAGGTTCGCGCCAAGAACATCGCCGCGTTCGTTGACGATCCAGACGTGTCGATCGTCGTGTGCTCCCTCAGCGCCGCGGGAGTGGGGCTCAACCTTCAGGTCGCCTCCAACCTCGTGCTGGCTGAGCTGTCCTGGACCTCCGCCGAGCAGACCCAGGCCATCGACCGGATTCACCGGATTGGACAGGCCGAACCCGTCACCGCGTGGCGCATCATCGCCGCACACACCATCGACTCCAAGATCGCCGAGCTTATCGACAGCAAGTCTGGTCTCGCTGCCCGCGCGCTCGACGGGGCCCCCGATGAGGACGAGAACGGGTCCACGACGGTCCAGTTCGAGGCGCTCGTCGGCCTGCTCACCGATGCCCTTACGGCCGAAGGCCTCGACTGACGCCATCTGGCTTTGAGCGCCGCTCAGACCACAACCCTCACGCGCGGTGCCATACCTTGCCGAAAAAAGGTGCGGGAGTAGGGTGAAGTTGCAGGCTTTGCTTTACCTGCCGCCCCACTACTCGCGAGGCGTCGTCCATGAGACGGGAGCCGTGAGATGTCGAACCCAACGCTGACCTTCCTAGGCGCGGCTGGCACCGTGACCGGGAGCAAGTTCCTCGTCCAGACCGACGGGCATCAGGTGCTCGTCGACGCCGGACTCTTCCAGGGCCTACGCAAGTTGCGACGGCGCAACTGGGAGCCCTTCCCCGTTCAGCCCCCGGAAATTGGCGGCGTGGTCCTCACGCACGCACACTTGGACCACTGCGGCTACCTGCCCGCCTTGGTCAGGGAAGGATTTGCGGGCCCCGTCGTGTGCACCGAGGGCACGTCGGAACTCGCGGCGATCGTGCTCAAGGACAGCGCCTACCTCCAGGAGGAGGACGCGCGCTACGCCGCCGAGAAGGGCTTCTCCAAGCACTCCCAGCCGCGCGCCCTCTACACGGCGCAGGACGTGGCGCGTGCCTTGACGATGCTTCAGCCCGTCGACTTCGGGCGCACCGTCGAGGTGTGCCCCGGCGTGGAGGTCACGCTCCAGCCGGCCGGCCATATCCTCGGCTCGGCGAGCGCTGTACTCGATGTGGCCGGGCACCAGGTCACCTTCAGTGGGGACCTCGGACGCCCAGAGCACCCGTTGCTGCGACCTCCTCCGCCGCCCCCGGCGAGCGAGACCATCGTCGTCGAATCCACGTACGGCAACCGTAACCACCTCGACAGCGAGATCGATGAGCTCGCGGCGGTCGTGACCAGGACGATCGAACGCGGAGGCACCGTGCTGATCCCCGCGTTCGCGGTAGATCGGACCGAGGTGGTGCTGATCGCCCTCGACCGGCTGATGAATGCCGGCCGAATCCCCCAGGTCCCGGTGTACGTCGACAGCCCGATGGCGCTGCGCGCGCTCGGCGTCTACCGGCAAGCGCTCGCCGTGGGCAGCCCCGAATTCCGGACGGACCTCGAGCCTGGAGTTCTCGATCCCCGTGATGTCCGTGAGGCCCACACCGCCGATCAGTCGATGGCGCTGAACCGACCCGCGAAGCCTTGCATCATTGTCTCCGCGTCCGGGATGGCCAGCGGGGGCCGGGTGGTGCACCACCTGCGCCACCTCCTCCCTGACCGGGACAACTCGGTCGTCCTGGTCGGATTCCAGGCGGCGGGCACGCGCGGTCGCAGCCTTGTCGACGGCGCGACCGAGGTGAAGATGCACGGGCGCTACGTGCCGGTGAACGCTGAGATCGTGCAGGTCGACGGGTTCTCCGTGCACGCCGACGCCGACGAGATCATCGCGTGGCTCGGCAGCACGCCCTCGCCACCCAAGGTCGTTTACGTGGTGCACGGCGAGCCTGCGGCCTCGGCGGCGCTGGCGGAGCGGATCCGCTCCGAGCTGGGCTGGCTCGCGGTGGTCCCGCGCGACGGGGAACGCGTGCGACTCGACTGAGCCGGTGGGTGCGGCCAGCCCCCGAAGGGCGAATGAGTTGGCCGATACGCCGGGTTCTGTCGCCTTCCAAGGAAGGCGGGCGGCCATCCATCTACGACGTACGTTGCCGCACGCCTCTAGCAACCTACCCAGATACTCGGGCGAGCAGCCCTCAAACGCATCCTGTCTGGTCTTGCTCCGGGTGGGGTTTACCGTGACCGCCGCTGTCACCAGCGACGCGGTGAGCTCTTACCTCACCTTTTCACCCTTACCGCCGGCCGAGGCCGGAGGCGGTTCTTTTCTGTGGCACTTTCCCGCGGGTCACCCCGGGTGGCTGTTAACCATCACCCTGCTCTACGGAGCCCGGACGTTCCTCGGCACGGGTTTCCCCGCAACGCGACCGCCTGGCCAACTCATCCGCAGCCCAAGCATAGGGTGTTGGCCGAGGGCGCATACGCGAGGAGGGCACGATGACCGACGAAGCCTGGCACGGAACAACCGGTGGGTACACCAATCACAAGTGCCGCTGCGACGCGTGCCGCGGTGCTTTGCGTGAGTACCAGCGTGCGCGCCGCGGGCAGCGGATACAGGGCGCCACGCCCGACCACGTTCACGGCACCACCAACGGTTACGGCAACTACGGGTGCCGTTGCGACCTCTGCCGCGCCGCGTGGACAGAGAATGAGCGCCAGCTTCGGGAGGGCCGCCGCTCTTGACCCGAAGCGAGTAAGCGCCCGCGCGACTCCCCTTACGGGTAAAGACCTCCCCAACAGGTGGATATCCTGGGGTCATGCTTATCTTGCTGCCTCCGTCGGAAGGCAAGTCAGCACCCGCCAAGGGCTCTCCCGTCAGCCTCAGCAGCCTCAGTCACCCGGGGCTTTCCGATGCCCGCCGCAGAGTGGGCGATGCCCTCGTGCGCATGAGCGCTACGCGGGGCGCGACGACGGCGCTAGGCGTGGGGCCGTCACTCGAGGGCGAGGTACTGCGCAACACCACCCTGTGGTCCAACCCGTCCGCGGCAGCGGCCACCGTCTATACCGGCGTCCTTTACGACGCCGCTCAAGCCGCGTCATGGGATGCACGGATGCTCGCCCGCTCTCACGACAGGGTCCGCATCATGTCGGCGCTCTGGGGTGCACTCTCCCCCATGGACAAGATTCCGGCCTACCGCCTTTCCATGGCGACGACGATGCCGCGCCTCGGGACGCTCACGAGCTACTGGCGCCGTCACCTCGGCGCGGTGCTCGACCCCCTCGCGGCCGAATCCGTCGTGGTCGACTGCCGGTCAAGCACCTACGCGGCGGCCTGGCGGCCCAGTGATGCGCCGTGGGTCATGGTCAAGGTGCTTCGGGATCGCGATGGCACGCGCTCGGTCGTGAGCCACATGGCTAAGCACACGCGCGGGCTACTCACCGCTCACCTGCTGACGCTTGAGAGCGTCCCCTCGACGCCAGCGGATGTCGCCGATGCCGCTGCCGCGATGGTGGGAACTCACCTCGTCGATCTCACGCTCGTCGCACGACCCAATGGGCCGCACGAACTCACGCTCATCATCGGCGATTAATCGGCCTTGCGCCCACGGGGCTTGCGCACCATTCCCTGCTCGACAAGCTTGATGCCACGCGGCGCGAGGGTCGCGTTGACCTCATCCATGAACTCGGCCTGGGTGCGCCGGTAGAGCGGAAGTCGCTCAATCCCGTGAGTCGCACCGATCAATGTCACATGAGGCGCCGCCGGGGCCTTCACGGGGATGGGCTCCACGGGGGCCACCTCGATTGCAGTGCCGTCGACATAGTCAACCGGGCGATGCATCCACTGCTCCTGATAGGACTGCGGCCACTCAAGCGTGCCCGAGCCCATAAGTTGCAGCAGGACGCCACCGTTCTTGACCCGGTTGGCCACCGCGAGTGCGGTGTGACCGAGACCAATGAGAGACAAGAGCGCAAGGACCACCGCGAGTGACCACCACGGCGCCATCAGGGCACCCACCGCCCATACGACGGCAACCACCAGACGAACGCCCACGCGAAGGACAGACGCCCACATCGGCTCTCTCCACACGGGAACGGGTGCCATCCACGCTACGGACATGCGGTCTCTCCTTGAGTCTTCACGTTATTCGGTCGGCGCTCCGAGGCACATGAGGTGCCTCTCCGCGATGTCGCCCTCACGGGTGACGCGCAACTGCATGATCGTCAGCGAGGCGGGCTGGGGCCAGATGGCACCCCACGAGCGCGACTCGATCCCGAGCGAGACACCCACGGCCGACTTAATTGCGACCGCATGGGAGGCCGCGGCCCAGGCACGCTCAACGTCATCGCCCTCGGCGCTCAAACGGGCGTGTTCGACGGCAAATCCACGCAGTGCCTCGTCGAGGCGCTCTCCCACGTCTGCCATTGACTCTCCGCCGGGGGGCGCGACCTCACCGAATCGCCACCGGTGCAAAGCGTCACCGTAGTCGTGGACGATCTGGTCTCCCGTGAGCCCCTGCCATCGGCCAAAGGTCACTTCACGAAGTAGCGGTTCCGTCTCGACGAGCACGCCCAGCCTGCGGCCGATCGCTCCCCCGGTGTCTTGGGTCCTGGTCATCGGGGACGCCATGACTCGCGAGACCACGGGCAGGTCCGCCCACGTCCGGCGTCCGATGTCGTACACGGCATCCGCCGCCTTCGCGGCCTGGACACGGCCGAGCGCATTCAGGCTCGGGCCAGGATCATCGGATCCCGAGAACTGATGAGTCACCGTCATGTCGGTCACGCCATGGCGAACAAACACGATCGTCAGCGGGCGGAGCATGTCCCGACCTTCAATCTTCAAGAACGCCGCGCGGGGATCGACCTTCACGGGTGCCGCGTCTGCACCGCTCACGCGGTGGTTCCCCGCACGAGGATCCTGTCGCATTCCTCGCACCTGACGATCTCGTCGTCGGGCTTTGCCTCGATCGCTGCGAGGTCGGAGGGGTTAAGGCTCATATGGCAGCCCTGGCACGTACCGCGCGTGAGCGGCGCCGCACCCGAGTCCCCATTCGAGGCGCGCAGCTTCTCGTAGAGCGCGAGCAGAGCCTCGTCGAGGTTGAAGGTCGCATTCATGCGGTCCCTCACGATGCCGGCGAGTTCGGCCTCGATCGCGGCGGACTCGGACTCGACACGCTGACGCACGTCAGCCAGCGCCGCGGCGATCACGGCCGCCTCGGCCACCACACCGTCGGCCACTGATTCCGCATCCTCGAGGCGCTGCATCGCGTCAAGTTCAATCTCTTCGAGGGCCGCCTGCCGGTTTACCAGGACCTCAAGCTCGGACTGCAGGCTCTGCAGGTCACGGGCTGACGAGCCACCGGACAAGAGCCGCTCGTTGTCTCTCGCCGCGCGGGCGCGCACCGACTGCACGTCGTCCTCGGCCTTGGTCACCTCACGCTTGAGGTCCGAGATCGCGGTATCCGCCTCGATCCGACGTCCATTCAGTTCGCTCTCGCGTGACAGGAGGCTCGTGAGTTCCACCTTCGCTGCGAGGGACTCGAGGCGATGGCGGGCCTGATCGGCCTGCGTGTCGAGCTCCTGAACGGTCAGCAACCGCAGTTGGTCCGCTGCTGGGGCCTTTGGCACGGTGTCTCCTTACGTGGTGGACGGCGCGTGGCCTGTCCATGGATCGGTGTTAAGAGTACTCACCGACGTGGTCACGCCGTGCGCCTCGGCCAGCTCATGCGCCGCCCCTGCGAGCCACAGGGACTCGGACGCGGCGTGTGAAACGCTGACGAGGTACGGCTTGCCTCCGGTAAGCACGGCGGCCTCTCGAGCATCTGTCGTGGGGTGATGGCGCAGATCTGCGGTCACGTAGACGTCCACTCCCGCGGCAACAGCCTCGCCGATATACGACCCGCCCGAGCCGCCGACGACAGCCACCTGGGCGACGATCCCCTCCGGAGTTCCCGCAAATAGCACACCGCCCGCCGTGGGCGGAAGCGCCGCGGCGACGATCGCGGCGAACTCTGTCAACGACACAGGGTCGATCGCACCGACGCGGCCAGTGCCGTCGGCCGACCCTGGCGCGGCTGGCACAAGAGGCCCGCGCACCGTCATGCCGAGTGCAAGGGCGAGAGCCTCCGCTACTCCCCCGGCCACGGCGTCGGCATTGGTATGAGCGGCGAACAACGCGCAGCCGCCCTCGATGAGCGCGTGCACCACGGCACCTTGTGCGGTGTCGGCAGCAACGGTCGTCACGCCGCGAAGCATCAACGGGTGATGGGTGATGAGCATGTCCGCGCCCTCGGCGATCGCCTCGCGCACCACCGCAATCGTGGGGTCGACAGCAAATCGCACGTGTCGAACCGCGCGGAAGGGGTCTCCCACCGAAAGCCCAGGGGCGTCCCAGCCCTCGGCCAGGGCGGGCGGATAGCGGCTATCGGCCCAGGCAACGATGTCGGCGACCGTGGTCATGTGTTCTCCTGACGGTCCTGGGTGGTCAGGAGCCTGTCGATCTTTTCCTCGAGCACATCCATCTTGTCGTGAAGCCGGCGAATCTCCTGCTCGTTCTTGGCGATCGACGCTTCGTCGCGCTCATCCGATTCTGCCGTCGTAAGACGGACGAACCACGCGGCAACGGATGCGGTCACCACACCGATGAGGGAGATTCCGACCACCATGAGAGCCCCTGCCACGACGCGGCCCGTCACGGTCACGGGGAAAAAATCGCCGTAGCCGACGGTGGTGGTCGTCACGAGCGCCCACCACAGGGCGTCGCCGAAGCTGGAGATGCTGGAGCCGACGACTCCACGCTCGGCCCCGAGAATTGCCACCGCGCCGATCCACATGAGTAGCGCCGCGGAGAGAGCGACAGCCCGCGTGGCATTGAGAGCTCCACGACCCCGTAACACCTTCGATCCGTTGGTGAACACGGCGAGGATCTTGAGGGGGCGCAGCGCCGGGTTGAACAGCGCAAGGATGTCGAGGGGGTGTTTGAGAATGAACCGCCACGAGCTACGGGCCAACGCAATCCGTGTGGCCACGTCGGCCGCGAAGGCGAGCCAAATCAGCCAAAGGAGCGACTTGATGAGGCCTGGCACCGGGCTCGGCAGGCCTAACTCGACGGTATCGAGGGTCCACAACACCAGGAAGACAAATCCCAGTGCGAGCAATATCCCGTCGGTGCGTCGCGCATAGGCGTCGTACTTGGCGCCGCTGGTGAGTTCGCGCAACTGCCCCAACGCCATCGCGACTCCCTTCGTGGGCCCTACCGGACTCGAACCGATGACACCTGCGGTGTAAGCGCAGTGCTCTAACCAACTGAGCTAAGGGCCCCACGCCCATTGTTCCCTATTGCCGGGCTCCCGATGATGCACTCGGACTCATCGACGCTTCTGAACTACCCGATCAGACCCAAGACCTTGCGGTATTCGGTCAGGTCTCTCGAGTCGCCGGTGGGGCTTTCAAGCGCCCAGTCCACGACTCCCTGAGCATCGAGGTGGAACGAGCAGCGCTTGGCACGGCCCAGTTCCTCATCGAACACCCTGTACTTCCTGCTCACGTCGCCGTGGGGCCAGAAGTCGCTCAGGAGGGTCCCCTCAAACTTGTTCTGGTACGCCCACTCTTGGTTCACATAGGTCGAGTCACAGTTGATCACGACGATGCGTGCGTCAACCGATGCGAGGTCCTCCGCGTCGCGCAACTGTTCGATCTCATAGGTGCAGACCGGCGAGAACGCGTACGGGATGAAGACCAAGAGAGCCTCGGCTCCCCGCAGGCTCTCGGTCGACACGGCAATGCCGTCTTGGTCGAGAAGCGTGAAATCAGGAGCTGGCAGACCCACCAGTCGGTGGGTCACTTCGAGCGGCCTTTTTCAACAAGCACAGTAGCGGCCCAGTCTGCGTCCACCACGAAGGTTGACGTGGCGTGCATGCCGCCGAGCGACGCACCCTCTTGGACGGTATGGGGCGGGACGTGGCCTGTGCGACCGGCCTTAGGAGTCAGGAGCAATACCTGGCTTCCCGAGTCCAGCAGTGACTGAACGTCCATCAGCAAATCTGCTAGATCGTCATCACCGTCGCGGAACCAGACAATCGCGGAGTCTGTGACGTCCCCGAAGTCCTCGTCAACGAGTTTCTCGCCTGTGACGGCTTCGATGCCCTCTCTGAGCGCTTCGCACACGTCGGCGTCAAATCCGAATTCCTGCACGACCATGCCGGGGTTAAGCCCAAGTCGTGACACTGCGGAGGCGTCTAGCGTCTCCGAGCCCTCTGTGGTGGCCACGGCCTGCGTACCTCTTTCGATAGGGAGCAACACGAATAGGTGCTCGTTTGCACCACAGTACGGGGCGAGCGCTGTCGGTGGCAACGGCCCAGGACAACCAAAGGCGGCTATTCCCGTGCCATGACCACAGTTGAGCCCGCCCCTGGCGTGACATTGCGCCCGGATGTGACAAGAATGTTGGGGTATGCGGCATCCCCGCACCCACGCATCCGCAGACAGTGGCGCGACACCCTGCGCCCTTACGAAAGGTCTCCTGTGGCACAACACGGCGCGATCGACAAAGACCCTTCCGAGACCAATGAGTGGCTTGAGTCGCTCGACGGGCTGATTGACGAAAGGGGTGCGACACGCGCCGAATACGTGATTGACCGCATGGTCGAACACGCCGCAGGCAAGCAGTTGTCGGTCCCCCTCAGCCTCAACACTCCGTACGTCAACACGATTCACGTCGACGACGAGCCCACGTACCCAGGCAACGAACCCTTTGAGCGCCGCTATCGCGGTTGGATTCGTTGGAACGCCGCAGTCATGGTGACGCGCGCGCAGGCTGCCGCCCACGGCGTCGGTGGCCACATCTCGTCCTATGCGTCAGTCGCGACGCTCTACGAAGTGGGCCTCAACCACTTCTTCAAGGGTAAGGACCACCCGAGCGGCGGCGACCACATTTACTTCCAGGGCCACGCCGCACCCGGCGTCTACGCTCGTGGACTCGTCGAGGGCCGCTTCACCGAGGACGACCTCGACTCGTTCCGCCAGGAGAAGTCTGGCCCCGGACGGGGGCTCTCCTCCTACCCCCATCCGCGCCTCATGCCCGATGTGTGGGAATTCCCCACCGTCTCGATGGGCCTCGGCCCAGCCTCGGCGATTTACCAGGCCTGGACCGACCGCTACCTGCAGTTGCGCGGGCTCAAGGACACGTCAGAGCAGCACACGTGGGCGTTCCTCGGCGATGGCGAGATGGACGAGCCCGAGAGCCGCGGCATGCTGCAACTCGCGGCAAACCAGAAGCTCGACAACCTCACCTTCGTGGTCAACTGCAACCTGCAGCGCCTCGACGGCCCCGTGCGCGGAAACGGCAAGATCATCCAGGAGCTTGAGGCCTTCTTCCGCGGTGCCGGATGGAACGTCATCAAGGTGATCTGGGGTCGGAGTTGGGACCCACTGCTTGAGCGCGACGACGAGGGCGCACTGGTCAACCTCATGAACACCGTGCCCGACGGAGACTTCCAGACCTACAGGGCCGAATCGGGCGCGTTTATCCGCGACCAGTTCTTTGGCGGAGACCCGCGGGCCAAGGAACTCGTCGCCGACATGACGGACGACGAGATCTGGGCGCTCAAGCGCGGTGGTCATGACTACCAGAAGCTTTACGCGGCCTACTCCAAGGCCACGAGCCAGAAGAACGGCAAGCCCACCGTCATCCTCGCGAAGACCATCAAGGGCTATGGCCTCGGCACCAACTTCGCTGCGCGCAACTCGACGCACGGGATGAAGAAACTCGCGGCCGCGGACCTCAAGGTGCTGCGCGACACGTTTAGCATCCCGTTCACCGACGAGCAGATCGACGCAGACCCATACAACCCGCCCTATTACCACCCCGGAATGGACGATCCCGCGATTCAGTACATGCTGGAGCGCCGGACCGCACTAGGCGGCTTCGTACCCGAGCGTCGCGTGTCGGGCGAGCCCATCGAGATGCCCGACCCCGCGGTCTACGACCTCTTGGCCAAGGGTTCAGGCAAGCAACAGGTCGCTACCACTCAGGCCTTCGTGCGCCTTCTCAAGGACCTCGTCAAGGACAAGACCTTCGGCCACCGCATCGTCCCGATCATCCCCGACGAGGCCCGTACATTCGGCCTCGACTCGATCTTCCCCACCGCGAAGATCTTCAACACGCAGGGTCAGAACTACCTCCCCGTCGACCGCGAACTCATGCTCTCCTACAAGGAGTCCGAGCAGGGTCAGATCATGCACACGGGAATCAACGAGGCGGGATCGGTCGCCGCATTCCAGGCGGTCGGAACGTCGTACGCCACGCATGGCGTGCCGATGGTCCCTGTCTACATCTTCTATTCGATGTTCGGATTCCAACGCACGGGCGACCAGTTCTGGGCTGCGGGCGACCAGATGACGCGCGGCTTCATCATCGGAGCCACCGCGGGCCGCACGACGCTCACGGGTGAAGGGCTGCAGCACGCCGACGGCCACTCACCCCTGATCGCGGGCACAAACAGTGCAGTCGTCACGTACGACCCCGCGTTCGGCTACGAGATCAGGCACATCGTGCGTGACGGTATCGAGCGCATGTACGGTCCAGGCGATGGCCGCGACCAGAACGTCATGTTCTACATCACCGTGTACAACGAGCCCATCCAGCAGCCCGTCGAGCCCGAGGACGTGGACATCGAGGGAATCGTCAAGGGCATCCACAAGGTGGCCGACGCGCTGCCTGGCGAAGGCCCCACTGCACAGATTCTGGCATCCGGCGTCGCCGTCCAGTGGGCACTTGAGGCTCAGGAACTTCTGGCCGCCCACTGGAACGTACGCGCGACCGTGTGGTCGGTCACGTCGTGGTCGGAGCTCAGGCGTGAGGCCCTCGACTGCGAACGCGACGCGTTCCTGTATCCCGAGCGTCCCGTGCGGGAGCCCTTCCTCACACAGCGACTCGCTGGGGCGACGGGTCCGTTCGTGGCCACCACGGACTTTGACCACCTCGTTCCCGACCAGGTCCGAGCATGGATCCCGGGTGACTACGCGACGCTCGGAGCCGATGGTTTCGGGTTCTCCGACACGCGCCAGGCGGCACGCCGTTACTTCAATATTGACGGCCCCTCGACCGCGGCACGCGTACTGCAGCGACTCGAGCGCAAGGGCGAGGTTCCCGCGGGAACCACAGCCAGGGCGATCGCCCGCTACGAGCTCCACGACGTCACCAAGGGCACCTCGGGCAATTCCGGAGGAGACGCCTAAGACATAGGCGATCGAATCGACGAGGGCGCGTCATCGGGTTGAAACCGATGACGCGCCCTTTTCGTTTCCCCGAAGCTCCTGCCGGATCCCCTCTCCCCGCGAATTGCGGTTTCCCACATCGGATGGGGATCCCCACGACGGTCCACCCGGGCTTTACGTCCTTTGTTGAGCCTGACTGCCCCCCATTGTGGGGGCACGAGATTGTGTGAGACACACAAACTCCCCCTAAGATCGTGTGATGGTTGCACCTGGTGACGTGAGACACGAAACCCTTCGAAAGCTCAAGGCGGGCACAGGAAAGCTTGCCACCGCCGCACTGCGCGAGCTCGACACCGATTACCGATGGTTCGGTGAACTGCCCGCGCAAGAACGTTCGTGGGTTGGCACCGTCGCCCAAGCCGGCATCACGTCGTTTGTCACGTGGTACGCGAACCCCACCGGAACGTATCGAGGCGCACTCGAGATCTTCGCGGCGGCTCCCCCTGAACTGACGCGCTCGGTCTCCCTTCAGCACACCCTGAGCATTGTGCGCACCGTGGTGAACGTGGTCGAGGACAACGCAGACGAACTCGCCGCGGTGGGCGGCGAGGCCCATCTTCGCGAAGCCATCCTGCGCTACTCGCGCGAGGTGGCCTTTAGCGCCGCAGAGGTCTACGCGCGTGCCGCCGAAACCAGGGGCGCCTGGGACGCGCGTCTCGAGGCCCTCGTGGTCGATGCGTTGGTGCGCGGCGAGGTCGACGACGACCTGCCGTCCCGCGCCGCAGCGCTCGGGTGGAAGCCTGGCCCAACACTCGTCATGGTGGGCAGGACCCACGGCGCGCTTGGAGAGACGCAGTCGGCCGATTTGCGTAGGGCCATGCGCCGCGCGGCAGCAGGTGCCATGGTCGGGATCCACGGCGAAGACCTCATCGTGATCGCCCGCTCGGACCACGACATGGGAGAGCTTTCCGGAAACATCATGGAGAGTTTTGGTCCTGGGCCCGTGGTGATCGGCCCCCCCTCCGTCACGCTGGTCGAGGTGGCACGGTCGACGCGGGCCGCGTTCGCAGGCGTCGTGGCAGCACCCGCTTGGTCACTCACGCCGCGCCCGGTCCTGGCCGACGATCTCCTCCCCGAACGCGTTTTGGTAGGAGATGCAAGCGCGAGGGCTCGCCTCATCGCCATCGCGTACGACCCGATCGTTAAGGCTGGAGGTTCTCTACAAGAGACCGTGGCGACGTTCCTCGACTGCGGTCGCTCCCTTGAGCTCTCCGCACGCACGATGTTTGTCCACGCCAACACGGTGCGCTACCGCCTGAAAAAGGTCTCTGAACTCACCGGCTGGGACGTTCTCTCGACCCGCGACGCCCACGTGCTCGAGATGGCCTTCGCCCTCGGCCGACTGCGCGATGCCGGACGCGCGCTTTTGTAGGCATCCTCCAATTTCCGCCACCGAAGTCGGTACCCTGATGTCGCGGAGATTCGGCGCCGATGAGGCAGTCTTGACACATGCTTGCCATCGTCTGTCCCGGCCAGGGCGCGCAATCCCCAGGAATGCTTCTCCCCTGGCTTGATGTGCCTGCGGCGCGCGCGTCGCTCGAACTGTCGTCCGAGGCCTCAGGTCTCGACCTCATCAGCCTCGGATCCACCGCCGACGCCGACACCATCCGTGACACCGCTGTGGCACAGCCGCTCCTCGTCGCCTTCGCGCTCGCCTCGTACGCCGCGCTAGGAGAAGTCTCCCCTGGCGTCGTCGCGGGGCACTCCGTGGGCGAGTTTTCGGCAGCGGCGCTCGCGGGCGTGCTGACCCCCTCTGACGCCGTATCGCTCGTCAGGGTGCGCGGAGTCGCGATGGCCGCGGCCGCCGCCGCCAACGAGACATCCATGGCCGCGATCCTCGGTGGCGACGAAGCCGAAATTGCCGAGAAGTTGCTCGCTTTTGACCTCACCCCCGCAAATATGAACGGTGGGGGCCAGGTGGTTGCCGCAGGATCTGCAAGCGCGATTGCCGCGCTCGTTGCCGATCCCCCGACCCGTGCCAGGGTCATCCCATTGCAGGTCGCCGGAGCGTTCCACACGCGCTTTATGGCGCCAGCGCTTCCCGTGCTTGCGGAGGCCGCGGCGCGCGTCGCTCGCCAGGACCCCGCAGTGGCGCTTCTCACCAACGCGGATGGCAGCGAAGTGGCGACAGGTGACGACGCGGTGGCCGGGCTCGTGGCGCAAGTGGCGCGACCGGTGCGCTGGGACATGTGTATGGATACCCTGATCACGCTTGGCGTCACGGGAATCATCGAGCTCGCCCCCGGCGGCGTGCTTACGGGACTCGCCAAGCGTGCCATGAAGGGCGTGCCCTCCGTGGCGCTCAAGACACCGGACGACCTTGCGGCCGCCCGTGAACTCGTAAGGAGCGTGGCATGACAGGCACCATCAGGATCACGAGGGGACCCGAGTTTTCGCGCGTGATGGGTCTGGGCGTCGCCCGCGGCGAGATGGTGGTGCCCAACGCGGACATCATCGAGCCGATCGCCTCGTCGGACGAGTGGATCCGCAAGATGACGGGGATCGCCACGAGGGTGCGTGCCGCCAAGGGCACCGAGATGATCGATCTTGCCGAACGCGCCGCCCGTGAGGCCATCGCGAATGCCGGCATCGAGGCATCGGACCTCGACACCATCATCATCTCCACCATCACGTTCCCGCACATCACTCCTGGCGCCGCCCCCGTTCTCGCGGACCGCCTCGGCGCGACTCCCGCCGCCGCCTTCGACATCTCGGCCGCGTGTGCCGGGTACTGCTACGGCATCGGACAGGCGGATGCCCTGGTGCGTGCGGGCCAGAGCCGTTACGTACTCGTCGTCGGCGCAGAGAAGATGTCCGACTACCTGGACCCCACCGACCGCTCGATCTCGTTCCTCTTGGGCGACGGAGCGGGCGCGGTCGTCATCGGCCCATCCGACACGCCCGCAATCGGGCCCACCATTTGGGGATCCGATGGCGCCGGTGCGGACCTCGTTGGCCAAACCAACTCGTGGACCGAGGTCCGCGACGGTGCTCCCTTCCCGACCCTCCGCCAAGAGGGCCCCAGCGTCTTCAAGTGGGCGGCCTTCGACATGCCCGACATCGCGCGCAAGGCCATCGAGACGGCAGGACTCACCCCCGACGACATCGACGCCTTCATCCCGCACCAGGCGAATATGCGCATCATCGATCAGATGGTGAAGAAGATCGGCCTGCGTGAAGGCGTCGCGATCGCCCGCGACATCGTCGACTCCGGCAACACCTCGGCCGCGTCTATTCCCTTGGCAACCGAGCGCCTGTATCGTGACGGCGCCGTGAAGTCGGGCGATATTGCGCTTCAAATCGGATTTGGCGCGGGCCTCGTATACGCCGCGCAAGTGATCGTCCTGCCATAACGGCGGGCCATGCGGCGCTACCCTCGGTAGACGTTCGTCCCTAGTTCGGATGCCACAGCGGCATCACATAACCCAAGGAGAAAATCAGATGGCTCTCTCAGAGCAGGAAGTCCTCGCGGGCCTCGCCGAAATCGTGGTCGAAGAAACCGGCGTCGACGCCGCCGACGTGCAGCTGGACAAGTCCTTCACGGACGACCTGGACATCGACTCTTTGTCGATGATGACCATCGTCACGCTGGCCGAAGAGAAGTTCGACGTCCGCATCCCCGACGAAGAGGTCAAGAACCTCGTCACCGTTGGCGACGCCGTCTCGTACATCACGTCGGCTCAGGCCTAACCGCTTTCCGTCCCCTTCTCTCCCTCGCCCCCCACGGAGTATCACCATGGCAGTTGTTGTCACCGGCCTAGGCGCCACCTCCCCGCTCGGCGGGGACGTGGCCAGCACGTGGGCGGGCGCGCTCGCTGGGCGTTCCGGCGTACGCACCCTCGACAACGACTGGGCAGAGAAGTACGGCATGCCCGTGAACTTTGCGGGCCAACTGGCAGTGAACCCTGAAGAGGTGTTGAGCCGTCCCGAGATCAAGCGCATGGACCCATCGGCGCAGATGGCGATTATCGCCACACGGGAGGCTTGGGCCGATGCAGGGTCGCCCGAGGTAGACCCCGAGCGGCTTGGCGCCGTGGTGTCTTCGGGAATCGGCGGAGTCTGGACATTGCTTTCGGCATGGGACACCGTCAAGGAGAAGGGCGCCTCGCGCGTCCTTCCCATGACGGTGCCCATGCTGATGCCCAATTCCCCCGCCGCCTACGTCGAGCTCGAGGTAGGAGCCCGCGCCGGCGCCCACGCCCCAGTGTCGGCGTGTGCCTCCGGAGCCGAGGCGATCGGCATGGCCTTCGAGATGATCGAATCGGGCCGCGCCGACGTGGTGGTTGCCGGTGGTACCGAGGCGGCTATTCACCCGCTGCCCATCTCAGCATTTGCCGCGATGAAGGCACTTTCCAAGCGAAATGACGACCCGGCTCGCGCCTCCCGTCCGTACGACATGGGCAGGGACGGCTTCGTGCTCGGGGAGGGATCGGGCATCCTGGTGCTCGAATCCGAGGAGCACGCGCTCGCTCGCGGTGCCCACATCTACGCTCGCGTTGCCGGCCTCGGAATGACGTCCGACGCGTATCACATCGCCGCTCCGGACCCCGAAGGGACGGGCCAGACGCGGGCCATGAAGCTTGCGCTCGAACGTGCGGGCCTGGCACCTGCCGACATCATTCACGTCAATGCGCACGCGACATCAACCGTTGCGGGTGACATGGTCGAGGCCCGCGGGATCCGCGGCATCATGGGCTCGCACGGCGACAACGTGCTCCTGAGCGCCACCAAGTCGATGACGGGTCACCTGCTTGGTGGAGCCGGTGCGCTCGAGTCCGTCTTTACCATTTTGGCGTTGCGCGACCGCCTCGCGCCGCCCACGATCAACGTGGACAATCCCGATCCCGAGCTCGAGGTCGACCTCGTGCGTGACACCCCGCGGGCGATGCCCGCGTCGGGCGACCTCGCGGCCATCAACAACTCGTTCGGCTTTGGCGGCCACAACGTCGCCTTGGTGTTTACTACGCCGTAGTCATTCAGTGAGATTGACGACAAAGGCCAGGCGCCCCTCCAAGGGGACGCCTGGCCTTTGTGCTGATGCGGGGACGGCGCTCGCGATGCCGTCCCCGCAGGCAACTACTCGGTCCGTGCGCGGCGCGAGCGGAACTGCATCAGTCCGCCGACTCCCAGGAACAAGATCGCCGCACCAACAATCCAGCCGAGGGCTGTCACACCGGTGAACGCGAGTCCGTCGTCGTCACCGGCGTTCACGGCGACAGTGAGCGCTGCCTCGGCCGTGAGGCCACTTCCTGAGGCGGTGGCCACGATGGTGTGGGTGCCGAGCGCAGTAGTGGTCGGAACCGTGACAGGGAGGCTGAACTTACCCGTGCCGTCAGCAATGGCGACTCCCAGCAAGACCGATCCCGGCTGCATGCGTACCTGAACGGTCGCGCCTGCGCCAAACCCTTGCCCGCCGACCGTCACGGCGCCGCCGGGCAAGGCCCACTCGCTCGACAACCTCAAAGCGGTGCCGACGGCGGTCGGATCGACCACGACAACCCGGACCTTGACTTCCTTGGCCTGGACTCCATCGTCCACGGTGACGGACACCGTAAAGGTGCCCGCTGCCGCATAGGTGTGGCCAGCAGTCACCGTTCCAGCGATGAGGGCCACACTCGTGTCCGAGGGCGTGCCGTCACCCCAGTTGATGACCGCAGTGCTCGACGAGTCCACGTGGCTGCCCGTCGCCCTGGCCAGATCAGCGACGAATGCCCTACCGATCACCTGGTTGGCCACGCTGGCACCGGTGACTGCGAGTGGCGTGGAAAGAGACCTGTCACCGTCCGAGGCGACGGCGAATAGGTGTGCCCTGCCATCGCGGATGGCGCCCGCCGCGGGCGGCAGGGTCACGCTGACGACCGTCTTGGGGTCGCCTGCCACGGTGTCGAGCGCTACGGGTGCGGTAGCGAAGATCCCTGACGGCTTGATTGTGGCCTCGGCAGCGGTGCCCGCAAGGCGTCCGTTCGCGAATCCCACAACGATGTTGCCAAACGATGGCGTCTCCGCAGCACCGACCCAGTCGCCAAACTGCAGCGGCACCGTCTGGTGCGTGCCGTCGGAGAAGTTGAGCGTGGCCGTCAGGTCCTTGGCACCCTCGTTCGCGGTGCCGATGAAGGAGATCGCCGTCGCGCCTGCACCCAACTCGACGACTACGGTCTGACCGTCGTTGGCCACGTTGTCGGGGTCCCCTGGGGCGATGTCCGGCAGGTCGAAGCTCAGGCCAGTGCCTGGAATCTGAACGGTGGCGCCCTGCACAAAACCCGAATCGGCAAGCTTGTCACGGAAAAAGCTGTAGCCCTGTCCGTCGCAGCTGCCCGCCTGGGTGCCGAGATCGCCGATGCACACGTTGTTATATGCGCCACCGAGCGTCAGGTCCCTCGTCACGTTGACCATCACCTGGGTGCTGACGGTCTCTGACTGACCGACGAGGCCGGCGGTCACTGTGATCGAAAACGCACCCGCCTGGTTGAAGGTGTGCGGGGCGGTCACGGTGAATCCACCGAGCCCGTTTGCAGTGAGTGTCACGGGCACCGCGCCCGCGCCGTCGTGGAAGTCAGCCGTCGCATCGTAGGCAGACGCATCACTCGCCGGCCCCCTCAGCGTCGCAAGCCCCGTAACGAACGTGGCGTCTGCGGTGGCGGTGAGACCGTCGCTGGGAGTGAGCGCCAGCTCTCCACCCTCGGTGGCCTGGGCAATGAGTTCCACCTCGGCGAGGGCAAGGTTGCCCCCTGCCGATGTGATCGTGAGTCGATAATGGCTCCAGGGTTCGCCCTCGGTCACCGAGAACGGGCGTGTCTGCGTCGCCCACGGGAATTCTTGATCGGCCCTGCGATCCACGACGGTCCACGTCGCCGCATCATTCGATCCCTCGAGCGTCCAGTTCTTCGGGGCGGTATTGGCCGCGCCCGACGTGTTGGTGAGGGAATAGCGTGTGAGCGCGACAGGTCCGGTCGATGAGTCCCAGGTGAGGACCGCATCACTTCCGGAGAAGGAGACGGTGCTCGTCGACTTGTTGTCGGCAAGGGCGCCGACGCTCGTGCCTTCGGCCGCTGACAGCGCACCGAACGCAGAAGAAGTGGCGTCGATCATTGCCTGAGGCACCTCGAGAGCCTCGCCCTGGTCCTTCGCGCCCCAGGAGGCCGGGGTCGAACTCATGGCGAAGATGAGCGTTGACGCGTGGCGCAGCACGTCGCCGTCAAGCGCAGTATCGTTCCACGGCTGTCCGTCGATGGTCACGCCACCGACGTAGACCTTGCCCTCGGAAGCGCCGGGCGCGCTGATGGTGAGGTCACCATTCGCGAGGTGCAGGGTGGCCTGGTCGAACAGCGGCGAGCCGATCGTGTAGTCGCCCGAGCCCACCTGCAGTGGGTAGAAACCCAGCGCGGAGAAGACGTACCAGGCAGACATTTCGCCGTTGTCCTCATCGCCAAGGAATCCCTGGCCGATGTCCGAGCCCGCATACAGGCGCTGCGTGATCTCCCTCACGATCTCCTGAGTCGACGCGGGCTTGCCCGCCGCCGCGTAAATGTACGGGATGTGGTGGGCAACCTGATTGCTCATGCCGAGCATCCCTAGCCGCACGTCGCGGGCCTCCTTGGCCTCGTGAATGCCGCTGTAGGCCGCCTGCTCCGGAGTCGACATGAAGCTGTCGAGCTCGGCGACGAGATCCGCGCGACTTCCAAAGAGGGCCGCGAGGCCGTCCACGTCGTACGGCACGTGGAAGGCGAACGTCCAGCCACTCGCCTCGGTGAACGCCCCGCCCCAGGCCTGCTTGTCGAAGCCTGCGCCGTCGGAGAACGTGCCGTCGGCGTTGCGCGAGGTAAACACCCCAGCCTCGGGGTTGAAGACGTTGACGTAGTCGTGCGCCCGTGCCTCGAAGTACGCGGCCTCATTCTCCAACTGGTCCACACGCGCGGAGGGAGTGCGCGGGTCCTCGGCAAGCGCCGCCGCCATCTGGGCGATACCGAAGTCGTTGATGTAGCCCTCGAGTCCCCATGAGGCGCTCTGGTGCGTGCTCTCAGGCGTCCAACCCAAGAAGATCGACTCGTCGAGCCCCTTGCGGCCCACTGCGTTCGATACCGGCAGCACTGTGGCGTTCTTGACCGCCGCATCGTAGGCGTCGAGGACGTCGGCAAAGCCTCCGTCCGATCCGAGCGCACCCGCAAGGTACGCGTCGGCGAAGGCAACGTCGGAACTGGTACCGGTCATGAGGTCGGCGTAACCGGGCGACGACCATCGGGCGACCCAACCGCCGTCCCTGTACTGCTGGACGAACCCGTCAACCAGTTCGTTTGCAATGTCCGGGTAGAGCAGCGAGTACAGGGGCCAGGCGGTCCTGTATGTGTCCCAGAACCCGTTGTTGACGTAGACCTTGCCGTCAACGATCTTGGCGTTGGTCTCGGTGGCCGTTGCGGCACCCTCTGTCGAGGAGACGGGGCTCGCGTACTTGTAGTCGGGCGTGGCCGCGGAACCGACATTCTCGAACTGCGAGTTGGGGTACAGGTTGAGGCGGTAGAGGCTCGAGTACAGCGTCACCTTCTGTGTGTCCGTCGCACCCGAGAGCCCGTCGATCACGCCGAGTCGCCCGTTCCAGGCGCTCATCGCCGCGTTGTGCGCGGCGGCGAAGGAGACGCCCGCGACCTCGAGGTCGAAGTTGTGCTGCGCCTGATCGAGCGAGATGAAGGAGGTGGCCAGACGCAGCTCGACAGTCTTATCCGACGAGGTGTCGAAGGCCGCGTAGCGGGCAGAGCCATTGCGGTCACCAGTGGTCGTGGCGCCCGCCGCGGTCGGCGTCGCGTCAAACTCGCCGTAGACGAACATGCGAGTGCGACCCGGCCAGCCGGAGCCGCCGTCGACCCAGCCGCTCACCGTTCCGTCTGCAGCGACCTGGAGGCCCGAGTCGCCCGACACCTTATCGACGACGACGGAGCCAGCCGCCCCGGCGAAGGTGAACTGATAGACACCACCGTGGTCGGTAGGCGTCACTGAGGTCTCGATGCCGTTGGCAAACTCCACGGAATAGAGGTCAGGACGCGCGACCTCGTTGTCGTGACTGAACTCCAGCGCGCGACCGCTCAGCGACGAGGTCGGGATGGCCGTAGCAGCGGGCATGAACACCAGCTGATTGCGGTCGCCCATCCAGATCGACGGCTCGTGCGAGATGCCAATGCCCTGGAGGCGCGGCAAGTTGGTGGCGCTGCTGTTCGCCTTCGAGTACTCGTAGACGCTGCCGACCGTGTCCGCGTTGGTGAATGGTGTGAAGAAGTTGAAGCCGTTCGGCATAGCCGCCGCCGGGAAGGTGTTGCCGCGCGAGTACGAGCCCGACGAGTTGGAACCTCGACGGGTGTCGACAAAGGAAACAAGGCCATCGCTCGTGTCGCGCGCTGGGGCCGTCGCGATCTCGATGTCGTCTACCCACCCCACAAACGAGGTGCCCGCCGCGACGGACGGGAGATCGACAGACCACACGACGTCGGCAATCTCTTTGCCCGTCATGCTCGACAAGTCGACCGCAACGGAGTTCCACTGGTCGGGCACCAAGATGTTGCCGTCGCCCTGGCCTGCCGCGTCTGCTGGGAACCCGTACGCATCGATGGCTCCCGTCGCCGACAGGCGCGTGCCGTCCGTCGCGATCAGGTCAACCGCCGCATAGGTCGAGGCGTACGTGAGGCCCGCGTCGAGTACGGGGAATACCCTGTAGCTGAGCTGGTCACCCGCCTCGATGGTCGTGCCAATTCCCTGGTAAATGAGGCTTTGGGCGGATCCAATCCCGTCTGCGACGGCCTGCCCCGCGTAGCGAAGCGAGTGCGTGCCTGTGAAGCCCGCCCCCGACTTGGCGGTGGGCGAGCTCACCGGACCAGTGCCCACCTCGGTCACCATCGGCGTGAGCGGGATGGAGCCGTCGCTGTCCTCGAGCAACTCCCAGTCGGCGAGTTGAATGAGGCCGCCGCTCTGGTTCGAGTTGATCGTGAGGCGGTAGTACTCGTATGCGACGGAATTCGTGAGACTGAACGCCCGTGTTGTCTGACGGTTCTGGTTGCTGCCGTCCTGCCAGGTCTCCCCCGTCCGCGTGTCAAGCACGGTCCAGGCGCTGCCATCGTGAGAACCCGACACGGTGAAGTCGCGCGGGTCGCGCTCAGGCGCGTCGTCCGCGGAGGTCAAACTGTAGGACACGGCCGCCTTGGCGTCGGTCAGGTGATACTCGAGCCACGCGGAGGACACGAAAGCGAGCCACTTGGTGGTCTTGTCGCCATCGGCGGCCCTGACTGCCGCCTCGTTGGGTGCGTTTTGCGCCGATGCGCTGACCGACGCGACAAAGGGCAGGAGGCTGCCTGCACCAAATGCTTGCCCGGTGATGTTTGTCGAGGGCGCGTAGGCCGTCGTCGCCAGCGGCGCGGGGTCTGATCCTTCGAACGACGTGGCGAATCCTCCCGAGGCGGCCCGTGCGGTCGGAGCCCCAGACAGGCTCATGGTGACGATCGCGAGCGTTGCCACGGCGGCAATTGCGGTACGTGTCCGGCTGTGAGGCAGGCGCATCGGTCGAGTTGTCATGCGTATTTCTCCTGGCGATAGGTCCACGAAACGGCTATGCGTGTCGTGACAGCCCTCTCACCGGTGCGTACATCATCACCTCATGACAGCGCTGTCACTTCGAGAAGTGAACGTATCAGATGAACCGGTTCGTGTCACCTAATATTTTGAGAAACCCTGCCGATAGGGCCTTTAAGGCGCCTGCTGGTTGGGCCCTCCCCCGCTGTCGCATGACCGCTCGGGCAGTTCGTCAGCCGGGCGGACGACGGCCAATGGCCTTTAATGGGGACATGGAGGCGACAACCCAACAGCGAGCCGAGGGGCACCACGGCTCCACACTCGCGAACGTGGCTGCGCGAGCTGGGGTCAGCCTCAAGACGGCCTCACGAGTGCTGCGTGGCGAACCAAATGTCAGTGCGGACAAGACTGCGCGGACTCTGGCGGCGGCACGCGAACTTGGCTACCGCCGCAACGCGGCAGCGAGCCTGCTCGCCCAGGGTCGGGGACTGCAGACGGTGGGCCTCATCATCGGCGACCTCACCAACCCCTTCTACTCGGCAATCGCGCAGGGCTTCGAAGACGAGGTGCGCTCCTCCGGCCTCACGCTGATGTTGGCCAGTCACTCCGAATCGCCCGATCGTGAGCGGTCGCTCGCGGCCAACTTGGCGGACGCCGGAGCCCAAGCCATCGTGGTCGCGTCGTCGGCTGACTACCACGACTCGTATGCGCCGCTCATCTCCCGCGAGGTGGCAGTCGTGTTCGTCGACCGTCCTCCGCGCGGCGTCGAGGCCGACACCGTGGTGTTTGACGATGAGTCCGCAGGCCGCGCGGCAGCTGAGCATCTTGCCGACGGCGGGCATCGCCACATCGCCTTCATCGGCGACTACGAGTGGCTTCCCACCTCGCGCGCACGGCTCGAGGGTGTGAGGCAGGCTCTGCAGGAGCGCTTCGGCGACGAGACAAATATCCACGCCGCGTTCGATGTTCATGATGGCGAGGCGGCACGCCATGTGGTCCGCAAGCTACTGGCACTCCCCACGCCGCCAAGCGCGATCATCGCGGGCAACAACCTCGTCTTCGCCGGAGTAGTCGAAGAGACTCAGTCAGCAGACCGCGAGATCGCACTCGTCGGGTTTGATGACGTGGAGTGGGCGCGCCTGCTGGGGCTCACCGTGGTAGCAACCGACGGCAGGGAGATGGGCCAAAGCGCCGCACGGCTCGTCCTCGCGCGCATCAAGGATCCGTCGCGACCGGTGCAGACCGTGGTGTTGCGGGCCCCGCTCGTCGTGCGCCAGCGTCGGTAGCGTCTGGCTTAACCGACGCGGTGGAGCCACCTGACGGGTGCACCGTGACCCGCATAGCGGAACGGCTCGAGTTCGTCATCCCACGCGGTGCCAAGCGCGAGGTCCATCGCTCGCTTGACCTCGGTGATGGAGCCGCCGGCCTCGATCGCCGAACGAATGCGGTCTTCGGGAACCAGAATGTTGCCGTGCACGTCGGTGACGGCGTGGAAGATCCCCAGCGAGGGCGTGTGAGACCACCGCGCGCCGTCACAGCCAAAGGACGGGTCCTCGGTGACTTCGTAGCGGAGGTGCTCCCAGCCGCGCAGCGCCGAGGCGAGGCGCGCCCCAGTTCCCTGGGCGCCGTGCCACGCGACCTCGGTGCGGTACAGGTGGGTGCCTGCAGGCTGATCGATCCAGTCGAACGTTCCGCGTGAGCCCAGCACTGATTGTGCCGCCCACTCCACGTGAGGGCACATTGCTCGAGCTGCTGAGTGCACAAAAAGAACACCACGGGTAATGGCGGCCATGACCCCTCCTTCTGATAGGTGCGTCTTCCCCTACGACCTATCGAGGCGTCCGGCTCACCGGGTGTGCCTCTATCGTGCCTCAGCCACGCGAAAAGCGCCAGTTACACGCGCGCGTGGCGTTGCTTCGAGTCGCGCGGCAGCGAAAAGAAACCCCCGGGAGTATGCGACCGCGTGCCACACGTGGCACCCTGAGAAGGTGACAGATGACACGCACATCCCCGCACCAAGCGGCGCGCCCCTCCCCGCTGCTTTGACGGTCGCCCAGATCAAGGAAGCCGAGCTTGTTGCGCTTTCACGGGCTCCCGAGGACGTCCTCATGGACCGTGCCGCCCGAGCCGTCGCACGCGTCGTGCGGGAGGAACTGATCGCCGCGGGCAAGACCGTCGCCAACTCGAGCATCGTGGTACTGGCGGGCAAGGGTCGAAACGGCGGAGACGCCCTCTTGGCCGGCGCACTTCTCGCCGCCGAGGGCGCGGACGTCACGGGTGTCGAAGTCGCCGTCACTGCACACGCACGCGGCAGGGAGGCTCTGGATACTGCCGGCGGCCGTCCCCTCAATGCGGTGGCCGAGTCCGGCATCCGTGCCGCCGATGCCGTCCTTGCGGAGGCAGACCTCGTGATCGATGGCATTGCGGGCCTGGGAGGCAAGCCCGGACTCCGTGTACCCGCAGATCACCTCGTGGGTGAGATTCCGGCGAGCGCCATCGTCGTGTCGGTGGACCTGCCTAGCGGGCTCAATGCCGACAGCGGCGAGGTCACGGGCTCGCACGTCACGGCCGATGTGACGGTCGCCTTCACCGCGCCATCGTGGTGCCTGGTCACGGCCCCCGCCTCACAGTCCGCTGGCCGCATCGTCGTTGCCGACGTGGGCGTCGACGTCCTCTAGACCTCGATCTGCGCGCGCAGTTCCTTCATGGCCCTGCGGCGTTCCTCTTTTGCGAGTCTGTCGAGGTACAGCTTGCCGTCGAGGTGGTCCACCTCGTGGTTGATCAGTCGCGCCCAAATGCCTTCACCGTCGAGCACCACTTGCTTGCCGTCGAGATCGGTGCCTACGACCTTGGCGTATTCGGCACGCTCACACGGGAACCACAGGCCAGGCACCGAGAGGCAGCCCTCTTCGCCCAGCTCCTGGAGCTCAACGGAGACCTCGACAATCTCTGGATTCAGCATGTAGCCGATGTCACCGTCGATGTTCCACGAGAAGGCACGCAAGCTCACGCCGATCTGATTTGCCGAAAGCCCCGCCCTGCCGTCGTAGTCGACGGTCTCCAGGAGGTCCTCGACAAGCGCACGCACGCTGTCGTTGATTTCGGTGATCGGTTCGCACGGAGTGCGCAGCACGGGATCGCCCACCACTCGGATTTCTCGCATCGCCATGCGGACATTCTTTCATGCCATCAGCCTTTTCCCCACCCGCAAAAGGCCTGGTGACCGGTCAACCGTGCCACGCTAGGGGGTATGAGTTCCGTGGATCGCAACTGGGTGGCCTCGGTGTGGCCGTGTCCGACTGAGCAGGACGACAAATACTCGCGCGGGGTGCTTGGCATCGTCGCCGGCTCCGAGGCCTACCCTGGCGCCGCAGTCTTGGTGGCGTGCGGGGCAGCGCGAGCTGGCGTCGGAATGGTTCGCTACGTGGGTCCGCGCCGTGCGCAAGACCTGGTCCTGACGCATCGGCCCGAGGTTGTCGTTCATGATTCGGCCGACGCCGCCGACCGCCTGCCCAGCGCCTCCGCATGGGTCGTGGGAAGCGGCGTTGCGGACCACCCCGGCCAGGATGCCGTCATCGGCGCCGTACTGGCCGCGGGCACCCCCCTGGTGGCCGATGCCGGAGCCCTGGAGGCCTGCGTGCGCTCACGCGCGGCCGGTGCGCGGCACACTCCGCCGGACCGCGTCTTGCTCACGCCTCACGCGCGCGAACTGGTGCGCGCGCTCGCCGCCATCCACCACGACGTGACGCTGGCCGATGTCCAGGGCGACAGGGCTGGTCACGCGCGGTTGCTCGCGGAGACGGCGCGCGCCACGGTGCTACTCAAGGGTTCACGGACCATCATCGCCTCAGCGGGTGGCGCAGTGATCGAACTCGAGGAGGCCCCCGCATGGCTCGCGACCGCGGGCTCGGGCGACGTGCTGGCCGGGATCGCGGGTGCTCTGCTGGCGTCGGGGCTCTCTGCGGCCGATTCCGGCGCAGCGGCGTCCTGGATCCATGCGCGGGCCGCTGAGGCAGCCTCGGGCGGCGGTCCCATCGTCGCACTGGATGTGGCCGAGGCGCTGCCCGCAGTGATTGCCGAGATGCTGCTCGGGTTGTAACCGACCGCGCCTAGCGCACAGCTCAGACGGTGCGCAGGCTCATCTTCACCGTATCTCCCACGGCGAGAGACTCGGCCTTGAGGATCGCCTTCTTGACGGGGAGGACGAATGTCGCATCCCGCTTCGAGGGAAACACCGAGGTGCACCACATGCTGTCTCCCACTGTCACCTCGACCTTGACGGCGCCAAAGCCCCTACGAGGCTCGGGGGCGGCGTCCTCGATCTCGTCCGCGACATCCTCGGGAAGGTTGAGAAACACCCACGAATCGGTGCGTGCCTCCCACAGGTACAACTCAGAGGAGAACGTGTAGGAAGCCACGTTGCCGAGGCTACCGCGCGTCACCGACACGCGACAGCGGCAATAGGTGGGCCAGGTGGGACTTGAACCCACGACCGACGGATTATGAGTCCGATGCTCTAACCAGCTGAGCTACTGGCCCTAGAACGCTCCACACTAGTGGCGTATCTCGTACGCCGTTTCCCCGTGTTGGTGGAAGTCGATGCCCTGTTCCTCGCCCTCGGGCGTCACGCGCAGCCCCATGATGGCGCGTAGCGCCATGGCGATGATCCAGCTGGCGACAAACGCGAACGCGCTTGCGGCGACCACGGCCACCGCCTGCTTGCCCAGCTGAGTCGCGTCTCCGGAGTTCACCAGCCCCACCGCCTCGGTGCCCCCACCCACGATGAGGCGTGCGAAGAAGCCCAGGAACAGCATCCCCACCACTCCGCCCACGTAGTGCACCGCCACCACATCGAGAGAGTCGTCGACGCGAAAGCGGAACTTGAGCTTGATCGCAAAGTACGCGGCGCCGCCAGCGATAAAGCCCAACAGAAGCGACGCAAAAGGATCGAGAAAGCCTGCGGCGGGCGTAATCGCTACAAGGCCCGCCACGGCGCCAGTGGCGGCACCCAGGGCGGTGGGCTTGCCCGACAGACGCTTCTCCAGCAGGAGCCAGCCAGCGATGCCTCCCACGCCCGATAGATGGGTGGCCAGGGCGGCCGATGCGGCCACGCCGTCGGCGGCAAGCGCCGAGCCCGCATTGAAGCCGATCCACCCAAACCACAAGAGGCCGGTACCCAGAATGGTCAGCGGAAGGTTATGCGGCGGCATCGGCGTCTTGGGCCACTCGCGACGAGGCCCGAGCACCAGCGCAAGGGCGAGCGCGGACGCTCCGGCGGAGATCTCCACGACGGTACCGCCGGCGAAGTCGAGCACGCCCCAGTCGGCCATCCATCCGCCCTGGCCCCAGGCCCAGTGGGCGATCACGGGATACACGCCGATCGACCACAGCGTGAGGAAGGCGAGCATCGAGCCGAACTTCATGCGGTCGGCGGCCGCGCCGGTGATCAGCGCGGCGGTGAGGATCGCGAACATCATCTGGAACATCGCAAACGCGATGGGCGGAAAGGTGAGATCCGAGAACACGGGGCTCTCGGCGAGGCCTGTCAGGCCCGCATAGTCGAAGTTGCCCACCAGGCCAGCGCCGGTGTCGGGCCCGAACGCGAGGGTGAATCCCAGGAAGACCCACGTCACAGAGACGGCCAGGATGGCCGACATCGTGTACATGATCATGCCGAGCGAATGCTTCGCACGGACCATGCCCGCGTAGAAGATCGCAAGCCCCGGCGTCATCAACATGACCAGCGCGGTACAGACGATCATCCAGGCTGTGTCGCCGGTGTCATACGTGGGCGCCATCGCTTCCCCTTCGTCAAGATGCGTCGCTCAGGCTATCGTGCGCAAGCGGTCACCTGAGATCGTGTAAAGTTTTCACGGTTCGCGACGATGAAGTTATCGCCGGTCCCCTGTAGCTCAATTGGCAGAGCAGCCGACTGTTAATCGGCAGGTTATTGGTTCGAGTCCAATCGGGGGAGCTTGAGGTGGTGGGGCGTTTCGCCCCCCACACAAGTTCCCGCAAGTCGCCCCCGCGTTTCGCCGCGGCGACCACTCACTCGGTAAAGATCCACTCGCGTGACTATTCGCCCCTGAGGCCCCGTCTGCGAGTCTCTAGGCCGATGATCTCCCCAAAAATACGTAACGCTTCCTCGGTCCCTTCTCCGGCGCGCTTCATTGCACCACGGAGTTCGCCGATGCGCTTGGTGAGGTGCCCGTCGAGCACCTTGCCCATCACGGAGCCGGCATATGCACCGATAATCTCGGGTCGATCATTAGGCAGCGGAGTGACCGCCAACTCGTTCACCGCGTTGGCGAGGTCCTCCCCCGCCTCCTCGGCCACACGCGCCACCCAGTCGGCTCGCGCCTCACGGACGCCGCCCGCGGCCTGAATTGCCGAATAGATCGCCCGATAGAGACCCACCCCGAAGGCCTCGGCCGGAAGTTCGTCGGCGACGGCGAGCGCTGATGGGGTGTCGCGAATCTCGGCGGCGGCCTGCAACAGCACGCCCAAAGACAGGGCCTCGACGCGCACGATGGGATCTCGCCGGTCCGGCCGCTCGAAGCCTTGACGCACCTCGGACGCCGCCTGGTTGGACTGCTGCTGGGCGGGGTGTCCCGAAGGCGATCCCCCCGCGCGCCCGCCGCCCGATTGGGTCACGGCGGCGATCACCACCTCGGTCTCCATGCCGAGCCATCCCGCGAGCCTGCGGCCGTATTCGGGGCGCAGCGCGGAGTCCCTGAGCTTGGCCACCACGGGTGCCGCGGCACGCAGCGCTGCCACCCGGCCCTCCGGAGTGTTGAGGTCATGTCCCGCGAGCGTGGTCTTGATGACAAATTCGTACAGGGGCACCCGCGACTCGAGCAGCGCGAGCACGGCACCGTCTCCCCCGTGCTGCCTGAGCTCACAGGGATCCTGCCCCGAGGGGTCGACCGCCACAAAGGTCTGGGCGAGAAACTGCTGGTCCAGGGCGAATGACTTGAGCGCGGCGTTCTGACCGGCCTCGTCGCCGTCGAACGTGAAGATCACCTTGGCGCCCGTCGAGCCCACCTTGAGCTGGGTGGTACCGGTGTCCCCCATGAGCCGCCTGATGACCTTGACGTGATCCTCGCCAAACGCGGTGCCACATGTGGCCACCGCGTTCGTGACGCCGGCCAGGTGGCATGCCATGACGTCGGTGTAGCCCTCGACCACGACGGCGGTGCGCTCGGTGCGGATGGTGCCCTTGGCCAGGTCGAGGCCGTAGAGCACCGTCGCCTTCTTGTAGAGCGACGTCTCGGGCGTGTTCAGGTACTTGGGGCCCTGGTCGTCCTCGTAGAGCTTGCGCGCCCCAAATCCGATGACATCGCCGGTGACATCGCGAATGGGCCACACCAGGCGGCCCCTGAAACGGTCGTAGAGCCCGCGGTTGCCTTCGGAGACCAGCCCGCTCGAACGCAGTTCGGCCTCGGTGTAGTTGTTCGAGCGCAGGTGGTCGAGTAGCGCCGACCATCCCTGGGGCGCGTAGCCGACGCCGAACATCTCGGCCGCCTCCTTGCCAAACCCGCGCTCCTTGAGGAAGTCCCGGCCGGTCTGCGCCTCGGGCGTGTCGAGTTGGGCTACATAAAACTCCGCGGCAAGCCTGTGCGCATCGATGAGGCGGGCCCGAGGGGTTCCCGTGGCCTCGGCACGCGGCCCACCCGACTCGTAGCGGAGGGTCACGCCCGCCTTGGGGGCCAGATACTCGACCGCCTCGACAAAGGTCATGCCGTCAAGCTTCATCACGAACGAGATGACGTCTCCGCCCTCGCCGCATCCAAAGCAGTGATACCTGCCTACCGCTGGGCGCACGTGGAAGGACGGCGACCGCTCGTCGTGAAAGGGGCAGAGCCCCTTGAGCGAACCCATTCCCGCAGGCTTAAGCGCGACGTGCTCCCCCACGATTGTCTCGATGGGGGCACGCTCGCGAACGGATGCAATGTCATCCCTATTGATCGTGCCTGCCACAGGTCACACTCTAGGCTGACCTCTTGCGCCCGCAGTCCGCTTATGGGTCTGTAGGCTAAGAAGCCAGCGACGAAAGGACACACGCGTGAGGGTCGATGCGTTTCTTGCCGATTCCGCCGAGGTAGTCGGCAACAAGATCTATGCCCTCGGGGCCGGCTGGAACACCGTCTTTGTGCGGGCGTTCCCTGCGGTCCACAGGCGCCTTACCGTCGCGGCGGTCGTGCACGTGGGCTTTAACGACACCAACACGTCACATCGCTTCGAGCTCAGGCTCGAGACCGAGGACGGCAAGCCCTATCCCGTCGGTATGCGTGCGGGTGAGGATGGCAAGCCCGAGGCCGTCCAGGCGCTCGGTGGCGAGTTCACACTGGGCCGCCCCCCGCAACTCGTTGACGGCGACGAGCAGGTCGCATGCTTCGCGTTTGGTGTCGACGGAATGCGGTTCACCGGGGCGACCAAGTTTGCATGGGTCATCTCGATCGACGGCGCCGAGGCCACCCGCCTGCCTATGCGTGTTCAGCTGGCCCAATAGCCGTGACCGCCTTTCTCGACGCGGTCTACCCTGGAGTTTTGGCCGCATCCGCGGTGCTGTTTCTTGCAGGCGCCGCGACGATGGCCGCGATTCGTTTGCATCGCGCACTCACGTGGGTAGTGACCGGCTTCTATGCGGTCACCGTCATCGAGGCGATCACGCTCATCGTCATTCTGGTGAACGGCGGGGTGCCCGTGGTGATCACCGTGGGCTACATCCTTGCCGCGGTCGCACTGCTGCCGCTCTTGGGCATCGCCCGCCTGGGTGCCCCCGACGCGGACAGCGACGACCCCAATCGCCCCATCCTGCAGACTGACCAGATCGCACGGGTCGACGGTGCCGCGGCCATGATCATCGCGGTTGCCGCAGCGGTGGTGGCGTGGAGAATCGCGACGATCCTCGGAGCTGTTTCATGAACAGCGGCCGCATGAACAACGCATACATGAACCCGGTTGCGCGTATCGCGCTCATCGTCGCGTACGCCGTGCTCGCTTTGGCGGCCCTTGGCCGCTCGTCGTACCAAATCTCCACCAAGTTCGCCGACGCGCCCCTCGCATATTCCATTTCGGCGGTGTCCGCGTTGCTCTACGCGGTGATCGCCTTCGCCCTGTGGAAGGGCATACGAAGGCTCGCGCTCGCAGGCTCGTCGATCGAACTCGCGGGCGTGCTGATCGTCGGAACACTTGGCTACGTCGAATCGAGCTGGTGGCCCGACGAGACAGTGTGGACCGGATACGGATCCGCCTACGGATGGGTGCCACTCGCGCTACCGATACTCGCGCTGTGGGCGCTGTACCGCTCGAAGGGCTCGCGCACGCTGTAGCGACACGTTGCGAGGCGTGATGGATTCCAAGCACCAGAGCCCACCTTGGCGTCTTTCTCCACCCACTCGTAGGAGCACGAGTGAATTCGGTACGCACGCATACCGTTGACGACAACTATTTCTCAGTGTAAGTTGTGCGAGAAAGTCAAACACGAATACTAGTGGGCCTCACAAAAGAGGTCCCACAAAAGGGGGCCCCACAAAAGGGGGCTCGGCTATGGTAAATCGAAGCATTGTGAGAAAGAATTCCTTGCTGGCCATTGCCGCAGGATTCGCTGTCTTGTTGGTAGGCGCGTCACCCGCTGCGGCCTCGCAAGGCTCAGACAATGCGGCGCCGCCAAAGATTACCCAAGGAGAGTTCGTAAGGCAAGCAATAAGCCAGGGGGTCGCCCCGACAGTGGCCGCCAAGGCATGGGGAAACTACGACGCAATGTCGCGAATACCAGTTGCTAGCACGCTCACCATTGAAACGTCGTCGGGATACACCGCGACAACAACTTCTGATTCAATTACCGGCCCGGTTTCAGCAAGTTCGAATACTACAATCGCAACTGGCGCGGCGCTCCAAGTGTCCGGCGCGCCAATATCGGCTCTCGCCAGCGGCGATGTACGGACGCATTGGTCCACGTGCACGAAGACGAGTAAGAACTTTTTCGGCGGTACGCTTCGAAAGCTGCAGATGGACAAGCAGTGGACGAGCGTGGGCACCACGGTTTCCGCACCTGCAGTACAAACCTACGGTAGCGCCGGATGGACGTGGGTTTTCGAAGGCATCGTCAACACGAACGACTTCTATTCGACGGCGAACAACAATTCGCGTGGCGCCCACACTTCCTACAGGCAGGGCAAGTTCACAGCCGATGGGTATGCGGCAAACGAGTGGGTCCAAGTTAAGGGAACGTCCAACACCTCTACTTGCACCAAGAGTTGAGACATCAACGGGATGCCCGTCGCTTACGGCACAAATATCACTTGAACCAATTCGCAGAAGGAGACAGCCATGGATACCGACCCTGAGACAAGCACACCTGGCCGCGCCACCCGAATCGGTCGTTGGGGCTGGCAGCGGCGCGTCGTGCTGGGGATACTTGTGGCGATCGGACTTTACTACGCCGTCGCGTTTCCACTCGTGACAGGAAGGTTGAGCCTCATTCCCCTTGGCCTTGTATTTGTCGTTCTAGCCATCGGCGTGACAATGTGGTGGCCGCACCCCTCGGCTCGCGACAAGACCGCACAATAGGGCGAACCGCTCAGTACAACGAGCTACACCGTGGAACGGACGATGTCGTCGCAGCGCTAAGCGGTCGCGGTCCTACGCGGCTTGACCACGTAGCGGTGATGCCAGTCGTATGCGGACTTGTCGGTGAGCGAGGCCACCTGGTCCACCGCCACCCGTAGCCGCCCAGCGTCGTCGGTGGCGTCGGCCCAGAAAGCCGCAAAGTGCACCTCGAGCGCGTCCGGCCCGCGTGCAGCCAGGGCAGCCACAAGTTCCACGAGCCGCTCCCTCTGCGCCTTATACGACGGTTTCTTCTCGCGTGGGGCCATCAGGAAGTGGACCGCGACGCCCTTGAGGAACAGAATCTCGGCGGCGGTGTCGGACGGGATCACCAGGTGAGCTGCATGCCGCGTGAAGGGACCCTCGCCATACTCGGCACGCGTCGCTTCCACGATCGCCTGGACCATGTCGCCGATGAGCTGGCTGGCCATGTCCTTGAGGCTTGCGAGGGCCCTGTGCGAGCCGTCGTATTCGTCCATCCACCACGGCTTGGAGCGCAACCTGTCCAGTGCGGCGAGGATCACGTCCTCGTCACCTCGTCCGTACCATTCCTTCACGTGAACGGCGACGGCATGCGCCTGGCCCGCATCCCTCAGGACGTTGAGCGCGATCGCGCTGTGCACGACTGAGTCTTCGACGTCGTGCACCGAATACGCAATGTCGTCGGCGATGTCCATGATCTGGGCCTCGAAGCTGGGCGCCCTGTCGGGGGCACCGGTGCGGAGCCAGTTGAACACCTCCAAGTCGTCGTCGTACACGCCAAACTTGCGCGTGGGCCGCCCATCGGCGCGCACGGGGGTCGCGTTCTCGCGCCACGGATACTTGATGCTCGCGTCGAGAGTCGCGCGCGTGAGGTTGAGGCCCACGCTCGCGCCCGTCACGGGGTGAACCGACTTGGGTTCAAGCCTGGTGAGAAGACGGAGCGTCTGCGCATTCCCCTCGAAGCCGCCGATGTCCTTGGCGGCCAAGTCGAGGGCACGCTCGCCGTTGTGCCCAAAGGGCGGGTGGCCTAGGTCGTGCGCGAGGCAGGCGGCGTCGACCACATCGGGATCGCAACCCAGCTGCTTGCCCAGTCCCCTGCCCACCTGCGCTACCTCGAGCGTGTGGGTAAGGCGCGTGCGCACAAAGTCGCCGCTGCCCGCGCCCAGCACCTGAGTCTTAGCGCCCAGCCTTCTGAGCGCGCTCGAGTGCACGATGCGTGCCCTGTCGCGCTCAAAGGCGGTGCGGTTGGCCTGCTTGGGGGGCTCGTGGACGAATCTCTCGATGTCGTCGGGCCCATAGCCGTGCGGAAGCGCGCTCACGGTTCGATGCTATCCGGCTACCGTGGCCGCGGTGTCCGCCTCGCTCAACCGCAGTCGCGCAATCAGCCTTTGGAGGGCCCGTCCGCTTCCCGCCATTGTTCGATGGTCGCCAGGACGTTCCTCATCGTGGGCCCAAGCCGGTGACGCACACTTGCACCGACGCCGGCCGAGTCGGCCGTCTGTCCCGCAAAGCCTGGAAGCTGCTCAAGGAATGACACGACCATGACGCTGCGCAGCCCCTCGGATCCGGCCACATATCCCTGCTCCAGCGTGCGGAGCGCTTCGTTGCTCCGAAGCGTCGCACCGTGGACTGCGGTCCTGAGCAGCCAATCGGTCACGTCGCTCATGATCAGATGTGGCAACAACTCACCCTCGGAGTCGCGCAGGTGCTGCGCCAGCACTGGGCGCAAGGGCTCGACGTTGTACGCAAGGTGGCCAAAGAACGCCACCACCTCGGCGTAGTCGGCGTGAGCCTCGGGCTCGTGCGCCCCCACTGCGCCGTCCACGGGAAAGCGCTGGCGTTCGGACTCAGGAATCTCTGCCATGACGTCACCATAGCGGCACCACGATGTGTCCGTGGCTAGCCCCCGCTGACACTCAGTTCGGCTTCGCGCAGCTTGATCTCCATGGCGGGAGTGATGTCCTGGTTGTCTAGCCAACCTTCGGGGCACGACGGCTTGCGCGCGGTGCCCTGTCGACCCCGCGGCCCCTCAGCATCCACACCTGGGAACGGCGCATCGAGATCCATCTCGTCCAGGGTGCCGCGAAGTTGTGCGAGTGAGTCCACCAGCCCCAGGCGTCGGCGAATGTCGCCGCCCACCGGGTAACCCTTGAGGTACCAGGCCACATGCTTGCGAATCTCGCGCATGGCCCTGTTCTCGTCGTCGTCAAAGTGCGACACCATGAGCTCGCCGTGCCGGTACAAGGTATCGGCGACGTGGCGAAGGCCGGGTTGCACTCGCTCCGGCCGGCCCTCAAACACAGCCTGCAGGTCCGCAAAGAGCCAAGGCCTGCCCATGCACCCGCGGCCGACGACGACACCATCGCATCCGGTCTGTTCAACCATCGCCACGGCATCCTCGGCTGCCCAGATGTCACCATTTCCAAGCACCGGAATCGACTTCACGGCCTCCTTGAGGCGAGCGATAGCCTCCCAGTCGGCGTGGCCGCTGTAGTAGTCGGCGGCGGTGCGGGCATGGAGAGCGACCGCGGCCACACCCTCGCGCTCTGCCATTCGGCCCGCATCAAGGTAGGTGAGGTGATCATCGTCGACGCCCTTGCGCATCTTGACGGTCACGGGGATATCGCGCTTGCTCGCCTCGCGCACGGCCGCGCGCACAATGTCCTTGAAGAGGTCTCGCTTCCAGGGGAGCACCGCTCCCCCGCCCTTCTTGGTGACCTTGGGAACCGGGCACCCGAAATTCATATCGATGTGGTCGGCGAGGTCCTCCTCGACCAACATCTTGACCGCAGCACCAATCGTGGCGGGGTCCACGCCGTACACCTGCACCGACCGCGGCTTCTCATCGGGATCATGAGCGATGATCCGCAGGCTCTCGGGAGTGCGTTCGACCAGGGCGCGCGAGGTCACCATCTCGGCCACGTAGAGCCCACCGCCGTGTTCGCGGCACAAGCGCCTGAACGCGGCGTTCGTCACGCCCGCCATCGGGGCGAGGATCACCGGGGTATCGACGGTAATCGCGCCGATACTCAAGGGCGGAAGCAGGCGCGTGGCGGGGGGAACGGAGGCAGTCACGGGTCCATTGTCACCCGGACGCGATCGTCCCGTCCCCACTCCGACCCCACCACGGGAGTCCGCGGGAACGCTCCCGCAGACCACCCCACGGCAATGCCCAACGTCCGCCCGGACCGCTGAGGGGTAGTCCGGGCGGACGCGCGTGCTCAGGGACCACGAGGCCTAGACGGTCACCTGATCCTTAGCGTCCTCGCTAAGGCGCACGGTTTTGGGATCGGCCGGACGGCCGAGGGCTCGATACACCCAACCCGCGGCGCGGTACGCATCGGCGTCGAGCGCGTGACGCCCGTCGACGATGGACTTGCCCACCACGAGTTCTCCCATCATTTCTGGATCCGCACTGCGGAACTGGTCCCACTCGGTGAGCAGCACCACCACGTCGGCCCCCTTGATGCACTGGGAGAACGTGTCGGCATACGTCAGCTGGGGGTAGACGCGCTTGGCGTTCTCCATGGCCTCGGGGTCATAGACCACGACGTCCGCGGACTCTGCGCGCAGCATGTCGGCGACGTCGAGTGCAGGAGCGTCACGAATGTCGTCCGAGTTCGGCTTGAAGGCTGCCCCAAGGCATGCGATGCGCTTGCCCCTGAGGTCGCCGCCCGCGAGTTCACGCACCAGGTCGACCGTGCGCATACGGCGCCTGTTGTTGATGGCATCGACCTCGTGAAGGAATGCGACGGCCTGCCCCACACCCAACTCTTCTGCCCGGAAGGCAAACGCACGGATGTCCTTGGGAAGACATCCGCCGCCAAAGCCAAGGCCCGGCTTGAGGAAGCGACCACCGATGCGGTCGTCATAGCTGAGCGCGCTCGCCAACAGGTTGACGTCTGCGCCGGTCACCTCGCATACCTCGGCCATCGCATTGATATACGAAATCTTGGTAGCGAGGAACGAGTTCGCTGCCACCTTGACCAGCTCTGCGGTCTTCAGGTCCGCCACGACCAGGGGGGTGCCCACCTCGAGAATCGGGGCGAAGGCCGCGCGCAGCATCTGCTCGGCCCACTCCGACTCGACGCCGAACACGAGGCGGTCGGGCCGCAGGGTGTCCTGCACCGCGTAGCCCTCGCGCAGAAACTCGGGGTTCCAGGCAAGCTGCAGCAGCTCGGGGTTGGGCGAGGCCTCGAGGAGCATCTCGGTCAGGCGCGTCGCAGTGCCCACCGGAACGGTCGACTTTCCCACGAGCAGTGCGGGAGTCGTGATGCGCTTGGCAAGCTCGGTAAAGGCCGACTCCACGTACTCGAGGTTGGCAGCCTGACTGCCGTGAAGCTGTGGCGTGCCGACGCAGATGAAGTGAACATCGCCAAACTCTGCGGCCTCGTCAAACGACGTGGTGAATCGAAGCTTGCCGGTGGCAAGGACTTTTTTCAGAAGCTCGGGAAGCCCTGGCTCGAAGAAGGGGACCTCCCCTGAAGTCAGGAGATCGATCTTCTTCTGGTCGACATCGACGCCAAGGACGTCGTAGCCAAGCGACGCCATCGCCACCGCGTGGGTTGCGCCTAGGTAGCCGGTTCCGATGACGGTCAGCTTGGGTCGTTCGGGGACAAGACCCGGAGTGTCGGTGGTGCTCATCGTTCCTCCTCTTGGTGGTTGGTGCGGGCTTTCTCTGCGTCAGCGACACGAGACATTTGAATAGCCTTCCTTTGCGCTGGTCACGGAATTGGAGCATTCAACGACGTTGTCTTGAACAGGCGTGAGAGAGAAGCCGTATCCGGGACCATTCACCGTCGCGGTGTTGTCCTCGAATCGGTTGCCCTTGCCCCAGCCGTCCAAAATCTGGTGAACCTGGAATCCGTCCATCGAAGAGTTTGAGCCTTGGTTGCCCTCGATAGTCCAGCTGTTGCCCTTGACGTCAACCCACGAGTCGCCGCCGTCGCCCGTCAGGCCGGAACCGTCAAAGATGTTGCCGCGCAGGGTGCCCCCCGTGGTGCCTTCCTTGATGTCGACGGCCTCGGCCGAGACGTCATAGATCACGTTTCCCTCGACAAGATTGCGATCCGAGCGATCCGGCTGGCAGTCGGTGATGTCGCACCAGTTCGACTGCGCGGTGCCAACGTAGATGCCCTCCCCAAACTTGTCTCTGCGGTTGCCCGTGTCGTAGATCGTGTTGCCTATCACGGTGTTGTCGGTCGAATACCTGCGCAAATGCAACGCCTCGTCGCCGATGCTGTGAATAGTGAGGCCCTGAATCACGGTGCCGACGGTTCCGTCTGCCATGACGCCCTTCTGGCCGTTCTGCACAGTGAAACCGATCAGGCGCCAGTACCGAGCACCGTCAAGATGGAACACATAGCCGCCGGAGTGCCCGTCGCCTTCGAGCACCGCATTCGGTCCTCCACACAGGAAGATGGGTTGGTCCGCCGTGCCCGAGACTGCGGCCCTGAACTCACCCTCATAGACACCATCGGCGAGGACAATCACATCCCCTGCCGAGGCATCCACGAGTGCCGCCTCGAGCCCCGCGCCGTCATGCACTGAGACCGTCGCCGAGGGACACGTGACAACGTTCGCTGTCGGCGCAGTCCCGGCCCCCGCCGGAAAAGACGACTGCTCGTCCGTCCGCGGGACATAGGGAGAGATGGACGATGGTGACGCTGTCGCGTCAGGGTCCTCACCCACATCTGGCGTCGGAGCCATGGTTGACGCGGGGTCGCCGGAGGGGTCCGCACCCGTCTCACCAATGGCTCCCACGTCGTCGCCTCCCGCCAAAAGCAGGCGCCCACCGATGATGAGAACGACAGCGACAACAAGACCCAATGCGAAGGCCACTCCCATGATGGTCAGGTCTCTCCTACTCACGTCGTGATCGATTCACGATCCGTGGTCCGCCTACGAGGCATTCCCTCGTGCATGGCCGGTGCTCGCGTCTCGCGCAGCTCAGACTCGGGAGGACGGACCACGCCTGGGACCGAGGATGGATCGACCATGCCGCGTGTGAGTTCATGGAGAGGAGTGCGGTCCCGATAGGGGTTCCCGAATCCTGAACCGCGATAGCGGAAGCCCCTGAATGCCGTGAGGAGGAGCAGCAGGGCGAGCCCTGTCCACAGCAGCGTCATGGGCTTGGTGACCACGCGCAGAACCCGTTCCGTGATGTTTTGATAGATCCACGCGGGCGAATCGTTGCTATCGAGTACCGAGACGCCTGAGGCTCTCACGGTGTCGATGGGCGAGTTGCCCTGGCCCGCGATGAGGTTCTGGCCGATGATCGAGCCGCTCGCTTCGCCCACCACAGTGATCCCGTGGCTCGCCACATCCTCGACTGTATTGCGCGTGATCTCGGCCTGCGAATCACGCACGTACACAGCGATCTCACCGCCGATGACGAGGTTGCCCCAGATCTTGCCTTGGACCCCATCACGGAACGCGATGCCCTGGCTGGCGGCGCCGTCGACCCTGTTCTCTTCGACCGACAGGTTCTGGGTGCCGCCGCTTGCCATGATGCCAAACTCGCTGCCCTCGACCGTGTTGCGTCGAAGAACGATCTCGTCACCGCCCAGGACGGCGACTCCGTAGTCCGCGTTGTTGGTGAAACGCGAATTGAGAACCGAGTGACCGCCGTATGCGACCGTCGGGAGTCCCGTAGCCGAGGGGCCCGTCGCGAGCGGCGACCCATCGATCGTGAGCCCGTTGCCGTTGTTGTTGGCGGCTTCGACAGTATCGATCTGGATGCCTTGCGAACCACGCGTGACACGGAATCCATCGCGACCGTTGGAACTCGACTCGACCTGAGAGATGCGCGAGTTGACCACCTCGCGGTGGAACACCACTCCATCGACCAGGTTGTTCGTAAACGTCGAGTTCTGCAGCTCGACCGATGTCGCGTCGGAGACGAAGAGCCCGTACGCGTTGCCCGTCACCGTCAGACCCGAGAGCCATGCGGTCACGCCGTTGGAATAGAGCCCCGTCCCGCGGGTGAGGGCGATCCCTGTCTCGCCCGTTGTGGACTCATCGACGACTACCGACTCACCCTCGTCGACGCTCTGGGAGTCCGCGGGCGCGGCCAAATAGGCCTCCGGGATGACGCGTTCACCATCGTCAGACAGCCCTAGAGTTGACGCCAGCTCGGTTCCCGTGAGGGACAGCCCACCGGTCGCTCCCGACCAGAAGCCAAGATCGGAAAGGGACGCGTTCGTGATAGACGCGTAACCGCCGATGACCCGGATATATGCCCGGCCGTCGGCCGTGGTGGTGTCGGGTTCACCGCGCTGGGAGTCCCACGCTTCGAATTTCACTTGTTCGGTAGGTGTGCCTTCGACCACCAGGTTGCCCCCCGCGACCACGATCGACGCGAATCCATTGTCTTGGCTCGCCATCTTGATGACCATGCCCCCTGGGCGGCGCAGGTCGAGGGTCGCGCCCTCGAGGACAACGACGTGCTCGCTGAGAAGGTATTCCCCAGCGGCCGTCTCGACAAAGCTCAGCGGAGCGAGCGCCTCAAGGTCCTGCTCGGTGTACGCCGCATCGCGAGCGGGAAGGACCAACGTCGACACCGGCTCCCCCGCAACTCGGAAGGGAAGCGTCACGTCGAGGTTGGGGAAGATTGTCCCGCCCGCCACGAGATCGACGTCGATCAGACGCCGCTCCTCTTGAGCGACAAGCTGGGCCTCGTTCTCGGGATCCCCGCCATACAACTCAAGAAGAGGGCTGGTTGCGGGGCCAGGCTCAGCGGACGGCGTCGTGACGAGGGGGCTCCCCACCTCGTCGGCGAAACCCGGCGCTGACACTGACACTGAGGCGACGAGCCCGATCAAGGCAAGGCTCGAGACGCGAACACTCACTCGACGTGCGGTCATGCGGAGACCCCCTGCGCGACGATCGTGCGCGATGTTTGGCCTTCGCCACCGATGCTGTCTGCGGTACGCGTCAGCCAGCCCTGCTTGTTCATGGTGAAGAACGCATAGAGCTTGATGGGCAGCGCCACGAAGATCACGACAAGCGCATAGAGCGGGAGAAGGAAGATGTCTCCCGGATGACGGCGCAGGTGCGATAGCCCGCGGACCCCACGCCCCAAAAGCAGCCAGGCCGCTACGACGGCGAGCCCGTTCCACGAGGCCTCAAACCGTGAGAGGACGAGGTACGCAAGCGTCAGGCCCATCGTGACCGGCGTCAGGAGTATCTGAAGAACTGTCACCTTGGTAACGAATGGGACCCTCCAGAGCCAACCCTTGCCGATCGCCGTCAGGTAGCAGCGGTACGAGTTGCGGCTCCATCGCACGCGTTGCTTGACGAATGCGCTAAACGTGTCGGGGAACATCGAAAGGGCCTTGGCCGTGGACTGATGGACGGTCTTGTAGCCCGAGGCAAGCACGAGCCAGGTGAGGCGACCATCGTCGCCAGCGACGCAACGCTTTCCCATGAAGAACTCGTTTTCGAGGTGCTCAAGCACCGGCATGACGGCGGCACGACGATAGATCGCCGTGCGGCCCGAGACGCAAGGGACCGCTCCCGCCTTGCCCATTGCGGGCACGTAGTCGTAGTACCGCAAGTTGACCATCCAGTCGGCTATCCGACGCCACACGGAGGACTTGCGGTCGAATACGTTCTGCTGAGTCGAACATCCACCGACCTGGGGGTCGGCAAAAGGCATCTGGGCGGCGACAAGGAGCCCTTCGCGCCACCAAGTGTCCGAGTCAACGAGCACGAGGATCTCGGAGGACGCGAGGCGGATACCGCAACCGAGTGCGGATCGCTTGCCGGCGTGATGAAACAAGACCGGATTGACGCGCTCATCGTCCAACGCCACGATGCGGTTGTATGCCTCGACGTCTGCCACGTCCAAGACGATGATGATCTCGGTGGGATTCTGGGCGCGCCAGGACTCAAGGCAGCGCATGAGAATCGCAGGGTCCTCGTGATAGGACGGCACCACCACTGAGGTCGTGGAGCGAAAGTTCGTCACGATGGGCTTAGCCCTACGAGACAAAATCACGCGATAGAGCCACAGTCCCCACACAATCGTTCCAGCAATGGCGAACGGAAAGTACGTTCTGTACTCCGCCGCCATTCCCCAAGCATCAGCAAGGAATCCTTGCATGGGCGCACCTCCGAATAGACCTCTGTCGTGGAGTGCCATCGAAGCGAACCAAAAGGCTGCACATCTTCATTGACGGTGGCGCAAGAGTCGGGCCCAGCTACATCCCGATCTTCATCATCACGCCACTCGACGACAGGCCGAACCTAAGGTGTGACGCGCATCACACTCAAGCCCTGGCGGGATTGTTAACACGATTGTCACTTTTGCCTACGATTTACCCGAAACGTTTCGAACGTGCATCCCACCAGGCACCGACACCCCATGGGGTACACGAACTGCGGAGGATTTGACACCCGGGCCTTTAGTCCCAGTTAACACGTTCGTCACATAACGCCCCATGCCCCGGGCGCGCGCGTCAGGAGACGACAGTTCCCGGCGCGCCGGAATCGATGCGGAAGTTACCCGCTGGCGCACCCTCGACGACCGTGCCTGCGATGGCGGTACAGCTCGAGTCCGTCACCACGACCGCGTAGCCATACGTCTCCTTGCGCAGGCCGACGTCACGAATGGTGAGGCCCGTGAGGCGCGTGTCGGAGGAGCCATATTTCACCACCACACCCTCGTCCCCCATGTGCTCGATCGTCACATGGTCGACGCGAATATCCTGAGCAGCCTTGACCTCAAGGCCCGTCTGCCCATTCGTCAGCGTGAAGCCACTGACTCTCCAGTGCGCGGCCCTGTTGAACGACAACACCTCGCCCCCAGAAACGCCGGCCCCCACGAGCACTGCACCCTCGCCACACAGCCAGATCGGGTCGGCCGCAGTCCCCTGCTCTCGTGTATCAAACTCCCCCACATATATGCCAGGCGCCACGACGATGACGTCACCGGCGACCGCGTCGTCAAGAGCGTCGGACAGTTCGTCCGCAGTGGCCACGGCTACCGTCGGCGCCGCACATTCTGAGCCCCCCTGCGCGGCGGGTGTCGGGTCTGCGGTCGGCGCAGGCGTCGGGTCCGGAGTGGGCGCAGGCGTCGGGTCTGCGGTCGGCGCAGGCGTCGGGTCCGGAGTGGGCGCAGGCGTCGGGTCCGCGGTCGGCGCAGGCGTCGGGTCCGCGGTCGGCGCAGGCTCCTCTGCGGCCGGCTCCCCCACGCACGAGACGTTCGCGTACCCCTCAGCCCCGTCGGTCACCTGATTCGAGCATTCGACCACGTTCGCGCGCACGGGAGTGAGCGAGAAACCAAACCCCGGCCCGTTGACGTCGGCCACGTTATTGCGGAACGTATTCCCCGTCCCCCACCCGCTCACGATCTCGTGCGTCTGGAACCCATCCATCGGGGAGTTCACGCCCACGTTGCCCTCGATCAGCCAATCCTTGCCCTTGACGTCTACCCATGAGTCGGCGCCCGACGACACGATCGAGGCCCCGTCAAAGCTGTTGCCCCTGAGCACACCACCCTGCGTACCCTCCTTGATGTCGACCGACTCCCCTGTGGTCGCGTAGATGGTGCTGTTTTCGATCACGTTGAAGTCCGATTCGTCTGGCACTCCTCCCGAGATCGAGGACCAGTTCGACTGGGCCGACCCCACGTAGACGCCTTCACCGAACTTGGTGTTGCGGTGCCCGGTGTCGTGAACGGTCACCCCCGTCACCAGGTTGTTCGACGAGAAGGCCCGCAGGTGAATGGCCTCATCACCAATGTCGTAAACCTCGACGTTCGAAAGCACCGCAAAGTCGGTCTCATCGAGCATGATGCCCTTTTGGCCATGCCTGGCCGTGAGCCCTTCGATGTGCCAGTAGTCGGCGTTCACAAGGTGCAACACATACCCGCCCGAGGGGCCCTCGGCGTTGAGGATCGCAGCGCTCGAGCCACACACGGTGATCGGCTGGTCAACGGTCGCCGGGTGGCCAGCCACAAACTTGCCGTTGTAGACGCCATCCGCAAGCACGATCACCTCACCGGGGACGGCCAGATCGAGCGCCTTTTGCAGCTCGCCGGCCGTAGCCACATTCACCGTCGCTGCAGGGCACTCCGACGACGCCGTCAACGCCGATATCGCGGGAGCAGAGACCACGATCGCGGCGCCCGCCAGGGCGATCGCGGAGGCAGCCGTCAGTGCACGCCGAGGCGCGACTACGTGAAACATGGTGGATCCTCACTGGAACCTCGCGGCCCCTACGGCCGTTGTTGCGGCACGCGTCGATGGGCGCGCAACGGGCCATCCAGATCGGAATCGACCGTTCGTATGGGGTACTCCCCGCGACGCATCAGCCCCATCGGCAGCACTATGGGCGTTTATGCTCATTAGTGAGAAAGATCACGTGTGTTCCGAATCACCCTTTGCTGCCCATTTAGGGGGCAGCGACCGCTCCCGCGTCTTCCTCGTCCGGCTCGGGCACACTCGCGCTCATCGAGTCACCAGCCACCACGAGAGCCCCGATGAGAGTCGTCAACGGGACGGCGAGCACCAACCCGATCGAGCCCACGAGGCTTCGCACCACCTCTTCGGCGATCTCGGCCGAGGTGAGCGTGACACCAAGACTCGCGCCGTAGAGGCTGACCACCATGAGCAGAGGCAACGCTGCTCCCACGTAGGCAAATGCGATGGTGTACACGGTGGACGCGATGTGATCCCTCCCGATGCGCATCGCGCGGACAAAGAGCTGTTGCCACGTCAGGTCGGGACGGGCAGCGCGCAGTTCCCACACCGCCGAGGCTTGCGTCACCGTGACATCGTTGAGGACGCCAAGCCCCGCGAGGATGATCCCGCACAGGACCATTCCCTGGAGCGAGATTCCGCGGTTGTAGAACTCGAGATGCGAGCCCTCCTCGCTCCACAGACCAGTGAGCTTGCTCGCGCCCACGGCCCACCAGCCCAGGAGCGCGGTCACCAGAAGCCCCGCAAGCGTCCCCAAATAGGCGGTGGTGGTGCGCGCGTTCGGCCCATGCGCCAAATACAGCAACACGAAGAGCGCGCCAGCGCCCGTGACCAAACCCACCACGAGGGCGTCGTGACCATTGAAGAGCGCCGGAATCGTAAAGAACACGACCACGCCAAACGCCCCAGCCAACCCCAAGAGCGCGCCCAATCCTCGCCAGCGCGCCACCACCAGCACCAGGATCACGTAGACGATGAACAGCACGAGCATCGGCGAACTGCGCTCGAAATCCGAGAAGCCGAGCGTGCCGTCCGGAAGCTCAAGAGCCTTCACGTCATCGCCGACATGGAGCACGATCGTGGGGTCGCCAAGCGTCGCGATGTCGCGCGAACCCGACTCCTCGCCGCGAATCTCTGCCGTGGCCGACCCGTCGTCCTCGATCGAGGTAATGGTGGCGGTCACCCACCGCGCGCCCTCCGCGGTCGATGGAATCGACCCCATAAAGCTGTAGTCAGTGGGCCACACCGCGGCCGCACCCATCGCCGTAATGAATACCACCAGGCCCACGAGCGCCGTCAATATGGTGGTGGTGCGCTCCGAGGCTCGCGGCGGAGGGCCGTCATGCGCATGCCCCGCTCCCACGGGAGGCCCTACGCGCCGATGAGGCGTTCGGCCAAATACCCCTTGACCTTCGACAACGCGACGCGGTCCTGCTGCATCGTGTCGCGGTGGCGGATCGTGACGGCCTGGTCGTCGACCGTTTCGAAGTCCACGGTGATGCAGAACGGCGTGCCCACCTCGTCCTGACGGCGATACCTCTTGCCGATGCTCTGCGTCTCGTCGTAGTCGATGGTCCACGCCTCGCGCAGTTCCTTCGCCAGTTCCTTGGCCACAGGAATGAGCGCCTCGTTCTTAGACAACGGCAGCACCGCGGCCTTGACGGGCGCAAGTCGGTGGTCGAGGCGAAGCACCATGCGCTTCTCGGTGCCACCCTTGGCGGTCGGTACCTCCTCCTCCTCATACGCCTCCACCAGGAAGGCCATGAGCGAGCGGGTGAGACCCGCGGCGGGCTCGATCACGTACGGGAAGAACTTCTCGTTGGTCACCGCGTCGCGGTAGCTGAGGTCCTTGCCCGAGTGCTCGGAGTGTGTCTTGAGGTCAAAGTCGGTGCGGTTGGCGATGCCCTCGAGCTCGCCCCACTCGCTGCCCTGGAACCCAAAGCGGTACTCGATGTCGACCGTGCGCTTGGAGTAGTGCGACAGCTTCTCCTGGGGGTGCTCGAACTGACGCAGGTTGTCGCGCGAGATTCCAAGGCCCGTGTACCAGTCCGTGCGCGTGTCGATCCAGTACTGATGCCATTCCTCGTCGGTGCCAGGCACCACAAAGAACTCCATCTCCATCTGCTCAAATTCGCGCGTGCGGAAGATGAAGTTTCCTGGCGTGATCTCGTTGCGGAAGCTCTTGCCAATCTGGCCGATGCCGAACGGGGGCTTCTGGCGCGTGGCCTGCATCACGTTCGCGAAGTTCACGAAGATGCCCTGCGCGGTCTCGGGGCGCAGGTAGTGCATCCCGGTGTCATCCGACGCCGCACCAAGGTAGGTGCGCAGGAGGCCGTTGAACATCTTGGGCTCGGTCCACTGACCGCGCGTGCCGCAGTTGGCGCAGGCGATGTCGGCCAACCCATTCTCGGCTACGCGACCCTTCTTCTCCTCGAACTCCTCGAGCAGGTGGTCCTCGCGGTAACGCTTGTGACAGCTAAGGCACTCGACCAGGGGGTCAACAAAGGCGTTGATGTGGCCGGAGGCCTCCCAGACCTGCGGAGGCAGGATGACCGAGGAGTCGAGGCCGACGATGTCGTCACGGCTCGTGACCATCGACCGCCACCACTGACGCTTGATGTTCTCCTTGAGCTCCACACCGAGCGGCCCGTAGTCCCACGCAGAGCGCGTTCCCCCGTAGATCTCGCCGCAGGGGAAAACAAACCCGCGTCGCTTGGCAAGGGAAATAACGTCATCAAGGCGCGTGGCCATGGGTAACTCTCCTGGGGTGAAGGTTGCCGTTCCTGTCGCGCCAGTCTAATGCGCCCATGACGTTCGTAGCGTCGCCCGTGGCACCACACCCACGGCTAATTGACAATGATTATCACCGCCTATAGAGTCTGCGTCATGAAGATGAAGACGACGCGACCGCTAGCCACCGCCGCACTACTCGCCCTCATCGCCACGGGGTGCTCTTCGACATCCGGCGACTCGTCGGCAATGTCCGCAGCTCAGGGCGGACTGACGATCGATGCCGCCTTCTACCCGTTGCAGTTTGTCGCCGAGAACGTCGTTGGCGAATACGGCACGGTCACGACGCTCACCGCCCCCGGCGTCGAGCCGCACGAGCTCGAGCTTTCACCCGCAACAGTCCGGTCCATGCAGGACGCAGACCTGGTGTTGTACGTCGGAGGCCTGCAGCCGGCAGTCGAGGACGCCATCGACGCTACGGGGGCCCCGTCATTCGATGCGGCCGACGCGATTCCTTTCGTCGCCCGCCAAACGGGCGAGCTCACGTTTGACCCCCACTTCTGGCTCGACCCGGCGCTTCTCGCCAACTACGCGCTCGCCGTCGGCGAGGAACTCGGGCAGGTCGACCCCGCGCACGCCGATGACTACATGGCCAACGCGACCGTCCTTTTTGACCAACTCAATGCGCTCGACAGCGACTTCACCACTGGCCTCGCGACCTGCGCCAGGCGCGACATCGTCACCACCCACGAGGCGTTCGGATACATGGCGGACGCCTACGACTTGGACCAGGAGGGTCTCGCCGGTCTGGATCCCGATGCCGAGCCCTCCCCCGCGCGCTTGCGCGAGGTCAAGGACCTCATCTCGCAGACCGGGGCGACCACGATCTTCACAGAAACCCTCGTGAGCAGCCGCGTGGCCCAGGCCCTCGCGGACGACGCGGAGGCCACGACCGCGGTGCTAGACCCGATCGAGTCTGTGGCCGATGGCACGGACTACCTTAGTGTCATGAACCAGAACCTGACCGCGCTGAGGACCGCCCTTGACTGCAACTGACAGCCAGGGCGTCGCGGGGCTCGCAGCGCCCACCCTCTCGGCGAAGGACATTCGAGTTTCGCTCCAGGGCACGGAGATCCTCCACGGAGTCTCCCTCGACGCCTCGCCTGGTGAGGTCGTGGCTCTCATGGGCGGCAACGGATCGGGCAAGTCCACTTTTGTGCGGGCCGTCGTAGGCGCTATCCCCCACCATGAGGGGTCGATCTCGATGTTTGGATCGCCCGCCACCCCGGACTCGCGCAAGCACCTCGGATACGTCCCGCAACGCGTCAGCGCCGCGGGTGGGGTCTCGGCCACCGCACAGGAGGTCGTCGCGTCAGGACTGCTCGGTTATCGCGTCCTCAGGGCGCCGCGAGACACCCCCGAGCGGGTCCGAGCAGCTCTGCGTGCGGTCAGCGTCGAGGACCTCGCAAAGCACGACGTGAGCCGCCTTTCCGGCGGACAGCAACAGCGCGTGCTCATCGCTCGCGCACTCGTACGCGACCCTCAGCTCCTAATCCTTGACGAGCCCATGGCAGGGGTTGATCTGCAATCCCAGGTCGCCCTCGCGCACGCCCTCGGACATCTCAAGGAGCAGGGCGTCGCGATCGTGATCGTCGTCCACGAGTTGGGAGCGCTCACTCGCCTCATCGACCGCGCCGTGGTCTTAGAGCACGGATGCGTCACCCACGTGGGAGAGCCCCCGCACGACCTTGGCGTCCATGCCCTTCCAGGCCATGACCACGAGCACCCACATGACGATGAAGGCACGGGACTACGGAACGCACTGGGACTCGAGGACCCCCGATGAGCCTCCTGACTGACCCCTTGGTTCAACGCATGCTGCTTGTCGGCCTGCTCGTAGGCATGGCGGCGCCCATCGTCGGCACCTACCTGGTCCAACGGCGCATGGCACTCCTGGGCGACGGTATCGGACACGTGGCCCTGGCTGGTGTCGCAGCCGGATGGCTCGCGGGCTCCGCCGCGGGCCTCGCCCAACGAGATGCGCTGGCGGTGCCTGGCGCCGTGATCTTCGCCATCGTCGGTGCCGTCATTATTGAACGGATGCGCTCGCGCGGCGAGGCCGCCGACGTGGTCATGGCGATCCTGTTCTACGGCGGCATCGCAGCCGGTGTACTGCTCATTGGAATGGCTGGCGGCTCAAACGCGAATCTGCTCGGCTACCTCTTCGGATCCATCTCGACCGTCACATGGGCCGACGTGTGGATCACTGCGGGGCTCGCCATGGCGATCGTGGCCATCGGTCTCGGCTTCAAGGCCGCGCTGTTTGCGGTCACCCACGACCAGGAGTTCGCCCGCTCCACAGGTCTGCCTGTCGAGGTGCTCAACCTCGTGGTCGCGATTCTCGCGGCGGTCACCATCACTGTCGCCATGCGGGTTGTCGGCGTTCTGCTCGTGAGCGCGCTGATGATCCTTCCGGTCGCGATCGCCCAACACCTCACACGCTCGTTTACGCGCACGATGTACCTCGCGATGGCGATCGGTGCGGCACTCACTCTCGCGGGGGTGTCCATCACACTCACCCAGAACCTGCAACCAGGCGCGCTCATCGTGGTTCTTGGAGTCTTGGCCTACGTCGCCACCACGGCCGTCACTAGCCTGCTGCGACGAGGGAAGGTGCCCTCATGACCGAAGAACCCAAGACGCGGATGACCAAGCAGCGCGCAGCCATCGTGGAGGCCCTGGCCAGGGGAGCCTTCCGGTCCGCTCAGGACTGGCACGATCTCCTGCGGCACGACGGCTCGTCGATTGGGCTCGCCACGGTGTATCGCGCCCTTCAGGCGCTTGCGGATGCGGGCGACGTCGACGCCGTGCTGACAGAGAGCGGCGAGACGCTCTATCGCCGCTGCGATGCGGGGGCGAGCCATCACCATCACCTGCGCTGCAGGGAATGCGGCGCCGCCGAAGACATCGACATCCCCACCTTCGAGGCGTGGGCTGCCGACGTCGCGGCACAGCACGGCTACGCACGCATAGAGCACACGGTCGAGCTCACGGGCGTGTGCAATCGCTGCGCTCAAAGGAGTCAGTGAGTGGCCGGGGTGCCCGACTTTGTCGAGGGACTCGGCTGGTGGGCCGTCTACCTGTTCCTGTTCGGTGTGGTCTTCACCCGCGCCCAGGGCACCTATTGGCTGGGCCTCTGGGCGCGCAAGGGCGCTGAGGCAGCCACGACGTCCGCACGTCCTCGCGCGGCATGGCTTGCGCTCAAGCTTTCGGGACCAGGCGCGGACCGTTCGCGAAGATACCTTGAAAGGTGGGGCTTCCTCGGCATACCCGCTTCGTTCCTCACGATCGGCTTCCAGACGATGGTCAACGCCACCGCCGGATTCATCCGCATGCGTTGGGACCTCTACACGGTCGCGATGATTCCCGGGTGCCTCGCCTGGGCGGCCATCTACACGCTCGTGACGTTCTCGCTTGTGGAGGCGTGGTCACACTCCCCCGTGCTGCTCATCGTGGGGATCGTGGCGGTCGCCGGCCTCATCGCCGGCGCTTTCGCGCTCACTCGGCTGCGCCGAAGCGCCGACTCCTCCGTGCGTACTCCTCGATAGCCCCCCACAGGTGCGTGCGGTTCGCATCGGGCCACAACACGTCGTCAAACACATACTCGGCGTAGGCCGCCTGCCAAGGCAGGAAGTTGCTCGAACGCTGCTCGCCGCTTGAGCGCCAGAACAGGTCGACGTCGGGCATATCGGGCTCGTCGAGGTGCGCGGCGAGCGTCTTCTCGGTGATTTTCTTGGGGTCAATTTGCCCGGAAGCAACCTTGATCGCGATGGCGCGAGCGGCGTCGGCGATCTCGGCCCTGCCGCCATAGTTCACGCACATCGTGAGCGTCATGACCTTGTTGTCGCGCGTCATCTCCTCGGCGCGTTCAAGCTCATCGATCACGGACTTCCACAGCTTGGGTCGGCGGCCCGCCCAGCGCACCCTCACGCCCCACTCGTTCATCTCGTCGCGACGGCGCCTGATGACGTCGCGGTTGAATCCCATGAGGAACCGCACCTCGTCGGGACTGCGCTTCCAGTTCTCGGTGCTGAAGGCATAGGCGCTGATGTGAGTCACACCCACCTCGATCGCGCCCGCGACCACGTCAAGGAGCGCGGCCTCTCCCCTGGTATGCCCCTCGGTGCGGGGCAGCCCCCTCTGCTTGGCCCAGCGGCCGTTGCCATCCATCACGACGGCCACATGGCGAGGCACCGCGGAAGATGCGAGCACGGGCGCCGTTGCGCCTGAGGAGTGTGGGGGCGGGGGGACTGGCATCACGTCATCACCCTACTTCGCGCCATGCTCGACACCGCGATCCACATGACCCAGGGACCGCACCTTGCGTTCGAGGTGGAATTGCGAATACGCCGCGACGAGACCCGCCGCCTCGCGCCGATGCCTCGCGTCGGACGCCTCCGAGGTCGCCCAGTCACCCGTCAGGAGCGCCTCGAGCAACGTGAAGGTCTCGGCTGCGGGTGCTGCGGAACCAGGCTCCCTGCAGTTCTCGCAGGTGGCGCCGCCGCCCGCGACCGCGAACGCCCGGTGGGGCCCGGGCACGCCGCACGTGGCGCACGAGTCAAAGCTCGGCGCGTATCCCGCAATCGCGAGCGCGCGCAACAGGAACGAGTCGAGCACGAGACCAGCGTCGTGATCCTTGCGGCTCAGGGCACCCAGCGCGCCGTGGAGCAGCCGATAGTTCTCCCGCGCCGGCTCCTTCTCAAGATTGACGATGGTGTCCGTCGTCTCGACCATCGCGGTGGCCGCGGTGAACAGCCCGTAGTCCTCGGCGATGCGTCGCGCATAGGGCTCGCGCATCTCGACCTGGCTCACGATGTCGAGGTTGCGGCCCTCGTAGAGCAGGACGTCGACGAGCATGAACGGCTCCATGCGAGAACCGATCCGGCTGGTCGTCCGGCGTACGCCCTTTGCCACGGCCCTCACCTTGCCGTGATCGCGCGTCAGCATCGTGACAATCCGGTCAGCCTCACCCAACTTGTGGGTGCGCAACACGATCGCATGATCACGGTAGAGGGGCACGGTTCATTGTCCCCCGGGTGGACGACACCGACCTTTCCCCGCGCCGCATACCCCGAACGCATGAGGCCGTGTTGGGCGTGTCATGACACTGCCACCTACCGTTCATGGGCCCGCAGTGCCGCGTTCACCTGTCGGTTGCCTGGGGTTTCTAGCGTCTCATTCGTGAGGTCGGAGCTCGTTTCGGCCCATGCGTCGAGCCGCCTGGCTCGGTGACACTGCACCGTAAGGACTGCTACATGATTCGCAACCGCATGATCGTCGGCGCCATCGCCGTCGCATCTCTTGGCCTCGCAGGCTGCTCGGACTCGTCGAGCACCGCCGACTCCGACTCCGCAACGGCCACGAGCCTCGCGGACTTCGGCACGATGGCCGACCTCGAGGCCGCGGCCATCGCGGAGGGCGAACTCAACGTCATTGCACTCCCTCGCGACTGGGCCAACTACGGAGCGGTGCTTGACGCATTCGCCGCCAAGTACCCCGACATCTCGATCAACGAGGCCTCGCCCGACGGGTCGAGCGCCGAGGAGATCAAGGCGGCACAGGACCTCGAGGGCCAGAGCACCGCGCCCGACGTGTTCGACCTCGGACTCACGGTCGCACTCGCGAACATCGACCAGTTCGCGCCGTACAAGGTGCAGGGCTGGGACGACATCGACGACAGCCTGAAAGACCCCAACGGCGCCTACACGGGCGACTACGGCGGCTACATGGCGATCGGCTACGACCCCGACGCGGTGCCTGCAGTCACATCACTCGATGACCTTCTCAAGGCCGACTACAAGGGTGCCGTCGCTATCAACGGCGACCCGACGCAGGCAGGAGCGGCCTTCGCCGCCGTGGGACTCGCCACCGTGCAAAACGGCGGAAAGCTCGACGACTTTCAGTCAGGCATCGACTTCTTCTCGGAGTTGAACGCCTCGGGCAACTTCCTCAAGGTCGACGTGACTCCCGCGCTCATCGCGTCGGGCGAGGTCCCCGTGGACTTCGACTGGGACTACCTGCAGGCCGCCAACAAGAAGGCCATGGAGGGCCAACGCAACTGGGAGATCGTGATCCTGCCAGGCACCGGATACGCGTCGTACTACAACCAGGCCATCAACGTCGACGCCCCTCACCCCGCAGCCGCACGCCTGTGGCAGGAGTTCCTGTACAGCGACGAGGCACAGAATCTGTGGCTCGAGGGCGGCGCACGCCCTGTGCGCGCTGAGGCCATGGACGAAGCCGGCACACTGAATCAGGAACTGTGGGATGCCCTTCCCGCCATCCCCGAGACGACAGTCGTTCCCTCGTCCGACCAGAGCACCGCAGCCGGCGAGTTGCTCGGCACCAAGTGGGCGTCTGCTGTCAACTAACGCCAAGATCCCGGGGGGAGCAGCCTTAGGGCTGCTCCCCTTCGGGGCGTATATCGTCATCTTCCTTGCCATCCCCACGGCACTTGCCGTCGGCACAGGCTTTACCGACGGCGACGGAGCGTTCACCCTAGACACCGTCTCGGCCTTGGGCGACCCCGTCGTCCTCGAGACATTCTGGAACTCCGCGTGGCTCTCGGCGCTCACCGCCGTCCTCGGCGTCTTCTTCGGGGCGCTCATCTGTTACGCGCTCATCGGCACCAAGCCCGACGGTCACTTCCGTAATGCGATCAACGCGGTCAGTGGGGTCCTCGCACAGTTCGCGGGAGTGCCGCTGGCCTTCGCGTATATCGCAACGATGGGCCTCAACGGCATGGTGACCGTCTTTCTCAAGGAGTCGCTCGGCATCGACATCTATGCGAACGGCACGTGGCTGTACGAGATGCCGGGCCTGATCCTCCCCTATCTGGCATTCCAGATCCCGCTGATGGTGATCGTGTTCCTGCCCGCCCTCGAGGCCCTCAAGCCGCAATGGGCCGAGGCGAACGCGACCCTGGGCGGAAGGCGCTCCGCATTTTGGCTCCGCATCGGGCTACCCGTACTGGCCCCGAGCCTCGTGGGCTCCCTCCTCCTCCTCTTCGCGAACGCCTTTTCGGCCTACGCGACCGCGGCGGCTCTCATCAGCCAGGGCTCACAGATTGTGCCGCTCCAGATACGCGCGGCGCTCGCAAGCGAGACCGTGTTGGGCCACGAGAACCTTGGAGGAGCGCTCGCCCTCGGCATGATCCTCACGATGATCGTCGTGATGTCCCTGTATTCGGTTGTGGAAAGGCGGGCCTCACGGTGGCGACGATGACAAGCTCAGCCGATGCCACGTCGGCGATCGGTCCCTCCGCACTCACCCGCACGATCGTGCTATCCGCCGCGGGGCTGTTCTTGGGACTGCCGCTCTTCGCGCTCGGGGCCTTCACCGTCAGGGGCGGCCTGGCAGGTGGCGTCACACTCATTCACTGGCGGGACCTGTTCGGCGGAAATCTCGGCGCGGCCGCGCAACCGCTGTGGGAAGGCGTTCAGAACTCGATCCTCCTTGCGATCGTCACCGTTGCCGTGATGCTCGCCCTGCTGGTGCCGGCGATGATTCTGGTGCGCCTCCACCTGCCACGCATGGTGAGGGTGCTCGAGTTCATCTGCCTCATCCCGTTGACGATCCCCGCGGTGGCCCTCGTGGTCGGCCTTGCCCCCGTCTTTTCCGTGGTGGCGCGCATCTTCGGGAGCGGTTCGTGGACGCTCGCGTTCGCGTACGTGATCATCACCCTCCCCTATGCGTATCGCTCCATTCAGGCAAACCTGGTCGCGGTGGATGTGGTGACGCTCACCGAGGCGGCCAGGTCCCTAGGCGCCAGCTGGTTTTCCACCATCAAGGACGTCATCCTGCCCAACTTGCGACGCGGGATGCTCGCCGCATCGTTCATCTCGGTGGCGGTCGTGCTTGGCGAGTACGCGATCGCGTCGCTGCTCAGCCGCACCAACCTGCAGACCGCCCTGGTCCTCGTCTCCAAGAGGGACCCCTACGTCTCCAACATCGTGGTGCTGCTCTCTCTTGTCCTGGTACTCATCCTGCTCTTCGCCCTCGGGCGCATTGGAACTCGATCCCGGAGGTCGCGCTCATGACCACACTCACCGCACCCGCCGAAACCCCTGCAACCCCCGCAACCCCCATCGAGGCCCTCATGCCCACCGTTCCCGCACGAGCCGCCACCGTCGAGATGATCGATGTCGTCAAGGACTATGGCAATTCACGCGCGCTGAGCGGATTCACCCTGTCGATGCGTCCGGGCGAACTTGTCGCGCTCCTCGGGCCCTCGGGCTGCGGAAAGACCACCGCGCTGAGGACGCTCGCCGGGCTCACCCCCATCACGTCGGGCACCATCAAGGTGGATGGCGAAGCCGTAGCGCACCTTCCCACGAACAAGAGGGACATGGGGATGGTCTTCCAGTCATACTCGCTGTTCCCCCATATGACGGCGATGCAAAACGTCGAATACGGACTGCGGATGCGCAAGGTCTCCAAGGACGAACGCCGCGAACGAGCCGCGGAGATGCTCGCGGCGGTGGGCCTCGAGGCCCTGGGACACAGGTACGCCCACGAACTCTCGGGGGGTCAGCAGCAACGGGTCGCGCTCGCGCGTGCGCTCGTGACGCGCCCCAGCGTGCTCCTGCTCGACGAGCCGCTGTCCGCGCTCGACGCCAAGGTGAGGGTCGAGCTGCGCGAACTGATCCGCCGCATTCAGACCGACCTGCAGATCACTACCCTGTTCGTGACCCACGATCAGGAGGAGGCCCTCGCGATGGCCGACAGAGTCGCAGTGATGAGCGATGGCGTCATCAGGCAGATTGGCACCCCCGAGGAGCTCTACTCAAGCCCGACCAGCGCGTTTGTCGCCGACTTCGTGGGGCTGAGCAACCACGTTCCTGGCACGTTGGAGGGACGCACAATCAGCGCGTACGGCACGCGCTTCGAGCTCTTGGGCGACGACCTCCCCGACGGCGACGTGGTCGCATTGGTGCGACCCGAGGACGTCACGTTCTCGCCCGACGGTGTCCCCAGTACGGTGCTCACCTCAAGCTTCCTGGGTTCGATGAGGCGGACCACCGTGAGGCTGGACGACAACGTCATTCTCACCATTCAGCACGATGCGGCCGATGCGCGAACGCCCGGTTCCCGCGCACACATCACCTTCAGCGGGCGCCCTGTCAGCGCACAAGCGCGCTAGGCGTCAGGGAGCGCCGGAATCATAGTCGCGCGAAACCACCACCGCATCGTGAGCCTCCCACCAGTCCTCCGCGATGTCATCCGTCCGACATTTCAGGAGTACGGCTTGCCGCCGACGGTAAACGTCTAGAGGGATGGCGCGAGCCACGTCGAGAAGAAGCCGCGCGGCACCGTCAACCTCCGCGTCCCCCATCTGCTCGGGGTACCACGTCCATATCCCCGTGCCTTCCAGGATGATTGGCCTGCCGCGCAGTCCGAGGTCCACGAGCTTGACCCTCGTGAAGTGATGCGCGATGTCGAGGGCCGCAGCCGCGTCATCTGCCCGGAGCACCCACTCCTTGTCGAATTGCTCATCGCCCGTCGGAACGGAGCGCGCGCCCGCGAGTCGGTACACGCCGCGCGCATCGACGCGCGGAGCGATCTGCACCCTTGGCATCTCCCCAACAAAGCACAAGCCCACCACGTGGTACGTCGTGACCTCCCCCGACGTCTGACCTGGCCCCGCTGTCTCCGTCAAGAATTGCACGCACCAGTAGCCGCCGATGCCTCGGGCCACCGCACCGGAAAGGTCGCCGTGCTTCCCACGCCCAAGGGGAAAGGTGCGCGACTCGGACGCCCATCCTGGGAGCGAGATAGACTGCCATCCGGACGCGGCAGCCGAGCGAACAAAAGCAGAGAATCCAGAGACCTGCGCGAATGCCTGAACCACCATCCCCGTCACGAGAATCGCGACGGAGACGCCAATCAAGATTGCGTAAAGCCACCACGGCGCATCACCGTAAGCGTGACCCGAGGACCGCAGCGCCGGATTCACGTGCGCGACGCCCTGATAGGCCAAGTCACCAAGCGATAGCAAAATCCCCGCGATACCGGCCGAGGAAAGAAAGCGACCTACTCCAGTGCTAGCCCTCATCACGCCTCCCTCTTGAGCGTCAAGGCACGAGGACACAGATCATGGACCAACCCCGCGGACACGCCCCACATTGCCTAGCGTGCGGCCCTGTTTACTGCGGAGATGATCGCCTTAAGCGTCGCCGTGGTGATCGACGGATCGATGCCGACGCCCCACACGATGTCGTCGTCGATCTGGCATTCAACGTAGGCGGCGGCCTTGGAGTCGCCACCCGACGTCAACGCGTGCTCCGTGTAGTCGAGGACCTCGACCTTCACTCCCCTGGTGCCCAGGGCCGCAGCAAACGAGTCGACGGGGCCGTTGCCGGATCCCTCAACCGTCACCGGCACGCCATTGTCGACGAGGTCCGCCGCGAGAGTGTCGGGCCCCGTGTCGGACGACGTCGCGCGCGTGCCCTGAAGCGCGAAGCGTCCCCATGCACCCGCAGGATCCGTCGCGGGAAGGTACTCGTCCTCGAAGATCCTCCAAATCGCGTCGGACGTCATCTCGGCACCCGTAGCATCGGCCGCATGTTGGACCACACGTGAGAACTCGATCTGCAGCCGCCTGGGCAGGTCGAGCTGGTGCTCCGCCTTGAGGAGATACGCGACGCCGCCCTTGCCGGACTGCGAGTTGACGCGGATCACTGCCTCATACGAGCGACCCACGTCGCGCGGATCGATCGGCAGGTACGGCACGCCCCAGTGAATGTCGTCGACCGTCACGCCCTGCTTCGCGGCGTCGGCCTGCATGCGCTCGAGGCCCTTCTTGATCGCGTCCTGGTGCGAACCGCTGAAGGCGGTGAAGACCAGGTCGCCTCCCCACGGGTGGCGCGGGTGCACGTCGAGCTGGGTGCAGTATTCGACGGTGCGACGCACGTGGTCGATGTCCGAGAAGTCGATGTGCGGGTCGATGCCCTGGCTGAAGAGGTTCATTCCCAGCGTCACCAGGTCGACGTTTCCCGTACGCTCACCATTGCCAAAGAGGCAGCCCTCGATGCGGTCCGCCCCTGCCATGTAGCCCAGTTCGGCGGCGGCCACCGCGGTGCCGCGGTCGTTGTGCGGGTGCAGGGAGATGACCACCGACTCGCGGTAGTCCAGGTGGCGCCCCATCCACTCGATCGAATCGGCGTACACGTTGGGTGTGGCCATCTCGATGGTCGCGGGCAGGTTGATGATGACCTTGCGGTCCGGGGTGGGCTTCCACACATCGAGCACCGCGTTGCATACTCGCGCCGCGTATTCGAGTTCGGTGCCCGTATATGACTCGGGGCTGTACTCGTAGAACACCTTGGTGTCCGGGATGAGTTCCTCGAACTTCTGGCACAGCATCGCGCCGTGCGTGGCGATGTCGACGATCTCGTCCTCGGTCGCCCGGAACACCACGTCGCGCTGCAGAATCGACGTCGAGTTGTACAGGTGCACGATCGCGCTCGGCACGCCGCGCAGCGACTCGTAGGTGCGCTCGATCAGGTGCTCACGCGCCTGGGTCAGCACCTGGATGGTGACGTCGGCGGGGATCTTATCCTGCTCGATCAGCGCGCGCACAAAGTCGAAGTCCGTCTGGCTTGCGGAAGGGAAGCCAACCTCGATCTCCTTGTAACCCATCTGCACGAGCAGCTCGAAGAGCCGCATCTTGCGCTCTGGATTCATGGGCTCGATCAGGGCCTGGTTGCCGTCACGCAGGTCGACGGCGCACCAACGCGGAGCCTTGTCTATGCGCTTGGTGGGCCAGGTACGGTCGGGCAGGTCCACTGAGAACTGCTCGTGGAACGGGCGGTACTTGTGGATGGGCATCTTGGATGCCGTCTGCTCGCCGCCGGTGTAGTAATCGCTCATGTTCGCTCAAATCCTTGCGTTCGCGTGCTGTGGGAGTTGGTAAGCCGGCACAACAACCACCGCGACGAGGATTCGGCCTGTTAGGCCTCGTCGCGGCAACGAAGGAGGAGCGAGGGTGCACGCATAACAACACCATAGCGGATGCACCTCAACGCTGACCCTCAGCGCTCCCCCGCGTCGGTGCTGACCGAGGCTCTCGGCTCGCCAAACAAGAAAACTTTGGCGCACGTGTTGACACACCGGCGACGAGATGGTTAGTTAGTTACTGCACCAACCAACCCAGTAACCAGTTCAAGGAGAACGCGATGTCCCCCATCCAGGCAGACGCCCAGAACCACAAGCCCACCGCCCCCTCGATCAAGGAGCAGCCCTACTACGCCGTGCCCGCCGTGCTCGCAATCATCATGGTGAGCTCCGGGGTCTTCGTCCTGCTCCTCGCGCAGGCCATCAAGATCTTCTCGTCGATGGGCTACTGACGCACAGGGGAAATCGCTTCATGGCCTTCCCCGCCAACGACGCCCCGCCGCGGCGGTACGTACCGCTCGAGACCCACCGTCAGTCGGCAAGTCCCAACGTCACGTCCAGTCGGGAGATACGCCCGGTGCGGTCAAAGATTGCCACCGAGTCCGCAAGATCGAGGCTCAGCCCCTCGGTACTGCCGGCAACACCGTCACGTGTCACGACAATGCCCGGAGTGCCGCCGCGGTGGAGCACCACCGGCACTTGGCACAGCGTGAATCCCATGGTCCCCGCGTCGAGCGCGAGGCTCGCGGGCTCGCCGTCCAGGCCGATGAAGTTCAGCGTCGATGGCGATTCTAGGAACTCCTGCGAACGCACGATCCGCGGCTCAAAGTGGATCTCTCCGACCGTCACGACCACACCCATCTCGCTCGCACGCGTGATGAGGTCCTCTTTGACCTGGCCGGTCATTCCAGGCTGCTGCACGCCAGAGAAACTGGGCGTGTGTGAGTACGGGTCGGTAGGCACCGCGCCGTATTCGGCGGGCGACTTATGTACGCCGATGCCGTCGCGGATCTGCTCGTAATGCCGCTCGAGCCGCTCGATGTCGGCGGCACTCGCTCCCGAGCGAATCGCGTTCAGCCGCGCCTCGTCCACCGCGAGCAGGAGCTTGGACACCATGTGCCAGTAGATCGAGCCGAGGCCCTCGTACTTGTAGAAGGTCCCCGACCGTCCGGTGAAGGAGGCGTGTTGGAATACCTCCTCGTAGAGGTCCAGAACTCGCGCACGCTCCGCAACGGTCAGGGGGCCGTGCTCGCCGTCGCCCAGCGCTGTCAAGGCTTCATCAAGGTGACCCCCGTTGCGGAATGCGGCGTTAAAGTGCACACCGCCCTCGACATCGCGCGCGACGATTCGGGTGTCTCCCCGGTCGATCATGCCGGTGAGGAGCGCCGAGTTTGCGACCTCATCCGCGGGCACCACATTCTTCTCAAGGAAGTGCGGCAGCTCGTGGTCCGGATAGAGGATGTAGCTGTTCTGGTCCGCGCGGAACAACTCGCTTGAACGCAACGCGTCGAGAAGGTCGGCGATCTCGGCCGTGCCCAACAGGCCGCAGCTCAACACGGCAACCTGTCCCTCGAGCATCTCGCTGAGGCGCCGCACCGCGATACCTTCGGGCTTCGCCAGCATGATGTTGTACGAGTGGTACAAGCCGTCGTCGCGACGGTTCGCGGCGATCGAGTGATCGACATGACCGAGCGCAGCGGCGATAAAGCCACGGATCTCCGAGACCACGACGGTAGCGGCGGGTCCGCGTTGTGCCTCGTCGTAAGCGCGGGCGCGGTATGCGGTCCCTGCCGCCCCGAGCTGATCGAGCAGCTTCTTGCGCCTGCCGTCCGAGATCGCGCCCTCCGTGAGGTCGGCGTGATCCTCAAACGCCCGTGTAACGGCGCGCAGGAATTCGGCGACCGGAGCCGAAATCTCGACCTCGTCGAGGCCTGAACTGTCGAATTGTGCGTCGAGGAAGGCGAGGTATCGACGCACGTAGGAGAGCGTCACCATCGATACGCCGTTGCCCACGAGCGCGTTATTCGCGTCGTTCCACTCGGGACGCATGGTGTTCATCCAGATGCCGACTCCTGGGACAAAGTTCGAGAGCTTGGACAGCACCACGATGAGGAGCTTCTCGGTCAGGTTGGCCCTCAGCAGCTCGCCATCGGCGTCCAACGCGGCCTTGCCGTCGGAACCGATCCGAGACGCGCG